>ERZ827423.1100-NODE-1100-length-28572-cov-6.366518_pt1 | contig 28572 bp, 30 predicted proteins | sample MGYA00519775_ERZ827423 | MGnify/ENA primary metagenome ERZ827423 (study PRJEB31778, sample SAMEA3449296) | human gut metagenome | biome: human gut; feature: human-associated habitat; material: faeces | place: United Kingdom | collected 2010/2012 ...
TATGGTCTCCTTTCGCCGAGTTGTGATGTGGTAACTCAACTTTAGCATATGAGACTCTATCTCTCTTTCCTTTTTTGTGTTTGTCCAAGATGTATTGTAGTCCTACAGGGCAAAAAGGAAAAGAACGGCGGTTCGGATTGCTTTTTTTATGGGTTCGGGCTATACTAAAGAACGAATTACCATGGATTTACTGAGGAGAAGAGGAACGCTATGAAACTTGGTATCGTAGGACTGCCCAACGTGGGAAAGAGCACGCTGTTTAACGCCATCACCCGGGCGGGAGCCCAGGCGGCGAATTATCCTTTCTGTACCATCGAACCCAACACCGGCGTGGTGCCTGTGCCCGACAAGCGGCTGGACGTGCTGGCGGAGATGTATCATCCCAAGAAAGTGACCCCTGCCACCATCGAATTTGTGGACATCGCCGGTCTGGTGAAGGGCGCCAGCAAGGGCGAGGGACTGGGCAACAAGTTCCTGTCCCACATCCGGGAATGCGACGCCATCGTGCATGTGGTGCGGTGCTTCGAGGACGAGAACATCATTCACGTGGACGGCACGGTAGACCCGGCACGGGACATCGACGTGATCCAGCTGGAGCTGGTGCTGGCCGATCTGGAGACCATGCAGCGCCGGGTGGAAAAGGCCAACCGGCTTTTGAAGGGCGGCGACAAGAAGCAGGTGCAGGAAGTGGAACTGGGCCAGCGGCTGCTGGCGCATCTGGAGGAAGGCAAGCCCGCCCGCACCTTCTCCATGACGGACGAGGAAAAGGAGATCGTCCACAGCTGGTTCCTGCTGACGGACAAGCCGGTGATCTACGCGGCCAACATTGCCGACAGCGACGTGGGCACGGACGAAAGTCAGCTGCCCTTTGTGCAGGCGGTGCGGAAGATCGCCGATGCGGAAGGGGCGCAGGTCTTCACGGTCAGCGCGCAGATCGAAGAAGAAATCGCCAATATGGAGCCGGACGAAAAAGCGGAGTTCCTGGACGAACTGGGCATTGGCGAAAGCGGCCTTGACCGATTGATTCACGCCAGCTACAGCCTGTTGGGGCTGATCTCCTTCCTGACGGCGGGCGAGGACGAATGCCGGGCGTGGACCATTACCCGGGGCACGAAAGCGCCGCAGGCGGCGGGCAAGATCCACACGGATTTTGAACGGGGCTTCATCCGCGCCGAGGTGGTGGCCTTCGACGACCTGCGAACGCTGGGCAGCATGAACGCCTGCAAGGAAAAGGGCCTTGTGCGCAGCGAGGGCAAGGATTACGTGATGAAGGACGGCGACATCGTGCTGTTCCGCTTTAACGTATAAGACCGGAAAGGGAGTTTGGAAAATGAGCAGACTGTCCTTCTTTTTCAAACGGCTGGTGCGCATGGACTGGAAAGCCATGTGGAAGACCACAAAAATCCTGAAGGAGCGGAGCGGAAAGAGCCGCCTGTGGCTTCTGTGCGACATGCTGCGCTGCGCGCTGAAATACAACGCGGGCTACGTGGATTACAAGATCGCCGAAATGTACCGGCTGACCGACGAGCAGAAAAAGACCCAGATCACCCGGGGACTGAGCAACACCATCGTCCGCCGGATGAACGACAAGGCCTACTGGTATCTGTTCGACGACAAGGCCACGTTCAATCGGCTGTTCAAGGACGAGGTGAACCGGGACTGGATCGAGCTTTCCGACGAGCTGAGCTTGGAGGACTGGAAAGCGTTCCTTGATCGGAACGACGACCTGATCTGCAAGCCGTTGGAAGGCAGCAGCGGCGTGGGCATTGAACGGCACACGAAGGAAGAATGGCGGGGCCGGGAAGAAGCGTTCCTGCAGGAGCTGCGGGAAAAGAAGATCGGCATTGTGGAGGAACGGGTGATCCAGCATCCGAAAATGGCGGAGATGTGCCCGACCTCGGTCAACACCATCCGCATCGCTACGCTGCTGGGCGACAAAAAGCAGGGCATCGTTTATGCCTTCCTGCGCATTGGCAACGGCAAGGTGATGGACAATGTGGATCAGGGCGGCATGGCAGCCCGAATCGATCTGGAAAGCGGCACACTGCTGACCGTTGGTGCGGACAAGCAGGGTAACACCTACACCGAACATCCTATGACCCATACGCCCATCATCGGATTCCAGATTCCTTATTTCAAGGAAGCCTGCGATATGTGCCTGAAGGCGGCCCAGAAGGTGCCGCAGATGCGCTTCGTGGCGTGGGACGTGGCTATTACGGAAAAGGGGCCGGTGTTCATCGAGGGCAACAGTTTTCCCAGTCACGCGGTGCCACAGTTCGCCGCTCATTACCCGGACGGGATCGGCATTATGCGGGAGTTCCGGGAATTTATCGATATTTGAGAAAACAGAAGCAGGGAGCGAACGTGTGGAAAACGCGGGCGTTCCCTGTTTTTTGAATGGGAAAAACGCGGTTTTTGGAATGAAGAGACACAAGGAGACAAACGGAAACACCCGTATACAGAAAACTGTGATATAGTATATCCTGTCAAAGGTGGGGGACAGAAACCGGAGAGGCTGAAAGGCCGTCTCCGGTTTTTGTATGCCGGAAAAGGCGGAGGAAGAAGGCAATGAATGCAGCGGCGGAAAAAGAGCCGGTGTTTGGGACGGATGAAGGGGAAAGGCTGAATGTTGGAAGGAAAAATGAATTTTTGGAAGGGAAAATGGGGCAAACGGAGGGAAACGTTGGCTGCCCGGAGAGTGAGAATATTGCGAGTGAAAGGGATAGGCTGCGAGCGATGGAGATGGCTGGACAGTTGGAATGCGGAGAGAAACGCGGAGAAACGGCAACGATTGAAGCGGGACTTGGAGAAGCCGGGCTAAAAAGCGGCATATGGAGAGAGACAGGGGAGAACGGCCAAGTGGAACGCAAGCTGGGGTGCAGGGGCACTGTCCCTGCCGGGGAAAATGAGCAAAAAAGCGACACGCGGCGAGAGATAGAGGAAATCGGCCAAGTGGAACGCGAACCGGGGTGCAGGGGGTCACCCTCTGCCGAATTAAGGAACAGGGGTACTGTCCCTGCTGGGAAAAATGACCTAAAAAGCGACACGCGGCGAGAGCAGGGGCAAACTGGCCAACTGGAACGCGAGCTGGGGTGCAGGGGGTCACCCCCTGCCGAATTGAGGGACAGAGGTACTGTCCCCGCTGGGGAAAATGAGCTAAAAAGCGACACGCGGCGAAAGCAGGGGAAACCTGGCCAAGTGGAACGCGAGCTGGGGTGCAGGGGGTCACCCCCTGCCGAACTGGAGTGCAGGGGGTCACCCCCTGCTGCGGTTGCGGATGCGGAGGAGGTGCTGGCGGCGCTGACGCGGATTTTGCGCGGAGAGGAAGAAGCGAAAACCAGCGAGGTGCTGCGGGCGGCGGAACTGCTGGGAAAACAGTACGGGCTGTTCGGCGACCGGGAAGGAGCGCCCACAGAAGCCCCGAAGATTGTGATGGACGTGCCGGGACGGGGGGAAAAGAAGTGAACGTGAAGCTGGGAGAAAAAGTGCCGCCGGCGTTCGAGAGGCTGTTCTGGGATATGTATGAGGGACGGCACGACGAGTACTGGCTGAAAGGCGGGCGGGGAAGCGGAAAGTCCAGCTTTGTCAGCCTGATGGCGCTTTGCCTGATGCTGAAAGACCCGGAGGCGAACGTCATCATTTTTCGGAAGGTGGCGGAAAGCCTGCGGGAAAGCGTACTGGCGCAGATGCGCTGGGCGGCAGAGGAAATGGGCATGAACGGGTACTTTCAGTACCGGTTGAACCCGATGGAAATGACCTATCGGCCCACGGGACAGCGCATTTTGTTTCGGGGCGCGGACGACCCGGAAAAGAGCAAGGGCGTGAAATTGCCCAAGGGATATTTCGCACTGCTCTGGTTTGAAGAAGCCAGCGCTTTTCGCGGAATGGAGGAAATACGGACGATCCAGGCCAGCGTGCTTCGGGGGAAAAGGGGCGTGACGGTGCTGAGCTATAATCCGCCGGTCAGCGCCCAAAACTGGGTGAACGCAGAGGCGCTGAACCCCTGCGAGGGGAGACTGGTGCACCAGAGCGACTACCGGCAGATGCCGCCGGAATGGCTGGGCGAGACTTTTCTGAAACAGGCGGAACGGCTGAAAAAACGGGACGAACGGGCCTACCGGCATATGTATCTGGGGGAAGCCGTGGGCACGGGAGGAAAGGTATTTGACAATCTGGACGTGCGGGCGATTTCCCTGGAAGAACGGGATCGTTTCCCGGTGCGGTACGCGGGGCTGGATTTCGGATTCGCCAACGACCCGGACGCGCTGGTGCTGTGCGCGTGGGACAAGCGGGGAAAGCGGCTGCTGCTGTTGGAAGAAGCGGTGCAGACAGGACAGAGCCTGGAAAAACTGGCGGAAAGCTGTCGGGAAATCGCGGGAGAAAAGATCATCCGCTGCGACAGCGCCATGCCGCGGGAAATTGCCGAATTGAGACGGAGAAACGTCAACGCCATCGGGGCGAAAAAAGGGGCGGGCAGCGTGGAGCACGGTATTCGCTGGCTGAAGGAACTGAACGCCATCGTCATCGACCGGGAAAGATGCCCCAAGGCCGCCCGAGAGTTCAGCCTGTACGAATACGCCCGGGGCCGGGACGGGTGCTTCCTGAACGAATGTCCGGATCGAAACAACCACACCATCGACGCAGTGCGCTACGCGCTGGAACCGCTGATGACCGAACGGGTCGTGCGGCTCAGAAAGGGGAGAATCGAATGATCGTGATCGACCGGGAATGGCTGGCGGACGGGGAGCCGTCGCCGGAACTGATCTGGGAAGTGCTGAAGCAGTTCGACGGGGAACGGTTTCGGTTGAACGAACTGAAAGATTATTACGATGGGGAGCACAGCATCTCCGAGCGGTGGCGGGGAAGGGGCGCGCCGAATTACCGGCTCAGTCATGATCTGCCGGGGTACATCGTGGCGATGACCAGCGGCTATCTGACGGGCGAACCCATTCAGTACACGGTCAACGGGGAATGGACGGGCTTTCAGACGCTGCTGGACTGCCTGCGCCGCAGCGCGGCGGGCAGCGTGGACAGCGAACTTGCGGCGGACGCGGCCCTTTACGGCAAGGGCGTGGAAATGTATTACGCCGATGAAAACGCCATGCCGCGGCTTTGCCAGGCAGACGCAAGAAACGCCTTTGTGGTGTACGACAACACCGTGGAGCACAGGCCGGTCTTCGGCGTGATGCTGACGGAACGGCGGAACCGGCATTTTCAGCGGACGGGCCAGCGAATCGAAGTGATGACGGAGGAATGGAACGTCCATTATGAGCGAACCGGCGGAGAGATCCCTCGGGAGACGGGGCGGGAGAGGCACTTCTTCGGCGGCGTGCCCATGACCGAATACTGGAATAATCAGCGGGAACGGGGCGATTTTGAAGGCGTGAAAGCGCTGATCGACGCTTACGACGCGCTGCAGAGCGACCGGGTAAACGACAAGCAGCAGTTTACCGATGCGTTGATGGTGATCTACGGGGCCACGGTGGAGGAGGACGAAGCAGGCAGAAGCGTCCAGCAGCGGCTTCGGGAAACGCGAACGCTGGAAATGCCCGCTGCAGACGCGCGGGTGGAGTATCTGACGAAACAGCTTTCCGAAAGCGACACGGAGATCCTGAAGGACAGCCTGAAGGCGGACATCCACAAGCTGAGCTTCGTGCCCGACCTGACCGACGAGGCCTTTGCGGGAAATATCAGCGGCGTGGCCATGGAATACAAGCTGTTCGGGCTGGAACAGCTGATGAGGGGCAAAGAACGCTGGTTCCGGGAAGGGCTGCTGTGGCGGCTTCGGCGGATGGTGTATTTTCTGCGGCTGCGGGGCTGCCGTCTGCCGGAGGCGGAGGAGATCGGCGTGCATTTTTCCAGAAGTCTGCCGGTGAACCGGCTGGAAGTGGCGCAGACGCTGAAAGCCTATGAGGGGTTAGCCCCGAAAAAGCTGCTGGTTGGGCAGGTGCCCTTTGTGGAGGATGCGGAGAAGGCCATGGAAGAAATGGAAAAAGAAAAAAGAAGATAAAAAGAGCGGCCGAAGGGCGGCTTTTTTTATAGAAACAAACGGAAGGGAGAAAAGAGCATGGAAGAAATGACGGTTCACGAACCCACGGAAATGGAACGGCTGGCGCTGGAACGGGAACAGACGCTGCGGCAGCGGGAGGCGGCGCTGGAGATGCGGGAACGCCGTGCCCGGGCGCAGGAGCTGCTGACCCAGCGAAATCTGCCGGCGGAACTGACGGACTGCCTGAATTTTTCGGATGACGAGAGTCTGGAAAAAAGTCTGAATGCGCTGGAAAAGGCGTTTCTGGAACAGGTGGACAAGGCGGTGGGCGAACGGATGAAGGGCGCGGCGCCACGAAGCGGGGAAAGCGCGCTTTATGCCGGTCAGCTTCGGTCGGCATTGGGACTGAAATAAGGAAAAGAAAAAGGAGGAAAAAGAGATGGCTAATTCGATCGCACTATTCAAACAATTTGTGCCGCTGCTGGACGAGGTATACAAGGAGGCCAGCAAGACGGCGGTGCTGGACGGCCGCCCGGAGCTGGTGCAGGCGGGGGCGAACGCCAACGAGCTGGTGATCCCCAAGATGACGATGGACGGCCTGGCGGACTACAGCCGCAACGGCGGCTACGTGGGCGGCGCAATGAACCTGACCAACGAGACGGTGACCTGCAACTTCGACCGGGGCCGTATGTTCGTGGTAGATCACATGGACAACGCAGACACGGCGGGCGTGGCCTTCGGAATGCTGGCGGGGGAATTTATCCGCACGAAGGTGGTGCCGGAACTGGACGCTTTCCGCTTTGCAACTTATGCGGGCGCGGCTGGGGTCGGTTCGGGCAGCGGTACGCTGAACGACGGAGCGGCGGTGGTGGCCGCACTGCGGGAGGCCATCAACGCCATGGACGCGGATGAAGTGCCCATGGAGGACCGGGTGCTGTTTATTACGTCCGGCCTGCTGGGCAAGGTGGAGGATCTGGACACCACCAAGAGCCGGGAAGTGCTGCGCCGCTTCTCCGACGTGGTGGCGGTGCCACAAACCCGCTTCTATACGGCCATTCACCAGAACAGCGGCATGGTGGTACAGAAGGGCGGCGAGACGGCCAGTGACGAGACGGCGGGCGGCTACGCCAAGGATGAAAGCGGCAAGGACATTAACTTTATGGTGATCCACCGGGGCGCGGTGATCCAGTTTTCCAAGCATATCGCGCCCAAGGTGGTAACGCCGGAACAGAACCCGGACGCGGATGCGTGGAAGTTCGGCTACCGTCAGGTGGGCGTGGCGGATGTGTACGAGAACAAGACCGCCGGTATTTACGTGCATCACAAGGCCTAAATGCGCCCGGAAACAGTGAAAGGAGAGCCGCATGGACAAGCAGAAAGGGCTGGAAGCGCTGCGGCTTCGGCTGGAAATTTCCAATGAGGAGCAGGACACGCTGCTGACGGCGCTTTTGGAGGATGCGGAGCAGTATGCGCTGGGGTATACCGGGCGAAGCGTCCTGCCTGCCGCGCTGGAAGGAGCGGTGCTGGAACTGGCGATCCTCCGCTACCGCCGACGCGGCATGGAGGGGGAAACCGCCCATGGAGAAGGCGGCCTGCAGACGACCATGGAAGGGCTGCCTTCGGCGTTGGAAAAGCTGCTGAACCGCTATCGGAGAGCAAAGGTGGTCTGATGGGACTGAGCCGCGGAAGAATGAGAAAGCTATGGCTTCATCAGCCCAAAGCACAGCGGATCGCGGACGGTATGGAACCGGCCTTTGAGACGGAGAGCGTCGCACTGCTGGGAACGATCCAGCCGTTGGAAGGAACAACGACAGCAAGGCTCTACGGCGAAGAAAGCGCGGAAATGTCGCTTTTATTGACGGAGGAAAAGACGGAGCTGAAAGAAGGTGTGGGGATCGCGCTGGAGGCGGCGGGAGAATGCCGGTTCCGCATCGCGGCACCGCCGGAACGCTGGAAGACACATCAGCGGGCGGTTTTGAAAAGCATCTAGGAGGCATGGATGGGACTGGAAAAAGTGGGGGCGGCGATAGCCGCCGGTGCAGCGAGCGCCGTGGAACGGTTGTGCATGGAAACTGCGGAAAATGCGAAGGCGTTATGTCCGGTGGGATCCGGAGAATTGAAGGGCAGTATCGCGCCGCAGGTCATGGGCCCTTCGGGAAGCGTAGCCGCCGGGGCGGGCCATGCCGCCTATGTGGAGCTGGGAACCTGGAAAAAGGAGGCCCGGCCTTTTTTATTGCCCGCTTTTGCCATGACGAAAGAAAAAGCGGCGGAGGAAATCGCCCGGGAGATCAGAAACGCGATTCGGGAGGGATGAACTTGAGCGCGGAAGGAGAGAAACGGCGCATTCTGGAAGCACTGGGAAGCATCGAAACGCTGAAAAACGTCAGCCGCAGCTGGCCCCGCCAGCAGGCGGCGCTTCCCTGCGCGGTGGTGACATTGGCCGGGGAGCGACGGGCAGACGAACGGGATGGGGCCGAGTATCTGACGGAAACGGAATACTATGTGCGCTGCTTTGCCCGGACGGGAACGGAAGCGGATGAACTGGCTCCGAAAATTCGGCGGGAGATGGAAAAACTGGGCTATCAGCGGGAATTTTCCTGGGAAGAAAGCAGTGAAGCGGTTTTTCAGCGGGTGGAACGGTACAAAAAGTGGATCGGATAAAAGAGAGGAGAATGAGAAAATGAGCCAGAAACGAGCGGCAACGGGATTCAAGGGCATCGCGCTGGCCCCGGTGACGGAGAACACGCTGACCAGCTACAAGACCTCGGCGGCGGAAAGCCTGCCCTACGCGGGCAGCATGAGCCGCACCTCCAAGGAGAGCAGTACTGACCTGTACTATGACGACGACCTGTACGCCCAGATCAAGAACGTGATGGGCGAGGACGTGGAGCTGCACATGGCGGAGGTGCCGCTGGAACGCATGGCTGCGCTGGGTCTTGGCACCTATGACGAGGAAAACGACACGCTGGAGGCGGACTTCAACGCCGCCGGGAAGGAGTACGCCCTGCGCTTCGTGGTGGACACGGTCAGCGGCCTGCCCTTCTACTTCAACTACCGGCTGTTCCAGCTGACGGGCATCAAGTTCGACAACTTCACCACCAAGCAGGACAGCGTGACCGTGTGCGAGGTCATCATCACCGGCGTGTTCAAGCGGCCCAACATGGCGGGCCTTGCGCCGTGGGCCGTGATGCAGCTCAAGGACGACAAGAGCAATCAGGCCAAGTGCACGGCCTTCATCACGGCGGCGGAGACGAAGCCGGCCACTTAAAAAAGCAGGCCGGGGGACGGAAAACCATCCCCCGGCGCTTTCTAAGGACGAACAAAAGGAGGCCCCATGACGCGCTCGGCAGAGTACTGGAAACGGCGGGCGGAAGCCAACATGGACGGTGTGCAGCGGGGCGCGGAGCAGCGCCTTGCCCGGCTGGGCAGGGCCTACCATCAGGCGGCGCGGGAGCTGGAAGGCGAGGTGCAGCGCATCCTCGGCACATACGCGAAGCGCTTTGACCTGACCCCGGAGGAAGCCGCCGCCGCGCTGCGGGAGCCTGCCGACGAGGAAAGCCGGGCCTATGGCTACCGCGTCAGCCGGGCGGAAACGCTGGAAAAAGCCATCCGGGAGCGGCTGAACGGGCTGGGGGCACGGCTGGAGCGGGAGACTGCCGCTCAGCGGGAATGGACGGCCTCTAAGAGCTACCAGAGCGCCCGGAAGATGATGCGGGACATGACCGGCGGGGTGGTGAGCCAAGCCGTGCCCGACTTGCAGGGGCTTCTGCGGGCCATGGACACCGCGTGGTCGGGCCGGAACTACTCCGCCCGCATCTGGCGCAACACGGACCATCTGGCGCAAATGCTGGAAGACGAGATCGAAGCCGCCTTTTTGAGCGGCAAGAGCGTCCGCCGGATGGCGAACGTCATCATGGATCGCTTCGGCGTGGGCTACCGGGCGGCGGAATGCCTGATGCGGACGGAGACCAGCTACGTGCAGAACCAGACAGCCGCAAAGAGCTACGAGGATGCAGGCTGCACGGAATACGAAGTTCTGACGGCCCAAGACCGCCGCACCTGCCAGTACTGCGCCAAGCAGAATGGCAAGCGCTACCTGCTGGCAACTATGCAGGCAGGCGAAAACGCGCCGCCATTTCACCCGAACTGCCGGTGCACGATCTTGCCGGTGGTAGGGGAAGAAGAGCGGCTCGCGAAAAAGGCCGGGCCGGAGGAACTGGGCTTTGCCGTTGCAAAGACGGGGGAAAGTGGTATAATAAAAGCGGACTTGACAAACCACGCAACGGAGCGAATGGAGCAAAGGGAAGTGGCCGATGTTGATGTGGAAGACGCGAAAATGAATCCACTTTATACAAAGCCGATTGTTGTGGATGCTCAAGGCAGAAAAAGCCAAATTATTATTGGGAAAAAAGCGACGATTTGCATAAACCCTGAAAGTGGCCGCATCATTACAACGTGGAAAACAAGTAGTAGGCTCAGAAGAAAATATGGTGGAGGTGATTGATATGTTTAACAATAAGCAAAAGGAATTTATGAAGGAAATCGGCATATCGGTCAACTTTGACCATTTAACCGATGATGATTACATAGCCATTGAAGAAACCGTTTCTGAATGGTTACAGAAAAATGGCTTTGACAAGGGCTACAATCCGACGGATGATGGATTGATGTGTGAATCCATTCTTGATGAGCTATAAAACCACCGAATATACCGAAAAATACCTGAAATAACAAGAGCCGGAAAATCCAGACCGCCACGCCGAAAGGCAAGGCGGTTTTTTCATACCCATTTTGAAAAAAGGAGACGAGCCATACATGACGAGCAAGAACAGCGCGACCCTTTCCCTGCCCAAGAGCCGGACGGTGCGGGGGTATGAGATTCGAAAAATGCCCATCGGGGCGTTTCTGGAGGCGTGCAGCCTGCTGGAGGAACTGCCGGGGACGGCGCTGCGGCTGCTGTTCCCCGAGAAAAAGGAAGGGGACATTCTGGCGGAGCTGGCCGGGCTGGATAAGGACAAGCTGCAGGAGCTGTTCCTGCGGGCGCTGGCGGTGCTGCCGGGGGAAATGGTGCGGCTGTTCGCCAAGCTGAGCGGCGTGGAAGAACAGGCGCTGCTGGAAGACGCGCGCATCGGGCTGGATGGCCTCGGCGAAATGGCCGAGGCGTGGCTGGAGGTCAACGGGATCGAAAATTTTATCAAAACCATGGGAGCGCTGGGAAAACGGGCACAGGCTCTCATGGGCGGAGCGAGCACTGGTTCCAGGGGCTGATCGCCGCGGCACTGAGCATCGGCATCAGCAAGCGGGAGCTGCTGAACGATTACTACATGGATGAGATCGGGCCGATTTTTGAGGAATGGAACCGTCTGCATGACCCTGACCGGGAGGAGACGGAGGAAGTGGAGGCGGCAGAGTTCCTCGGGGGCGAAGGAGAATGGCTGGAGTGAGGGAAGGAGGGGAGAACAAGAATGACGATCGATGAATTGACCGTCAAAATTACGGTGGCGGCGGAAGAAGCGGAAGCGGCGTTGGATGCGCTGCTGGAAAAGGTGCGGGCGTTTCAGGAAAAAACGGGACTGGCGCTGCAGCTGGATGCTGGCAGCTGGGACAGTCAGTTGGCGGAAACGGGTGAAGGCTTTCAGCAAGCCGGAGAACAGGCGGAGGCGCTGGCGGACAAGCTGCGTCAATCGACGGAAACGGCGTTGGCGCACAAAGGGGCTTTTGAAGAACTGGGCGGCGAGGCGCAGAAGATTCGAGAAGGATTCCAGCAAAACGAAAAAAGCGTTCAAGGTCTGGTACGACAGCTGGCAGAGCTGGGCCGTCAGCGGGAAGCGTTGAACCAGCTGAAAAATCTATCCGCCCAGTTGAAAAACTGCGAAAAGGGCGGAGAAGGTTATCGGAAAACATTAACGCAGATCCAGCCGGTGCTGAAGAAGGCGGGAATTTCAACGGAAAATCTCGGCAAGGGCATGGAAGGGCTGGACGATGCGGTCACCTCCGCGGAAAAGAGCATGGGCAGCGCCGCAAACGGGATCGCCGGGAAACTGGAAGGCGTGATTCGGTGGGCGGAACAGACGAAGCAAAGTCTGACCATCAGCGGAAGCGTCAACGTGGATACCAGCCCGTCGATTCAAGCGTTGAACGGGCTGATCGCCGTGGCACAGACGGCGCTGGCGTTGCTGAACGCTTTGGGATTGGGCGGCGGCACAGGGAAAAGCGTCAGCCGAGGCGGTGGCGGCGGAGGCGGGAACAAGGCGGAAGAAGCCGAGAAAAAGGCCGAGGAAGCACGCAAGAAAGCCCTGCAGGCGGACTACGACCGCATCGAGCACCGGCGGCACCTGAACGAGATCAGTCTGGAGGAGGAACTGGCCGGGCTGGAAGAAATCCGCCGGAAGCACCAGATGACGGCTGAGGAGATCATGGCCTGGGAAGAAAAGGTGTACGATCTCAAGAAGGAAATCAGGGAACGGGACGCGGACAGCATCGACCAGCTGGCGGACGGGGTGGTCTCCGCGCTGGAAAAGCGCTACGAGGCCATGCGGGACGCGGAGATCGAGCGGCTGGACAAGAGCCGGGAGGCGTGGGAGCAATGGCGGGATGACAGCGTTGCGGCCATTGAAGACCAGATCGCCGCGCTGGACAAGCTGGCCGACACCGAGGACGAGGAGAAAAAGAGCGCCGAGGAGCTGCGGAAGATCGAAAAGCTGCGCCGGGAGGTGGAGTATGAGCAGGACGCGTACAACCGGCAGAAATTGCAGCAGCAGCTGGACGAGGCGGTGGCCAGCCGGGAGGAACGGCTGCGGAAGCTGGAATTAAAGCAGCAGAAGGAGGCCCTGCAGGAGGAGATCGAGAAGATCAGGGATCAGGCCTCCGAAAAGATCAAGGAGCTGGACGGCGAGCAGGACGCCATCGAGAAGGCCTACGAGGAACGGCTCAAGGCCGCCAGCCTGCAGGCCGAGGCCGAAAAGCTGCTGATGACCAAGAGCCAGGACGAGATCATGGACCTGCTGTACGAATACGTGCCCGAATACGACGCGCTGGGCAAGAGCATGGGCGAGAAGCTGCTGGAGGGCTTCCAGAGCAAGGTGGGGAGCATCACGGACTGGTTCCGCGCTTTCAACGACCAGCTGGCCCGGATGCAGGAGGAGCTGGCGGGCACCATGAACGCCGCCACCGACCGATTCTACGAGAGCCGTCGGGACACCGCCGGTCAGAGCGGGGCAGGCGGCGCGCCGGTGGTGCAGCAGACGGTGAACTTCTACGAGCCGGTGGAAAGCCCCAGTCAGGTGGCCCGGCGGATGGAGGACGTGAACGACCAGCTGGGGTGGATGATGGCGTAGCGCGCTGCGGCGGGCGTTTTTTCATGGTAAAATAAAAAAGGAACGGGAAACCGTGCCGCGACGGAGGGCAACACCGAAATCCTGTGAAGGAAGGATGTGAGGCCCAAGGAGGGGGCGAAGCCCCGAGGGCTGAGAACGCCGCGAAACGGAACCGCAAGCCCGAAGCCCGCGACGGCCCGAAAGGCCGGGGTGGGCCGAAAAGAAGGTTCCGCGAAGCGGAACGAGGGGCGAGGACAGCCACGAAGTGGCTCCGCAAGCCCGAAGCCCGCGACGGCCTGAAAGGCCGGGGTGGGCCGAAAATGCAAGAGATACTTTTTGAGATACTAAGTGCTGCCGTTGCCGCCTGTGCGACGTTCATTGGCTGGATTTTGGCAAAAAGAAACGGCCACGATGGTGAAGATCGTGACCGCTAAGCAAGCAAAGGTCATGTCAAAACCCTTTGCACCGTTATTATAGCATGGGAAAAGACAAAGTCAAACGAAAGCGTCAGGCAATCGTCGGGCGCTTTTTGTATTGGGGGAAAGGGGGATGCGCCATTCAGAAACTGATCTACGAGAACCTGCACGGCGAGACGGCCGTGTTTTTTCATGCGCCGTGGGTGCTGTGCCGGGTGAAGGGCGTGGGCATGAGCGACGTGAAGGTAGTGGCGGCGGAAGGAGCGTACCAGCAGGGAGAGAGCATCACCGGCCTGCGGCGGGAGGGCCGGACGGTGAAGGTGACGCTGCACCTGCTGGCCCCTTCCCGGCAGGAGATGTACCGGCTGCGGTCGGAGCTGCTGGGGGTCCTCAGCCCGGACAAGGCCTTCGACGGGACGAGGCGGGCAAGGCTTTTGTATGAAAACGACTTCGGCCGGCGGTGGACGTGGGCCGTGCCGGAAAGCGGGCTGGACTGGGGCCAGCGCAAGCAGAACGCCCAGCCGTCGCTCAGCCTGAACTTCCGCTGCGAAAGCCCCTACTGGTACGGCATGACCCGGCAGGAGGCGGTGTTCAAGGCCAAAAAGGCCGGGTTCACCCTGCCCATGAAAATGCCGCTGGGGCTGGGCAGCAAGTCCTTCGTGTGCCAGGTGGACAGCGCCGGGAACGCGGAAGCGCCCGCTGAGATCGAGATCACCGGGGCGGGGGAGATGCCCACGCTGGTGAACGAGTCCACCGGGGAGAAAATCTGTCTGGTGCAGCCTTTGCCGGAAGGGGACACGCTGGTGCTGGACACCGACCCCGCTCGGCTGAAGGTGCGCATCCGCCACGGGGACGGCAGCGAGGAAAACGGCTTCGGCTACCTGAGCCCGGAAAGCTCGGTGGCGGAGTTCGGGCTGCGGCCCGGCGAAAACCTGCTGCACTACGTGCCCCAGGGGGACGGCAGCCGCAGCGTGATCCGGGTGCGGTGGTACGACTGCTGGGAGGGGGTGTGATGATGCATTCCCTGATGATGGCGGGGCCAGACCTGCGGCTTCGGGGCGAGCTGCCGCAGTACGGAAGCCTGCGGTTCAAGCGGTGCTTCTGGGAGGTGGGCAGCTTCCAGCTGACGGTGAAGCGGGGAACGCCCGGCTGGGACAGCCTGAGCCGGGAGACCCTGCTGTACCTGCCGGAGCGGCCGGAAACGGCGCTGCTGGCGGAAAAGATCACCGTGGACGAGGAGAAGGTCACAGTCAGCGGCGTGCCCCTGAAGGGCCTGTGCAAGCGGCGCATCTGCGTGCCGCAAAGCGTGCAGGGCGACCAGTACGACGGCTTCGGGTGGGATCGGTTCACCGGGGACGCGGAAAGCGCTTACCTGCACTACGCCGCGGCCAACCTGACCGACCCGGAGGATGCGAAGCGGAAAATTCCCGGGCTGGTGCTTTCGGAGAACCGGCACCGGGGAGCCGTGCTGCCCTGGCAGGCCCGGTTCGACAAGCTGACGGAGGTGTTCGCCGACATCGGCAGCGCCACAGGGCTGGGGTGGGACATCGTGCCCGACTGGAAGGAGCGGGTGCTGCGGTTCGTGGTACGGGAAGGCGTAGACCGAACCACCGGCAGCCGCCGGGCGGTGCTGTCCCGCCGGTTGGGCAACGTGGACGGGGCCAGCTGGACGGAGGACGGCACCGCGGAGGTGGGCACGGTGTACGCCGGGGGCAGCGGCGAGGACGAGAACCGGCTGATCCTCAGCGTGGGCAACACGGCGGAAGGGCTAAACCGCCGGGAAGGCTGGGCCAGCCTGAACGGGGTCAGCGACGTTGACATGCTGCGGCTGGGGGCCGAGCGGAAGCTGTCGCCCCGGAAGGACAGCGTGACGGCGGAGCTGCTGGACAGCGGCCTGTGCCGGTACGGGCGGGATTACGACCTGGGGGACGTGGTGACGGTGGTGGCCGACGACCGGCAGATGAACGCCCGATTGACGGCAGTGGAGGAGACCTACGAGGATGGAAAGCGGACGCTCAAGGCTACCTTTGGGGAAGGGCCGGTGACGCTGACGGGGCTGATCCAGGAGAAAATGCGGGGGAGTATTGCCTAAAAGTGGAGGTGCAGGAGGCACTGCCTCCTGCCGGGGTTTTAGGGGCAGCGCCCCTAAGCCTTGTGCCGCAGCACAAATATTCCAGCGAACCAGCGCAGCGCTGTTCGCGGGCGATATCGGCCAATCAGCAACGAAGCCAGAAAGTAGCGCTGCTCGCAGTTGGCAGCAGCCTAGCCGTACCGCAAACCGAAGCCACGCGGGCCGGAATGGGCCAAAAAAGACGAGCAACCGAAGAAAACCGAGCGTTGACCGCAAGCCCGAAGCCACGACGGTCTGAAGGAGCAGCATAGCCCGAACGCAGCGCTGTTTGCGGTGAGTATAGCCAAAGCACCAAGGAGGGAAAAGATGGCAAAGGAATTTTACGGGTATTTCGACAGTCTGGTAGAGGATGAACGGGAGTACGATGCGGCGCAGTTCGCCCATATCCTGCGGGCGGGGATGGGGAATGGCGTCACCAGTCACGCCGGAGGCGGGCTGCAGGTGACGGCCCCCGGAACGGGCATGACCACGCAGGTGAGCCCCGGCGGCTGCGTGGTGAACGGGTATCTGTTCGTGCTGGAGGACGACGGCGGCGGGGTCAGGAGCTTCAGTCACCAGCCGTCGGCGGCCAGCGACCGCTGGGACAGGATCGTGGTGCGGCTGGACACGTCCGCCGCCCAGCGGAAGATAATGCTGGAAGTGCGGGCCGGAACGCCGGGGGCCGACCCCGAGCCGCCCGCGCTGGAGCGGGACGGGAACGTGTACGAGCTGTCGCTGGCGAAGGTGAAAATTCGCGCCGGGGCGGAGAGCATCGAGACGGTAGACGTGGTGGACGAGCGGGCCAACGCAGAGGTATGCGGCTATGCCGTGCCGGTGTGGCTGCGGGGGCTGACGGGCTTTGACCCGGACGAAATGGCGGCGGAAGTGGGCCGTAAGGCCGTGACGGCCTTCTACACCGCCACGCTGACCGCCGCCGGGTGGACGGGCAGCGCCGCGCCCTACGTGCAGGAGGCGGCCGTGGAAGGACTGCTGGGCAACGATTCGCCCATCGTGGCGGTGAGCATGGAAAACGCCACCACGGCCAACTACGAAGCCATCACGGAAAGCTGGGCGAACGTGAGTACCATCGATGCGGGGGACGGGAAGATCACGGCAAAGTGCTTTGGGGAAAAACCGGCGGCGGATCTGACGCTGCTGATAAAGGTGGTGCGGTAACGTGGGCGAGTGTTTATTGCTGAAAAGCGGAGGACAGACGAAGAAGCTACCGGTGCTGAACCCCAGCTACCCGGCTGATCTGACCGTATGGGCGGGCGAAAACGCCACGTTTCAGGTGGAGATCGCCACACACGGCGTACCAGCGGAATACACTTATAAATGGTACCAAGATTCGGGAGAACTTCCAGGGGGAAACGGTCCTATATATACTTATGTAAATTTACAGGCTCCAGGGACTTATACTATTTATTGTGTGATAAAAAACAAGGCCGGGGAAGTGACCAGCCGGGTGGCAACGCTGACGGTGAAGAACCCCAACATGACCTACACCTACACCGGCGAGCACGAGAAGATCGACGACGGAAGCGGCAACTGGCGCATCAAGTTCAAGAGCAGCGGCACGTTGAAGTTTACCAATCTTGGCAAGTGGGACGGCAAGCTGGACGTGTTCTGCGTGGGCGGCGGTTGCGCGGGCGGCAGCGGCAACTGGGACGGGAACAACGGCTACGGCAAAGCGGGCAGCGGCGGGTACACCAAGACCCAGAAGAGCATTCAGGCGGCGGTGAACACGGCCTACAGCATCGTGATCGGCGCGGGCGGGCAGAGCGCCTTTGCGCCTGGTGGAAACACTACTGCTTTTGGTGTGGCGGCTGGTGGCGGTACAAAGTTGATCGGCGGCAGCGGTGGTGGAGCTTATGGCAATGGAGCCGTTAACAATGGCGGCTCGGACGGTGGCAACGGCGACCCGCAGGATGCCGCCAACATCGGCATTGACCATTGGGGTTCCCCCGGCAAGGGGCAGGGAACCACGACCCGCGAGTTCGGCGAATCCACCGGCACGCTGTATGCGGGCGGCGGCGGTGCTGGCGGCAACGGTTCCGCACAGGCCAAGGGCGGCAGCGGGGGCGGCGGCAACGGTGCGTGGAACGGAAACCAGCCCACCAGCGGCGCGGCCAACACCGGCGGCGGTGGCGGCGGCATGTACTATGGCCTGACGAATGTCGGCAAGGGCGGCAGCGGTATTGCCGTTATCCGAAATCATCGGTAAGGAGGAAGAAGCATGAACGAGACGTTTTACGCACTGGTGGAGAACGGCGTGGTGACGAACGTGATGGTGCTGTACCCGCCCAGCGAGGCGGAATTTGCGGGGGCGGTGCCCTGCGGGGAGCTGCCTGTGGCTGTCGGCGACACCTACGACGGGGAGCATTTTTACCGGGGCGGCGAAAAGCTGGACAGTCCCCTTGCAGTGGCGCAGCAGGAGGCCCAGACCCTGAAAGAGGACATCCCCATGCTGAAAGCCCAGATCAAGGCCATCAGCGACCGAAACGATTTTGTGGAGGACTGTATCGCCGAAATGGCGACGGTGGTGTACGCAGATGAAAAGTAAATGTGGAGGGTGCAAAGCACCGAGCCGTGAGGACATGGCGCAGCCATCCGCAGCGGCGAAGCCCGTAACGCGCCGCAAGGCGTGGAACGGGCCGACAAAGGCGATAACGGCTGTAAAGCTGTTCGCAATAAAAATCATCTTTGGAAAGGATTGGTGTATCATGATGGCTATGTTCTTTGCGCAGCGGGTAATTCTGGGGAAGACCACGTTTGAGCAGGTGCCCAAAGCCCTGAAAAAGGGCGTTGCGGAAGTGCTGATCGACAGCGGACTGCCGGAGCTGGTGCCGACGGAGTACGGCGGCACGGCGGACGGGGAGTAAGGGAGAAACGGGGTCTGCGACGGCCCGAAGCGAAGCCCACGACCCGCCGTAAGGCGTGGGCGTAGGCCGAAAGGAAGGGGGCCGAAGGCCCCGAGCCGTGAGCACGCCCCAAAGGGGCAGCGCAGCGGCGAAGCCCACAACGCGCCGTCAGGCGTGGAGTGGGCCGAAAAAGGGGACGGATGAAGTTCATCCGTCCCTCTTTTTTCAGAGAGGAAGGGAACCAATGAGACCAACAGGAAAAATGGCCGCCGCGGCGGCGGTGGCGCTGGCCCAGAGCTACCACAGCTATCAGGAGATGGACTGTCAGGCCCTGATCGAACAGGCCGTGCGGAACGTGGGCGGCCAGATGGACTACCGGGGCAGCAACGACATGGCGCGAAGTGCGGCGTGGCTGGGGACCCTTGAGAACGCACGAGCCGAGGGGAAGCTGGCACCGGGGGCGCTGCTGTTTATCCATGAGGACGACGAAAGCGGCCTTCCGGCCCGGTATCAGGGGGACGGCTTCGGGGACTTCTCCCATGTGGGCATGTACGTGGGGGAGAACGCCATGACCGACACGGACAAAAACGGCCAGCGCCGGGAATGCGACGTGGTGCACAGCTCCCAGAGCATGGGCCGGGTATGCGGCTCCACGCTGCAAAACGGATGGACGCACGTGGGCTTAGCGCAGGAGATCGACTACGGCGCGGAAGTCAAGCCGGGGGTCACGCTGGGCGCGGAGATCGGGCAGGAGGAGGATGTGACCGGCGCGGCGGAGCCGGTGCTGGGAGACGCAAAGAGCGCCTTTTCGGCGGTAGTGCGCACGCCCGACGGGAACCCGGTCAAACTTCGGAAACGTGCCTGCAAGACGGAAAATCTGTACTGGAAGGTGCAAAACGGCGAGACCGTCCTTGTGGAGCGGCAGAAGGGCGAATGGTCGCTGGTCACAGCCATCTGCACCGACGGCGTGCGCCGCCGGGCGTGGATGATGAGCCGCTATCTGGAGGGGTAGTCCGATGGAAGCGCTTTTGGACTGGCTGGAGAAACACTGGGGCTGGCTGCTCCCGCTGCTGGCCTCGTGCATCAAGGTGAAGCCCATGGAGGTCTCGCCCATGGTATGGCTGCTGCGAAAGATCGGCAACGCCCTGACCGGCGATCTGCGCCAGCAGCTATCTGAGATGGACAGCAAGATCGACCGCAACGAAATGGACCGCATCCGCTGGGAAGTGCTGGACTTCGCCAACAGCTGCCGCAACAAAAAGCAGCACACGAAAAGCGAGTTTGAGCACATCATCGACCTGAACGAAAAATACGAGATGCTATTGACACGCACCAATGAAACCAACGGCGTTTTCGAGGAGGACTATCGGTACATTCGGGACATCTACCGGGAATGCTGCGAGGAAAACAAGTTTATTGCCTGACAGGGCAGAAAAGGAGGAAAGGAAACATGAAGATCAACTGGACGGTCCGACTGAAAAACAAGGTATGGCTGGCGACGTTCCTCAGCTTCATCGTCAGCACGGTGTACCAGTGGCTAGGGTACTTCGACATTGCCCCGGTGGTGACGCAGGACGCGGTGCTGCAGCTGGTGACGGCGGTTTTGCAGGTGCTGTCCCTGCTGGGGCTGATCGTAGACCCCACCACGGCGGGCGTGGCTGACAGCCAGCGGGCGTTGGGGTATGAAGAACCTTATCAGCAGGGGGACGGCGCTGCAGCGGGCAAGCGGGAACGGGAAGAAAAGAACTTGTAAAAATGGACGCGGCCTCTCTTTTCAAAAAGCATCCATCGCGGATATAATAAAAAGGGAGGGATGCAAAATGAAACGAACAGGCCGGTGGGCTGTTTGTCTGATGATCGCACTACTGTTCTGGATAGCGTGTCCGGCAGGAAATGCAGAGGATCAGATTCAGACTTATTTTTTGAACGTGGGGAAGGCGGATGCGATCCTGCTGCGGCTCAATGGGCAGGACTATCTGGTGGACACGGGCAGCAAGGAAAGCTACGATCAGATGGAGGACGCGCTGCGGATGCTGGGCGTGGACAGGCTGGCGGGCGTTATCATTACCCATACGGATAAAGATCACGTGGGCGGGTTAAAGAAGCTGCTGAAAAGTGAGATCGACGTAGAACGAGTTTATGCCGGAAAGCTGCACAGCGAGAAAAGCGACGAGGATCATCCGGCATACAGCGCAGCTGAAAAGCGAAACGTTTCTTTTACATGGCTCGGCGCGGGAGAGAAGATTCAGGCGGGAGAATGCGTGATGGACATTCTGGGACCGCTGACGCTGGATACGGAGGATGAGAACAACAACTCGCTGGTCCTGAATGTGGAAACGCCCGAGGGTAATTTTCTGCTGGCGGGCGACATGACCCAAACGGAGGAAGAAGAACTGCTGAACGCGGGCGTCATCCCACGGGCAACGGTGCTGAAGGTAGGGCACCATGGCCGCGACGACGCAACCGGGAAAGCGCTGGTGGCGGCCGTTCGGCCTCAATGGGCGATAATCTCCACCAGCAGTCAGGAACGGCCCGACACCCCGGCGGCGCAGGTGACGGAAACGCTGGCATTGTTTCAAGTGAAAACAGCGGTTACGCAGGACGCGCAGGTTGGGATCCTGGCGGAGTTGGAAAATCAGACGGCTACCGTATGGCGGGTGGACTGGGACGGAAAGCACCCTCTCGAAAAATAAGCATAGGATGACCTGACGGGGAAAAACCGTCGGGTCATTTTTGTCATAAGGAGGAATGCTTATGTCCTGTACGCCCTCCAGACCCTTTCCGCCGCCAAGGCCACCCGGATATCGTCCGCCGCCGCCCTGCCCGCCGCCGAAACCCTGCCGGGATAAGATGGAAAGTGTGTTGCTGCCGAAGATCGCCGCGTGGGATCGTTGCCGGCTCCCATGTCTTTCTACGGAACTTCGTCTGGAAGAAATGCCTTGCTGCGCCGAGGGGCCGTGCCGTCTGCTGATGGTGCAGCAAAGCGGCGCACAGCCGTGGTGGGAACCTGTTAAGCAGCCCTGCGGCGACCGCAGAATGCATGTGTGCGTCAGGATCCCGGTATGCTGTCAGGTGATGGACGCTTGCGAGCGTCTGCACAGCGCGTCTGCCATTGTGAAGGTGGAAACGGCGCTGCGGCTGAGCTGTCCGCCGTCGGAATGCTGGCGGTATCAGCTGGTGATGATCCCCTATGTGCGGCTTTTGGATGCGGAATGTTCCGGGGATTGCGGGGTGTTTTGCGCCCGGTTGGAGGTGCAGTTGGAGTGGTATCAGCTGCGGCCGGAGGTCTGCGGGATGCGCCGCCCGGAGCCGCGATGCCCGGAACTGCCGCTGTATCCGCCGCCGATTCAGAGGGATTGTTCCTGCGGATGTGAGACGGGATGGTGGAGACAAAGATGAAGTAAACAGCTCCCGCCATGCTTTGAAAAGAATGGCGGGAGCCAGAAGCTCGAAGGAGCCTTAAAGGGAGCGAACAGGATCGTTCCGGGTTTTGGAAAAGACACGACGCGTTCTGTCAACAAGCTCCGAAATGGTTCCGCAGCCGAAATCCGCCACTACGGTGCGAACAGTATCGTGAAGAGGCTCCATCCAGCGGGAATCAACGGCGGAGAGGCCTATGGCAGCTCCAACAATGCTTCCGGCCGTGCCAGCGTTGCAGTCCGTGTCCGTGCCGCAAAGAACGGCGGTAGTGATTGTGCGCGTATAGTCCAGTTTTCCATGAAGCAGCGAAAGAACCACAAAGCTGAGGTTGTTCAGCGTGCTGCCGAAGGGCAGATGACCATAGCGGTCGTAGATCGCCCGGCAGGTCGCCTGCCAGTCGTCATACTGAGCATAGTGAAGGCGAACGAAGGAAACGGCTTCGGCCAAACGGGAACGGGCGGGAATGACGGAAAGCCCCGCATCCAGAATTTGGCTTACGGTGACGTTTTCACAGAAAGCAGCACTGATGCAGGCGGCAACGAACATGGCTCCGTACAAGCCGTTTTTGGTCAGCGTCAGCCGGTTGGCATTCCGGGCAAGAATGGCGGCGCGGCGAGGATCACCGGGACTGATATAGCCCCAGAAGTCGGCGCTGATCTGACCGTCGATGCACTCACGGAACGGATTCTGCATCAGGCGGAGTTCCGGCAGCAGGGCGGGCAGAGCCGCCGTTTCACTCAGACGAACCAGATGATAATAAGCCTGACGGGAAGAACACCAAAGCCAATGGTAGGGGACCTGATCAAGAAGACGGCTGGCCAAATCCCCCAGTGTAAAGTCCAGCCCATGTTTTTCCGCCAGAAGCAAAGAAAGGATGGTATAGTGAATATCATCATCCGGCTGCACAAAGGTCACATGGCCGCGGGTGGAGGGAATGCAGTCCTCCCGAAGGCGAAGATCGAGAACAGGAGAATATTCCGGTACCCAGTCGTTTAACGGATAGGCATTTACGCTTTCCAGATATTTTCTGATTGCTTGGTCATCGAAGCCCATTTCCAGGGGCTTCCCCAGTACGACCGCAGCACAGCGGCCATACCACGCGCCGGACAGCCGGTCGTCGTAACTTTTTTCCTGAAATAGGACGGCGGGGACGGATGACGCAAACGCAAAAATTTGGTGAGCCTCATCTGGCTCTTCATAGGGATAATCCGTCCGAAGGCCTTTTTTACGAACCGCCCAGAGAGTTTCATAGGCCGACTTCCAAAAGGCATCGTCCTCCGAATGGATCTCCTGAGAATGACCGGCAATGGGAAGGTAGCGGGATTGCTCCGCAGGAGCGTCTCCTACGGGATAGCCTTCCTCACGAAGCTGCTGATATTCCTCCAAAAAAAGATTTTTCCAATTGGTAGCGCCCGGCATGAACATTCCTCCCTTTTTTTCTGTCAGCATCATAATGCTTTTAGATTTTTCCTGCACGGTGTATTTTTGATGCTTTCTCTGGAAACATAGGCAATTGTCCGTACCATATTGTCAAGATACAGCAGTTTCACATTATGCTCTGGCGTGGAATCTTCATAAACCACCGTTGCATTCTTCCCGCTCGTCTTTGGGTTAGTCGGAATACCAAACGGCGTATCATTAGACACAATCGTTGAAACAGTGTCTGTTTCTGCGATGCCACTCATAACTTTCTTAACGATATTCGCAAGTTCCGGCTCACGAACCAAAATGTCAAGGTCGTTCAGGCTTCTAGTCGTTGTTTTCTCCTTGCCATTTTGTGCAAGGGTATATTCGCAATCTCCATCATAGCCGTTATCAATCAAATAGTAGCACAAGCCTCCTTTAATATCGACCGTTGGGAAAATATCCTGCGAAGATGGATAGACATACATCTTACGAATTTTACGATTTGCAAGCATCTGTGTGCGGAAGTCACCCAGCAAATTCTTTCTGCCAGCAGAAAACCAACGAGACGGAATAATCAAACTAATATAATGTGGCTCCACTTCCTCTGCAAGAGAAGCAAAATACTGGTAGATGGGCGCATCATTCGTTCCGCCAGAACCCCCCATAAGCTGATACGGCGGATTGCCCACAATGGCATCAAATTTCATGGGCTGTCCCTCCTTTCCCCATGTATCGGTTCGCTGCAGCTTCTTTGCCAGACGCTGCGGGTCTTTTTCCATCCGTTCCAGCAGGTGCGGAATGTAGGTGGTGTTGACCGTCCAATCCTGATAGCCCACCAGCGTCCGCCGGGTGATGCTTTCTGCCATCCGGGTCTTGCACAGAACAAAGATCTGCTGCTCCACGGTCTCCTGCCAGAGAGCCTGTGTCTGCTCCAGCGGCAGCTTGTCCTCCGGGCCGGGCAGCTTCATGGCGTACAGGCTGTATGCCATATACAGGGGATACAGGCCGGATTTGGAGTTCATTTCCAGAATCCGTGCCTCCGGGTTGAGGAAGATGTCCTCGGTGACCTGCCCCTGATCCACCAGACGAGGCGCCTCCAGCACCTCCTGCGGATCGAACTGCTCGTTGAGGAAGCAGTAACCGCCCACCATGTTGCTCAGATGAAGGTTCACCACCCGCCACGGGGTCAGAACGGTTTCCTTGTCGGGGTTGCGGAAGTGGCTGAAGATCTCGGCAATGCGCTTCACACGCTCGGTGGGCGGCAGCTCGTCCGCAGCCTTTGCCATGCGGCGGATGCGCAGACCCGCCCCGCTGACCACATCCTCGTCGTAGTATTTCAGCAACTTGCGGAACAGAGACTTGTCCACGGTTTTGGGCATGAATTCCTGCCAGGATTCCTCATCCACCAGCGTGATGAAGTCTGCCATCTTGATGCTCTCGGTCAGGTCCACCTTGGCACCGTAAATCAGCAGGGGCAGACGGATGGACACATTTCGCAGCAGCCGGATGACCTTTTCCCGCTCTTTCTTCTGCTCTTGCAGTTTCTTGAGCAGGTCATCATCCTCTTTGGTGCGCTCCCGCTTGGGCTTGTTGGAAATCTTGTCCGCCTTTTCGTATTCCTCGCCCGTCAGCCCCTGATGGTTGATGTGGACTTTGGTTTCCTTTTTGGCGGCTTTCTGCTCGCTGAGCTTGTCCGACAGGGTATGGAACAGCTGCACATCGTCCTCGTCCATGACGATGCCGGTGTCCTGTTTGTAGACCGATTCATCGTCAAAGCCGCTCTTGATGGCTCTATCCACCGTCAGACGCTTGATCTGCCGCATCATTCTGGAGACGCTGTATGCAGTCATCTGGGTGCCGTCCACCGCAATCACCGGGCAGAAGTTCAAAAACTCGCCCAGTGCCGCCCGGTTCTGCTCCTCGTTGGTCCGACCCCGCTTGGTAATGCGGTTGACCTCAGAAATCACGTTCAGGGCACGGTCCGGGGCAAAGTCAAAGACGTAGCAGCGTTCCTTCTGCTTGCCGTCCAGCACCCCTGCCGACTGCACCCGGAAGATGGTCTGCATATAGCCGGACGCAGCCGTGCTTGCCGACCCGGTCAGCATCATCACAGCCGTCCACTCCGGCACCGTCACGCCGGTGGTCAGCTTGCCGCAGGAAATGGTAATGGTATAGCGGTTCGCCTTGATGACCTGTTTTACCAGTGTCAGGGCGTTGTCGTAGGGCATTTCGGCATCGCCGTCACCTGCAACGTTAGCAACTTTATAGGCTCCAAACACAGGGTGGTCTTTCAGCAGCCTGCTCAGGGCACTGGCTTCTTTCACACCCGGAACCATCCAGAGGGTATGCCGGAACATCTCCCGATACTCCGGCGTGGAGTAGGGGTAGTTGCTCTCCGGGTTCTCCGAAGAAATCAGGTCCAGAAAGCTGCGCACGTCGGCCTCGTGGACAAAATCACCCACCTGTGCGCCAGCCGGCAGAGGACGGAAATCCCGTGCAGGGTCGCCCGTCCACACCCGGAAAAACTCGGTAAAGTTGAACGCCATCTCCAAGGTCTCGTAGCGGTAGGAGGTAGGCAGACTTTTCCCAAGGTCGAAGGTCAGGATGCGAAGTTCCGGCAGGTCCGCATAGGGGTTATGGTCGCCGGGGTGCAGGGTGTCCCACTCCCGCTTGCGCTTTTGCTCCATGACGTAGTCCCATGTGTAGACGTTGTTCTCGTACTTCTGCATCAGGTTGTACGGTGTGCCGGACAGCTGCAGAACCTTGGGAGCCTTGCCGTTCTTTTCCGCTTCCAGCAAAGACTGCACCTTCTGCCCCCGCTGGGTCTGGGTGCCCTCGTGGGCTTCATCGTAAATCACGAGATCCCAGTCCATATCGAAAACGGCGTTATTCTTGTCAAACTTGCCGTCTGCCCGCTGAGAGCCGCGCAGGTCCTGCATGGAGGCAAAGTAAACAAATGCCTTGCCGGAATTCTGGTAGGCTGTCAGGTTTGCATCGTTGCGTGCATCCATTGCCGCATCGTAAACGGATGAATCCGTATCGAAACGGTCTTTTTTCAGGAAAGCACGGTTGTCTCCTTCGCCAAAAATCAGGTCAAAATCGTTGCGCCAGCCATCTTCCACCACTGGGCGGTGGGTGACCACAATCACCTTCTGGTAGCCAGCTTTTTTGATGAGCGCATAGGCCGTGACCGTTTTGCCGAAACGCATCTTGCAGTTCCAGAGCATCGAGTTTTCCTTGCGGAACACCCGCAGCGTCTGATTGACGCAGTCCATCTGCTCGTCACGCAGGGTAATGGCTCTCTTTTTGGGCGCAGCAGGGACAGTCTGCGGCAGAAAGCTGATCTGCCCCTCACTCTTTTCGGCAGCGGTCAGAGCCGTGCGGCCCTCTTTTACCGCCTGAATCGCACGAATGGCAACGGACAGCGGCACCTCAAACCATTCGCTGTCCTGATTGGAATTGGAGAACTTCCGGGCCGAAAAGCCAGAATTGTACAGCACATTATGGACATCGTCATCATCGAATAATTCCGTATCGGTCGTACCATCCGGGAAGGTGACGGTTCTGCGTGCCAGCTCGGTATATTGCAGGTCGTATTCAACCATCGCCGTCTTGGTATACTGGTCGATGCGGTCACGGGCAGCACAATTCAGCTCCGCACAGTTGGGCGGAAGCTGTTTGTAGCTGTTCACGCTGTCAAAATTTGTCTTTCCGATCTTCCAGTAGCCCTCGTGCTGGGCATCGTGAATCGTAAAGATGTAAATCAACCGATACGACATGGTTGGCTTATACGCTGCCATTTGCACTTCCTCCCCTCACCATCGAAAGGAACGTCATTGTCTGATTGGAACGCCAGTCTTTTATGATGCTGTAAATCCCGTTGTGCGCCCGGATATTTCCGCTTTTGCATCCGGGGCAGAGGTCAATTTGTTCCTCACTGCCGAACCAGCTGATAATTTCAATTTTGTTTTCCTTACAGCTGCCCGGAACCACATACTTTGTGCCGTCCATCTGCCAGAGGTTCCACGCAATGATGTTAGCGATCACCTTCATCTGCCGCAGGTGGGGAAGTTTGCCAAAGCGTTCCTGGTAAACCTCCACGAAGGTCACAAACAGGTTTTCCCGTGCCAGCAGCAAGCTGTCGCCCTGATACTCAAAGCCGTACACGCTCTGGAATGCCCTCTTCGTCCATGTGAACCATTCTTCTTCGGTGTCCGTGTTTTCGCTGATAACACGCAGCTTGCGGTCCAGCAGGCCAATTCGCTGGGAAATGGAAATGGTTTCACCCGTTACGGTGTCGTAGCGGCTTACCAGATAGGGAGCCTCGCCGCAGGAGATTTCCAACCGCTGTGCATCCACATATTTCTGCCATGTGTGCTGACGGTCGTCCGGGAAAGCGATTTTGTCAGCCGTTGCTTTCCACGACATCTCCTTCTGGATGTTGAAAACATCCTTCCTGCCAAACCACTGCTCATCCACCAGATTGTTCTGTGCGTTGCAGATCCAACTGGGGGTAAACACCTCTGCTTTATCACGGGTGCGGTTGGTCTGGTGCTCCAGTGCTTTTTCCACTCTGGGCTGGATCAGACTGTCCTGTTCGCCTGTAACCAGTTCCGGCAGGATTTCTTTTTTGAAGCTGTATGGTTCGCCCAGTTCAGCGTAGTCATCGGTTGCCCAGATGATGTTTTTCTTGGTGGTTTTGTCCTGAAGCAAAATCTCAAGAAGGGTGCGTTCATGGTCCAAAAGTTCCTGCTCCAACAGGTCAATTCCTGCAATGCTGAACATCCGCCGCCCTCCCTTCCATTTATTGATGGTACTATAATAACACACCTTTCGGGGTTTGTGAATGTGTACCATCCACCGTTTTCATCAGGGCACCCCATTTTCCAGTGCCCTGCCGGGAAGAATCCAAAGAGCGGCGGAACGCTCGTTGGCACACGACTTTGCTTGCAAAGTCTAGTGTGTTACACCTTGGTTCCGGCTGACGCGGAAAAGGGGCTGCGAGAGGCTCCGGCAAGCACCTGTTCTGTGGCAGAAGGATGCGCGGATGGGC
>ERZ827423.1104-NODE-1104-length-28527-cov-52.031294_pt1 | contig 28527 bp, 27 predicted proteins | sample MGYA00519775_ERZ827423 | MGnify/ENA primary metagenome ERZ827423 (study PRJEB31778, sample SAMEA3449296) | human gut metagenome | biome: human gut; feature: human-associated habitat; material: faeces | place: United Kingdom | collected 2010/2012 ...
CGCCGGAGAAATCGAAGTTGCCGGGAGCGTCCATGACGTTGATCTTCTTGCCCTTATACATAACAGGGGCAAAGGCCAGGGAGATGGAGATCTGGCGCTTGATCTCCTCGGCGTCGTAGTCGCAGGTGGTGTTGCCGTCGGCGGTCTTGCCCAGACGGTCGATGCCCTTGGTCATAAACAGCATCTGCTCGACCAGCGAGGTCTTGCCGGACCCGCCGTGGCCCAGCAGCGCAATATTGCGAATGTCATTAGCAGTCATAGTGGTGATGTACTCCCTTCATTTTCTTCAAGTCCGCCGCCCACACGGCTGCGGACAGTAGCTCAATGTACCGATTATAGCTTATATTGCAGGACCTGACAACCATTATTTTGTGGATTTGTAGGAAAATTCCCTGTCCGCGCAGGCTTTTTCGGCAACTTATACAATTTCCCTTCCGCCGTACTGGGCAGGTCGACGAGGGCCGGCAGACATCCCTTGCGCCGCCGCAGAAAACGTGCTATAATAGTGGACATGTTTGCGGGCATGATGGAATTGGTAGACATGCGAGATTTAGGTTCTCGTGCTCACGCGTTGGGGTTCGAGTCCCCATGCCCGCACCAAAAATGTCCGCCCCTGCGGGCCGCCCCCTTTTGGTGCGCGCTTTTGCGCTGCAAAAGCGGTCGCCTGCGGGCGGATAACCGAACGCGCAAGGGAAACCCGACCAAGGTTTCCCTTGCACACATTCCCTTCCTTGCGGTATACGCGGGTTCCGTGCGCCCTGCCATGACCGCAGGATGCCCACGAAATGTCCGCCCCTGCGGGCCACCCCCTTTTGGTGCGCGCTTTTGCGCTGCAAAAGCGGTCGCCTGCGGGCGGATAACCGAACGCGCAAGGGAAACCCGATCAGGGTTTCCCTTGCATATCTTGAACAGAGGACGCCATGGCGCACACGCTGGATGACCGGCTGATCTGCGAGATCCTGTCGGTGTCGGAGGAGATACCCGCCGACCGCGTGGACATGAAGCGTTTTCAGCGGCCGGAGGGCTGTCGGACGAAACAGGAGGAGCTGCCATGAAACGTATCGCATCCATACAGGATATCTCCTGCCTGGGCCGCTGTTCCCTGACCGTGGCGCTGCCGGTGATCTCCGCTCTGGGCGTGGAGTGCGCCATCGTGCCCACCGCTGTCCTCAGCGCTCACACCGCCTTCCCCGGCTTTGTCAGCCGCGACCTGACGGACCAGCTTGACGCCATCGCCGCCCACTGGCAGGCCCAGCACGTCCACTTCGATGCGCTGTATACCGGCTACATCGCCTCTGTGCCCCAGGTGCAGCAGGTGCTGGACTTCTTTGACGCGGTAAAAAGCCCCGATACCATGATCTTCGTGGACCCCGCCATGGCGGACCACGGCAAGCTCTATTCCGGCTTTGGCCCCGACTTCCCCGCCGCCATGGCGCGGGTGGTGGCTCGGGCCGACGTGGCCATGCCCAACCTGACAGAGGCATGTCTCCTCACCGGTACGCCCTACCGCGAGGACATGGACGAGCCCATGACCCGTGAGCTGCTGCAAAAAGTAGCGGCGCTGGGTGCCGGAAAAGTGGTGCTCACCGGCGTGTCCTTCGCGCCGGACAGGCTGGGCGCCATGGGCTACGACAGCGCCGACGGCCGGTTCTTCACGTGTCTGGACCGGCGGCAGACCGGCTCCTACCACGGCACCGGCGACATCTTCGCCGCCACGGTGGTGGGCGGCATGATGCGGGGCCTGCCGCTGGAGGATGCCGTCTCTCTGGCGGTGCGCTTCACCCTCTCCTGCATTGATGTCACGGCTCAGGACCCCTGCGCCGCCTGGTACGGCGTGGAGTTCGAGAAGGCCCTGCCCCTGCTGTGCGACGCCGCCCGCGCCCTGCCTGAGAATTAAAAAGAGTAAAAAAGAGCACCCGCGGCACTTCAAAGTGCCGCGGGTGCTCTTTTGTCATCACTCGCTGCGGGGATAGGGCTTCTTCTCGTCGGTGAGCCCCGCGAGATAGTCCATGCTGGTGTTCAGTGCCAGCGCCACGCGGCGGCACTGCTCAAAGCTGAGATAGCGCTCGCCCCGCTCGATCTTGGAATACGCGCTCTGGTCGATGCCGGTCAGCATCTGCATCTTGACCTGCGTAAATCCCCGCTCTTTTCTGAGTTCCCGTAATCTGCTCATCAAAATCACCATAAGCATTATGTCAAATTGTCCTATTTCATTTAGGGTTAAATTGTCCTATAATTTTTGCAGGGGGTGATGTTATGACGGAAGTTGAAGCCTATCACGAAATGTATCTGACCATGGCACGCGCCGCCGAGCAGGCCATCCGCCTGTTGGTGGAGGCGCAGCAAGCCTGTGAAACGCTTTACATGGAGCGCAGATGGACAGTGCCAAAACGGCGGCCATCAGGGCGCAGCAAGCCTGTGAAACGCTTTACATGGAGAGCACGGAACAGGCGCCGGCGAAATCCTGACTATAAAAAAGCACCCGCGGCATGCCCGCGGGTGCTTTTTTTATTCTCCTTCGCCCTCCGGCTTCCCCTCTCCGGGAGCCTCCTCCGGCGCAGGGGGCTCCGACGCCTTCGCCGGTTCCTCCTCGGGTGCGTCGAAGTCCGGCATGGGTACCGGCTCGGACACCATGTTGATGTGCTTGGCGGGCGCCTCGATGGTCTCCGGCACACTGGGGCGGAACAGCTTCCGCTCCTGCTCTCTGGTGGCGCCGTAGTTGTCCACCGTCTCGGGCTCGCGGCCCTCGATAATGGCCATCATCTCCTGTCCGGTGATGGTCTCTTTCTTCAGCAGGTACGCGGCGATCTTGTCCAGCAGCTCCCGGTTGTCCTGCAAAATTCTCTTGGCCTCCTGATGGCACTGACGGATGATCTTGATGGTCTCGCGGTCCGCCGCGGCGTAGGTCTCCTGAGCGCAGGTCATGGAGTAACTGCCGTCCAGATACTGGCTCTGGATGGTGCCCAGCGCCATCATATCGAACTCGTCGCACATGCCGAACCGCGCCACCAGATTCCGCGCCAGCTCCGTGGCCCGCTCGATGTCGTTGGCCGCGCCGGAGGTCATGGTGTCGCACACGATCTCCTCGCTGGAGCGGCCTGCCAGCAGCGTGCGGATCTCCGCCAGAATGTCCTCTCTGGACATGAGGAACTTCTCCTCCTCCGGCAGGTGCAGCGTATAGCCCAGCGCCCCTTGAGTGTGGGGCACGATGGTGATCTTGCTCACCGGCTGGGCGTTCTTCTGCTTGGCCGCCACCAGCGCATGACCCACCTCGTGATAGGCGATGATGCGCTTTTCCTCCTCGGTGATGACGGTGCCCTTCTTCTCCGAGCCGGCGATGACCAGCTCAAAGGACACCAGCAGATCGTTCTGGTTCACAGCCTTGCGGCCCTTGCGGACGGCCCGCAGCGCCGCCTCGTTCACCAGATTGGCCAGATCCGCGCCCACGCATCCGGCGGTAGCCTGGGCGATCTTGTTCAGGTCCACATCCTCGGCCAGACGGATGTTGCGGGTGTGTACCTGCAGCGTGGCCAGGCGGCCCGCCAGATTGGGCCGATCCACGGTGATACGCCGGTCGAAGCGTCCCGGGCGCAGCAGCGCCTTGTCCAGCACCTCGGGGCGGTTGGTAGCGCCCAGCACGATAACGCCCTTGCTGGGATCGAAGCCGTCCAGCTCCGCCAGCAGCTGGTTCAGCGTCTGCTCGCGCTCGTCGTTGCCGCCGAACTTACCGCCGTCGCGGGACTTGCCGATGGTGTCGATCTCGTCGATGAAAATGATGCACGGGGCCACCTTGGCAGCCTCCTTGAACAGGTCGCGGACACGGCTGGCGCCCACGCCCACGAACATTTCCACGAAGTCGGAACCGGAAATGGAGAAGAACGGCACCCCCGCCTCACCGGCCACAGCCTTGGCCAGCAGGGTCTTGCCGGTACCGGGTGAGCCCACCAGCAGAGCGCCCTTGGGCAGCTTGGCGCCGATGGCGGTGTACTTGCCGGGGTTGTGGAGGAAATCAATGATCTCCTCCAGCGACTCCTTGGCCTCGTCCTGACCGGCCACATCCTTGAACGTGACGCCGGTGGACTTCTCCATATACACCTTGGCGTTGGACTTGCCCACGCTGCCGATGCCGCCGAAGCCGCTGCCGCCGCTCTTGGCCAGCATCCGCAGCAGCAGCATGAGCAGTCCCACCATAATGAGCGTGGGCAGGATGTAGCTGACCATGAACGCCAGCACCGGATTCATCTGCGCCTCGTAATAGCCGGTGTAGGCCACCTTGTGCTCCTTCAGCAGAGGCAGCAGGGACGTATCGTTGAGATACGCGGTATACAGCGTCAGCTTCGTGTCCTTGGACTGGGTGTAGGACTTGGCGGGCACGTTGCTGTCCTCGTCCTGTTCCTCGGTGTAGGTGTAGCCCTCCACCGGCGTGATGTAGATGGCGTCGTCCTTGAACAGGACCTCCTTCGCCTTATCGTTTTCGATAAGATCCAGCATCTCGCTGTACTTGATCTCATGGCTGGTGGACTTGTTGGTGGCGTTGCGGTTGTAGGCGTTGAGGTAGTTGAATCCCACCGTCAGCACCAGTGCCCACGCCACCAGCGTCAGGATGCCCCGCAGGTTATTGCGTCCCTTTCCGTTTTTATTGTTGTTCTGATCGTTGTTGGCCATGTGTATCCTCCGTAAAAAACCGTCAGCCGGAGTGCCTCCGCTCTCGGCGGCGCATCCCTCCCGCGGTATACCTTCGCAGTATCGCACAGTATACCACACTTGTCCAAATGTCACAAGCGGCACATCGTCGGATTTTCTGTAAAATTTCTATGAATGGCGCTTTATCTCGCCGAAATATTGTGTTATACTGGTCAGTAATTCAAGAAAAATGAGGTCATACCCATGAAAGATATGAAGGATACCGAGCGCCGCCGTCCCCTGCCGGACGCGGAGGCCGACGGCGTCATCGAGGGCCGCAACGCGGTGATCGAAGCCCTGCGGGTGGGCACCGCCATCGACAAGATCTACATCGCCAAGGGCGAGACGGACAAGACCCTGGGCCACATCGCCTCCAGGGCCCGGGACGCGGGCATCGTGGTGGTGGAGGCCGACCGCCGCAAGCTGGACGGCATTTCCCGCACCCACGCCCACCAGGGCGTCATCGCTCTGGCCGCCGTGCGGGAGTACGTCACGGCGGAGAGCATCCTCTCCGCGGCAGCAGAGAGGGGGGAACCGCCCCTGCTGGTGGTGTGCGATGAGATCTCCGACCCCCACAATCTGGGCGCCATCCTCCGCACCGCCGAGTGCGCCGGAGCCCACGGCGTCATCATCCCCAAGCGCCGCTCCGCCGGTCTGACCGCCGTGGTGGCCAAGACCTCCGCCGGCGCGGTGAGCTATATCCCCGTGGCGCGGGTGGCCAACATCCCCTCCCTGCTGAAGGACCTGAAAAAGCAGGGCGTCTGGGTATTCGGCACCGCCGCCGACGGCACTACCGATCTCTATACCGCGGACCTGAAGGGCCCCGCCGCCATCGTCATCGGCTCCGAGGGCAGCGGCATGACCCGCCTTGTCTCCGAGAACTGTGATTTTCTGGTAAGCATCCCCATGAAAGGCCGCATCTCCTCTCTGAACGCCTCCGCCGCCGCAGCCATCCTGCTGTACGAGGCGGTGCGCCAGCGGAGCTGACGGCGTTGCATCGTACTATGAACAGGCGTGACGACCCACAACTGGATACGCCCGTCCCCCGGGACGAGCTCTCGCTGGACGCCATCCTTGCCGAATACGGCAGGGGTGGGCGTCAGCCTGCCCCTGCGCCGGAGACTCCCCCTGCACCGACGCCCCCGCCCGAACCCGAACCCGTCCCCGTACCTGACCCCGCTCCCATTCCCGAGCCGGAGCCCGTTCCCGCGCCCGATCCTGTTCCTGCACCCCTGTCCGACACACCGGACCGTGTCAGTCTGAAGGATGTCATGAGCCAGACGGTGGATGCCGTGCTGGAGGACGAGGAGGACGGCGTCATTGACGCTCCCGTACCCCTGGGCCAGCGGCTCTCCGGCCTGCTGCACCGCCTCACGGACCGCCGCAGCGCCCGGCCCCGCGGCCTTTCTCAGGAAACGGAGCAGCTGTTCGACGACCCCGAGGACGAGCCGGAGCCGGAGGAACCGGAGGAGCCGGAGCCCCGCATGGACGACGCCCTGCGGGAGGAAAAGCGCCGCTGCAACCGGCTGCGCCGCGGTCTGGTGTTCGCCGCGCTGCCCGTACTTCTTCTGGTGGTGGCCGCCGTGCTGCAGGAGCTGGAAATGCTGCCGCCCGCATGGCTGGACGCCGCGCCGCTGCGGTGCATCGTGCTGGGCGGCGGCCTGCTGCTGACGGCGCTTCTGTGCCTGCCGGTATGGCAGACGGCCTTCCGCATGCTCCGCGACGGGCAGGTAGGCTGCGAGCTGTGCGCCGGCGTTGCGGTGCTGGCGGATCTTCTCTGCTGCGCCGCCGGCGCCGTCACCGGCAGCACCCTCTCCACCCCCTACGCCGCGGCCGGCGCTCTGCTGATCCTCACCTGCCAGCTGGGCCTGTACCTGACGGCGGAGACCCGCCGCATCGCCTTCCATCTGGCGGACCTCAACGGCGTACCGCCCTACGTGGTATCCGTCCTGCCCGCCGGTGTCTGCAAGCAGCGGGGCGTGCTGGAGGGCTTCTACCGCAGCACCATGCGCCCCGACCCCGCCCGCCGCTGGCAGAATTATGTACTGCCGCTGCTGCTCAGCGCGGCGGTGGTGCTGTCCGGCGTGGTGTGCTTCACCGCTCGCCCCATGGACGAGTTCCCCTGGGTGCTGGCCGCCCTCACCGGCGCCGGTGTCCAGCTGTCCCTGCCCCTGACCGGCTCCCTGCCCCTGTACTACCTGTCCCGCCGCCTGGAGCGCAGCGGCGCTGCCGCCGCCGGCTATGCCGGTGCCCGTGCCGTGGCCCGCTCCGGCCGCATGGTGCTCACCGATGACGATCTCTTCCCCACCGGTACCGTGACCCTCAACGGCTACAAGGTCTACGGTGAGGAACGCAGCCGCGCCGTGGGCTACGCCGCTTCGGTGGCCCGTGCCGCCGGCAGCAGCCTTGCCCCCCTGCTGGACCGCCAGCTCACGGCGGAGGGCGGGTTCCACATTCGCGTGGACGACCTGCGTTACTGCGAGGAGGGCGGCGTGGAGGCCGCCATCCACGGCGAGACCGTGCTGATGGGCAGCGCCTACTTTATGAAAAAGCGCCATGTGGCCCTCCCCCACAACCTGAAGCTCCAAACCGGCCTCTTTCTGTCGGTGGACGGCGTGCTGACGGCGGTGTTTGCCGTGAAGTATCAGCCCTCCCGCAACGCGGAGTGGGCTCTGCGGGCCATGCGCCGCTGCCATATCACGCCGGTGCTGGCCGTCCGCAGCAGCAACGTCACCCCGGGGCTCATCAAGCGGAAGTTCGGCGTGGACGCCAAGGTGGTCTACCCCGACGTGTCCACCCGTCTGGCTCTGGCCCAACTGGCCGCCCAGCAGGGCGAGACGCCCAACGTCATCGTCTGCCGTGAGGGCCTGCTGCCTCTGGCCGAGTCAGTGGTAGGCAGCCGCCGCATGGTGCGGGCCGTCCGCACCGCCACGGTACTCAGCTATATCGGTGCCCTGTGCGGCGTGCTGCTGGCCTACTACCTCACCTCTGTGGGGAATTTCGCGGTGCTGACGCCGCTGGCCATGGTGGTATTCCTGCTGCTGTGGCTGCTGCCCACGCTGCTGATCGCCGGCCTTGTCCGCTACTTCTGACAAAAAAGAACGGAAAGCAGAGCTTTCCGTTCTTTTTTGTCTGTTTTCACGCCTCCGTCGGCGCGGGCTCCGGCAGCTTCTCCGGCCAGCCCGGCCAGCTCTGGCGGATGAGATCCGCCACGCCGCCCCGTTCCAGACCCAGCACGGCCGCCAGCTCGCCGTACAGCTGGTCCTCGGCCCGCTTGAGATAGCGCTCGTCCATCTGGCTCACCTTCTTGCCGTGGCGCAGGGCCCACGCCCGCTTGCGGCACACGTTGTGGATCATGGCGGCCAGCTCGCCGCACTGGCAGCGCATCACCACCTGATGATAGAAATCCTTGGCAGCGCGGATGCCCGGCTGCTCCGGCTTGCAGGGCGGCAGCGACGGGATGGACGCGATCAGCGCCAGCGCCTCCTCCCGGGTGATAACCGAGCGCATCAGCACTCCCGTGTCCACCGGTGTCATCACCGTACCGCTGCGGTACAGGGGCGTCAGGTGATAGTAAAGCCGTGTCCCGTCGTCATAGGCCAGGCCGGACGGTCCGATGCTCTCCACCCGACAAACACCCTCGCCGCCGTACACTACCAGATCACCTGCTGCAAACATCTTGTCACTCTCCTTACACAAAACACTGTCCATACCGTTCTGCGCCGCGGTCCGCTCTCTCTTCCGTCCCCTCGGCGGCCTTTTTTCTGTATGATTATACCACACTTTGTCGAAAAATGGTAGGGCGATTTTTGGATAATTCTGCGGGATTTTTCTTGCCGGACGGTGGATATACGGGAAAAATGTGGTACAATACGGACATCGAAACTCAGCGAAAGGGGCATCTGCCTATGAAAAAGCCCGTCATCCACCCCACCGCCTTCGTGGCCCCCAACGCCACTCTCCGCGGTGACATCTCCCTTGCCGCGGACAGCAGCGTGTTTTACGGCGCGGTGCTGCGGGGCGACACCGCCTCCATCACCATCGGCGAGGGCAGCAATATTCAGGATAACTGTGTGGTCCACGTGGACCCCGGCCTGCCGGTAACGGTGGGCAAAAACGTCACCGTAGGCCACGGAGCCATCCTCCACGGCTGCACCGTCGGCGATGAGACGCTGATCGGCATGGGCGCCATCGTCCTCAACGGCGCCAAGATCGGCAGCCACTGTCTGATCGGCGCCGGTGCGCTGGTAACGCAGTCCACCGTCATCCCCGACGGCATGATGGCCCTTGGCTCTCCCGCCCGTGTGAAGTCTCCCCTGACGCCGGAGGCCATCGCCTCCCTGCACGAGACCGCTCTGCACTACCGGCAGGAGGCCCAGGAGCTCAAAGAGCAGGAAAACATATAACTCCCGCATAAACCGTGCATAAAAACACCGCATCCCCATGGGATGCGGTGTTTTTATGCAATTATGCAATGCTTTGCCGCTTACCCTGCGCGATCCGCCTGGATCAGCAGCTTCAGGGCCTCCACACCCACCTCCACGGCGGCAGTGGTGTCCTCGCTCATCTCCTGGTCCAGACCGGCGGCCTCCCGCTCCTGGTTCCACACCACGTGGAAGCAGCTGCCGCAGCGGCACTTCAGCGCATCCGCCACCACGAACAGTGCGGCGGACTCCATCTCGCTGGCCTTGACACCCAGCCGCTTCCACGCCTCCCACTTGTTCAGCAGCTCATAGGACACCGGCATCCGTGAGGGGCTGTGCTGGCCGTAGAACGCGTCCTTGCACTGCACCACGCCCACCTGCGTCCGCTTGCCCAGCGCTCTGGCAGCCTGTACCAGCGCGGTAGTCACCTCAAAGTTGGCCACCGCCGGATACTCGATGGGCGCATACTCCCGGCTGGTGTGTTCAAAGCGGATCGCGCCGGTGGCCACCACCACGTCGCCGGAGCGCACGTCCAGGTCGATGCCGCCGCAGGTGCCCACCCGCAGAAACGTGTCCGCGCCGATGTTGTGCAGCTCCTCCATGGCGATGGAGGCGGAAGGCCCGCCGATGCCGGTGGAACAGACGGACACCTTCTCCCCCAGCAGCGTGCCGGTATAGACGGTGTACTCCCGGTTCTGCGCCACGAAACGGGCGTCGTCGAACAGTGCGGCGATCTTCTCGCAGCGGCCCGGATCGCCGGGCAGGATCACATAGCGGCCCACGTCGCCCTCCACACAGTGGATGTGATATTGCTTTTCCAGATTTTGCATGGTCTGACCTCCCAGTATACGCGCAGTTGATTCTGCGCGGTAAAATACGTTTTGTATTTCCTGCCGTCTCAGGGGCAGGAACACACCAGCATATGTTTGAATAATAATTATAACGTATTCCGCCGCAAAACGCAACGCTGTTTCCTCAAAAGCCAGAAATTGCATGATACACCAGATATCCGCACGGCTACGATGGCCGCCGCAGGCAGATACTAACTGCGGCGCAGCGCGCACAACCAGGAAAGGAGAATTTCTTCATCATGAAGCAGCTTTCTGCGATTTTTCTGGTGCTGGCCATGGTGCTGGCACTGACGGCCTGCGGCAAGGACGATGACCGGAACAACGGCGGCAGTCCCGGCCGCCCCGATACCAACCAGAGCCAGAACGCCCCGCAGGATAACGGCAGCGGCGGCAGCTGGCAGAACGGCACCGACACGCCCACCCAGCCCGGCGCCGGAGAAAACCGGCGAAATGGGGAGGATACGCTGCCCGGCACGCAGGCGGAGGGACGCACGGGCCGCGGCATCCTGCGCCGCGGCGCGGAGCGAACCGCCACCTTCCGCCAGATGCTGGAAAACGGCTATGTCCACGACAGCGACGGCTTCCTCGACGACGGCGAAAACACCAGCTGGTAACATTTTTCGCAAAAACAGCGGCAGTTTCCGCAAAAAATGCAGATGGGCGCAGGGAAAACAGATTTTTCGCCCTGTGCCCACTTGCATTTTTGAAAAAATGGGCTATGATATGGGGGAAAGAATATGTGCCGCCGCGGGCGGCAGAGAAAAGAAGGGTTTACTATGACAAAAATTGACATCGTATCCGGCTTTCTGGGCGCCGGCAAGACCACGCTCATCAAGAAGCTGCTGGCAGAGGCGTTTCAGGGTGAGAAGCTGGTGCTCATCGAAAACGAGTTCGGCGAGATCAGCATCGACGGCGGCTTCCTGAAGGAGTCCGGCGTCCAGATCAGCGAGATGTCCTCCGGCTGTATCTGCTGCTCTCTGGTGGGCGACTTCAACAAGGCGCTGAAGGATGTACATCAGCAGTTCGCCCCCGACCGCATTCTTATCGAGCCGTCCGGCGTGGGCAAGCTCAGCGACGTGATCGTGGCGGTGGAGAACACTGTCAAGGACGTGCCGGACATGAAGCTCAACAGCTTCGTCACCGTGGCCGACGCCACCAAGGTGAAGGTCTATATGAAGAACTTCGGCGAGTTCTACAACAACCAGATCGAGTCCGCCGGCACCATCATCCTCTCCCGCACCCAGAAGCTGACCCAGGAGAAGCTGGAAGCCGCCGTGGCCCTGCTGCGGGAAAAGAATCCCAACGCCGCCATCCTCACCACGCCGTGGGACGAGCTGGACGGCAAGACCATCCTCAGCGCCATTGAGAAGGTGTCGCTGGCCGATGAGCTGCTGGAGCGCATGCAGGCCGAGCACGCGGCGGACGAGGCGGAGCACCACCACCATCATGACCACGACGAGGACGATGACCATGAGCACTGCTGCCACCATGACCACGAGGAGCATGACCACTGCCATCATGACCATGACGAGGACGAGCATTGCCACCATCACGAGCATGACCACGAGGATCACGACGAGCACGAGCATCACCATCACCACCACGACGGCGAGGAGTGCGACGATCCCCACTGCGGCTGCCACCATCACCATCATCACGCCGACGAGGTGTTCACCAGCTGGGGCGTGGAGACGGTGAAGGTATTCACCGAGAGCGAGCTGGAGACCATCCTCACCGCGCTGGACAGCGGCGACTACGGCGCGATCCTCCGCGCCAAGGGCATCGTCCACAGCGAGGACGGAAAGTGGCTGCACTTCGACTTCGTGCCGGAGGAGCATCAGGTACGCTTCGGCGCCGCCGACTACACCGGCCGCCTGTGCGTCATCGGCTCCCAGCTGAAGGAGGACAAGCTGGCTGAGCTGTTCGGCCTGTAATTTACGCGAGGTACACCGTATGGATATTCCTGTTTATCTCATCGCCGGTTTCCTGGATTCCGGCAAGACCAGCTTCATCAACGGCATCCTGCAGGACGGCTTTGCCGCTGAGGACCGGACGCTGCTGCTGTGCTGCGAGGAGGGCGAGACGGCCTACGACCCCAAGGTGCTGGGCAACGTGTTCACCTACACCATCGACGAGCCGGAGCAGATGACGCCGGAGCTTTTCAAGAAGCTGGAAAAGCAGTACCGTCCCAAGCAGGTCATCATCGAGTACAATGGTATGTGGCAGATCGAGCCGCTGTACCGGGAGGGGCTGCCCGCCAACTGGATCCTGTATCAGATCATGTGCCTGGTGGACGCCAACACCTTTGAGCCGTATGTGCGGAACATGGGCCAGCTGATGATGGAGAAGATCTCCAACGCGGACCTGCTGATCTTCAACCGCTGCAATGAGCAGCTCCGCGCCCAACTCCGCAGCCGCAACCTGCGGATGGTGAACCGCCGTGCCGACATCTATCTGGAGAACACCGACGGCACCAGCGAGGAGTATGTGACGCCGGAGATGTCCCCCTTCGACCTGTCCGGCGGCAAGCTGGAGGTGCCCGACGACGACTACGGCATCTGGTATGTGGATATGATGGACAACCCCGACCGCTATCAGGGCGTGGAGGTGTCCTTCAAGGCCATTATGTGCCACTCCAAGAAATTTAAGGGCGTCCACTGCCCGGGCCGGTTCGCTATGGTCTGCTGCGACAAGGACATGCAGTTTCTGGCACTGGTATGCCGCGGCGAAGGGCTGGAGAACTTCAGGGACAAGGAGTGGGTGAAGATCCACGCCACCGTGAAGAAGGAGAAGTGCGACGCCTATCAGGGCGACGGCCCTGTGCTGTACGTCAGCAGCATCGCCGCCACCACCAAGCCCGCCAACGAGATGGTGTCCTTCTGATAACAAATCGTATTATCAAAGAAAAAGATGACGCTCTGTATTCACAGAACGTCATCTTTTTCGTCTTGCAGCGTGTATAACGTGATGCGGCTGGCATCGGTGTCCCGCAGCGCGATCACGGTGTCCAGCACCTGATAGGCGGTGATCCCGCCGAAGGGCGGGGTGTGCAGCGCGGTGACCTGCTGCCCGGGGAGAAAGCCCAGATCCTCCATGCGGCGGGTCTTCCGGGGCGGGAAGTCCAGCGCGGCTACGCGGCCGCTTTCGCCAGGAGGCAGCTGCGCCAACGTATACGTCATGTGTCATATCCCCCTTACGCCCCAGCCTATGCCGCCGGTCACTTCAGGGTGATGCTGTTGTGGAGAACGGTGGCGCTGTATAAAAACAGCACATCGGCATCGTTGGGAAACTCCACAACGCGTCCCAGCCGGTCGGAGGCCAGATAACGGATATCCACGGCGTACACCGTGCGATAGCTCTCCGCCAGCAGCGGGATGATGCTGCTGCCGAAGGAATCCCGGAACACCACCAGCGTCCTGTCCGACAGGGCGTCGGGGTTGTCGATACGCAGCAGGGAGCGGTTGCCGGACAGGAACAGGTCGTAGGGCGCGTCCTGCGCGGCGGCAAAATCGTACACGCCGCCGTCGGTGTCCGTCTCGTAGTTATGGACGGTGCAGCTCTCCAGCGTGGGGGAGGTCAGATAGGACAGCGTATCCGGCTCCAGCGGCTCCTCGGTCTTTCCCCAGTAGCTGCCGTGGAAATCCCCCTCCAGCGCGCACAGCGTCTCGTCCCGCGTGCCGGGCACCGGCGCACCCATGGCGGTCAGCAGTGCGTCCGCCGCGGGGCGCAGCCGCTCCTGCCGCCAATGGGGGTCGGTACGGTAGTAGTCCGTCAGCGTCAGACCTGCGGCGATATCCACCGGCGTCAAAAAGTCCAGCGCGCCGCAGAGGTAGTCCGCCGTCTCCGCCGCGCCAGCGGGGACGTAGCCCTCCGGCGGCACGGTGAACTGCGCCTTGTCCGGCACCACCGCCAGATAGACGGTGCGTCCGGTGAAGTACAGGTCGTACAGATGCCGGAAGCGATAGGCGGCGCGGTCCAGCGAATCCGCATCGAAGGGAGCGTCCGTCTTGGCGGCGTAGCCCTCATAGACGTACACCGTGTCGGCGGGCGCGGAGGGCTGCGGCGTATGGGCGGGGAGCTTTGCCGCACCCAGCACCAGCGCCGCCGCCATCAGCAGGAACGCGCCCCGCTGCACCATCCTCCGTGTCACAGAATGTCCTCGTCGTAGGTGGCGCTGACGCCGTAGATGCCGTTCAGGTGGGTCATGAAGGTGTCCACCAGATCATCCGCGCCGAAGACGGTGACCACATACTCGCCCACCTCGGCCACGACCAGCTTGTCGGGGAAGCCGCACATCCACTGGCGCTGCATGATGTTGTCACGCAGCTGCTGTGCCAGCTCAGCGGTGTCGCCGGTGGCGTGGTAGGCGGCGGCGGTGAAGGTGTTGGCGTTCATCATGTGGACAAGGGACGCGGCCTCATCCACCGCAGCGGTCTCCGGCAGGCCCAGCTCGCTGTCCACCAGCGCGCGGTCCTTCAGGTCGAAGACGCCGGGGGCATCCTCGCGGGCGTTGGTCTCGGAGAAATCGCCGCCGGCAACGGCAAACTTCTCGTCCTCACCGTAGGTGTTCCATACCGTCTCCAGTATGTTCAGGGCACTGGTGGGCACTGCAGGCTTGTCGCCGCTGGCGTTATTCTTATCGCCGCAGGCGGCAAGACTCAGCACCAGCAGGGCAGAAAGCATCATGGATACGAACTTTTTCATGGAAATATCCTCCAAATTTTCAGTGTTTCCGCGCAGGGAAAAAGGCGCGGCTGTGGATAGGACGCAGCCGCGCTCTCATTTGTTCCCGACGGGCGGGTCTTTTCCGTCCATACGTCGTTGCGCTCGCTTGCCATACACAAAGTATTGCCTGCGCTCCCGCGCCTCGTCTGAACGAAAGATCCCTCGCCCGTTAAGCGTTACAACCAGGTTTGGTCGAAGCCGTAGGGCAGCAGCTCCTTCAGGGCGAACTTCCTGCTCTCGCCCTTCTTATTCAGGCAGATGACGGTGAGATCGGGGGCGAACTCCATCATCACCTGGCGGCAGGTGCCGCAGGGGACGCAGTAGTCGTCGCTGCGTCCGGCGATGACGATGGTGTCGAAGTCGCGGTGCCCCTCGCTGACAGCCTTGAAGATGGCGGTGCGCTCGGCGCAGATGGTGGCGCCGTAGGCGGCGTTTTCAATGTTGCAGCCGGTGAACACCGTGCCGTCCCTGCACAGCAGGGCGGCGCCCACGGGGAAATGGGAATAGGGGACATAGGCCATATCCAGCATGTCGATGGCCTTCTGGCAAAGTGCCTGCTCGGTCATGGATGGTTCCTCCTTAGTATGGTGTATTCAGATAATTTAATTCAACTCAGTTCTGCCTGCCCGGTGTAGAGCTGGTAGTACTTGCCGTGCTGCGCCAGCAGCTGCTCGTGATTGCCGCGCTCGATGATGCGTCCCTGCTCCAGCACCAGAATGGCCTGGCTGTTGCGGACGGTGGACAGACGGTGGGCGATGACGAACACCGTGCGTCCCTCCATCAGGGAGTCCATGCCCCGCTCGATCAGGGTCTCGGTACGGGTGTCGATGGAGCTGGTGGCCTCGTCCAGAATGAGTACCGGCGGGTCGGACACGGCGGCCCGTGCGATGTTCAGCAGCTGGCGCTCGCCCTGACTGAGGCTGCCGCCGTCGCCGGTGATGACGGTGTCGTAGCCCTGGGGCAGGTGGCGGATGAAGCTGTCGGCGTTGGCCAGCTTCGCTGCGGCGCGGATCTCCTCATCCGTGGCGTCCAGCTTGCCGTAGCGGATGTTGTCGGCCACGGTGCCGGTGAACAGATGGGTATCCTGCAGCACAATGCCCAGCGAACGGCGCAGGGAGTCCTTTGCGATGTCCTTCACGTCGATGCCGTCGTAGGTGATGGTACCCTGCTGCACATCGTAAAAGCGGTTGATGAGATTGGTGATGGTGGTCTTGCCCGCACCGGTAGAGCCCACGAAGGCGATCTTCTGCCCGGGTTCGGCGAACAGGGACACATCGTTGAGCACCGTCTTTTCCCCGTCGTAGGAGAAGGTCACGTGGTCAAAGCGCACGTCGCCCCGCAGCTCCACCAGCGTGCCGTCCGGCTTTTTCCAGGCCCAGTGGCCGGTGCGCCGCTTCGTCTCCGTCAGGGTATCGCCGTTTTTCTCCACGCGGACGATGACGGTCTTGCCCTCATCGGTCTCGGGCTGTTCGTCCATGACGGCGAAGATGCGCTCGGCGCCGGCCGCCGCGGCCAGCAGGGTGTTGATCTGCTGGCTGATCTGGCCCACAGGCTGGCTCACCTGCTTGACGTACAGCAGGTACGCGCCCAGAGAGCCGATGTCAAATACGCCGCCGATGGCCAGCAGGCCGCCCACGCAGCAGGTGACGGCGTAGTTGATCTTGCTGAGGTTGCCCATGGCGGGCATCATCATGCCGGCATAGGCCTGGGCAGCGGTGGCGGCGTCGCGGTAGTCGCCGTTAAGGGCGGTGAAGCGCTCCACGGCCTGGCCCTCGTGGTTGAATACCTTGATGACCTTCTGGCCTTCGATCATCTCCTCGATATAGCCGTTCAGCGCGCCCAGCGCCGCCTGCTGCCGCTGGAAATTGGCACGGCTGCGGCCGCCGATGACCTTCACCACCAGCCCCATCAGGCCCAGGAACAGGAAAGTGATCAGCGTCAGCCACGGGTTCAGCACGATCATCATCACCACGGTGCCCACAAAGGTCAGCACGTTGGAGATGATGCTGGCGAAGCTGCTGTTCAGCATCTCCGACACGGTGTCGATGTCGTTGGTGAAGCGGCTCATCAGGTCGCCGGACTGGTGGCGGTCATAGTAGCTGACGGGCAGCTGCTGCAGCCTGTTGAACAGGTCCTGCCGCAGGGCGGCCACCGTGTGCTGTGCCACATGGACCATGATGCGGGCATAGGCGTAGGAGCACAGAGAACTCAGGAGATACATCCCGCCCATCAGCAGCAGCATCCTGAAAAGTCCCGGAAAATCGCCGGGGATGATATAGTCGTTGAGCAGCGGCTTCAGCAGGTAGCTGGTGGCCACGCTGGCGGCGGAGCTGATGAGAAGGCATATCGCCACCAGCACCAGCGACCCCTTATACTTGCCCACGTAGCCCATGAGCTTTTTGAAGGTGCCCTTCATGTCCTTGGGCCGCTGATAGCCGTGATTGCGGCCATGGCCTCCGCCTGTGCGTTTCGTCTCAGCCATCGATGCTCACCCCTTCCTGCTGGGATTCATAGACCTCGCGGTAGATCTCGCAGCTGTCCATCAGCTGCTCATGGGTGCCCTGTCCCACCACGCGGCCGTCGTCCAGCACCAGGATCATATCCGCGTCCATGACGGAGGTGATGCGCTGAGCGATGATGAGCTTGGTAGCGCCGGGCAGCGCCGTTTTCAGAGCGCCGCGGATCTTGGCGTCGGTGGCGGTGTCCACCGCGCTGGTAGAGTCGTCCAGGATCAGTACCTTGGGCTGCCGCAGAATGGCCCGGGCGATGCACAGGCGCTGCTTCTGGCCGCCGGAGACGTTGGTGCCGCCCTGCTCGATATAGGTGTCGTAGCCGTCGGGCATTTTTTCGATGAACTCGTCGGCGCAGGCCAGACGGCAGGCGTCCTCGATCTCCTGATCGGTGGCGTGCTCGTCGCCCCAGCGCAGATTCTCCCGGATGGTGCCGGAGAACAGGGTGTTCTTCTGCAGCACCATGGCGCAGCCGTCGCGCAGCGCCTCCATGGTGTACTCTCTGACGTTGCGGCCGCCCACGGAGACGGCGCCCTCATTCACCTCGTACAGACGGGGGATCATGCTGACCAGCGTAGTCTTAGCGCTGCCGGTGCCGCCCAGAATGCCCACAGTCATACCGCTTTCGATGTGCAGGTCGATGTCCGTCAGGTTCCAGCTCTCCGCCGTGGGGTGATACTTGAAATACACGTGATCGAACCGGATATCGCCGTTGTCCACAGTCAATGCGGCATCGGCCTGGGCATCGGTGATCTGGGGCTGTTCGTCCAGCACCTCCACGATGCGCCTGCCGCAGGCGATGGCACGGGTCAGGAACATCAGCACCATGGACACCATCATCAGGGACATCAGGATCTCGCTGGAATAGGTGAAGAACGCCATCAGGTCGCCGGAGAGCAGGGTGCCCTCCGCCACGTCGTGACCGCCCAGCCACATCAGCGCCACCGTGGTGCCGCCCATGATCATGATCATGATGGGCATGAACATCACCACGAACCCAAAGGCCCTCTCCGCCGTGTCGCGGAGCTTATTGCTGCGGCTCTGGAATTTTTGCTCCTCCCGCTCCTCGCGGACGAAGGATTTCACCACGCGGACGGCGTTCAGATTCTCCTGCACCACCAGATTCAGGTCATCGGTGGCGTTCTGCAGCGCCGTGAAAAACGGCCCCACGTAGCGGATGACGATGACCACCGCGAGGATCAGCAGCGGCACTGCCACCAGGAACACCCGGCTCAGGTCCAGACTGATCTGCATGGTCTTTATCAGCGCCGTCACCAGCATCACCGGCGCACGCACACACATGCGCATGCCCATGAACATGGTCATCTGCACCGATGACACGTCGTTGGTCAGGCGGGTGATGAGGCTGGCGGTGGAGAAGTGCTCGATGTTGGCGAAGGAGAAGCGCTGCACCTGCTCATACTCCGCCTGGCGCAGGTTGGCGCCGAAACCCATGGCCGCTTTAGCGGCCAGCGCCGCCGCACCCACGCCGCACAGCAGCGCCGCCATGGCCATCAGGAACATTTTCAGGCCCGTCAGCAGGATATAGCCGCGGTCGCCGTTGGCGATGCCCACGTCCACGATCTCACTCATGGCACGGGGCAGCTCCAGCTCCAGCACAGACTCACCCACCGAGCACAATACGCCCAGCAGGATATACCACCGGTAGCCCCTTGTATACGGGGCAAGCTTTTTCAGCATACTTCGTCCTCCTCCGAGAGATTTTTTGCCACCCGCAGAAGAAGTGACGTCAGCAGCCGGATCTCCTCCGGCGAAAAGCCCTTTTCCAGTCGGTCGTTGACCTCATGCACGATGGCGATGAATCTGTCATAAAACTGCTTCCCCTGCGCCGTCAGCGCCAGAATACGGCAGCGCCCGTCGGTGCGGCTGGCGGTGCGGGTGACCATGCCCTTCTCCTCCAGACGGTCCACGATGCCGTTGACCGTGCTGGGCTTCACCATCAGGTGCCGCTCCAGCTGCTTCTGGTTGACCTCGCCCTCCGCCTCGTGGAGGTAGGTCAGCGTCCGGCACTGCATGGGCGATACGTCGTATTGCCGCAGCCGCCGGACCATCAGCTTCTGCACCTGATGGTCGCAGTAGCCGAACAGCGGGCCGAAATGCTCCGGCCGTTCCGTGATACAGCGTTCCACAATGTGCCTCCTTTCGAATTGTTTCGCGTGCTAATTATCAGTGCGCTAAATAATAGCACGGTGCTTTTCCAATGTCAAGAGCGCATTTGCGCGGAGCTTATGAACAATTTGTGAATCTTCTCACAAAGCCGTTGACTTTCCGGGATGCCGTGTTATGATAGCATCAGAAAGCAAGTAAGTGACATTGTTATTCTCTCTCCTTTACCAAAAAGCAGTCGCGCACCCTCGGGTGCGCGACTGCTTTTTTATGACATGTTCCGCAGTATCCCTGATTTTCGGAAAGGAAGAATGTGTGCAAGAAACCCATCAGGGGTGTCTTGCACGTTCAATTCCCGCCGCAGCGGCTGAAAGTAAAACCGCCTTCGGGCGGTTTTACTTTTCTGCGTTTGCCGGAAACCGGCAAACGCAGTCGCGCACCCGAGGGTGCGCGACTGCGTTTTCTATGGCGTGCCCCGCCGTCATGTCCTGCACCTGCCGCCCCGCCGCCGCATAGGATGGCCGGAAGCAGCCTGCAGAAGGAGGAGACAGTCAATGGAGCAGTATACAGCGGCGCTGGCGGGCAACCCCAACGTGGGGAAATCCACAGTGTTCAACACCCTGACGGGCATGCGCCAGCACACAGGCAACTGGCCCGGGAAAACGGTGGCGGTAGCGGAGGGCTCCTACACGTGGCAGGGCGCGGCCTTCCGGCTCATCGACCTGCCTGGGACCTACTCCCTGCGGGCAGACTCGCCGGAGGAGCAGATCGCCCGGGACTTCATCTGCGGCGGCGGTGCCGATGTCACCGTGCTGGTGGCGGACGCCACCTGCCTCCGGCGAAATCTGCATCTGGCGGTGCAGCTGCGCTGCCGCACGCCGCGGCTGGTAGTGTGCGTGAATCTGATGGACGAGGCCCGCCGCAAGGGCGTCGCCGTGGACGCGGACGCCCTGTCCCGCGGGCTGGACGCACCGGTGGTGACGGCGACGGCACGGAGCGGACAGGGGATGGACGATCTGCGCACGGCGGTGCTGGACATGGCGCGGCGGGAGCCGTGGGAGGACACGTGGCCGCCGCTGGACGGGGACGACAGCGCCGCCGTGGCCCGCCGGGCATCGGCCATCGCTGATGCCTGTCTCTCCCGCCGTCCCGAGGATGTCCACACCCGTGACCGGCGGCTGGACCGCGTGCTCACCGGCTGGGGCGGTGTGCCGGTGATGCTGCTGCTGTTGGGTGCGGTGCTGTGGCTCACCATCTGGGGCGCCAACCGGCCCTCGGAGCTGCTGAGCCGGTGGCTCATGGCGGTGCAGGAGCCGCTGCGAGCCCTGCTGGGCGGCGCGCCATGGTGGCTGCGGGAATCGCTGGTGGACGGGGTGTACCGCACGGCGGCGTGGGTGGTGGCGGTGATGCTGCCGCCCATGGCCATCTTCTTCCCGCTGTTCACCCTGCTGGAGGACGCGGGGTATCTGCCGCGGGTGGCCTTTCTCATGGACCGGTGCTTCCGCGCCGCCGGCGGCAGCGGCCGTCAGAGCCTCACCATGTGCATGGGGCTGGGGTGCAACGCCTGCGGCGTCACGGGCTGCCGCATCATCGACAGTCCGCGGGAACGGCTGGTAGCCATCCTCACCAATGCCTTCATCCCCTGCAATGGCCGGTTCCCCACGCTGATCGTCCTCATCAGTCTGTTCTTTCCGGGCGGCGCGGCCGGGATGGGACGCTCTCTGTCGGCCGCCGCCATGCTGCTGGGGTGCCTGCTGTTCGCCGTGGCCATGTCGCTGCTGGCCTCCCGCCTGCTGACGGCCACGGTGCTGCGGGGCCAGCTGTCTGCCTTCTCGCTGGAGCTGCCGCCCTACCGCATGCCCCAGGTGGGACAGGTGCTGGTGCGGTCGCTGCTGGACCGGACGCTGTTCGTGCTGGGCCGCGCCGTGACGGTAGCAGCCCCTGCGGGACTTGTGATCTGGGTGCTGGGCCGCGTGCCGGTGGGCAGCGGCACACTGCTGACGGCGCTGGCCGGCGCGCTGGACGGCCCCGGACGGCTGATGGGGCTGGACGGCATGGTGCTGCTGGCGTTTCTGCTGGGCTTTCCTGCCAATGAGATCGTGCTGCCGGTGCTGCTGATGGGCTATCTGCGGTCAGGGAGCCTGACGGCGGCGGGGCTGACGGAGCTGGGCCCCGTTCTCACCGCCCACGGCTGGACGGCGGAGACGGCATTGTGTATGCTGGTGCTGTGCCTGCTGCACTTCCCCTGCGGTACCACGTGCCTCACCATCCTCCACGAGACGGGCAGCGCCCGCTGGACGGCGCTGGCGGCGGCGCTGCCCACAGCCATGGGTATGGCGCTGTGCATGCTCATCCACGGCACGGTGACGCTGCTGGGATAGCGCCTCGACAAAAAACAGTTGCCAAGCGGCAACTTTTGTAGTAAAATAAGCGGGTGAACTTGTCCTCCGCCGATAGCTGCGGGGCCGGTCTCGCGCAATGGATACCCACGAATCATGTCAGGCGGGGAACCGAGCAGCATTAAGAGGGATCATCCATGTGCCGCGGGGAAGCCGGCTTCGCGGCTATGGGCGGAGGACGTTCTATTTTTGTTACGACAGGAGGTGTGCCCGTGTACCAGGCGCTGTACCGTAAATACCGTCCCAGAACCTTTTCCGAGGTGGTGGGCCAGTCCCATATCACCGACACCCTCCAGCGTCAGGTGGCGGAGGGCCGCGTGGGCCACGCCTACCTGTTTACCGGCACCCGCGGCACCGGCAAGACCACCTGCGCCCGCATCCTGGCCAAGGCGGTGAACTGCCAGCACCCCGTGGACGGTGCCCCCTGCTGCCGGTGCGACAGCTGCCGCGGCATCGATGCAGGCACCCTGCTGGATGTGACGGAGCTGGACGCCGCCTCCAACGGCAGCGTCAACGACGCCCGCACCCTGCGGGAGGAGGCGGTGTATCCCCCCTCCGTGCTGAAAAAACGGGTGTACATCATCGACGAGGTCCACATGCTCTCGCGGGACGCCTTCAATGCCCTGCTGAAGATCATGGAGGAACCGCCGGAGCACCTGCTGTTCATTCTGGCCACCACGGAGCTGCACAAGGTCCCCGCCACCATCCTGTCCCGCTGCCAGCGGTTCTCCTTCAAGCGCATCCTGCCTCGTGACGCGGAGCAGCAGCTTTTGAAGATCGCGGCGGCGGAGGACATCGCCCTCACATCCGACGGTGCGGAGATCCTGGCCCGTATGGCCAACGGCGCTCTCCGCGACGCCCTGAGCCTGCTGGATCAGTGCCGTGCGGCGGACGGCGACATTGACAGCCGCACCGTGCTGGACACGCTGGGTCTGGCGGGCAGCACCCAGACGCTGCAATTGATGCGCTGCCTGCTGGCGCGGAACGCCGCCGATGCACTGGCCCTGTTTGACCAGCTGTATCGCAGCGGCAAGGATGTGGCCGCTCTGCTGGGTGAGCTCAGTGACCTCTCCCGTGATATGACGGTGCTGAAAGCCGCGCCGGAGGGCGGTGCGGCGCTGCTGTCCGGTGTCTACGACCGCAAGACCCTGACCGAGTTGGGCCGCGACCTGCCCATGAGCCGGTTTTTGTACATGGCAGACACGCTGCAAGGCTGCTGCGCCGCCCTGGCGGACAGCATCCGCCCCCGCACGGCGGCGGAGCTGTGCCTGCTGCGTCTGTGCGACGAGAGCCTGTCCGGCGACCTCACCGCCTTCGACCGGCGGCTGGCCTGTCTGGAGCAGGCGGTGCAGCAGGGCGCCATCGCCCCCCAACGCCCCTCCCCGCGGCAGGAAGCGCCGGTACGTCCGGCTCCTGCGCCGCGTCCGGCCTGTCAGCCGCCGGTGATGGAGCAGCCGCCCCTGCCGGAGGAACCGCCTCTGCCGGAGCAGGCGGTGCGGGACTTCGGCCTGCCGGAGGAGCCGCCGGTACGTCCCGGTCACCGGAATGATCCGCCTGTGCCCGCCTCCCCTGCGGCAGCGGGAGACGACAGCGTGTGGCGGCGTCTGCTGGACCAGTACAAGGGCCGTCTGCCGGTGAATGCGCGGGTCATGCTGAGCATGGCCTCCGGCGTGCTGGACGGCGACTGCCTCACCGTGCTGTGCCGCGACGACTTCACCCAGAAGCAGCTGGACAAGCCGGAGATCCTCACCGTCCTGCGGGACGTTACCGCCGCCGAGCTGGGCCGCGATATCCGCGTGATGCTGGCGGTGGGCAAGGCCCCTCCCGCATCCGGGCGCAGCGCACCCCCTCCCCCGCCATCGCGGCAGGCTCCGCAGCCCGCGCCGCAGGCAGCGGCCCCGGCGCCGCCCGCCAACGATCCCCCGCCATGGGAGCCTCCCGCCTCCACCGGCGGCGACCGGCTGGACGAGCTGGCTCAGAACGGGCGGCAGCTGGACAACTTCAAGATCAAATAAACTGATGATACAAAGGAGAATAACGACATGGCAAAGGGTTATAGCGCCCGCAAGGGCTTTTCCGGCGGTGCCGGCATGATGCAGCAGCAGGCGCAGATGCAGCAGAAGCTGATGAAGATGCAGCAGGAGATGAGCAAAGCCCAGGAGGAGGTGGAGAACAGCTCCTTTACCGCCTCCGTAGGCGGCGGCGCCGTGACTGCCGCAGTTTCCGGCAAGAAGGAGCTCACCGCTCTGACCATCAAGCCCGACGTGGTGGACCCCGAGGATGTGGAGATGCTGCAGGATCTGGTCATTTCCGCCGTCAACGAGGCCCTGCGTCAGGCGGAGGAGGCCATGAGCTCCTCCATGAACGCCCTCACCGGCGGCCTGAACATCCCCGGTCTGGGCCTGTAAAAAGCATAAAAAAGCAGCCCCGAAGCGGTGCTTCGGGGCTGCTTTTTTATGCCTCGGCATCGGCGAAGTACGTCACCAGCAGATCCGTCACCATGCCGTAGCTGCGGATGCCGCTGGCGTCGCCGTTGGTCTTGAGGAACGCGTCGTACACGCTCTCCGACGCCTGGGACACCGGTCCCCGGAACGCCGCCCAGTAGGTGTTGTCCGCCCGCAGGTCTGCGATCACCGTCTCCGGCAGGGTCTCGCGGATGGCGCGGCTCCGGTCGGGGTCCGCGCGGTACAGGGCATTGGAGAGATAGACGTATCCCTCCAGCCAGCCGGAGTAGCGGTACACCGGATCGGCGCATCTCGTGGCTGCCAGGATGCCGATGAAATTGCACTCCTGCTCGGAGATAACGCCCCGCTGGTGGGCCATCTCGTGGCACACCGTGGACGGCAGCCACGCCACAGGACTGTCCATGTTCACATTGGCCTCGCCGGTAAAGGGGAAATAGAAGCCGGTGAACCGCAGCACGCTGAGGGCGTTGGAGCAGGCGAAGGGCTTGACGCCGCCGGTCTCCACCCGCAGGAACGGGAACTCGTCGTACACCCCGTCGTAGGCGTCGCCCGCCGCGGCCAGAATGGTCTTTCGGTCGGCGGCGCAGACGCCGCTGTCGTCCCGCGGCACGCCGTCCGCCGACGCGGTAAGCTCTGATGCGAAGTACCGTGTCACCTGCTCCAGCGCCTCCACTGACACGGGCTGGGCCACGATGCCGCTCCTGTCCTGAAAGCTGTCGGTGCTGTACGCCGTGCCCCACAGGAGGCAGAAGCCGCCATACACCGTCAACATCAGGCAGGCGGCGGTCAGCACGAAATCCGCCAGCACCGCGCACCGCCGCGGCCCCGCGATGAGCCGCCGCACCGTGCAGGCCAGCCAGATGATGCCCGCCCAGATCGCCGTCAATATCAGCACCTCGCCCACGGAGCCGTCGAACCCGTCGCACAGGCGGGCCACCTGCCGCATGGCGGGGAAAATGACGCTGCCGCACAGCCGATTCATGGCGGTGCGGTCAGTGCGCAGGGCGAAATAGGCGGCGAAAAACAGAGCCAGCGCCGTCAGCCACCATAGCAGTTTGCGGCGCTGCCGCAGATACGTCCTCACAGTGGCAGCGGACGGCCGGTGAAGCTCATGACGCAGTGGGACTGCACGATGACCTTGCCGTTCTCGTCCGTGACCTCCGCCGAGCAGAAGGCCAGCTTGCCGCCCAGACGGTCCACCTTCCCCACAGCGGTAAGGGTGCTGTCCGCCGCCGCAGCGGACAGATAGTCGATGGTCGCGTTTACCGTCACTATCACCTCCTGCCGCAGGCTCATGATGGCCATGCCCATGGCCACGTCGCACAGGGCGAACAGGATACCGCCGTGAGCCCCTCCCCAGCGGTTCAGGCTGTCGCGGCACATGGGCAGCACCACGGCGGCGCTGCCGTCGCCAATGTCGGCGGTGTACATATGGTTATGCGTCAGAAACGGCTCGCGGCTGTTGCTGAAATCCAGCAGCTTCTTCTTGAGCTCCTCAGTCATGGTGTTCCTCCGATGTATCGTTCCGGGGCGCGAATGCCGGCTCCGACGCCGTTTCGCGGGCCCGCTCCACATAGGCGTAAGCCTCCGTGGGCATGTTGCGCCGGCGCAGCCGCCGGTCCAGCAGGTACTTCACCAGCTCCTGCACGCAGGCGAAGATGGGTACACCCAGGAACATACCCAGTACACCGCCGAAGCCGCCGCCCACCAGAATGGCCACGATGACCCAGAAGCTGGAGATGCCGGTGGCGTCGCCCAGGATCTTGGGGCCCAGGATATTCCCGTCAAACTGCTGAAGCACCACGATGAAGATGATGAAGATGAGACACTGCTTGGGGCTGACCAGCAGGATCAGGAAGGCCGATGGGATGGCGCCCAGGAACGGCCCGAAAAACGGGATGATGTTGGTGACGCCTACCACCACGCTGACCAGCGGAGTGTAGGGCAGCTTCAGGATGCTGCCTCCGATGAAGCACAGCGCGCCGATGATGAGGGAGTCCAGCAGCTTGCCCCGCACGAAGCCGGAGAAGATGCGGTCCACCTGGCGGGTACCGCGGATGACGGCACGGGCCTTCCGCTCGTCGAAGATGGCGAACACCGCCTTGCAGCAGCGGGCGAGGCTCTTTTCCTTCATGGTCATGAGGTAGATGGATACGATGATGCCCACGATCAGGTCGGTGGCCAGGTTGATGACGCCGCGGATACCGCTCCAGATGCCGCCGGTCAGGGTCCCCAGCGTCGTCTGCGCCCAAGGCAGGATGTGCTCCTTCAGCAGGGTCACGCCATCGCTGTAATACTTTGTGACAAAGTCGGCGATCCACACCGCCACCTCGTTCTCGCTGTCCAGCAGACTGTCAGCCCAGTTATATACCTTATAGTAATACGACTCAGCGTTGTTGATGAGCATGGTCACGCTGTCGATAAGCTGGGGGATCAGCACGCTCATCAGCAGGTAGATCAGCAGGATGGCCACCGCCTCCGCCAGCAGGATGCTGAAAAACCGCAGGATGCCAGCGGCGTTCTTCAGGTGCTTTTTGGGAAAAACCTTCTGCCACGCAGCGTGGAGCACCCTCTCGATCCAGTTCATCACCGGCGTCAGCAGGTATGCGATGACCGCGCCGTATACCACCGGCGCCAGCACGGAGGTCAGCTTTCTCACGAACTGCTGCAGTGTACCGCCCATATAAAATGTGTCGTAAAAAACCAGCACGGCGCAGACGGTCAGAAACGCCGTCAGCCCCCACTTCAGATATTGTGTCCGGTTCTTCATGCACACCACTCCTTTTCCGGTCTTGTTCCCCCTATCATAGCCGACCAGCCCCCGATTTGCAAGGGTTTTCTGCCCTTGCCGCCGCTGGGGGAGGGCTGTGCGCTGCGCACGGACAACGCCGTCACTCCTGTGCGTCTGACTGTTGCATTTCCCGTCGCGTTGTGGCATAATGGAGAAACACACTGCACTTACCGACATATAGGAGGAGAGCCATGAAGAAGCTCCTGTTCATTGTCAATCCAAAGGCGGGCAAGACGAAATCCAACGCTCCCCTGTTCGATGCGGTGGCCGCCTTTTCCCGCGCCGGCTATCTGGTGCGGGTCTTTCTGACGGAGGCCGGCGGCGAAGCCCGGACCTACGCGGCCAAATGGGGCCCGCAGTACGATGTGGTAGTCTGCGCCGGCGGCGACGGCACCCTGAATGAGACCATCTCCGGTCTGATGGAGCTGGAGCATCGCCCGCTACTGGGCTACCTGCCCAACGGCAGCACCAACGATTTTGCTGCCAGCCTGCACCTGTCCTCCGATCCCCGCCACGCCGCCCAGGCCATCGCCAGCGGCCAGCCCCACGCCCTGGACATCGGGCGGCACAACGACCGTTATTTCGCCTATGTGGCATCCTTTGGCGCCTTCACCCGCTCCTCCTACTCCGCGTCCCAGGCGGCAAAAAACGCCCTGGGTCACTTCGCGTACATACTGGAGGGACTGGGGGATCTGGACTCCCTGCGGCCCTACAACTGCCGCATTGAGGCGGACGGCGAGACGTTTGAGGGCGACTTCATCTTCGGCGCGGTGTGCAACAGCACTTCCCTGGGCGGGCTGGTGAAGTTGGACCCCAGCCGCGTCAAGATGGACGACGGTCTGTTCGAGCTGCTGCTGCTGCGGATGCCCAAAACGCCCCTGGACCTGCAGAATCTCATCACCGCCATGACGCGGATGCAGTATGAATACCCGGGCGTCATCTTCCGCCACGTGCAGCACGTGACCCTCACCACCCAGGCCCACATTCCCTGGTCGCTGGACGGCGAGTTCGCCCCCAGCGTGGAGCGTGTGGACATCGACAACCTGTCCGGCGCGGTGGAGCTGCTGCGCTGACTTTCCGAAACAGACGCAAAAAAGGACGCCGGAGCTGCGCTCCGGCGTCCTTTTCATGTGCTTTTAGAAGAAGAATTCCTTGATCTGGCCGTACAGCACCAGGATCATGCACAGCGGGGTGATGAACTTGATGCAGACCTTGAAGAAGCCATAGCCGCTCATGGGATGGCCGGACTGCTCGCACTCCTCCTTGACCACGTCGGGGCCCAGCTCCCAGCCGATCATGATCGACATCAGCAGCGCGCCCAGCGGCATCATGATGCCCTCGGACAGCATATCAAAGAAGTCCAGCCAGCAGTCGTTCCATGTTCGGATGTCCGCCTCCGGCAGGCCCAGGAACTTCCACGGGGTGAAGTCGGCGCCGCCCAGACTGTCGGCGCAGATGAGGATACAGCCCACACCCACGGCCGCCGCCGCGATGAGCGTGTACTTCTTGCGCTTGTCGCCCTTGCCGGAATCGCGGGCCTTATCCACAAAGT
>ERZ827423.1106-NODE-1106-length-28482-cov-14.075843_pt1 | contig 28482 bp, 27 predicted proteins | sample MGYA00519775_ERZ827423 | MGnify/ENA primary metagenome ERZ827423 (study PRJEB31778, sample SAMEA3449296) | human gut metagenome | biome: human gut; feature: human-associated habitat; material: faeces | place: United Kingdom | collected 2010/2012 ...
GCCCCTGCACCCTGCAAGGGAGTTCCTCCCTTGACCCTTCCGCGCGATTCAGTTGTACGTTCTTCCCCTGATTTCCCCGCGTGTCGCGCTTCGGAATTGTGTTTTCACCTGCTATAACGAATCAAATTTCCTTTTTCATCCCGGAATATTGGCACAGTTCCTCAAATTGCGGCACAATCTGGTCACCCAAGCGCCGCACCTCGCCCATCACACGGGTGCGCCCGGCTTGCGTCAAGTACCAATCGTCCTGATTCACGCCTTCCTCCCGCGCGGGGCAGACCAGAAAGCGCGTTTCCGGCATGGCCGTCTGATAATACAGCAGCGCCCGCCGCGCATGAAACGGGCGGCAGCAGAGAATCGCCGTGCGCGCGGAAATTCCCTGCGCTTTCAGCACGGCCGCGGATTTGCGCGCGTTATCCCATGTAAACGTTGCTTCGTCCTCGCGCAGAATCGCGCCGTCCGGGACGCCGTGCTTAATCAGCACATCACGCAAAAACGCCCACTCCGTCGGATAATCATCCGGATACGCAGCACGGTCTTCCGGCATCACGCCGATAAACTTGTCCACCGCCGCGCCGTGCCGCCCCGACGGCAGCACATACGGCGCATAGCCCGCGCGGTACAATTCCGCCGCGCGAATCGCGTTTGCCGGATGGCGCGAACCGGGAATCAGGATAACGTCAGCTTTCTCCGGCGCGTCCGACACGAACACGAAGTCCGTCACCGCCCGGATGAACGGGAACGCGCCCGTCTGCTTATTTTCCATACTGCTCCCACGCGGCGATTGCCTCTGCGCGCTCCGTGTCCGTCATCGGCGTGAACGCCTGCACATAAATCGCCCGAAGCTGCGCCGTTGTCAGCGCCTCCGGATGATTGCCGAGCCGCTCCGGGTTCACCGATGCCGCCAGCATGTCCAGCGTTGCGTCATCCGGCATCGGAATCTTGTCCAGTTCCAGCACCGCCAGCAGCCCTTTGAGCAGCACCGCACCATCCATCGGCTTTTCGCCGCCGAGAATGTGCGCCAATTCCGTCAGCATCGGCTGATATTCCGCCTGCGCCGCCAGATGCGCCCACAGGTGCGGCAGCGTCAGCATACACGCATGGCCATGCGCCGCGCCGAGCTTCTTCGTGATTTGGTAGCTCATCGCGTGCGCCGCCGTCGTCCGCGTCGTCAGAATCGCCACGCCGGATTCATACGCCGCGTGCAGCATCTCGTCCTGCGCCTTGCGGTCGCCCTGCAAATACGCCGTCAGGTTGTCCAGCACGCCGCGAATCGCGCGCTCCGCGTGAATCCGGCTGCCCGGCGTCGCCTTCTTCGCCCACCACGATTCAATCCCCTGCGCCAGCGCATCCATCGCGCAGGACTTCCGGTGATACTCCGGCAGCGTGTCCAGCAGCGACCCGTCCAGCAGCACCCCGTCCGGCAGCAGCGCCGGATGATCCACCGACAGCTTCTGCCCGTCCTCATACAGCACCGCGACCGCCGTCGTTTCCGCGCCCGTGCCTGCCGTTCCCGGAATCGCCAGATGCGGCACTTTCCCCTCTGGCGGCAGCTGATTTGCCCGCACATGGGCAATATCGGTCATCAGCAGCGCCTTAATGCCCTTGGCGGTATCCATCGCCGACCCGCCGCCGATGGAAATCAGCCCGTCGCAGCCCTTTTCCTGATACAGTGCTGCCCCCGCGACGCAATCCTGCAAATCCGGATTGGGATGAAACGCATCGAACACGGGCAGACGCATTCCGGTTCGTGCGAAAAAGACGTTTTTGGTTCTTTCGCCCGCGACGAGAAGGGGCTTGGTGATGCCCCTTTCGCGCAGGAGCAAGGATACGTTCGCGCCGCAGAGTGAACCGCGGCCTTCCTTCAGCCAGCTTGGCATGATTGATTCTCCACCTTTCCGCGCTCTATTGTAGCAAATTCGGACATTTTGCGCAAGGGGGGCAGATGGGAAAAGGGCTCAAGCACAAAGCGCGCTCAAGCCCCACGCGAAAGGATTATGGAAGAGAAGTCAACTCAATCGCGCGAAAGGGGTCAAGGGGAAAATTTCCCCTTGCGGGGTCAAGGGGCGGAGCTCCCTTGTGGGGTTTGGGGCAACGCCCCAACTGTTCCGCGTCCGACCAATCCCAAGGAAGCCGCCAACAAAGGTGCAGGCAGCGAAGCGTCCCTGCCAGTAACTTTGCGCGTCCGCAGACGCGCCCCCAAGCTGCACATTCGACCACTCGCACATTGTCGCGCCAAATGGGCGCGACCGACCACCTACCCCTCCAATCCGACCACCTATTGAATTTCGCTTGCCGAAATCCGCTTCCTGCGCTATGATATCCTCATCAGAAAGGAAGTGACCCCGCATGGATGAGCCCAAATCGGATGCCTTTCGCGACATGGACGTTGAAATCCACTTGGATGCCACCCGCCGGAAGCCCCGCCTCATCATCGAAACCGCCGAAATGACCCCGGAATTGACCCGTCTGATTCAGCAGCTGACCGCGCGCGCCGCCGTCCCCATCATCGGCTACCAGCAGGACAAGGTGTTCCCGCTCCAGCAGGATTCCCTCGTCCGTGTCTGGGCAGCGAACGGGCATGTCTACGCCGCGACGGAAACAGGCGAGTTTCTCCTCCGCCAGCGGCTCTGGGAACTCGAAGAACGCCTCGATTCGCACCACTTCATCCGTATCAGCAACAGCGAAATCATCAACCTCCGCCGCGTGATCGCCTTTGATCTCTCACTAACCGGCACCATTTGCGTCAGCCTGCAGGGCGGACAAATCAGCTACGTCTCCCGGCGCTATGTCCGCACGATTCGGCAGGCGCTCGGATTGTAAGAAAGGAGCATCCCCATGAAAAAGCAAGTTTTCCTGCGTTCCCTGCTCGGCGCATTCGTCGGCTGCTTCATCGGTGTCGTCATCATCGTCTGCATTTCGCTCGCCATCGGCGGCGGGGACATGCACGTCGCCACCCCCGCACTGCTGGCACAGGTCGGCAGCGAAGTCGGCGCATTCAGCCTGCAAATGGCAGCCGCCATGCTCATTGGCGCTATTTGGTCGGGCGCGTCCGTCATTTGGGAAGTGGAGCGGTGGAGCCTGCTCCGGCAGACGCTGACGCACTTTCTCCTGTGCAGCGTCGTCTGCCTGCCGATTGCGTGGGCAATGGACTGGATGGCAGATCAGCCCGGCTGGTATCTCTTCGGCTTCGTCGCGATGTACGCCGGCATTTGGCTGATTAACTACCTGCAAATCCGGCGGCGCGTGCGGGAAATCAACGAGCGGCTGAAGCAGGTGTGAGGCTGATTCTTCGTTATCCCCAGTCAATGCACAGCCTGTTCACAAACTTATCCCCAAGGTTATCCCCGTTCTGTGGATAACTGTAATGCTATTTCCGGATGAAAATGAGCCAAGATGCGCCGTGAATTTTTCGTTCTGGCTAACACGAATGAACCGCAGCGTAGCAGCGCTACGCTAAGTGGAATGAGCGGACGCCAGAGCGGAAAAGGCGCAAGCAGATGGCTCAGGTGAATCCGGAAAGAGTATAACCCCTGCGGCAATCGGAAGCACTTCCGCCGCAGGGGCTTCTTCTTATTATCCAAACACTCTGACGCGAATCACGCCCGCAATCGAGGAAATGACGTTCAGCGCCATCTTCGACGGGCGGTCGGACAGCTCCATCACCGTCACCGCAACGTCCTTGCGGGACTTGTTGACGAGGTTGTCGATGTTGATCTGCTCCGCCGAAACGCAAGTTGTAATCGTCGCGACCATGTTCGGGACGTTCTCGTGGATGACCAGCACGCGGACGCCTTCGGGCGCGTCCAGCGGCACATCCGGCAGGTTGACGCTGTTGCGAATCGAGCCGACTTCGAGATAGTCGCGCAGTTCCGCCGCCGCCATCCGAGCGCAGTTGTCCTCGCTTTCAGGGGTCGATGCGCCCAGATGCGGAATACACGTCACCTTTTCCACGCCGAGCAGCTCCTCGCACGGGAAGTCGGTCACATAGCCGCCGAGCTGCCCGGACGCCAGCGCCGCCTTCACGTCCGCGGTATTCGCCAGTTCTCCGCGGGAGAAGTTCAGCAGAATCGCGCCCTTCTTCATCTTCGCAATTGTCGCTGCGTTGATGCTGCCGCGCGTTTTATCATTCAGCGGGACGTGGAAGGTGATGTAATCCACCTGTGCGAATACGTCCTCATTCGTCGCAGCGCGGCGGACGCTGCTGTTCAGCGCCCATGCGCTTTCAACAGAAATAAACGGGTCGCAGCCGACGACCTTCATGCCGAATCCAGCGCTGGCGGCGTTCGCGACGAGCCGCCCAATCGCGCCCAGACCAATCACGCCGAGCGTCTTTCCGCGCAGCTCCGGCCCGACAAACTGTCCCTTGCCCTTCTCAACGAGTTTCGGCACGTTCTCCTGCCCTTTGAGCGTATCCGCCCAGCGGATGCCCGCGGCAACGTTGCGGCTGCCCAGCACGAGCGCGCCCAGCACGAGTTCCGCCACGGCATTGGCGTTCGCGCCGGGGGTATTGAACACGGCGATGCCCTGTTTGGTGCACTTATCCAGCGGGATATTATTGACGCCCGCCCCGGCACGCGCGATGCCCAGCAGTTCCGAGTTCAGCGGCGCGTCGTGCATGACCGCCGAGCGCACGAGAATGCCCTCTGGCACAGGTTCTTCCGGGCTGATGACGTACTGTTCCGCGGACAATTCCTCGTGGATGACATCGGAAATCGCATTCAGCGTCTTGATTTTGAACATGATTTTTCTCCTCACAATAATGATGGCGGATGCACCTTCGCAGAAGTGGCATTCTCTGTTCCGGGCAAATTCAGCCGCGGATAGCCCCAAACGTGGCGGTGCCGAAGGGGTCAAGGGGGCGATCGGAAAGCCCCCTTGTCGCGCCCGCAGGCGCGAAATCCCCTGCAACAATAAAAAGCAGTATGTTTCTTTCAGGCAATCGCAATTGACCTCTCTACCAAACTGGACATTGCCATACTTCCAGAGGGCTTTCCGATCGCCCTCTGGACTCCTTCGGCTGACCCTTCCATGCTGCTTGAACTTTATTGGAAGTTTTTGTTTACTCTGTTCGCGTGTTTATCCTTTCTTAACCATTTTCCCTTTCAAATTCCTTCATGAACTCCACCAACTTCTTAACCCCTTCCATGGGCATAGCGTTATAAATGGACGCTCTCATACCGCCCACCGTCCGATGGCCCTTCAAATTCACCAATCCCTGTGCCGCCGCCGCCTTCACAAACGCCGCGTCCTTCTCCGCGTCGCCCGTCACGAACGTCACATTCATCAAGCTGCGATACTTCTTCTGCGCCGTCGCCTTGAACAGCTTGCTGTTATCAAGGAAGTCATACAGCAGCTTTGCCTTCTCCTGATTCACCTGATAAATCGCCTCCACGCCGCCGATGGACAGCAGCCAGTCGAACGTCAGCCCGGCGAGATAGATGCCCCAAGTGTTCGGCGTGTTGTACATGCTGCCCTTGTCGGCTTCGACCTTCCAGTCCATCAGCTTCGGGCAGATGGGCTTCGCGTGGCCGAGCAAGTCCTTGCGCACAACCACGACGCACAGCCCGGACGGACCGATGTTCTTCTGTGCCCCGGCGTAAATCACCCCGTAGCGGTTCACATCCATCGGTTCGGAGAGAATCATGGAGCTTGCGTCGGCAACAAGGGGCGCTTTGACATCCGGCAGTTCCACAAACCGCGTGCCGTAGATGGTGTTGTTCTGGGTGATGTGAACGTAATCCGCGTCGGGATCGAACTTCGCCGCCGCCATGTCGGGAACGTAGGTGTAGTTGTCTTCGCGGCTGGTCGCGGCGATATTGACTTCGCCGTAGCGCTTTGCTTCTTCTGCGGCAAGGTGCGCGAAATTGCCTGAATCGACATAATCCGCCTTGCCTTTGACCATCAGGTTCAGGGGAATCGCGGAAAATTGCAGCGTCGCGCCGCCTTGCAGCAGCAGCACCTCGTAATCATCCCCGATGTGCATCAGTGTGCGCAAGTCCGCGACCGTCTTGTCGAAGATATCGGTATACATCTTGCTGCGGTGGGACATCTCCATCACAGACATGCCCGTGTTTCCGTAAACCATCAAATCCTTCTGCGCCTTCTCCAGCACCGGCTGTGCCAGCATCGACGGACCGGGGGAAAAATTATACACACGCTCCATTGCGTTTCGCCTCCTGCATCATTAAGTGGGTCATTTATCGCCCACCGGGTGAATTTCGTTCCATGTGCATATCATACGCGCTTTCCGCCCGAATTGCAACCCCTTTTGCAGGGAAAAACAGGAGAAATACAAAAACGCCCGCTGAACATGATCGTCAGCGGGTTTCCTTGTCACAGATCCAGCACATACCATTCTTTCCCAGTCTGCTGAAAGCCCAGCGACAGGAACATCTTTCTACTCTGTGTGTTGAAATCGTAGATGTTTGCCGTCACGCGCCGTGCGTGTTCAGGCAGGTATACATCGCGTTCAGCCACTCCAGCGAACACAGTTTGTCAATGTTGTCCACCCACTTTCAGACATCGCAATCCCGATACCACGGCAGCGCCGCTTCTGGGTTTGGATAATACGGAATCAGCGCAATCTCCTCGTCCACCACTCGATTTTCCACGCTTACCCCCGCAGCCCCAAGAGCGCCAGCACCGCCGTTTCCAGTGCGCCGTCCTCGTTGTACTGCCCTGCCTTCACCTTGTATTCCGTGTCAAGGCAGATTTCCACGCCGCGCCGCACCTGCGCACCGGTATAGCCCTGCGCCTGCCGCATCGTGCGCTCCGCCGCGAACGGCGCAATGCCAAGATTCTTCACCAGCTCCTGCCGGCTCAGTTTCTCGTACTGCATGATTTTCACATGCTGCATCAGCCGGTACTGCCGCAGCAGCATTGCCAGAATGCCCAGCCGCTCCTGCCCGGCGGTCAGCATATCGCGCAGGAGCATCAGCGCCCGCGCGCGCTGCCCCGCGACGACGGCGTCCACCATCTCGAACACCGTGCATTCGATGGAGCGCGTCGCCACGGCGTGCACGTCATTCTCCGTGATGGTGTCGCGGTCGCCCGCCAGCGCCGTCAGCTTCTCGATTTCCGCGCGCAGCAGCGCCGTGTCATTGCCGACCGTGAAGGACAAAAGGCTCGCCACGTCCGGTGCGCACTTCTTCCCGTTCTGCTGGAACACGCGGACAATCCACCCGTTCAGCTCCGCATCCCCCAGCGGCTCGAACGATACGATGCCGCCCTTTTTCTTCACCGCCGAATAGAGCTTCTTGCGCCCGTCCGCCTTGCCGCGCACATAGATAACCAGCACGCACGAATCCGGCACTTTCGGGATATAGCTGACGAGCCGCTCTTCCGCCTCGCTCCGCCCGGTCGTGCCATTCAGTTCCCGCACAACGACCAGCCGCTTGTCCGACGCGAACGGCAGCGTTTCGCACGCCGCAATAATCTCCCCTGCCGACGGATTCTCCATAACGCTCTCGTTCAGCTCCGCCAGTCCGTCCGCCAGCACCGCCTTGCGCAGCGCGGCCAGCGTTACGCTCTTGATGTTCTCCTCCACGCCCTCAAACAGGTACGCGCCGCTGACCTTCCCGGCCTTCAGCGCTTGCACAAATTCATTGTGATTCATTGCATTCCCTCAAATTCTTCGATGGTAAAGCAGCTGTCCGCCATACGGATGATGATGGCTCCGCTTTCCAGCGTACTGTACACATCCGCGTCAGTAATGCCGCGCAGATAATCCGCCGCATTCTCACACCAGCACGGCAGTCGGCGCGCTTTCGTCCAGAAACGCCTGCGTCGTGCCGTTCTTTGACCCGTGATGCGCCGCTTTCACCACGTCGGCGGATACGGCGGCGTACTGCCCGTACCGCGCGCTCAAATCGCCTGTCAGCAGCAGCTTCACGCCCTCCGCCTCCACCAGCAGCGCCATCGAGCCGTCATTGGCGTTCGACGCTGAAAATCCTTCCGGCGGAAAGAGCACCGTCAGCTTTCCTTCCGCCCACTGGAGAATGTCGCCGCGGCAGACGGTTTCGATGACCGTGCCGTTTTCCTCCATCCGCGCCAGCAGCGGGAGTACCTCTTCGTCGAAATCCGCCTCCAGTGCGCCGGACGGCATCACGCACCGGCGAATCGGGATGCCCTCATCCAGCAGTTCCCGCACGCCGCCCGCGTGGTCGCTGTGCAAATGCGTCAGCACGAGCAAATCCACCGGCAGATGCTCCGCGCGCAGGTATGATGCCAAATCGCCGCCGTATTCGCCCGCATCCACGACCAGCACATGTTTCTCCTGCCGCAGCACCGCGGCATCAGCGTCGCCCATGTCAAGCTGCATATATTCCGTCCCGGAAAACGGCGCGGGCAGCAAAATCGTCGCCATCAACGCCGCCCCTGCCGCAAGCATCGGCAGCCGCTTTTTGCGGTTCTTCCAGCGGTTCCGGCTCTTCCCGAACGGCAGCAGCGCCGCAAACACCAGCAGCCAACCGAGTACCACCCACGCATCCGGCTGACGTGTCCACAGCGTCGGCGCGAACCGCCCCAGCGCGTTCACCAGGCGCAGGAATCCCTCACTGACTGCGCGCGTCGCCGCCCCCGGAAGCGCCGCCAGCCACGGAATCGGTGTCAGCAGCAGTGTCACCCAATCCAGCAGGAGCAGCACATTCATCCCCGCCACCAGCAGCACATTCACCGCAATGCCCAGCAGCGGCACGCGCCCGAACCAGTACAGCTCCGGCAGCAGCACGCCGAACTGCGCCGCCGCGGAGACGGACAGCAGGGACAGTATTTTTCCCTTCCAACCGCGCTTTTTCTGCGCGTTCGGGGCGGTCTGCGCCGTTATCCCGCAAATCGCCGCCATCACGCCGTACGTCATTTGGAACGACGCGCTGAACAGCTGTGCGGGCGCAAACATCAGCTGAATCATTGCCGATGCGCACAGCACATGCGGCATCAGCACCCGCTTGTGGCGAATCCGACCCCAGCAGACGAGCGCCCAGAGCAGCACGGCGCGGACGGCGGGCGCATTTCCGCCTGTCAGGAACGCGTAAGCCAGCAGCATCGGCAATGTCAGCGCCATCCGAAGCCGCCGATGTTTCACCGGCATCATCAGCAGCGCCAGCAAGGCAACCAGCACGCCCACATGGAAGCCCGAAACGGACAGAATATGCGCAATGCCGAGCCGCCGGAACTGTTCCTGTTCCTCGTCCGGCACTTCGTCGCGCATTCCCAGCAGCACCGCACTCGCCAGCTGTCCAGCTTTCTCGCCGCAAACGTCTCTCAATGTCTGCGCCATGCGGTGATTGAACCGTGCCGCCAGCCCATAAAGAGAAAGCCCGTCCGGCAGCGCTTGCAGTTTCGCCGCACCATACAGGCCTATCAGGATATTCTTCTGCCGCAGAGCCTGTCGAAAGTCGTACCCATGCGGATTTCGCTGTCCCTGCGGATGATAGACTTCGGCGGTCATGCTGATTCTTGCCCCCGGCGTCAGGAAGTCCGGGATATTTTCATCCGTTTTGAGGTAGTACGTCCAGTATGCGCCGGATGCAATGCGCTCGCCGTTCAGCGTCACATCCCGCAGGATAACGCGTACCTGCCCCTTTTCTGCGCGGAAGTCCACCTCGCCCGCAACAACGCCCGTCACCTGCGCGTCTCCTTCCGGCGGAAGCGTCGGATTCGCCGTGCGGATGCCCAGCGCCGCGCCAAGCAGGAACGTCAGCAGCAGACAGCCCGCCGCGCGTGTTCTCCGCCGTCCCAGCAGAAGCAATCCCGCCAGCGCCGACGACACGCAGAGCATCGGCATTGCACTCGTCGGCGCTTGGAAGCCGAGGGCGATGCCCGCCATCATCAGCAGTGCCGCGCAGGGCAGGAGGGCGGTTTGCAGCAATGCGTGCCGTGTTCGCGCGTCAGACACGATACGTTGCGCCGATGTGCGCCAGCTCCGCGTCCGTGCGAATCGCCCGCGCCTGTTTGAGCAGCGTTTCCGGGTCGATGTTCGGATTCAGGTGGGTGATAACGAGCTTCTTCACGCGAGCATCGCGCGCCAGTTCCGCCGTCTGCGCCGCGGACAGATGCGGCAGACCCTCCTGCCACATTTCCGTCGGGAACAGCCCATCCGCCAGCAGCAGATCCGCGTCCTGCGCGAAGTCCGTCAGCCCCTCCACGGTATTGGTGTCGCCGGTGTAGCACAGCGTCTTTTCGCCGTCCGTCACGCGGTACATAACCCCCGGCACAGGATGGCGCGCGGCAAAAACGCGCACGGAAAATTCGCCAATCTGCACCTTGTCGTCCTTTTGCACGTCATGCAGACAGAAAGCGCTGTTTTGCTGCACCACCTTGCGCACCATCGACGATTCATCCACCGGCGCGTAGACATCCAGCGGTTTTGCCGCGCACGCCTGCAAGCGGAACAAGAGCGGCAGCACGTCGCTGCAATGATCGAAGTGCCAGTGCGAGAGCAGCAGCGCATCCAGCTTCTCCGGCGGCATCAGCGCCGTCAGCCTTCCGAGCGTCCCGCTGCCCATATCCATCGCCACGCGCGTCTTTTCCCCGCGCATCAAATATCCCGACGTTGCGCCATTCGCCGCCGGAAACGGCCCATTCATCCCCAGCACAGTCAATTCCATTCGTATTCTCCTTACCTTCGGGGAGGCGCAAGGGGCGTTGCCCCTTGACCCCACAAGGGAGTTCCTCCCTTGACCCTTCCGCGCGATTGAGTTGGTGACTTTTTCATACAGTGCCCGCGTGTTGATTAAGGAAACGCAAGGGGCGTTGCCCCTTGACCCCAGCAGGGCGCTGCCCTGCACCTGCGAAGGGTCTTCGACCCTCTCGACACCCTTTTCGCGATTCAGTTGGGCGCGCTTTCATGCTATGCCCGCGTGTTTATCCGTGGGAAAGTTAGTCAGCCGACCGCCTCGTTGACCGTTTCTTCCTGCATCGCGTCCCACAACTCCGTCTGTTCCTGCACGAAGTCCTCATCCGGCATCAGCGGCGTCGCGGTGTCCTGATCGTAGGAAACCGTCATCTGCACCAGCACGGCAGCATAACCCAGCCCATCGACATTGACTTTCTTGTTCAGCCCGACCTTCTTGCCGTCAAAGCGCCGCGTACCCAGCGTCTGCGCGGAGAGGGCGGATTTCGCCACATACACCGCCGCGCGGTCAATCGTACCATCCACCGTCAGTTCCGCCGATACGCTCAATTGACCGTTGCGCACCGTGAACGTTACGCAGCCAAGCTGCACATCGCCGGAGACCATCGGCACAACCATCGGCAGTTGATTATTCAGCGCGCTCAAATCCAGCAAAATCGCCTTTTTAGGCGACGAAACGCCGCTAACATCCGACAGCGGCAGTCCCGCCGTCGTGACGTTGGAATCCGTCAATCTTGGCGCAACGCGAACGACCGTGAAGCTGTTTTCACCGCTGTCTGTGGACAGGGTGACGCGATACGTCGTCTGTGCGCCAATCTGCGGCAGATACACTTCCTCTGACGCGAACATTCCGCTGCACACGCCGTAATCGCGCTGATAGACCGTCGATCCCCACTCATCGCGGATGGTCATTGTAACGCGGCTGTCCGTATCCAGCGGACATGACACGGACAGATACCCCTTGTCGCTCGTCACACTGCCGCCCTGCGACGCATCCGCATAGTACACATCTTCCGCCAGCGCCGGAAAAGCCGCCAGCAGCATGAGCAGCAGCGCCAGAAATACACCCTTTTTCATCAGGGGATTCACCTCTATGAGATATTATGAGATATTGCGCAGACCTTCCCGCCTGCACTGATTCAACGATTTTCCGATGGTTTTTCATCCCGCGCAAAAGGGCTTTTCTCAGTCCACCATCAATGTAACCACCGCCGGCACAATCACCTCGCGGAAGCGCAAATCTGCGCGCTCCGCCAGCACGCCGGGGGTAATGCACTGGTCGATTTTCGCAAACTCCGGCACATTGATCGTCTCAGAGGACGTTGTCGTCAGCGTATGCACGTCGTTTTGGAAGGTATCGCCGCGCTGCGGGCGGATGACCACCAGTCCCAAGCGCTTCATGGCGTATTCCAGCCGGGTCAGCTGGCTGAGCATTACCGCGCGCAGTTCCAGCAGGGGCTTGGCTTCCTCGGCGCTCATTTCCGGCTTCATCAGCTTCGCAATCGCCTGATCCACCGCGTCGCCGAGCTTCGTCGCCATGCCGACGTAGCACTGCCCAAGCATCCGCGTATCCGCCTGATAAATCGCCGTCTGCCACTGCTGCATCCGGGCGTTCTGCTCCTCCTGCATCCGCGCGAAATCCTGCCGCAGTTTGTCGTACTGCATCCCCGCGTCGTCAAACAGCTGCGCCGCCCAGCGCGCTTCATCCTCCATCCGCTCGCGAACCGCCTTCTGCTGCTGTCCAAACGCCTCTTGGAATTTGGCGCGCCCTGCCTGTGCAAACTGGGCTTCCTGCGCCTTCAGTTTTTCTTCAAATTCCGCCAGCAGCTTTTCCTTTATCGGCTTGATTTCTTCCTCTGCCCTGCCGGTACGGGCTTCCTCTGCCTTCCTATTCGCTTCCTCCACCTGCCGGGCAGCGTTCTCCAGCGATTCATCCTGCATCTTCGCCATCAGCTGATACTCCTGCAGGCGCGCACGAAGCGCATCTTCCTCCGGCGCGGCGCTCCGTCCGTCCCGGCGCGCCTGATAAAGCAGGCGGCTGACCGACCGCAGCACACGCACGCGGGTTGTAAACGATGCGCGCACAGGCAGTTCCGGGTCTGCCGAATAAGACGCCAGCAGCTCCCACGTCATCGGCTCGCGTTCGGCAGTGAACACATCCGGCACAGCGTTCGCGGCATCCGCCATCGGCGCATCCAGTACCAACATCTGATAGCACTGCGTCACCGCGCTGTACACCAGCATGGCGCATTTGCCCTGATGCTTCTGCGTCAGCTGTGCATCCAGCTGATCCAGCAGCATGGACGCCCCCAAGTCGCGCAGCTCAATATACAGCCGGGAAAGCAGCTTCTGATAATAATCCCGGCGATTCTGTCGGCTGCCGCCCGCCAGCTGCTCCACCGAATCCTGCTGAAACAGCGCCAGTGCGGACAGCGTTTCACGGCGGCTTTCGTACTCATCATCATACGCCGCCTGCTGCTGTTCCGCCCGCTGATAGCGGTCATCCTCCGCCTTTTCGCGCGCCTTTTCCTGCTGCTGGTCTACCGTCTGCTCCTGCTCCGCCATGGTATTGCTCCTTCCGCGCGTTGTGCGCTTGCTGTCGCTTTTTGCTGTTTCTTAGTATACCATCACCTTGCGCGAATTGCAACCCTGCTTGACCGCGGCGGATTTCCGTTGTATAATTCCCACCAGAACTCTATATTTTACGGGGAGGTCATTTCCCATGCAGCCTGTTTCTTCCGATGCGCCTGCATATCCAGACGAATCATCGGCAAAAATACCCAAGACACCGTGCGGCACGGTCAAGCGCGCGTTTCGGGCGGCTTTTCCCCCACACGCTGCCGATTCTGGCGGGCTTTCTCTTCCTTGGCTTCGCGTATGGTCTGCTGATGCGCACCAAGGGCTTTTCGTTCCTCTACCCGATGTGCATGGTGATGACAATTTTCGACGGTTCGCTGGAATATGTCACCGTATCGATGCTGCTTTCAGCCTTTGCGCCGCTGGAGACGTTTCTGATGGCGCTGCTGATTCAGGCGCGCCACCTGTTCTATGGGCTGTCTCTGCTGGGCAAGTATGCCGGGACAGGCTGGAAGAAGCCGCTGCTCATCTTTGGCCTGTGCGACGAAACCTTCTCCATCACCTGCTCCGCTGACGTGCCGCCGGAGGTGACCGCGGCTGGTGCTACCTGTGGGTGACAGTGCTGGACTGGTGCTACTGGGGTGCGGGCGCGGCGGTGCTGCTGCACATCTGGCGTCGGCAGATGCTCTTGTCCATTGCCGGCGGCACGATTGTGTATATGCTGCTGGTGCAGATGATGTAATCGCTGTCACAAGCAAAGCACACTATTTTCTTTACCGAATCCACTAATTGCATTGGTCAAAACTCATATCAACCCCACCGGAGGACATGCTCATGAAACAGCTTCCGCTCCCTGCGCATCCCGTATTCCCTTCCCGGCTGGACAGCATAGCAGCGCTGCCGGAACTCCTGCGCAGCCGCCAAATCGGCTGCGTTCTCGTCATCGGCGATGCCCATGCCGTCGATTGCGAATCGCTCCTGCTCCCCGTGCTGGAGGACAGCCAAATCATGTACGCAGTCCACGCCGCCGTGTCACTGTCGGACAGCAAGGACGGCGCGCTGACCCGCACGGACGTTGATACTGCCCTGCAGGCCTTCACCGACAAACAGGCGCAGGCAATTCTTGCCGTCGGCGGCAATGACGCAATGGCGCTGGGTCAGGCGCTGCTGGCGCGTCTGCACACAAAAGGACATGCAGAAACATTCGAGCAGTGGCGCGCGATTCCGCTGATTCTCCTGCCAGCAGCGGCGGATGCATCCGCTGTATTCGCAGAAACAGGTGACGTGTTCGACCCAGCACGCGGAAAATCACGCCGCTTTTCGCTTCGAGCGCATACCAGCCGCTATGTGCTGATGGATGACGCGATGCTGGCGTTTCAATCGCGCGAATCGCTGCTCCGCACAGGGATTTGGACAATTGCGCACGCCATCTGTGCGGGCATGAGCCGCCTTCTGCCGCGTGAAGAGCGTCAAAAGGCGGAAAACGCCCTTCGTTCGCTGACCGGACAGCTGATTGCCGTCAGCGACGATGCTGCCGTGCCGGAAAACGAACGTTTCTCCTCCGATTTGGCGAGCCGCCGCGCGCTGTACACCGCGTCGCTGGATGCCGCGGAAGCCTTCGCCGTGTCGCATGATGCGGTGCTGCCCGCACTACTGAATGCCCTGTCCACAGTAAAGCAGCTTTCGCCGGACGAGACGCTCCCGCTGCTGCTTGCGCCGATGATTGCGCAGTCCGAAGGCACGCGGCGAAAGGCGTTATCCGACATGGCAATCGGCGCGGGGCTGTGCGGCATGAATGCGGACGGCGCGGCTGCGCTGGCGGCATGGGTGCGCGACCTCGTGTTCCATGCGGGGTACGGCTTGACCCTCCCGACGCTGTATCATCGGGATATTCCCGCCGTCGCGCGGATTGCCGCGCAGGACACGCTGCTGAACCGCTTCGCCTTGGAGGACATTCTCCGCGCCGTCATGACGCCCGATGCGCCCCACGCGGATATTGCCGCGCTGTTCGCCGCGCAAAAAGCCTGCTTTGCGTCCGGCATAACGCGCCCCGTGCCGCATCGGCTCGATCAGCTCCGCCGCCTGCGCCGCGCGATTCTGGCACACGAGCAGGATATTGAAGCTGCCCTGCAAAGCGACCTCGGCAAGTGCAGGGCGGAAACGTACATGTGTGAAATCGGCATGGTGCTGTCGGAGTTGGGCTACCTGCTCCGCCGGACACGCCGCTACTGCCGCGATACGCACGTTCTCACGCCGCTGGCGCAGTTCCCGGCGCGCAGCTTCATCCGCCACGACCCGATGGGCGTCGTGCTCATCATGTCCCCGTGGAATTACCCATTCCTGCTGACCATCGAACCGCTGCTTGGCGCACTGGCGGGCGGCAATTGCTGCATCCTGAAGCCGTCGAAGGATGCGCCCGCGACTTCCGCCATCATCCGGAAAATCTGCGCCGAATGCTTCCCGCTGGAGGAAGTTGCCATTGTCGAGGGTGGGCGCATGGAGAATCAAGCGCTGCTTGACCAGCCGTTCGACAAGATTTTCTTCACCGGAAGCAGTCACGTCGGGCAGGAGGTGCTTCGCCGCGCAGCGGAGCATTTGACCCCCGTAACGCTGGAACTGGGCGGCAAAAGCCCGGTGATTGTCGCAAGGGATGCTGACCTGACGCTCGCCGCGCGGCGGATTGCGTTCGGCAAGCTGCTCAACGCCGGGCAGACGTGCGTCGCGCCGGATTATGTGCTGGTGGCGCGCGAAGTCGAGGACGCTTTCGTTTCGGCGCTGCAAAAGCAGTTCGACCAGCTCTGCCCTGACCCGCTGCACAGCGCGGAGTACGTCCACATCGTCAACCAGAAGCACTTCGACCGCCTGACCGGGCTGATGGCATCGGGTCAAATCGTCTACGGCGGCAGTATCGACCCCGCCGCCCTGCGCATTGCGCCGACCATCCTCCGCAATGTTTCGCCGGACAGCCCGGTCATGCAGGAGGAAATTTTCGGTCCGATTCTGCCAATTCTGCCCGTCAGCGGCATCGACGAAGCGATTGCCTTCGCCGCCGCACGGCCGCATCCGCTGGCGTGCTACCTGTTCACGAAAGACCGTGCCGTGCAGCGCCGCGTGCTGGACACGCTGCCTTTCGGCGGCGGGTGCATCAACGACACCATCATCCACTTGGCGACGAGCCGGATGCCCTTCGGCGGCGTTGGACACAGCGGCATGGGCGGCTACCACGGGCGCGACAGCTTCCGCTGCTTCACGCATGACAAGAGCATCGTCAAAAAGGCGCTGTGGCTGGATTTGCCGATGCGCTACACGCCGTACAGCAAGAAGAAAGAAACGCTGATTCGCTTCTTCCTGAAATAATACGATTCCCAAACGAAAACGTGCCGCATAATGAATCCCCAAATAGGATAGTCCGAATGGCAAGCCGCTGTACGGATGCAATCGCGAAAGGGATACCCGCTGCAAAAGTGGGCATCCCTTTTTCGTATTTTCTCTGTTTCGGGAAAAGACCGGATTGATTTATGGCCCAAAACGTGATAGAATTAGTTTGTCATAACAAACCAGTGGGGAGGAATCCCCCCATGCTGCTGCCGAAAGGCAGTTTTTTCAGCACGGCATGTTAGCGAAAACTAACGAAAATTAGAGGAGTGCAGCGTATGGAAAGTGAGCAGCGGAAAAACGCCATTCGCGGGGCGTATCATCTGACCGGATCGAACAATTTTTACGACGGCATGATTACCTGTTCGACCTTCTCCGGCAAGGCGGTCTGCCGCATGGTGTGGGCAATGAACCGGCAGGAGTGCGAGGACTACCTGTCCAAGGCGCTGTCCGGCATCCCGGAGGATTTCGCGGGCACGATGCTGGAAGTTCCCGTCGGGACGGGCATCCTGACCATGCCGGTCTACCAGACGCTGCCGAAAGCAGACGTGACGTGTCTGGACTATTCGCCGGACATGATGGGTCAGGCAAAGGAAAAGGCGGAAAAGCTGAACCTGACGAACGTAAAGTTCCAGCAGGGGGATGTCGGCGCGCTGCCGTTTGCAGGCGGGCAATTTGACCTGGTGCTGTCGCTCAACGGCTTCCATGCGTTCCCGGATAAAGAAGCGGCGTACCGCGAGACATTCCGCGTGCTGAAACCCGGCGGAACATTCTGCGGCTGCTTCTATGTATCAGGCGAACACAAGCGCACGGACTGGATGATTCGCCACGTTTACGAGCCGACAAAGTTCTTCACGCCGCCCTACGAGACGGTGGACAGCCTGCGGAAACGCTTGCAGGGCATGTACGCGCAGGTGGACGTCGGCAGCTTGAAGAGCATTGCGTGGTTTATCTGCCGCAAGGCGGACTGATAGGGACAGGAGATGCAGGAAGAATGCGTGAAACCAGCAGCAAAGTCACTCTCTCCGGGGTTCCGGAAACCATGCTGCAAACCGTCTACGCCCGCGCGAAGGAAACCCAAACCCGCGGGGCAGTTCGCGACGAGAAAGCCGTCGAAATCATCCGCCGGCTCGACTACGATTTCTCCTTGGCGGATAAGGACAGTGCCATGTCCAACGGCGTCATTGCCCGCACCATCGTGCTGGATAAGCTCGTAAAGACCTATCTGTCGGCACATCCGGGCGCGGTGGCGGTCAATATCGCCTGCGGGCTGGATACGCGCTGCTATCGGATGCAGGGCTATCAGCACTGGTATAACCTCGATTTGCCGGAGACCATCGCCGTGCGCGAAAAGCTGCTGCCGGAAAACGGAAAAATCTCGCAAATCGCCATGTCCGCGATGGACGACTGGGGCGGTATGATTCGCGAATCAGGCGACGCGCTGGTCATCATCGAGGGTCTGACGATGTACCTGAGCGAAGCGGACGTGCAGCGCATTTTCGACGTAATCGCTCGGCGCTTTCCGCGCGTCACCGTGCTGGTGGAAGTGATGAACCCGCTGGTCGTACGCAACTTCAAGGAAAAATCAATTGAGGGCAGCCACGCGAAGTTCACATGGGGCGTTCGCGATGGGCAGGCACTGGCGGCGCTGCTGCCGGGCTTCCGGCTGGTGGAAGAGCACAGCCTGACCGAAGGCATGGCGGAGTTTCTGCCGATTTACAAGGTGCTGGGCAAGATTCCTCTGGTGCGCAATATCTCAAACCGCATCGTCGTGCTGCAAAAGTAAGGGGGATGCAATCATGGTCTGGTCGATTGTCGCGCTGGCAGCCGTCAGCTTTACGGCGCTGCTGACGCTCGGCGCAATCTGGGCGGGCGCTGACATGGTGATGATTGTGTCGCTGGTGAAATAAGGAGGAATTCATATGGCGTTTTTCGAGAACACCCGCAAGCCGACAGGCTTCGGCGGCCGCCTCATGGTCGCCATGATGAACATCGGGCATCGGGCGCTTGCGGACTGGGGGCTTCGCTTCCTGCCGCTGGCGGAGAATGCGGATGTGCTGGACTGTGGGTGCGGCGGCGGCGCGAATCTGCGTCTGATGCTGAAAAAGTGCCCGACGGGAAAAGTGTGCGGTATCGACTATTCTCCCGTCAGCGTAGAGAAGTCGCGAAAGCTCAACCAAACCGCCATAAGCGCTGGCCGCTGCGAAGTGCTGCAGGCAAGCGTGCAGGCATTGCCGTTTGATGACGCGCAGTTTGACGTGGCAACAGCATTCGAGACGGTGTATTTCTGGGGGGATTTGCCCGCGTGCTTCCGTGAAGTTGGGCGCGTACTGAAGCCCGGCGGGACGTTCTTCCTCTGCAACGAGTCCGATGGCGATCATGCGCAGGACGAGAAGTGGACGGAGAAGATTCCCGGCATGACGATTTACAAGGACACACAGCTCAAAACCATGCTGGAACAGGTGGGTTTCCGCCAAGTGGAGACGCACAAGAACGGCAAAGGCTGGCTGTGCGTAACGGCACGAAAATAATGGGAAGGACAAAGCAACCATGAAAATCCTCGTTTTCGGTGCGGGTGTTCTCGGCTGTAATCTGGCACGCAATCTCTGCCGCGCGGGGAAAGACGTGACCCTGCTGGCGCGCGGCAAATGGGCGGAGGAAATCAAGCAGAACGGGCTGCGCATCAAGAATCAGCTGCTGCCGTTTCCGTCGGTGACGCACATCCCGGTAGTGACGGAGCTTTCGCCCGACGCGGCATATGACGTGATTTTCGTCGTCGTGCGTTACACCCAGCTGGAAAACCTCCTTGAACCTTTGCGGAAGAGCAGGGCGGAGAACATCGTGTTCGTCGGCAATAACCTGCGCACGGATGCGCTGGTGGCACAGCTGCCGGAGAAAAACGTCATGTTCGCGTTTTCCCTGTCCGCCGGGCATCGGGAAAGCAGCCGCGTCGTGTCGATTGACCTGAAGAAAATCACGATTGGTCAGTTGCGCACATCGCCGTCCAACAAGGCGCTGATTGACGAGATTTTCGCTGGAACGAGGTACAAGGTCGTCTATCAGCCGAACATGGGCGACTATCTGCTCTGTCATGCCGCGTTCGTCACCCCGGCGGCGTTTGCGTGCTACAAAACAGACGGCAACTTGAAGAAGCTCAAGGGGAATACGGCGTACCTGTGCAAGATGGTGGACGCAAACATCGAAGCGTACCGCGCCATCCGCGACGCCGGGCACGAGATTCTGCCGGATGCCGACAAGGCGTTCGAGAGCGACAAGTACCGCAAGGTATGCCTGCGTTTCTTCAAGCTGATGGCGGCGACGAGCCTCGGCAAAGTCTGCGCATCCGACCACGCGATGAGCGCCACGGATGAAATGAGTGCGCTCAACCGGGACTTGAAGCAATTTTTTGATGCAAACGGTGCGGATTATCCCGTCTGGCGCGCGTTGGAGAAGGAATGCGGAAAGCACCTGAAATGATTGGGCAGGCGCTTCTGAAAGGCGTTGATCGGGGCATTCTGCTCATGCGATTTGCGCGGTCGGAATCGTCTGCACGGCGCTGTGGGTATCATGATGATTTTCGTGCATTGATTATGGCGTATCGAGGCGATTTGTATGCTGTTTCAAACATATGGTGAAAAGTGCAAGCCCACCGTGCTGTTTTTCCACGCGATGGGCGTGACAGGCGCAAGCAGTGAACCGGTAGCAAAGCACCTGCAGTCCCGCTGCTTCTGCATTCTGCCGACTTCGACCGTCTACTGCGCAGGGCAGACGTACCGCGGCAAAGCGGACGAGGTGCGGCAGGTAGAAGATTTCCTAACGGCGCAGGGCATCAGCGAATTGGCGCTTGTCGTCGCGTCATCCATCGGCGCTGACCTCGCGATGGCGTTCCTGAAGCAGACGAAACGCCCCGTCGGACACGTTTTCTTCGACGGCGGGCAATTCGCGCAGATTGGGTGCGCGACGCGGCACATCTTGACGCCGTTCCTGTATCTCGCCATCAAGAGCCTATACTGGTCAAGGGGCGGGACGCTGAAGAAAATCATGTGGTGTGACGATGATGGCATCAAGCCGTACTTCATCGCGGCAGGGAAAAATCTGCGCTATGGCAATCTGCGCCGTCAAATAGCGGACAGCTTGGAGGACAAGCCGTTTCCGCCGATGCCGGAGGATTGGCAGAAGCGCGCTTTCTTCGAGTTCGGCAGCATCGAGGAGCACATGAAGTACCGTCCGGCGGTCATGCAGGCGTATCCGGCGGCGAATTTCCCGATTTTTGCGGACTTCAACCACATACAATACCAGATTCGCGACCCGAAAGGCTTTGCGGACATGCTGATAAGCATCATGGACGCAGGCAAACTGCCTGAGCTGCCGTTTATCACGGCATAGGAGGAACGCCATGTTCTGGGACAACATCGCATGGATCTACGATATTTTCGCGGATGGCATCAACCGCAAAGCGAATCGCAAGCTGTGCAAGGTGGTTGCGGGGCTGATTTCGCCGACGGACGACGTGCTGGAATGCGCGTGCGGCACAGGGCTGCTCAGCGGTGTGATTGCAAAGCGCTGCAAATCCCTGACGGCAACGGACTTCTCCGCGAAGATGCTTGCGCGCGCCCGGAAGAAGTACGGGCAATATCCGCATGTGCGGTTTGAGCAGGCGGATATCCTGCATCTTCCCTACTCCGATGCGCGCTTTGATGCCGTTGTCGCCGCGAACGTGATTCACCTGCTGGATAATCCGCATCAGGCGCTGCGGGAGCTTGACCGCGTGTGCAAGCCGGGTGGAAAACTTATCATCCCCACCTACATGAATCGAACGGGCAAGGGCAAAACGAACCGCGTTTCCGGCGTCATCGGCAAGGCGGGCGCGGACTTCAAGCGCGAATTTACGCTGGAAACGTACCGGCAGTTTTTCGCCGACGCGGGCTATACAGATGTACAATATACGATGTGCGAAGGGCGGATTCCCTGCGCGGTGGCGCTGATTCGCATGGGCGCATCTGCGGACGCAAGGAGAAAATCATCATGACGATTGTGATTCAGTTGGTTCTGTACTGCTTTCTGCTGTGGCTGATTGTGAAAGTCGTGGTCGGGAATAACGCCATCAATGGGCTGTACTTCTACCCGAAGGCATTTCAGGAGTGCGCGATTTCACGGGGGCTGATTGACCGCGCAACGGTGCAGAAGAAGCGCCGGAACTGCATGATTGCGCTGTATGTGCTGCTGCTTGTCGCGCCCGTGCTGATGATTGGCGTGTGGAATCGCGTCACGGACTTCTGGACGGCATACGGACAGGGCGTGCTGTTTCTGGAGGTCATGAACTGGTTTGACGGGCTGGTGATTGACATGCTCTGGGTCGGTCACAGCAAGTTCTGGGCGATTCCGAAGATGGAGGACATGCGGTATACGCAGACGTGGGGGCAGATGCTCAAAAAGCGCCTGACGCTGACGGTGATTTGGCTCGTCGGTGCGTTCATCATTGCGGGGCTGGTCATGCTGATGCCGCACTGATTCTGTTTTCAGACGGTACGGATGAATTTGAAAACAATATACAAGGAGAAAACTGACATGCGTCTAACAACCCTCGATGAAGCATCCATTCAAGCCATCGGCCATGCCTTTGGCTACTACGATTACGGCAAGGAAACCGGAATGGGGGCGGCATGTTCTTCTCCTGACAAAACAGCACTGTATATCTGCGGTTTTGTCCGCGCGATGCTCGCCACCGGACTGCTCTACACCACCAGTGAACGCGGCGAAGCGTTCATTGCCTATCGCCTGCCGGGCGAAAAGGTGAAGCTGACAGCGTTTTTCCCACTGCTCAAAGGCGTGTTTCAGGCGATGACCTTCCGGGAACTGTGCCGATTCGCGCGGCTGATGAAGCGCGCCGGGGCAAGCCTGAATGATCGCTACGACAAGGAGAAAAAGCCGCACATCTACGTCGGGCTGGTGTGCGTGACGGAGAAGTATCAGGGGCAGGGGTACATGCGGAAGGTGCTGGAGATGGCGTTCGCGGACGGCAACCGCCTGCAAGTGCCGGTTATTCTGGAAACGGACGCAAAGTCGAAATGCGACAAGTATGTGCATTTAGGGATGGAACTGGCTGGCACACGCGACGCGGGCGAACTCGGCACACTCTACGACCTCATCAAGTATCCGGATAAATAAAATTCGCCGCAGACACGGGCTGAAAGCAGCGCGTCTGCGGCGTTTTTCGTATGATACTGTCAATGTCACCCTTCCGGCGAAATAGACGTCCAGAACCGCTCGAACGTGTACTTTTCCGCTTCCTCCGCCGTCAGCCGATGCACATACGCCGCGCGCTGACCTTGGCTGCCCGCGCCGGTGGATGCGAACTCCGCGTAGTAGCCCGTCGCGGGGAAGCAGGGCTTGTTCCAGTCGTGCCACCCCTCCGGACGGATGTGCGCGCCCAGTTCGCAGTGCAGCAGGACAGTTTTCGCGAACTCGCGCCACGGTCTGCCGAGGTAAATCGCGCCGTCCGGGATGCCCTCGCCCTGAAAGCGGCATTTCATGAACACATAGCCGAATTCCTGCCCTTCCGGGGTGGATGCTGCCGTGCAGAAGCCGAGTGCGGGTTCTTTTTTATCGCCGTGGTCGCGCAGGCCGTCGATGCTCACGATGTCGCAGTCCTCGAACCACGCCGCCGCGCCGCCGAAGATGAAGTCGATATCGCCCTCGATGCGGCAATGGCGGTAGACCTGCCTCTGCGGGATGCGCGGCAGGAACTGCGTCGGGCCGATGAAGCCGTCCTTCTGGATTTCGCGTGGCGGCAAGGGCGCGGTGAACAGCGTATCCTGGCAGGATTTGAGCGTGCAGTCCTCGCAATGGAAGCCGTCGCCGTCCACATAGAGGGCAAGCGCCTGACCGACCTGCTCGCGCGGATATGCGCTGTTCTCCACCATCACGTTGCGGAGTGCACAGTCGCGGGCGTTGACGAGCAGCGTTGCCGTGCGGAACGTGCCGCGTTTTTTGCCGTCAGGGAGGATTTCCGCTGCGCCGTCGTGCCAAGTGATGCGGGTCGTTTCGGCGCTTTCGCCCTCAATGCGGGTGCGCGGGCGACGAAGCGCGATTTTTTCCTCGTACACGCCGGGCGCAAGATGAATCGTCACGGGCTGATCGTCCGCCGGAAGCGCGTCAATCACCGTTTGCAGGGATTGCCCTGGTGCCACCTGAATCAGCATCATTTATTCCTCCTGCTTTGCCGCGTGGATGGGCGCGCCGTGCCCCGCCATCGCCTGATGCTCGCGTGTCAGTTCCTGATACAGCTGGGCGGGCGTCCATGCGAGGTTCGTTTCGGTCATAACGCCCTTGAGCCGCACCGGGGGAACGCGCATCTGCTTCATCGTCGTCAGGAAGCGTTCCACCAGCGGCAGTTCCGAGAACGCGAAGTAGAGCATTTCGCCGCCGACGGCATTCTCCGGCGCGGCTGCATCCGCTTGACGCTCCGCCTTTCCGCACAGTGCCCCCAGCGTCTGCCCGCAGTCCGCCAGCGGCACGTCCATCACGCGCATCCCCATTTTCATCGCGCAGAACCGGATTTTCCCCAGTTTCTGCGGTGCCACATGAAACGCCAAAATCAACTTACTTTCCATATCAAAAGACCTCCCCAGAGGCGCTGCCTCTGGACTCCGGCAGGGACTTTGTCCCTGCACCCTTTCGCGCGATTGAGTCGGTGACACGCTCATACAACGCCCGCGTGTTGATTGGGGGAAACCCAAGGGGCGTTGCCCCTTGACCCCACAAGGGAGTTCCTCCCTTGACCCTTTCGCGCGATTGAATTGGTGACTTCTTCATACAACTTCCGCGTGTTGATTGGGGGAACCCAAGGAGCGCTGCCACTTGACCCTTTCGCGCGATTGAGTTGGTGACACGCTCATACAACGCCCGCGTGTTGATTGGGGGAACGTTAGACTTTCTTCGCGAAGATCATCCGTCCGGCACTGGTTTGCAAGACGCTGCTCACCTGCACATGCAGCACCTGTCCCACCGCATCGCGCCCGCCTTCAACAACGACCATCGTCCCATCCGGCGTATACCCTACGCCCTGCGTGGCTTCACGCCCTGCCTTGACGATGCGCACATCCAGCAAGTCGCCCATTTGCACCATCGGGCGAAGCGCGCAGGCAAGGTCATTCAGGTTCAGCGCCGCCACGCCCGCCTTTTCCGCCGCCCGGCTCATTGCCGCGTCGCATGTCACAATCACCATATGGTGCTTCTTCGCGTCCGCCAGCAGCACCTGCGCGAGTTCGCCGCCCGCCGCGCTGTCTACACGCTTGACGCGCCCCAATGCTTCGAGCTGCGAAAGCGTTTCTCGTCCCTTTTCGCCGCGGATTCGGCACGTCTCCTCCTCCGATGCGCTCAGGCGCTGCAATTCCTTCTCCACCGAGCGTGGAATCAGCAGCGTCCCCTCCAGAAATCCCGCGCGGCAGACGGCAGCAATGCGCCCGTCAATCAGCACGGTTTCGTCCAGCAGTTTCGGTTTTGCCGTCTTGATTTTCCTGTGCGACAAAGCGACCTGTTTGTTCCCTTTGGGGCTGAAGCGCTGGAACATCCGCTTGAAATCCGCCGCGCGGCGAATTCCCAGCGTCACGCCCAAAACGCCGAATACCACGAACAGAATCGCGCCCATCGCCACGGTAAACATGCTCGCGCCCATGAGCATCACCAGCTGTGACAGCAGCGCGGCGATAATGAAACCGCCGACAAGCCCGCTGATGCTGCCTGCCTGCTGCTCGAACGTCATTTTGTCCATGCAGCGTTCGACCAGCGCGATGAGGCGGGTAATGCTGTCAATCGTGCGCGGCGCAATCAGGTATCCGCCCAGCCCCAGCAGCAACGCAAACGCCGCATACAGCGCCAGCAGCGCGCCGATGCTCATTGCGGGATTGCCCGCCATTGCGTTCAGCTGCACGATGACGAACGCCAGCACCGACCCCAGCCCGATGCCCAGCGCCGTCACCAGCGCCCGCAGCAGTTTCTTCACAAGATCCGATTTCATAGCTGTTGCAAAACTCCTTACAATAGAACAACACCATTAGGGTAACACCGCGCAAATGAGGTGGTCGGCTGGCGAATGGATTTTTCGTCAGATGCAAATGCAAATTTCGAAGGTTTACTGGCGGTAAATCGAGAAATTTGCATGCCGCAGATGGCGGAAAAGACATCGCCAGACGCGCCGCCGAATTGTGCGGTGGTGCCTTAGAATAAAACGCTGATTGCCTGCATTACCGTATCGACGCCCACCAGCTTCATGCCTTCCGGCGCTTTCAGCCGCCGCATATTCTCCTTCGGCAGCAGGATGGTCGTAAATCCCAGCCGCTGGCATTCGGAGATGCGTCGGTCGCACTGCGGAATCGCGCGGACTTCGCCCGCCAAGCCGACTTCGCCCATCACAGCGACTTCCGCGCCAATCGCGGCATCCTTCAGCGACGACACGACCGCCATGCACAGCGCCAAATCCGCCGCCGGCTCGGACAGCTCCAACCCGCCCGCGACGTTGATATACACATCCTGATTATATGTTTTCTGATTCGCGCGCTTCTCCAGCACTGCCAGCAGCAGCGCCACGCGCCCGGTATCCGCACCGCCGACCGTCCGCCGCGGCGTGCCGAAGTAGGAGGTGCTTGCCAGCGCCTGCACGTCGCACAGCAGCGGGCGTGAGCCTTCCAGTCCGCAGAACACGACCGAGCCGCTTGCGCCCTTCGCGCGATGGCTCAGCAGCTGCTCCGACGGATTCGGCACAATCTGCATTCCGGCTTCCGTCATTTGGAAAACGCCCAGCTCATTGACCGACCCGAAGCGGTTTTTGACCGCGCGCAGCAGCCGATATTCCTGCTGACGGTCGCCCTCGAAGTACAGCACGACGTCCACCATGTGCTCCAGCATTCGCGGGCCGGCAATCGCGCCGTCCTTCGTCACATGCCCGACAAGGAAAATCGCCGTACCGCTCTCCTTGCACAGGCGCATGATTTGGCTCGTGCATTCGCGAATCTGGCTGACTGAACCCGGCGCGGACGCCATATCAGGGCGATACATTGTCTGAATGGAGTCGATGACGGCGACGTCCGGCGATAAGCCGCGCAGTTTTTCTTCCACATTGTCCAGTGCGTTTTCCGCCAGCACATAAAGCGTCTCCGACGTGATGCCGAGGCGGTTCGCGCGGAGTTTCAGCTGCTTGGCGGATTCCTCGCCGCTGACATACAGCACGCGCTTGCCCGTTTTGCACAAATTCGCGCACACCTGCAGCAGCAGCGTGGATTTGCCGATGCCGGGATCGCCGCCGATGAGCATCAGCGCCCCTTCGACAATGCCACCGCCTAACACGCGGTCAAGCTCGCTGATGCCCGTGGACGAGCGAACCGCCACATCTTCCGGGATTTCGCGGAGGAGCATGGCTGAAGCGCCTGTGCCCGGCCGCTGTTTCGGGGCTTTCGCGGGCGCACCCGTCACAATAGGCGCGGACTCCACCATCGTGTTCCACGCGCCGCACCCCGGACAGCGCCCCACCCAGCGGGATGTTTCATACCCGCACGCGGTGCAGGCAAACAGGGTCTTTTCCTTCGCCATAAGCGACCTCCGAAAATCATATGTGTCTCCATTATAGCACATCTTTTCGCGGCATGGAAGCACCTTTCGCGGGGATTACCAATCTGCAAGCCACTATGGCAGCGGTGTTGCCGTGGGTTCTTCAGCGCGCGTCATCAGCATGTTCAGCGTCCCGCCGGACAGGGAGATACTCAGCGTCAAGTCACCGCGCGCAAGCAAAACGCCGCTGGCGATATCCTCCGCCGTCCCCATCAGGCGCGTGAACCCCTTGTCCAGCAGGGCAGTCAGGTACGATTCCGCCGCCTCCGCTGATACGCCCTCCCATACAATCTGGTAATGCCCCGATGCGGAATAATCGCGGATGTACAAAAGGCGGCCGTCGATTTCCTCCGGCAGCTCTGCCGTGAACGCATTGTCGGGCAGCGTGTCCACCATTTCCGGCTCGGCGGAGGACAGCCACGCATCCTGCCGGTGCAGCACTGTTGGCCGCGGCGTTTGCCAAATCCGCCATACCGCTATGCCCACCATTATCAGCAAAACTGCCAGCAGCACCAATTTGCGGCGCTGGCGCATTCCTTTGCGCTTCATGCTTTGCCTCCTTATGATATTACAAAAAAAGCCGACTCCATGCGGAATCGGCAAGCGCTCCCCAGGTAGGGCTCGAACCTACAACAACTCGGTTAACAGCCGAGTGCTCTGCCATTGAGCTACTGAGGATTATGGAATCCGGCAGCGACCTACTCTCCCGGGCCGTTTCCAGCCAAGTACCATCGGCGCGAAGAGGCTTAACTTCTGTGTTCGGGATGGGAACAGGTGGATCCCTCTTGCCATTACCACCGGAAATTCTTCGGGCTGCTCGCTCGCGTTTCCGCTCGCTCTCTGCTCTGCGCTTCCGCGCCTCGCCTGCCCTGACAACTGCACAGCTCAAGTTGACCTCGGAACGTCTCCACAGTATTTCTCGCTTCTTCTTAGATTAAGCCCTCGACCTATTAGTATCAGCAACCTGCACCGCTTACGCGGCTTCCAGCGCTGACCTATCAACCTTGTCGTCTTCAAGGGGTCTTACTTGCTTACGCAATGGGAATCTTCATCTCCAGGTGGGCTTCACGCTTAGATGCCTTCAGCGTTTATCCCGTCCACACTTCGCTTCCCAGCTATGCCGTTGGCACGACAACTGTTGCACCAGTGGTGCGTCCATCCCGGTCCTCTCGTACTAGGGACAGCTCCTGTCATGATTCCTGCGCCCACGATGGATAGGGACCGAACTGTCTCGCGACGTTCTGAACCCAGCTCGCGTGCCGCTTTAATTGGCGAACAGCCAAACCCTT
>ERZ827423.1108-NODE-1108-length-28429-cov-22.217382_pt1 | contig 28429 bp, 21 predicted proteins | sample MGYA00519775_ERZ827423 | MGnify/ENA primary metagenome ERZ827423 (study PRJEB31778, sample SAMEA3449296) | human gut metagenome | biome: human gut; feature: human-associated habitat; material: faeces | place: United Kingdom | collected 2010/2012 ...
CTTGAACAGTTTTTATCCGAATTCGTTGTCTAACTTTTTGGGGTCACATCAATTTCGCCAACCCCGGTTTTGTTTTATTCGGTCGGGTCGAGCTCCGGCTCGTTTTCTTCTATATCGCCCGCGAGACCTAATTTCTGTTCGAGCTTCGACTTTTTCTTATATGTCTCATTCCACTCCTGCTGAGTGAACTCATAGCCGTATGCAAGGAAGAGATCCTCGCCGCGCTTCTCCTGCTTTGAATAGCGCGCTTTCTTGAGCAGGACTACAATCCCCACGCCGAGCAGCGAACCGACGAGCGCCGCCGCGAACGAGAGCAGAATAACTTTCGCTCCCCCGCCGGCATAGAGCGGAGGCAACAGCCCCGCAAAGGCGTCGTATTTATCGGTGACGACGATTGTAGAAGTGCGAAGAAGCCCGTATTTCCGGGCATAGTCAGTCAAGAATGACTCGTTGCAGATGCCGAATGCCGCGGCGAGAATGCCAGTGAGCGTTGTACCGCCGATGAGTGCAAAAGGCGTTGTCTGCGGCTCTCTGACGCAATAGACCATCGGCGACATCGCCATGAGCCTGACATTCTGGAACACCTCGTTAATGAAGCCCGTGTTGAGCAGGTTTTCATCATAGACGACCATCGGCCAGGACTTGAACTTCTTGCCGACGAAGAGATATATCATGCATATCCACGACGGGGTTATCATCGCCGCGGAGAACACTGTGAGCAGTCTTGCGCTCTCCATTGAGCCCGCCAGCACGCCCTTGAATATCTCATCGAACACCGCGAGCGAGAGCGGACCGCCGACATCGAAGCCGAGCGCAAAGCCTATCACGGCGCCTTTGAGAATAATATTTGCGGAGGAGGCGACTATTCCGGCGAGCTTATGCGCGAGCAGGGTCATCGGCAGAGCGTAGGCATAGTTCATAACGAAGAACACCGCAAACGCAGAGAGTCCGATAACAACGAGCGAATCGCCGAGCAGAGTCATATTTTTGAGCTGCGGGCGGAATGTGCATATAAGCTCCTCGCGCTTTGCTTCGTCTTTTATCTTTGAATGGGCAAGCTTCAACAGCAGACCGAACGCCCATTCTATAACGACGACACAGACCTTGTGCAGGAAGGTCACGCACACGGTGCTCAGCAGGGCTATCACATAATAGCCCATGAAGCCGATAACAGACGAGCCGCCCACTGTTTCAACGCCCGCGACCTGGGTGCAGAAGAGACCGAAATATACGGCGAGAACGCCCGAGACAAGCGCGGAGAAAAATCCGCCCGCATAATACGCCATACATATCGACATACCTATGCCGAAAAGCTGGACGGACATATACGAGACCCAATAGAGTCCGTCGAGCAGGGACGGAAAAACTTTTCCGAGAATAAGTATTATAAACGCGAATATCGCGGCGAAGAGCATGAACGGGAACAGCGCAGTCGAGGTCTTGACCGCGGCGCGTCTGAGCTGATATTTTTCAAACAGCGGCGCTTTCAGATACTCCCCCGCGCTTTTGTACGGATTTTCTGTGTTATACATCTTTACCCTCCTGCTTGTTTTTCTAATCATAGCATTATATTAGCGATATTGCAACATATTCACTTATTTTATCGCATCTTTTTGTATATATTTTAAAAATTTCTTGCAATATGCACAATTTAAGCTCAGGACATTTGGGGATATTGACAGTCGGCAGAATAACTCTTTGCTGAAATTTCATTCCGCTCGCGCGGCAGCGATGTGTTGAGTCGCCGAGGCGATTATCAAGCAAAAAATCCTACCCAAGGGAAAACCGTGGGTAGGATTTCTGTTTTTCGCTCCCATGCAAGACACGGGGAAAATTATATTACAGCTCGTTTATCATCGAGAGCAGGTCGACATAGAACACGCGGACATTATGATTGACGAACAGACCACCGTTTATCGAGAGGTGGTCGCCGCTGAATGTCGGCATGATGTTCCATACGCCCGTTGCGACTTCGCCGCCGCTGTAAACGGCAGAGGGCGCATTGAACGGAGCGAGAGCGGAGATTTTGTTGACGAGTCCGTCGTTCTCGAACCACTTTTCGTCGACGACATAGCCGCCCTTGGTGGTGCAGGTGAACTTGCCCATTCTGACTGCGCACGCTCTGAATAACTTATCTATATTGCCGTCTACCGGGCTGTAAGTGCCGTCCGCATTACGCTCGGTCGCGCTGCACGGATAGGAGAAATAATAGACATTTTTAAGCGTCGAGATATTCTCATTTATCGCGAGAGCATGGTCTATATCCATGTCGTACTCTGCGCTGTCCGAAAGCGCTCTGTCGAGATGCGGAGCGGTGGCAACGGTGAGCATGGCGACAACCGCGCGCTCTTCGGCGGTGGCGTTGACATCTTTGATTATAGCGTCGCGCACGAGATAGGCGGTCGTGCCGTTATGCGGAGCGGCGAGCGCTGTGACGGAATATATCCAATCTGCCTTTCCGCCCGTGAACAGATCGGAGACATCGCTGCCCGAAGCCTCGCGCTCGGCCTCGCTGCCGTTTGCCATAAGCTCAGCCAGAAGTCTGACGGTCACGCCGCCGAATGAATGACCGAGAAGATTTATCTTATCCTCGGCGCTCCACTCATCGATAAGCGGATCGGAGGAATAATCCTCGCCGTATCTGTCGTGGCGGCAGCGCTTTGAATGCTCCTCGCCGTAGTCGGTGACGGTGCCGGTCAGCTGGGCGTAAAGCTCGCAGGCTCTGTCCCATGCGCTTCCCGTCGGATCGACCGCTGCAGAATAGCACTCGAAGCCGCGGGCGTTGAGATACTGCATCAGGTCGCCGCCGAACATGCCCCAATATGGCAGGAAATCGTTATACCAGGTGTAGCTGCCCCAGCCCGCAAGACCGTGAACGAAAACGTTGGCATACTCGGTGTTGAACTTCGTATCGTCAACCTTAACGTGCGGAATGTTGAGCGCAGGGAAGCAGAACATAATTACAGATACGATAAATGAAATTATTTTTGCCACATGACCATCCCTTTTTGTGATTATATTTGCCGGCGGTTATTCTCCGAACGCGCCGTTTACAAGACAATTATATATGGAATTTATTCCCGTTGTCAATCGGTTTTCAAAAATAAAAACGGCTGCGGTCGGAGCAAATATATCGCCCGATCACAGCTGTTTTTCACCATTTTTCGCGCATGAGGCGTAGATTTAAAACTCTCAGCTCCTCTTTGCGCTTTTCATAATCCGGGCACCGCGAACCGACAAGCCGCCAGAACGCCGCCGAATGATTCATGTGTTTAAGATGCGAAAGCTCATGGATAATGCAATAATCAACCGCGTCCTCGGGCGCCATGACGAGAAACAGCGAGAGGTTTATATTCCCCTTTGAGGTGCATGAACCCCAGCGCGTTCTCGCGGAATTTATCTTGACCGAAGCGACCGTTTCGCCGAACTGATCGGCAAGCTCATATGTCCTGCGGACGAGATAATTCTTGGCGAGCGAGCGGTAGACTTCCTTGAGCGCTGCCGCCGTATCCTCCGCCGAGAGCCCGTCGGGGACAAAAAAGCTGCTGCCGTCAAAGCCTGCGCGTTTCCCAGGAACTTTTATCATCGGATACTCGCGCCCGAGCAGAAGAAGTCCCGATTTCCTACCCGGGACGAACGAATCTGAAATGTCTTTTCGCTCCTGCACTTTTGCGAGATTTTTGAGCACCCACGCGCGCTTTTCAAAAAGGAAATCTTCGATATGCTTGAGGCTCATTCGGCGCGGCGCATAGACCAGAACCTTTGCGTCACGCGATATTTTTATGCTCAGCGTCCTGCGGTCGGAGCGCGTTAATTCATACTGAAAACCGAGTTCGGGCATTATTCTATACCCATATCTGCCTTGAACTGTTCAGTCAGCTCGCGCATCTGATCTATCTCCATGCGGCGGCTGAGAGTGAACGCCGAAGCGTCCTTCGAGCGGCAGTTATAACCCATGGGCACGCCCTCGAGGGAGAGATAATATTTTGCGTTGACGGGATAGAGCTGGCACTCGGCGAGAGAGGCAAAGCCGAGGAAAGCCTGGACTTTCTTCGCCTTTTCCGGCTCTTTTTCAAAGTTTTTGCACAGCCACGAATATATCTCCGGGTGGAAATTCGCCATAACGCCCGAGAATCCGGCGCAGCCCATTTTCAGCGTTTCGAGCAGGCTCGCGGAGTTGGCGTTGAATATCTTGAGTCCCATGCCGTCAACGGCTCTGAGTTTTTCGTTTATCATGCCGGGGTCGCAGCAGGTGTCCTTAAGAAAAGTGAATCTGCCGGACTCGGCGAGCTTTTTGAGCACTGCGGGAGTCATAACGCGCTTATAGGGATATGGACACTCATAGATACCGAAATTGACATCGCCGACGGATTCGACAGCCCTGTCGATATTTTTAAGAAACACGCTGTCGTCCTCATCGGCTGAGGCGAATCTGTTCGAGATAAACACATAGGCGTCTATCCCCTCGTCTATGAAAGCCTTTGCCTCTTCTATCTGAGTGTCGAGATCATCCGCGACATGACCGGACGCGACTATTGAGATATTTTTCGGCGTATGCTGCATGACAAAATGCAGGAGCTCGAGTCGCTCTTCAAACGAGAGAAAGAATATCTCGCTCGACTGGCAGATGGCGAAAATTCCGTCGACTTTCTTCCCGGCGTACCAGTTTATAAGCGCTTCGACAGCCGCATAATCTATCTTATTGTCCTTTGTGAACGGCGTTATCATGGTCGGATAGACGCCGTTGGGAATCATCTTTTTCATTTTTTGTCCCTCCAATATGATCTCAGTTAAGTTTATCACATCGGCGGGAATTGTCAAGAAAATCAGGCGGACAGGTTGCGCCGCAGGAGCGCGAGCACAGCTTTTTCGCGCCGCGACACCTGCACCTGCGACATACCGAGCAGCTCGGCAGTTCGGCTCTGGGTCATGCCGCGATAATAGCGCAAGCTTATCATCTCGCGGTCGCGGTCGGGGAGCAGAGCGATAACTTCGCGCAGGGCGATAAGCTCCGAGGCGGCATTCTCGGGCGACTCAACGGGCAGGTCGATCTGCCCCTCGCCGTCGTCCGTGCAGGCGGTCAGCGACACGGCGGGCATTGCCGCATTAAGCAGTTGCGCCGTCTGGGCGACATCGCTGCCGAGGCGTTCGGCGAGCTGACCTACAGTCGGTTCGCAGCCAAGTTCGGCGGTCAGCGCGTCCTTTTCGCGCATCGCGGCGCGCGCTTTTTCTTTCAGTGCGCGTCCGACTTTGACGCTGCCGCCGTCGCGGAAAATGCGCTTTATCTCGCCGAGAATGACGGGCACGGCATAAGTCGAAAACGAGAACCCGCGCTCCGGGTCGAAGTTCTCGGCGGCTTTTATAATCCCGACGCACCCCGCCTGAAACAGGTCGTCATACTCCGCACCCTTGCCGCGGAATTTGTTGGCGCAGGCATGGACGAGGCCGATATTCTTTTCAACGAGTTCATTGCGTTCAGCCCTGTCCATCGCCGCGTCCTTTTATAAATTTATCCATGGTGACGCTCGTCCCCTTGCCCGGGACGGAGCGCACGCGCACTTTGTCCATAAAGCTCTCCATGACGGCGAATCCCAAGCCCGCACGCTCGCCACCGAGGGTCGTGAACAGCGGCTCCATCGCCTGGCGCACATCGATTATGCCGCACCCGCGATCCCTTATTCTGATGCGGACGAGTCCGTCGTCGAACAGCCCGACCCATATGTATATCTCCCCCACGCTCGCGGGATAGGCGTGGACGATGCAGTTTGTGACCGCCTCGCTGACGGCGGTTTTGATATCCGATATTTCTTCGACAGTCGGGTCCTGCTGAGCCGCAAACGCCGAGACTGCGACACGCGCGAAGCTCTCGTTGACGGAGCGGCTCTCTATTTTCAGGCTCATCTGATCGACAGGCTTTTTTCTACTCATGTTTATCCTCCTTGTTCCTTTTCTGCGACAGCGTACACAGCGCCTGCATACCCGCAAGGCGCATCATTTTATAATTGCGCTCGCTGAGATTCGTGACCTCGAGCTTCCCCTGCCAGCCCTGCAGAAGCCTATAGCGACCCATGACAAGACCGACGGCGGAACTGTCCATAAAAGTGACATCGGCGAAGTCGAGGCGCAGTATTTTCGGCTGCTGAGCCGCGGCGGCTGCATCGATATCCGCGCGCATTGCGGCGGCGGTATGGTGGTCTATCTCGCCGGAGAGCAGCGCGCTGACGCTGAGCGGATTTGAGATTATTTCAACACCCATGTTTTTTCCTCCTTTGGGGTGATTATCAATTAACAGTTTGTCTGGGATGAGTGGGATTATTCTCGGATTTGTTTGAATTTTTTGTTGACGATATCAGTACATTTAAAATTTTGTATCGGCTGCCGCCGATATCGGACAGCCGCAAGGGCTGTCCCTACGAACCGTGCACAATTTTTAATTGCAGCAAATCTTATGAAAAATCTGTGCCGCCGTTGGTCGACTCTGTGCGGAGGGTCATTTTGATATGATCAAAAATCGGACACGGCTTGTACAAAATAAAAAACAGGACGGACTATTATCATCAAAGATAATAATCCATCCCGTTTGAAAATCCTGCCGAATTGCGGCGGGTTAAATATTTTTATTTTCCAAAAGATAACTGCGAACCTCGCCCGCCAGGTAGAACGAACCGCAAGTAACGAGCGTTCCGCCGTTTTGCTTTATGTCATTTATCGCCATGCGGCAGGCTTCTGTCGGGTCGGACACAGGCGTACAGTCGGCGCAATATTTATTGGCAAGCTTGCTCAGGGCTTCGGGATTCATGCTGCGCGGATTGTCCGGAGCTGTCAGATACATTTTTTCAAACAGCGGCGCGGTCAGGCGAAGATATGTATCGCAGTCCTTATCGCCCATGAGCGCGCACACGGCGACGCGTCTGCCGCTTGTGAAGCGTTCCAGAAAGGCTTTAAGCGCCGAGGCACAGCCCTCGTTGTGACCGCCGTCAAGAATAATATTTTCGCCGATAAGCTCCATTCGCGCGGGCATCACGGCTTTTTTCATTCCCTGCTCTATCGCTTCGCCGCTGACATTCAAGCCGCACTCGCGAACGGCTGTGACGGCTGTCAGCGCATTTTTTATCATATGGTCGCCCGCGAACGGTATGCGGAGATTCAGCGAGCCGTAGACTATATCTGTGCCGCGTATCGTCTCGTCAACAACGCGGCAGGCGGTCATATCCGGCACTGCGAGCCTATTTTTTTCGCGCCGAGCGGTTTCTTCTATAACACGGCGTGCATCAGCAGACTGCTCGGGATACATGACCGTCACGCCGCGCGGCTTGATTATTCCGCATTTCTGCGCGGCTATTTCAGCGATTGTATTGCCGAGTATCGCGGTGTGATCCATGGAAATCGAGGTTATGACGGAGACGAGCGGTGTTTTTATAATATTCGTTGAATCGAGCAGCCCGCCGAGCCCGACTTCGAGCACGATAACATCGCATTTGCGCTCTTTATACCAGAGAAACGCGGCGGCGGTCAGGGTCTCGAACTCGGTCGCGACAATTCCGCGCTTATCGAGCTTGTCGCACGCCGATTTAACGCACGCGACAACAGCTGCGAGCTCATCGGGAGGAATCATTTCGCCGTCAATTTGCAGCCGCTCGCGAAAATCGATGACATAGGGCGAAGTGAACAGCCCGGTTCTGTACCCGGCGGCAGAGAGCATACAGGATATCATGGTGCTCGTCGAGCCTTTGCCGTTCGTCCCAGCGACATGGATGAAGCGAAGCTCATCCTGCGGGTTGCCGAGCGCGGCGCAGAGCGCCCTGATACGCTCCATGCCGGGGTGTATGCCAAAGGTCAGGCGCGAATGGATATATTCGATTGCTTCGGTTGGTGTCATCAGTTTTCCTCCGTAAAACATCAAAGGACGGGACATGCCCGTCCTTTGCAGGTTGGTTTTTATGTGCGGGAGAACATACGCAAATGTGAACGAATACCGATTTTACGGGCGGATGATGTCCGCCCCTACACCGATAACCGAACGTGCATGGTTCCCACAACGCAGTATCACGCGAAATTACGCATTGGCGATTTTGGAGAGGCTGTCGTTGAGCATTGCTATCTTCTCATTCAGCTTTCTCGCCGCTTCGCGCTGAGCCTCAACGACCGGCGCGGGAGCTTTGGAGACGAAGTTCTCATTGGAGAGCTTTGCGTTGATGCCGTCGAGCTGCTTCTGAGCGGAGGCGAGCTCTTTGTTGAGTCTTGCGCGCTCGGCTTCGAAGTCAACGAGGTCGCCCATGGGGATATATATCTTTGCGGCGTCGGTGACGATGCAGACTGCGCCGTCTATCTCGATGCCGTCCTCAACCTCGACCTCGGACGCGCCCGCGAGCTTCTGCATGAACTCGCCGGAAAGTCTGAAGGTATCGACATAAGAGGTGCTGATATATATTTTTGCTCTCTTAGAATGAGGAACATTCATCTCGGCGCGGCGGTTTCTTATCGCCCTGACCGCGTCCATAATCATGTTCATCTGCTCTTCCTCTGCGCTGAAGTTCAGAGCGTCGGAATACTGCGGCCAATCGGAGACCATTATGCTCGCGCCCTCATGCGGCAGGGACTGCCAAATCTCCTCGGTCACGAACGGCATGAACGGATGGAGAAGCTTCAGAACATTGGACATGACATATATGAGCACGCGCTTTGCGCACTGTGCGGGCTCGCCGCCCTTTTGCAGACGAATCTTCGCAAGCTCGATATACCAATCGCAGAAAACATCCCAGATGAAATCATAGAGCTTCTGAACTGCGATGCCGAGCTCGAATCTCTCGAGATTGTCCGTAACCTCTTTGACGAGGTCGTTATAGAGGCTGAGCACCCACTTATCCTCGAGCGCAAGCTCATCGGGCAGACCCACTTCTTCAGAGCCGTCGAGGTTCATAAGGATAAAGCGTGCGGCGTTCCAGAGCTTGTTCGCAAAGTTGCGGCTCGCTTCGACCTTTTTGTCGGAATATCTCATGTCGTTTCCGGGGCTGTTGCCGTTGGCAAGAGTGAAGCGCAGGGCATCTGCGCCGTACTTGTCAATGACCTCGAGCGGATCGATGCCGTTGCCGAGCGACTTCGACATTTTTCTGCCCAGCTCATCGCGGACGAGTCCGTGGATGAGGACGGTATCAAACGGAACCTGACCGGTCTGCTCGATGCCGGAGAACATCATTCTCATGACCCAGAACGGGATTATATCGTAACCTGTGACAAGGGTATTGGTGGGATAATAACGCTTGAAATCCTCGCTGTCGGTATTCGGCCAGCCGAGGGTCGAGAACGGCCAGAGAGCCGAGGAGAACCATGTATCAAGCGTATCGGGATCCTGATGGATATGGGTGCTGCCGCACTTCGAGCACTTGTCGGGGGCGGTTCTTGCAACGGTTATCTCGCCGCAGTCGTCGCAGTACCATGCGGGGATACGATGACCCCACCAGAGCTGACGGGAGATGCACCAGTCGCGGATATTCTCGAGCCAATGGAAATAGACTTTTTCAAAACGCTTCGGGACGAACTTTGTCTCGCCGTTCTTGACAGCGTCGATAGCGGGACCCGCGAGGGGCTTCATGCTGACGAACCACTGCTTTGAAACGCGGGGCTCAACGGTAGTCGAGCAGCGGTAGCAGGTGCCGACATTGTGGTTATAATCCTCGACCTTGACGAGAGCGCCCTCAGCCTCAAGATCCTTGACGATAGCTTTTCTCGCCTCGTATCTGTCCATGCCGGCGTATTTCGGATAGTCGTCGACTATCTTTGCGTCATCGGTCAGGACATTGATAACGGGCAGGTTATGGCGCAGACCGACCTCGAAGTCGTTCGGGTCATGCGCGGGGGTTATCTTAACGACACCGGTACCGAAGTCTATCTCGACATAATCATCGGCGACAACGGGTATCTCGCGGTGGACTATAGGCAGAATGAGCGTCTTGCCGACGATATCCTTATATCTCTCATCATTGGGGTTGACGGCGACTGCGGTATCGCCGAGCAGGGTCTCGGGTCGGGTCGTTGCAAGCTCAAGATAGCCGCTTCCGTCCTTGAAAGGATAGCGAAGATGCCAGAAGTGACCTGCCTGATCCTCATATTCGACCTCGGCGTCGGAGATCGAAGTCAGGCAATGGGGGCACCAGTTGATTATTCTCTCACCCCTGTAAATGAGTCCCTTTTCATAGAGGTTGCAGAAAACCTCATTGACAGCCTCGTTGCAGCCCTCGTCGAGGGTGAAGCGCTCGCGCTCCCAATCGCAGGACGAGCCCATCTTCTTGAGCTGTTCGATTATTCTGCCGCCGAACTTCTCTTTCCACGCCCATGCGCGCTCGAGGAAGCCTTCACGGCCGACATCGTCCTTTGTAAGGCCTTCCTTTGCCATAGCCTCGACTATCTTCGCCTCGGTGGCGATAGAAGCGTGGTCGGTGCCGGGCAGCCAGAGGGTATCATAGCCCTGCATGCGGTGGTAGCGGATAAGTATATCCTGAAGAGTATTGTCAAGAGCATGACCCATATGGAGCTGACCCGTGATGTTCGGAGGGGGAATAACTATAGTATAGGGTTTCTTCTCCGGGTCGGGTACGGCGTGGAAGAAATTGCCGTCGAGCCAGAATTTATAGGTTCTGTCCTCCACTTCCTTCGGATCATACTGTTTTGCGAGTTCCTTTGCCATAACATAATCCATTTCTCCGGCGAATAGATTTTACATGAACGCTGATTGCTCCGCGCCGGAGGAGCAGCGTTGATTTTACATTTCAGAAATCGGCGGCGATGCGGTACTCAGCACTGCATACGCCTTTTTTGGGGATTCCCTCTTTTCCGATGAATTACTCTATATTATCACATTCAGAAGCGTTTTTGTCAAGAGATTTAACGCTTTTTGACTTCTCCGGAGGCAAAAATGAAGAACACGAAACGGCTTCTCATAAACACGCTGACGCTCGCCGCGACATCGTTTCTCATGCGCACGGTCGGTGTTGCGTTCAATGTATATCTGACCGGTCGGCTGGGCGCGGCGGGAATAGGACTTTTTTCACTCGTCACGGATGTATACGCGATGGCGCTGACATTTTCGTTTGCGGGTCTGCCGCTCGCATCGACGCGGCTCACGGTCGAAGATTCCGGAAAAAATGCCGGTCAGGGCGCATGGATAATGCGGCGGTGCGCGCTCTACGGGCTGACGGTCGGGTGCATAATGCTCGCCGCCGTATGGTTCGGCGCGGAGCTGATAGCAAAATTGTGGCTCGGCGACATACGCACGGCGTCGTCGCTTCGCATACTCGCGCTGAGTCTCCCCGCGGCATCGGTCGGCTGCGCGTTCAGCGGATATTTCACGGCGCGGCGCACGGTGCTCAAATACGCGGCGGTGCAGATATTCGAGCAGGCAGTAAAAATAGCGGTCTCTGTTCTGATGCTTCGATTCTGGGCGGCAAAGGGCGCAGAATATGCCTGCGACGCGGTGGCGCTCGGCATAACGATATCGCAGATAAGCTCGCTGCTATGCGCCTTTTTGCTCTACAAGTCAACGAAGCACCAAAAGCCGAAAGAAAAAACGCCCGGCGGGCTTCGGGCTCTGCTGCGCATTGCGCTCCCGGACGCCGCCGGATCGTGCGCGCGCTCGGTGCTGCTGACGATAGAACACCTGCTGATTCCCGTGGGCTTTCGCAAATCGGGGCAGAGCGCGGGCGGCGCGATGACGCTCTACGGAGTCATTCACGGCATGGCTCTGCCGGTTATCCTCTACCCCGCCGCCATAATGACAGCTCTCGCGAGCATGCTCGTGCCTGAATTTGCCGAATGTGCGGCGCGCAGCAACAGAAACAGGATAGACAGCATGGCGGCGCGGGCAATAAAAATAACCGTGCTGTTTTCGATGGGCACGGCGGGAATAATGTTCATTTTTTCCGAGGGGCTGTCGCAGTGCATCTACGGGGACGGGCAATGCGCGGAATATCTGCGCGTGCTCGCGCCGCTTCTGCCGATAATGTACACAGACACGACAGTTGACGGAATACTCAAAGGGCTCGACCAGCAGGTATATTCAATGAGATATAATATAATCGACTCCGCGATGTGCGTCGTGCTCGTGCTGATGCTCATCCCGAAATATTCCGTAAAGGGCTATGTTGCGATACTTTTTATCAGCGAGATAGTAAACTTTTCGCTGAGCATACACAGGCTTTCAAAAGTTTGCACGCTCGAAATAAATATCATGGATTCGATAATAAAGCCCGCCGTCTGCGTGACGGCTTCGTTTCTCGCGGGGCTGCTGCTCTCCTCGGCGCAGGGCAGCGGAAAAGCCGCGCTGACAATCATAATAACTGTCAACGCGGCGGTGTATATTCTTCTGCTGATGCTCACGGGCAGCATCTCGGCGCAGGATATTATTTGGTTCAAAAACATCTTTTCGCGCGGCTCAAAATCTGAAAAAAGAGGGCTCTGCGCTGCTCGGATAAACGACCGTCAGCGTTCCCTGAGCCACTGATATTTCGCTCATTTTACCGACAAATTCATTGCTGACGCCGAGGGCGTATGTGTTCTTCAAGGTGCCGTTTTTGAGCTCATATTTGAGCCCGCTTATAGTGACACCCGATGAGATATCCGAATGGGAGAACACGGAGACCATGCCCTTTGCGTTCTCGTCAAAAATAATTCTGCCGTTTGTTATCGAAGTGAACGAAGTTTTGCGCGCGTCGATAATCGCGTTCATCCCGCGCCTCGACAGAGACGAGATGAGCTGGATATTCGCAAGAGTATGGTCGGCTCTGCCGCCCGATGCGCCGTAGAGAATGAAATTTTTATATCCGCGCATCACGCCCTCTGCGACCGCCGCCCCCATATCCGTATCGTTCTTTTCGCAGGGCAGGACGATAATATTCCGCCCGTTCGGAGTGTGTCCGAGGGAATCGAAATCGCCTATGACCAAATTCGGAGTTATGCCGAGATTCTGAAGATACAGCAGACCTTTATCGGCAGCGATGATGAAATCGCCCTCCCCTGTCGGGCGGATTCCGAAGAAGTCGCCGCCGCCGACTATATGACAAACTTTGCTCATGTTATCACCGTCCGTTTGTTTCTCTGACAATTATATATCATCAATCATAATTTTTCAATCATATACAAAAAGCCGCCCCGGAATATATCCGGAGCGGTAATTTTATGCTGCATCTTCGTCTTCCGCCGGCGAAGTTGAGCCGAAATCGGGAAGAGTGAACGGGAAGCGGCGGGTCGTGCTCTCTGCCTCGGTGAGCTCGCTCACCGCCTCGGAAGTATGCTCATGAGTTACAGGCTCTTCGCTCTCCGCCACAGTACCGACATCGGTGTGCGGACGGGTCGACGCAGAATATGAGCCTGAGCCGCTGTTGTTGCTGCTAGGGACTGCGCCCTTTTTCAGCAGATCGACAGCGGAGACATGGTTATCGCCGATCTTTATATTCGTGTCGCCGTAGAGAGCGAGCTGGAGCTCACGCGCAACGACGGGATAATCGACGACCCAGACCGAAAGGCGCTGGTTGATTATCTTGCCGTAGTAGGTATAGAGCTGAGCGGAAGTGTAGTTGCCCTCGGTCGGCATGACTATCTGCTTTATCTCGTAGTTCATCCAGCCCTGAGAGAGCGCCTGGGTCATGAGAGAGAGAATCTCACTGCGCTTGTAGTTCGTCACGACATTGGGAAGGACGATATCGAGCGCGTTGTTGAGCTGACCCGCAGAGGCGTTCTGTGCGCTCTTGATGAGAGCCATGATAACGGTACGCTGTCTCGCAGTTCTGCCGACATCGCCTTCGTTGTCAACGTGGCGGATACGGCTATAGACCAGAGCCTGGCTGCCGCTGAGCTTGACGGAATCGCCGGCGCTTATTTTCTTTATCTTCGTTGTGGTGCGATTGATATAATCCGCCTCATAGGGCTCAATCGGAACGGACACGCCGCCGAGAGAGTCAATAAGCTTCGGGAAGCTCTTGAAATCGACGCTGATATAATGATCGATCTCAATCTTGTAGTTATTCTCAAGCGTCTCGATAAGTGCCGCGGGACCGCCCCAGAAATAGGCATGGTTAGTCTTGCAGCAGCGCTCGGAGCCGTTGATGTTCATATAGGTATAGCAGTCTCTGAGGAAGGACACGAGCGTTATCGTCTTGGTCTTTTTGTTAAGCGAGAGCAGGATGATGGCATCCGAACGTCCGCCCTCTGCCTTGCCGGTCTCGCTGTCAACGCCGAGGAGCAGAACATTGATTATATTCTTGCTCGAATACTTCGCGCCGCCGTTCTTCGCCCACGCAGTTATGAGGCTGTCGATGCTCGAAGCGTCGCTGACATCGTACATTGCATCAAACTGCTCCTCGGGCGCAAAGGTGCCCTCGGGATCACCGTTGCTGCCGTGGTCGATGGTAATAAGTCCGAGCTTATTGCCGATATAGATGCCGCCGCCGATTATAGCAAGGGCGAGCACCACGCAGACAACGGTAATCGTAATTTTTAGATTGCGTTTGTTGTTGTCCATAAAAAACTGTTTAAATGTTCTTTTTTCTTTCTTTTCCATAAAGCAGCTCACTTTCAACAGTATTCGGCATATTGTATCACTTTTCGCGTCAAAAAGCTATACCAATCTCACAAATTTATTGTTTCTTTATTTTTGGCTGTTTACACAAAGCGTGTAAAATATAAAACGCGCGAATTTGAGATTTTACTGCACGGCGGCGGAAAATTTTTTCGGTGGATGATATCGCCGCCGAAAAAGTCCAATTTATATAACGCTGAGCATACATAGAACAGATTGACAAATTGGGATTTGTCGCAGAATCTATTTTGGCTCCCCTGTAGGGGAGCTGGATACGCGAAGCGTAGACTGAGGGGTTAGTTTTGTTTTGCTCAAAGCAATAAATAAAACATATACAATGCGGACGGATATTATTCGCCCGCGAATTTGCGTGATTTATTGGCGCGCAGTTTGTAGGGTGCGGCGACCCCGACGCACCGCTGCCGCGCAAGCGGCACGAATGTCCTGAAATATCCATTGCCGACCATTCGTAGGGACAGCCCTTGCGGCTGTCCGTTATCGTTGTGGCCGATACAGGGGCATATAATTAGCTCCCGCCTTCGCTACGCACTCTAACCGGATGATATATATATCCCGCGTTTCGGCATTTTCTTTTTATTTGAAAAAGAAAACGCCTGCAAAAGAAAAGCAAACTGTGCCCACAAAAAGGCAAGCAAGCATCGCTTAAAAGTAAGTCTTTTTGCGCCATGCTGCGAAAAAAGCGCTTGAAATGCGGGCGCATTCCTGTGCGCCTTTTTCTTGCCTGTCATCAAAAATCCAATACTTTTAAGTGCAAGCAGTTTTGCTGCGCAAAACCGATGTGTGCCTGCCTTTTTATGGGCTGCGCCCCGAGACCCCGCGAACGCCGCGCCGCAGTACATAGCCCGCGGCTCTCATTTAGTTGCTCGGCACATTCGCCCGCAAGCGCGCCGGGGCTTGAACGAGTGCGGGCTCGTGCGTCTTGCTTCGCAAGCCGTTCCCTCGCTCTCCTAAGAAAGCTTTCAAACACTGCGGCGCGGCTTATGATTATAAAATTTAGCTGAATCGCTTGTCTTTACTCTGCTATGACTCAAGTGATAGATAAATCCAAGTTTGCCGAATTGATAAGCGACGCACTTTTATACACCTTGCGGCAACAAAAAACGACCTATGAGCCATAGATCGTTTTTATATTCTATAAGCACCCCGCCAAAAATCAATGGGGAAATTATTCATCAAACAGACCGTCCATAAGTTCGAGTGCTGCTTTGCGGCGGCGTTCTTCCTCATCGCGGTCGAGCACAAACGAACCGTCCGGCAGGCGGCGCAGGACATTGCCCTCGCCCGCTCCGTCGGGGAGCAGAGCGCGGCTGATATTGACCATTGTTTCGCCGTCTTTTTCGCAGACTGCGTAGTTTCCTTCGATACGGTCGATGGCGTAATATTCCATTATTCCGCCTCCTTTTTTACTTCTCAGCGGTCTTGTTATCCGGGAAAGCCGTTGAAAGATGCTCGCCGTCCGAGCCAACAACTATCGTGCCTTTTATATCCGTGCGCTCATACGGAATATTATATTTTTCGAGCTTCTCTATAGTCTCCTTGTGCGGGTGACCGTAGTCGTTATCCTTGCCGCAGGAGATGAGCGCGAGCGACGGAGACACGACCTTGAGAAATTCTTCGCTCGTCGACGTGCTGCTGCCGTGGTGACCGAGCTTCAGAACATCGGCTTTGATATCCGCGCCGTTTGCAAGTATCTGTTTCTCGCTCTTTGCCTCCGCATCGCCCGTGAAGAGGAACGAATTCTTGCCGTAGACAATCTTCATCACTACAGAGGCATTGTTGAGATCCTCAGGCGTGCCGACGGGTCCGACTATAGTTATCTTTGCGTCGCCGAGGGTATAGGTATCGCCCGCCTTGGCGGATATCACCTTGGCGCCGGAGGTCTTGACCGCTTTTATCAGCTTTTGATAAATCGAGGTCGTGGGAACCATGGACTTCGGGAGCTTCGGCATGATAATATTGTCGACCTTTATACCCTCGATAACCTTGGGCATACTGCCGATATGGTCGGAATGGGGGTGGGTGGCGACTATGTAATCGAGCTTTTCGACGGAGTTCGCCTTGAGATAATCGAGTATCGTCTGATCGTTGCCGCGCTCGCCCGCATCTATCAGCATGGCGTGGTCGCCGCTCTTGACTAAGATGCTGTCGCCCTGACCGACATCTATAACATGGACGGTGAACGGCTGGTTGAGTGCGTCGCCGCTCTGTATCGTCTGCTCATTGCCCGAGAGCAGCTCGCCCCATGTGGGGATATCGAACGGGAGATTCATATAGGGCGCGAAGGTTATCAGCAGTGCGACGGCTATCACGACTGCGGTGACGATTATCTTCGTGCGCTTGTTCTGTGCGGCGGAACCGCTTTTTCTCTGATTTGCCATATTTCCTCCGATCAGGTCTCGTCATCTGCGGGAGCATCCGACAGGGCGCATTTTTCCATCCACTGCTGTTTGGTTATAAGCACCTGGCGGGGCTTGCTGCCCTCAAACGGTCCGATGATGCCCTTGCTCTCGAGTTCGTCCATGAGCCTTGCGGCGCGGGCATAACCGAGCTTCAATTTGCGCTGGAGAAGAGTTGTTGAAGCCATTTTGGCATCGAGCACGACCTCGACGGCGTTCGGGAACATCTCATCGCCCGGCTCTTCGCCGTCGTCGCCGCCTGCGGCGCTGTTCTTCTTAGCAGAACCCGCTATCGCCGCCTGCCTGTTTATCTCGTCCATAATGCCCTCATCGTACTCCGCCTCGGCGTTATGCTTGATGAAGTCGGCAACATCCTCGACCTCTTCGTCGGAGATGAAGCAGCCCTGGATACGGGTCGGCTTGTTTGCGCCGATGGGGCTGAAGAGCATATCGCCGTTGCCGATAAGCTTCTCCGCGCCGGACATATCGAGTATCGTTCTCGAATCGACCGACGAAGAAACAGAGAGCGCAATTCTGCTGGGGATATTCGCTTTGATAATACCTGTGATAACATCGACGGAGGGGCGCTGAGTCGCTATGACAAGGTGCATACCTGCGGCACGCGCTTTCTGAGCGAGGCGGCATATCGCATCCTCGACTTCATTCGGCGCGACCATCATAAGATCGGCAAGCTCATCGATGAAAATGACTATCTGATGCATCGGGCGCAGTGACTTGTCGCGCTCGGCTAATTTGTTATATCCTCTTATATCGCGGACATTCTTCTCGGAGAGTATCTTATATCTGTTCTCCATCTCGTTGACCGCCCATGTCAGAGCGCCCGAAGCCTTGCGCGGATCGGACACGACGGGCACGGCAAGATGCGCGATGCCGTTATAGACCGTGAACTCGACCTGCTTGGGGTCGATCATAAGAAGCTTCACTTCGTCGGGGGTCGCGTTATAGAGAATGCTGACTATCATTGTGTTCAGGCACACGGATTTACCGGAACCCGTAGTACCCGCTATGAGCAGATGCGGCATCTTCGCGAGGTCTGCGCAGACGGCGTTGCCCGCGATATCCTTGCCGAGGACAACATTGAGCTTGCTCTGGGCGTTCTTGAACTGCGGGGTTTCGATTATCTCGCGCATATAGACCATCGAGCGCAGCTTGTTTGGCACCTCGATGCCTATCGCCGCTTTGTTCGGAATAGGCGCTTCGATTCTTATTCCCGACGCGGCAAGGCGCAGTGCGATATCATCCGCAAGGTTGGTTATTTTATTTATTCTGACGCCCGCGTCCGGCTGAAGCTCGTATCTTGTGACGGACGGGCCGCGGCTTATCTCAGTTATCTTTGCGTGGACATTGAAGCTTTCGAGCGTGTCGAGCAGCTTCTGCGCGTTGGATTTGAGCTCATCGGAGAAATTGTCGTTGCCGTCATGGATAGGCTCTTTGAGGCAGGTTATCGGCGGCTTGCGATAGGTCGGCTGACTCTCGATAACAGGCTCTTCCTCGTCCTCCTCCGGCACATCGGGCACGGGATCGGGCTCTTTGACGGGCGGGAGCTCCGGCTCTTTCTTCTTCGGCTTTTCGGACTCGGCGGGCTTCTTGCTTATATCGAGCATTTCAAGCTCGTCTTTCGCGCTCTCGGTCGGCAGAGGCGGCACGCAGGCGGGTCTGCCGTCCACAACGGCGGCGGCCTTTGACACGCCCTCGGCTATTTTCGCGGTCGCCGATGCGGCGTTGACGCGGTTGACTATATCATCGATGCCGACATCGGTCTGAACCGGCTTGCGCGGGAACACGGTGGGCTCGGGACCTTCATCGGCGGCGGATTTTTTGCGGCTCTTTGCAGTTGCTGCAGGCGTATCAGTCGGCAGAGGCGGCACGGGGAACGGACGGGGGCTGACATAGGGCTCCTCCGCTTTTTTCTCCCTGCGCTTGTCTCTCGACGGCGCTCTCTCCTGCTCATCTCTGACGCGCTGAGCTCCGCGCTCAAGGCGTTCGTTGGTGTCCTCGCTCATGCGCTTTATGGGCTTGGCGATAGATGTACCGAGGCGGGACAGAGTGAGTCCTGTGAGGAACATTATGCTGACTATCAGCAGGATAATATTTATTATCGCCGCGCCGACCTTGCCCGCCATTTTGGCAAGCAGTCCGCCGACGAGCGCACCGAGCGCGCCCGCACTCGGGAATGTGTCATAATCCCTCCACGCGGTCTTTATCTGATCGCCGAGGGTCATGAGCGAAAAATATTCCGACGGGTTCGAGAAAATATGTATCGCCGAGCACAGCAGCAATATTGATATCCCGACGCCGATAAGATTCGACGATATCGAGCCGAACGTCTTGTTCATGGCGAGCATGACCGAGACATAAATGAGCATGACAGGCCAGATATATGTACACGTGCCGAACACGCCGAACATAAAATTATGCACGGCGCGCCACGCGCTCTCGCCCTCGATAAACGCCATGGCTATGAGCAGAGCCGCGACAGCCATGAGCGCGATAGCCGCTTTCTGGCGGCGCGAGGACTGCTGCTCGGGAGTCTGCTCGACAGGCTCTTTTGCAGCCGCAGGCTTTGAAGCCGGGGCTTTTTTTGGCGTTATAGTTGTTGTTTTTTTCTTCTTAGCGGCCGTTGACTTTGCCGCAGTCTTTTTCGCAGCCATTAAGGCCCTCCTTAGAAATTTGAACGAACTTATCTGACCTTTTCAACTATACCGGCGATGATAACAACAACGCCGAGGACAAGGCAGTAGTAACCGAAAATTTTGAACTTATCGATTTTGACGAGCCACTCGAGAGCCTTTATCGCGGCAAAGCCGACGACGGCGGCGGTGACAACGCCTATAATAACGGGCAGGATATCTATCTGCTCGCCGAGGGCTACGGCGTCCTTTATCTCCATGACATTGGCGGCAAGGATAGCCGGGATGCCGAGGATGAACGAATAGCGAACCATATACTCTTTTGAAACGCCGCAAATCATACCGGTCGAGATGGTCGAGCCGGAGCGCGAGATGCCGGGGAATCCGGCGGCGAAAGCCTGAGCCACGCCGACGGCAAGCGCGGATTTCGCGCCTATCTGGGGACGAGCTTTGACCTTCTTTGCGCGCCATGAGCCGACGAGCAGGAGAGCTGCGGTGAAGAGGAAGCAGACTCCCTCGACCAATATATCATTGTCATCGGCAAGACCACCGAGAACATCCATGATGCGTCTGTCGCCGCCGACGGGAATGAGCAGGAACAGCAGAGGCACGCAGGAGATAACGAACATGAAGAGCATACGCCTGTTCTCGTTCATCTCGCTCCACTTGAACTTGCCGGTGAAGATATCTTTTATAGTGCTGAAAAATTCAACGATGAGACCCCATATGGTCTTGTAATAAACGACGAACACGGCTATCAGAGTGCCCATATGTAACAGCACCGTGAAGAGCAGCGAGCTTGTGCCGCCGACATTGCCGAAGAAGTGCTGAAAGACCGAGAGATGCCCGCTCGATGAGATGGGCAGGAATTCGGTCACGCCCTGCAGAAAGCCGAGCAATATTGCCTTGAGTATTTCCATGATTATATTACCCCTTTTCCATTTTTCCGGCGGAATATAAAGTGCCGGGTGAATAACACGGTTTCAGATATTCAAACGGATCGGTCGTCACAAGTCTTTCAACGACCTCGCCTTTTTCTGTCCTTGAACACATCACGCAGCCAAACGGAGTCTGATGCTCGCAGATATCCGCGGGCGGCTGCATAAAAATCTCGGCGGGAGAAACAACTGTGTAGAGCATCACCCGTTCTCCCCTTTCTTTTCACTCTGCTCCTCGATCATATCGCAGAGCTTATCGAGGGCATCGGAGAGAGAGCCGAGAGAATCTATAAGCCCCTCTTTGACCGCCGCCTCGCCGTCGAGCACAGTGCCGACATCCATAACGAGCTGACCGGTTGCGAGCATAAGCGAACGGAAGCGGTCGGCGGAGATGCGCGAATTATCGGCGACGAATCTGACTATACGCTCCTGCATCTGCTCAAAATAGGACATAGTCTGCGGCACGCCCAGGACAAGTCCCGTCATTCTGACCGGGTGGACAGTCATGGTGGCGCTCGGTGCGATAAACGAATACGCGCTCGAAGCCGCGAGCGGCACGCCTATCGAATGTCCGCCGCCGAGGACGAGGGACACGGTCGGCGTTTTCATTCCGGCTATAAGCTCCGCTATCGCGAGTCCCGCCTCGATATCGCCGCCGACGGTGTTGAGAATTATCAGCAGACCGTCAATATCGCGGCTCTCCTCAATGGCGACGAGCTGAGGGATGACGTGCTCATATTTTGTGGTCTTGTTCTGCGCCGGCAGGACATAGTGACCCTCTATCTGACCGATAACAGTCAGGCAGTGGATATAATGCCCGCGCTTGTCAACGGTTATCGAGCCTGTTTCGACTATCTGGCGAAGCTCCCTGTCCGTGCTGTCGGACGAATCTCCGTCCTCCTCGCTGACGCTCGGGGTCGGCGCGACGGGCTCCAGTATGCCGTCTTTTTGTTCTTCGTGCTTTTTTCTGTTCATCAAATTCACTCCCGACAAACAGTATGCCCGAATAACTTTTGATAATTCAGCCATAGCACAGCGCACTGCGGCAGATTACATTTAATTATACCACGCAGAAAGCTTTCGGGCAACATAAAAATCGTCATATATCAATTCCACCTATAAAATGTAATATATACAGGTATATATTTGGCGCGGCGCACCTTGACAAAATCTGCGGATTGCAATAAAATTTAAGGGTAATTTTATTTTTATACGGAGGGATACAAGTGGGCAGCACTATTGCACAAAAGCTTATAAAAAGCCACCTGCTCAGCGGCGACATGACCGTTGGCAGCGAGATCGGTCTGAGGATCGATCAGACTCTCACTCAGGACGCCACAGGCACCATGGCATACCTTGAATTCGAGGCTATGGGAGTCGAGAGAGTAAAGACCGAGCTTTCGGTCGCATACATTGACCACAACACTTTGCAGACCGGCTTTGAAAACGCGGACGATCACAGATTCATCAGGAGCGCCGCGAAAAAGAGAGGACTGCTTTTTTCACGCCCCGGCAACGGCATCTGCCATCAGGTGCATCTTGAGCGCTTCGGCATCCCCGGCAAGACGCTCATCGGCTCGGACAGCCACACCCCGACCGGCGGCGGCATCGGCATGCTCTCGTTCGGCGCAGGCGGACTCGACGTCGCGGTTGCGATGGGCGGCGGCGCATACTACATAACTATGCCCAAGATGACTCGCATAAACCTGCACGGTGCGCTTTCACCGTGGGTCAGCGCAAAGGATATAATCCTCGAAGTTCTTCGCATCATGTCCGTCAAGGGCGGCGTGGGCAAGATAATCGAATACGGCGGAGACGGAGTCAAGACTCTTTCCGTCCCCGAGCGCGCAACTATAACCAACATGGGCACGGAGCTCGGCGCAACGACCTCTGTTTTCCCCTCCGACGAAGTGACGAAGGCTTTCCTCGCCGCTCAGGGCAGAGAGCAGGATTGGGTCGAGGTCAAGGCGGACGACGATGCAGTCTATGACGAGGTTATCGACATAGATCTCAGCACCCTCGAACCCCTCGCGGCAATGCCCCACATGCCCGACAACGTAAAGAAAGTTTCCGAAATAGGCGAGATAAAGATCGACCAGGTCTGCATCGGCTCCTGCACGAACTCCTCGCTCTACGATATGCTCAAGGTGGCGGCTATCCTCAAGGGCAAGCGCGTCGCCCCGAGTGTCAGCCTCACTATCTCCCCCGGCTCCATGCAGGTTCTCAGAATGCTCTCCGAGGACGGCGCACTCTCCGACATTCTCGGCGCGGGCGCAAGACTGCTTGAGTGCGCGTGCGGTCCGTGCATCGGCATGGGTCAGTCCCCGAACTCCGGCGCTGTCTCCCTGCGCACCTTCAACCGCAACTTTGAGGGACGCTCCGGCACTGCGGACGCCGGCGTCTATCTCGTCAGCCCTGAGGTCGCCGCGGCTTCCGCTCTCACAGGCGTGCTGACCGACCCGAGAACCCTCGGCGAGGCGCCGCACATCACAATGCCCGATCACTTTGAAATAAACGACAATCTCATCGACAAGCCCGCTTCTCCGGAAGAGGCCAAGAATCTTGAGATAGTCTACGGTCCGAACATCAAGCCCGTCCCCAATGGCGACGCACTGCCCGAGAGCATCGAGGCCGAAGTCGTTCTCAAGGTCGGCGACAACATCACGACCGATCACATCATGCCCGCGGGCGCAAAGATTCTCCCCTACCGCTCGAACGTACCGTTCCTGTCGAACTTCTGCTTCAAGCAGTGCGACGAGAACTTTGCCGAGCACTGCAAGCAGGCTGGCAAGGGAATCATCATCGGCGGCAGCAACTACGGTCAGGGCTCTTCGAGAGAGCACGCGGCACTCGTTCCGCTGTATCTCGGCATAAAGAGCGTTATCACAAAGTCCTTTGCGCGCATACATCAGGCAAACCTCATAAACGCCGGTATCGTGCCGTTCACCTTCGCCGACCCCGCCGACTATGACCGCATCGAGAAGGGCGACAAGCTCACGCTCGACGGCATCAGAGAGACTATTGAAAACGGCGGCGAGGCTGTTCTTAAAAATGAGACAAAGGGCGAGAGCTACAAGCTCTGCTACAGCTTCTCCGGCAGACAGAAGGACATAATCCTCGCAGGCGGTCTGCTCAACTACACAAGAGAATCACACAAATAAGAGAGGAAGATAAACATGACAGAGGCACAGGTCAAGAACGCCGTCGAAAAATTTGAGGCTCTCATCCGCGCTCAGAGCGACCGTTCGGACAAAATAAAGGCTCAGGGCGATTTCATCGACTTCAAGTCGCTCGACAAGATCATCATCGGCGTATGCGGCGGCGACGGCATAGGCCCGGTTATAACCAAGGAATCCGCAAGAGTTCTCGAATATCTGCTTGACGATAAAGTAAAGGCAGGCAAAATCGAGTTCAAGGTCATTGACGGACTGACCATCGAAAACCGCGTCAAGGCAAACAAGGCTATTCCCGACGACGTGCTCGAAGAGCTCAAGAGCTGCCACGTTATCCTCAAGGGTCCGACCACTACCCCGCAGGCGGGCGATCCGTGGCCGAACATCGAGAGCGCAAACGTTGCGATGAGAAAAGCTCTCGATCTGTTTGCGAACCTCCGCCCCGTCAAGGTTCCCGAGCAGGGCATTGACTGGACTTTCTTCCGCGAGAACACCGAGGGCGCATACGCCGTCGGCTCGATGGGCGTCAATGTTACCGACGACCTCGCGCTCGACTTCGTCGTGACGACCTCCGAGGGTTGCGACAGAATAGCAAGACTCGCATATGACTACGCGCGCCGCAACAACAAGGGCCGCGTTTCGATAATCACAAAGGCAAATGTCATCAAGACCACGGACGGCAAGTTCCTCAACCTCTGCAAGAAGGTCGGCGAGGAATATCCCGACATCGTGACCGACGAGTGGTACATTGACATCACCACGGCGAAGCTCATCGACGAGAAGCGCCGCCGCGACTTCAAAGTCTTCATCCTCCCGAACCTTTACGGCGACATCATCACCGACGAGGCAGCTGAGTTCCAGGGCGGCGTCGGCACAGCCGGCAGCGCAAACATCGGCAAGCGTTACGCGATGTTCGAGGCTATCCACGGCTCGGCTCCGAGAATGGTTCGCGAGGGCAGAGCACAGTACGCCGACCCCTGCTCGATGCTCAGAGCGAGCGTGATGCTCCTCTCCCACATCGGCGAGCAGGAAAAAGCCGATCTGCTCGAGAGAGCGCTCGACATCTGCATGTACGAGGACAAAAAGCTCAAAATCACAGGCCGCGAGGACGGCTGCACCTGCAGCGAATTCGGCGACTATGTCATGGAGACAGTCAGAAAAATCAGCGAGTAAAAAAATATATAAAGTCAAGCCGCAGCGATTTGTTTTGCTGCGGCTGTTTTGTTTTGCCGCGATGTGGGGATACGGAGAGATAAATCGGATTTGTCGCAAAAACTATTCAAGCTCCCCTGCAGGGGAGCTGGCTCGGCGTAAGCCGAGACTGAGAGGGTGTTTTGCTTCGCTCAAAGCAGCAAATATATGTGGTAGGGACTGATATTATTTGACCGCAAAATTTGTAGTGACTTATTGTCTTGTATTTTGTAGGGTGCGGCGACCCGACGCACCGACGCCGCGCGAGCGGCACAAAATCTTTGAAAAGGCTTGTTTTACCGACCGCTCGTAGGGACAGCCCTTGCGGCTGTCCGCTATCGGCGCAGCCGATACAACAATTTTGATTTGTTTATAATTGGCTTACTACCTTCGCGTCCCACTATAATCAAACTTTTCACACTACCCGCGTTTCGACATTTCTTTTCTGTCTGAGAAAAGAAACGCCTGCAAAGAAAAGGCAGACTCGAGGTTTCACCCTGGGCCCCCCGCAACGCCGCGCCGCAGTACATAGCTCGCGGCTCTCAGTGGGCAGCTCGGCACATTCGCCCGTAAACTCGCTTCGCTCAAACAATACGGGCTCGTGCGTCTTGCTTCGCAAGCCGTTCAGCCCTCTCAAAGAAAGCTATCAAACTCTGCGGCGCGGCTATTGTAAGTCTGATTATAAGTGTTAGTCGAGTCGCCCGCTTTTGCTTTGCTATAATTCAAGTGTTCCGCAAATTCCAATTTGCAAATGACATTTTTGAAACTATATTAAGCAAATTCGCGAGCATTGCTTTTTTGCTGTTATTCTTTAATTGTATTGAACTTATATTGACGCAAGAGTATAATTAATATATATTTTCAATTAACATCAATCCTAAAAAAGGAAGGTGCGGAAAGTGAAAGAAGTGAAATCCCCAAAGAAGCCTCTGATATTCTACTACGGCATTGCGCTGCTCGTCATTGTGCTGTTCAATGTGATAGTGTCTCCCCTGCTCGTCAAGGCGCGGGTGACGGAAGTCGACTACGGCACATTCATGAGCATGATTGAGCAGAAAAAAATCGGCAATGTCGAGGTCGATGACGATCAGATAATCTTCACCGACAAGGACGACGCGAAGAAAATCTATAAGACCGGCGCGATGAACGACCCGACGCTGACTCAGCGGCTCTACGACTCCGGTGCGAAGTTCTCAAAGGATATCGAGACGACGACCTCGCCGTTGGTGAGCTTCCTGCTGACTTTTGTGCTCCCGCTGATAATCTTCATCGGACTCGGCCAGTATATGGGCAAGAAGCTGATGGAACAGGCGGGCGGCAAAAACTCCATGGCGTTCGGCTTCGGCAAGAGCAACGCAAAGGTCTATGTCCCGTCGACCCAGGGCATACATTTCAGCGACGTTGCAGGTGAGGACGAGGCGAAAGAGAGCCTTTCGGAGATAGTCGACTATCTCCACAATCCGAAGAAATATTCCGACGTCGGCGCGTCGATGCCCAAGGGCGTTCTGCTCGTCGGCCCTCCCGGAACAGGTAAAACAATGCTCGCAAAGGCTGTTGCGGGCGAAGCGAATGTGCCGTTTTTCTCGATGTCCGGTTCGGAATTCGTCGAGATGTTCGTCGGCATGGGCGCTTCAAAGGTCAGGGATCTTTTCAGCCAGGCAAAAGAGAAAGCTCCCTGCATAGTGTTCATCGATGAGATCGACGCCATCGGCAAGAAGCGCGACGGTCAGTTCAGCTCCAACGACGAGCGCGAGCAGACGCTCAACCAGCTGCTCACAGAAATGGACGGTTTCCAGGAAAATATCGGCGTTATCATATTAGCGGCGACGAACCGCCCTGAGACGCTCGATCCCGCGCTCACCCGCCCCGGCCGCTTCGACAGGCGCGTACCCGTTGAGCTGCCCGACCTTGCGGGACGCGAGGCGATACTGAAAGTCCATGCAAAGAAGATAAAGACGGCAGACGACGTCAACTTCCACACGATAGCAAGAATGGCATCCGGCGCATCAGGCGCGGAGCTTGCGAATATTATAAATGAGGCGGCTCTGCGTGCGGTCAGGAACGACCGAACCGTCGTCAACGAATCCGACCTCGAGGAGAGCATTGAGACGGTCATCGCGGGATATCAGAAGAAGAACGCGGTGCTCTCGGACAGCGAAAAGAAAGTTGTCGCTTATCACGAGATAGGTCACGCGCTCGTTGCGGCGATGCAGTCGCACTCGGCGCCCGTGCAGAAGATAACGATAATCCCCCGCACCTCCGGCGCGCTCGGCTACACGATGCAGGTCGACCAGGGCGACAAATACCTGCTGACAAAGCAGGAGCTTGAAAACAAGATTGCGACATTTACGGGCGGACGCGCCGCTGAAGAGCTCGTTTTCGGCGAGATAACGACAGGCGCATCGAACGACATCGAGCAGGCGACAAAGCTCGCCCGCGCGATGATAACCCGCTACGGCATGAGCGAAGATTTTGACATGGTGGCTCTCGAGACGGTTTCGAACCAGTATCTCGGCGGCGACGCTTCACTCGCCTGCTCTGCGGACACGCAGAATGAAATAGACCGCAAGGTCGTTGAACTAGTAAAGCGCCAGCACGAGAAGGCTTCGAAAATTCTCGCGGACAATCGCGCAAAGCTCGACGAGCTGGCAAAATATCTCTATGAAAAAGAGACCATAACCGGCGAAGAATTCATGTCCATTCTCAACAAAGGAGGCGAAAAGGAATGAAAAGGCGTTCCGGCTTCGGATGGATGGAGCTTATAGTCGGCATTGCGCTCGCGGCGCTCGGAATATTCACTTTTGTCTATCCCGACAATGCGGTGACGACCCTCGTTATTATCTACGGCATAATCGCCATAATAACCGGCATTGCGGATGTTGTGCTCTATGTTCGCGTTGACAAGCATCTCGGCTTCGGTCCGACTGTGTCACTCATTTCGGGCATACTCAGCGTCATGGCGGGCGTCATGCTGCTCGTCTATCCCAACGCGGGCAAATGGGTGCTCTCACTCCTGTTCCCGATATGGTTCATCGCGCACTGTCTCTCGAGGCTCTCGCACCTGAACACGATTCGGTTCATCGCGGGCAATTTCGTCTACTGGTTCACGATGATAGTCAACATTATCGGGCTTGTGCTCGGCATCGTGATGATATTCAGCCCGAACATCTCGGTTGCGGCGGTCGCTTACATCGTCGGCGCATACCTCGTGCTGTTCGGCATCGACTGCATCATACTTGCGTTCAGTCGCATCGGCGAGGGCAAACAATACTGATAAAACAAAAAGCAAGGTCAAGCGTAGTTTTGACCTTGCTTTTTTCTGCTTTCCAAACAGTGCCGCCGACGGCGGCATAGGGTTGTCGAGTCGCCGACCCCTACAAAGAATCTCAAATTCAACATTGAGCCATATTGATAAAAGCGCCGGAGGCGGGAAGATTGAACTGCACCCCATTTGTTAGACAAAGTGATATAATGTCTAACAAGAGGGGTG
>ERZ827423.1112-NODE-1112-length-28316-cov-17.427550_pt1 | contig 28316 bp, 23 predicted proteins | sample MGYA00519775_ERZ827423 | MGnify/ENA primary metagenome ERZ827423 (study PRJEB31778, sample SAMEA3449296) | human gut metagenome | biome: human gut; feature: human-associated habitat; material: faeces | place: United Kingdom | collected 2010/2012 ...
CCAAGTCCTTACGTACAGCTTAATTATCATGTCCAACTTTTTGGGTGCATATCACAAACCGGCTTCTTTTAAAACTTCTGCCGTTTCATTAATAAAACGCTTTTTAAAATCTTCATCTTCCCAACATCTGGAAATTAATTCTCCATATACTACATTTAAATCTTTATCTGTCATATTATCACCCTTTCTATCAAAACTTTTATAACACATTAAATTAATACACATAAATTCAATGTGTTAAGTATTCAACGAATCCAAAAGAGATGATTAATTATCTAACCAGTTGAAACAAATTAAATAAACACAGCACCTGCTACAACAACAACGCCGGCTGCACCAACAGCAACAGCAGCAGCAGCAACATTTATTGCAGCACCAGCAACTGTTACGGTAGCAGCAGCAGCAACATTTACTGCAGCACCTATATTAATATTTACTGCAGCATTTTTACTTTTACCACCGGCTACCATATCAAGTTCAACTTCGGTTAATACTTCCGGCGCTTTTTTCAAAACAATATAACGCAAAGTTTCTGTATTTTGCAAAACCACAATTTTGCTGCCTTCCGGAACAATAATATCAGTCTGTTCTGAAACAGAAAGCAATAATTTAGTAATCTCCCTAACGGTCTCCGCTACATTTTTATCTGGCAAAACAACATAATTTTCATTTGCTTCCGCTTCAATAACTTTGTACTCAACGTTTTCTTCTACCGGCAAACCGGCTTCTTTTAAAACTTCTGCCGTTTCATTAATAAAACGTTTTTTTAATTCTTCATCTTCCCAGCACCTGGAGATAAGTTCCCCATATACTACGTTTAAATCTTTTTCCGTCATATCATCACCTTTTCATATAACTTTTTTCTTATCAATAATATTATCATTGTTTTTTTAATTCTATCGTATTCATACCAATAATTCAAGTAAAAATTAAAAAAATTACCTTATGTAAAGTACAACTTTTTTGACAAATTTACTTTTATCTGTATTTTTACCTTACAGAATGTTAAAATATAATTGTAAGATATTTTATTTTAACATCAAGTGTTAATAAGGCAGGATGAAATAATGAACTACATATTTGAGAATCTGAACCAAAATAATATTAATCAATTTTTGAAATTATTGCTGCCCTCTGCTGCTGCTTTAATTGATGCTCCAAACTGCAGCGCATGGTTCGTTTCATTAAATGATAAAACCCCTTTAGGCTGCCTTGTTGCATTAAACGAAAACGGACACAGCTATCTCCGTAATATTTTTATTTCCCCAACGTTTCGCAGACATAAACTGGCCACTCAATTATTTAATTTGTGGGAACAAGATTGTAAGAGTAAAAAAATACAACAATTAAATTGCTTTGTTACCCTGCAACAAAATGAACTTGAAATTTTTTCAAAGTTTTTATCAAAACAAAATTTCCGCGTGGAAAAATTTCAGGGAGAAATTTTTACTTTTAACCCTTATACTATTTTAAAAAGTAAATTTATACAAAAAACACTCGCCCGTAAAACACCTTACATTCCCAAAAATTGGCGAGTTGTGCGCTATATTAATTTAAGTGCTCATGATTTAACTCTTTTACGAAAAAGTAAATCTACAGTTTTTCCTGAAGATTTTGATTTTGATTTAGATTTTCAGCACTTAGAACTTCAGCAAAGTTTTGCTTTTTTTTGTAAAGACGACGTAGTTGGTTATATAACGCAGCGCAGAATTACCAAAAATATTGCATCCGTGCCAATATTCGCTGCTAATCAGTCTTATCGCGGAGCAGGCCTGATTATACTTAAATATTATATGTTTGCCGTACATTTTGAAACACCTGAAATTTTCCAAATAAAATGTCATTTTACCCCTAAAACAGAAACAGGACGAAATTTATTTTTACATTATACTGAAAATAAATTTTTACGGCATTCTCTGGAATATTCTTTTAATAAACAACTGCCTTGATAAAACTCGTCAGTTACACTGAACTTTAAGTGTTAAAATATTTTGTCTATCAGCATATTCATACTTTGAATCATCAGCAAAAGTTTTAATAAATATCCTGCCAACCCCTCCGGGAGATGCTTGGGCTAAATCAGTTATCTTATTTACGGCAATGTGTTTTAACTGGTTAAACGGCTTACCTTTATCAACAAAACGTAAAATAAAATAATTATCTTCGCAATAAGTTTCTATAGTTAAACTCTTATCCTGCTGTTGCTTTTCATAAGCATATTTTATGATATTACTTATAACTTCATCCGCTATTAATAAAAGTTTTAAGTGCTTTTTATGCGGTAAATATGAAAAAGATATACCTTCAATATATGTTATTATATCTTTTATACTTTCATTACCGGCAGTAAAAGTCTTTTTATCTATCAAAATCATTTCTAACCTCAAAAAACGAATCAAAGCCCGAAATCTCTAAAACTTCACGTACAAGTTCTGGCAAACGGCATAATACTATATTTATTTTCTTTACCGCTGCCAGTTTTTCCAACACCAATAAACTACGTAATCCGGCGCTGCTAATGTATTCTATTTTTGAACATTCAATAATAACATCTTTATTATTATTAATCAATTCGATTAACTGTTTTTCAAAATCACTCGCCGTTAAAGTATCTATACGACCATTAACATAAACAATTACTCTATTTTTTTCTTCATTTTTAATTATCTGCATAATAACATAAGCCTCCTTAATGCTTCATTTTCATTTTATTTTTTATCAAAAACTGCTATAATTTTGGTAACAAAACTTAAAATTAGAGGTTTTACAATGCAATTTACAACTCAACAGCCTTTATTATCAAAAGCCACACTGCAAAAAATTTTAATAATTGCCTTTATATATTCTATCTCCATAATTCCCACAAAATTACTTTTAATGATTCTACCTGGAGCAGAAGTAAGATTTTCTGCTTGTATACCTGTAATAGCAGGATTGCTTTGGGGTCCTGCCGGAGCATTTGGAAGCGCCATTGGCAATTTCATTGGAGATTTTTATTCTGGTAATAATCTATTTGTTTGTTTTTGGGGTTCTGTTTCTAATTTTTTCCTTGCTTATCTGCCATACCGGCTTTGGCACGGTATACAAAAAACGAATCAGATAACTGGCTTTATAGGTAACACTTCCAGTTTTATAAAATTTACAATTATTATATTTGTTACCAGCTTTATTTTTTCAACCATGCTGACAAGTATCGTGTATGCCTGCGGTGCAACTTTAACAATTGAAAGTTTTTTTATTTTCTTTTCCAACAACTTCGATTTTCCTTTGCTTTTTGGTATACCTATTTTATTTTATTTACAAACCAAAAACGTAAAATTCACTTTACCCCCAACATCACCTATATATAAATCACAAAAATCTTATTATTTTATTTTAACAGCTGCCATTATATTTTGCACGTTATTTCTTTACTATACTTTGCTTGGACTAAGTAATCCTATCCTTTCTTCAACAATTTTTTTGGTTATTACAAGCATTTTACTTGCATATATATGCAAAATACCAGTTAATTACAATACTAATCCAGATACAGTTTCATCCGATTTTATGTATTCTCTCAGTGCGCAGGCAACAACTAATTTATTATATTTAGCAATTTTAGCAATTATTTTTATTTTCTGTTCCGTTTTTATCATCAATCCCTCATTTTATACATCACTGCAAAACTTAAAAACATGGCAAAATATTTTTATTATCTTGTTTTTAAGTATCAATTTTATTTTTATTATAGCTGCCATTGTGATGTTCCGCATTGAAAAATATATCGTTAATCCGTTAACAGACTTAAGTTTAAATGTCAAAAATTTTGTTTATAATAATTATCAAAACACAAACACGCTAAAAGCATTATCATCTTTAAAAAAAGTTTACGCTGACGAAATTGACGTTCTTCAATCTTCTTTTGATAAAATGACCCATGATATACAATTATACATTAAAAATTTAAGCAGCATCATTGCCGAAAAAGAAAAATTTACTGCTCAATTAAAAATAGCATCAGAAATACAACAAAGTTTTTTAGTTGATACAACCAAAATAAATTCTCAATTAAAAAGTTATAAAATTTATGCTGGTATGTTTCCAGCAAAAGAAGTTGGCGGAGATTTATATGATTGTTTTTTTATAGACAATGAACATTTAGCAATTGTTATTGCAGACGTAGCTGATAAAGGAATCCCTGCCGCTTTATTTATGATGATGACAAAAACACTTTTAAAAAATAACATATCATTAAACCCAGCAGATGTATTAGAAAAAACCAATAACACTTTAAGCCAGGATAACGCTGCAATGATGTTTGTTACTGTCTGGCTCGGCATTCTTCATATTCCAAGCGGAAAAATTAATTACGCCAATGCCGGACATCTATATCCTTTATTAAAAACAGATGGCAATATTGCAGAGTTAAATAAACGTAGCGGCCCAGCCTTGGGTATATGCCCAAATTATAAATATAAACTTTATTCAACCTGTTTAGAACAAAACAGCCAGCTTTTATTGTTTACCGATGGAATTACAGACTGCGAAAATACCAAACATGAATTTTTTGGCAATGACCGCTTGAAAAAACGTTTTAAACGTACAAATATTCCGGACGATATTCTATTTGCAGTATCTGAATTTTCCGATGGAGCATATCAAAATGACGATACTACTATATTATGGCTTGAACATAAATAGATGTATACGAACAAAAATAAAAAACTTAGCTTACTAAAAGCTAAGTTTTTTTATTTTTTGTTAAAGTTTAACAAATTAAGAAAACGGTCCTGCAATATTTATATTTACTATGCTGTACCCACGCGAAATCATACGGTCCTGATATTCACCAAGCCTGTCATAAGCTATTGTTTTGCCACCAACCATTGAGCTCATCGAAAACTTCTTGCTAACCGGGTCATAGCTGCTCTGTCCGCTGACCGGCATCACATAAACAGCCATACCACGCCCGGGAACTTCACAAGGTTGTGAAACGTAAAGCGGTTGAGCACCTCCGGTTACAGTATTCAATTCTTCATCAGTAAGTTTTTCGGTTTTTTCATTCATTGAATAAAATTCAAATAAACTATCAAACACTTATATAATACTATTAAAAAATATTATAACAAGCCTTTTAAACCAGCTGCCGTTCTGCAAGCTTTGCAAAAATACCTTTTTTGTTCATTAATGTTTCATAATCACCATCTTCAGCAATTATTCCATCATCAATAACCAAAATCCTGTCAACATTTTTAATTGTACTCAATCTATGAGCTATTATTATTTGCGTACAGTGCATTTTAGATAGACTTTCCGTTACTATTGCCTGCGTTGTATTATCCAAAGCACTTGTTGCCTCATCCAACAACAAAATACGCGGATTATTTACGATACTGCGTGCAATTAATATTCTTTGTTTTTGTCCGCCTGAAATGTTTCCTGATCCTTCGCTGATAGCAGTATACATCTGCATCGGCATTTTTCTTATATCCGCCGCAAGGCCAACGCGTTCAGCAGCAATCCACGCATCTTTCATCGTTAATGAAGTTGTACCTATAATATTTGTAAAAATATCACCGGCCATTAACTGACCATTTTGCAAAACTACGCCCATCTGACTGCGTATTGAAGGCAACCTTAACTCCTCCATATCAAAACCATCATAATAAATTGCACCACGTTTAGGCTTTTCAAAGCCTAATAACAAACGGATAAACGTAGATTTCCCACATCCGCTGCGCCCGACAATGGCCACAGATTCTCCCGGATTAATTTTTAAACTTATATCTTTTAAAACCTCCGGTCCGTCTTTGATATACGCAAAACTTAAATTGCGAACTTCAATAGAACCTGAAAGTTTACCTGCTTCCAGCTTATCTACAGATGTTTCAGGTTCCGTCTCTAAAATAGGACGCAAATTTTCCATGTGCGGACGAATATTAAAAAATTGTACCGCTAATGGTATCATGCTGACTAATGTTGTATTAAAAGAAGAAAATGCAGCCTGAAAACCTATAAATTCAGCATAACTCATAGATGATTGAACCTTACCCACTGTATTTTCACCCATGCCGTAAATAGCAACATAATAAAGCATTAATGTTAAAATAAGCGGCTGGACTGCATTTATTATACCGCTATAATTGCTTTGCCATCTCAATTTTAAATTCCATTTCCATTCTTCACCAAAACATTTAGCCCATAAATAAAATGCTTGTTCTTCTGCCCCCTGGCTACGGAATTTAGGCAAACCATTGAAAATTTGGATTACCTGTGCCGATGTTTTATTGGCAGCAGCTATGGCATTTTTTTGATATCCGCTGCTTTTCCTGTAAATATATCCGATAATAATAAAATAAACTATCCATACCAGCAGCGCTATGCCAGTTAATTTAAAACTATAATAGCACATTAATAATACGCTCCACAGAGAGAATACCGTATTAAAAATACTGCTGACAAATTCACCGGTTACAAAAGTTTTAATTTCATTAATACCGTTCATACGCTGTACAAGCTCGCCAGTTTGATATTTTTTAAAAAAACTTGCTGGCAGCGAAAGCAAGCGTGACCATAAAGCAGCTTCTGTCGCCATATCGATATGACTTGTAATACGCAGAACAGATATGGACCTTACAAGAGATAGCGCCGCCATTGTAAATCCTGCTACCATCATTACCTGAGTAATGGTTGCCAAACCCTGTCTGTCACCAATAGGAATAACATCACTAAAAATTGTTTTAGTGATAATAGGTGTTAATAAAGGTATAAAGCCCGCAACAAAACTGGCGAATAAAATATATTTATAGTCTATTTCCCAGCACTGATGATACATAAAAAGAAGTAAATCTTTAATCGTTAATTTACGGGCCGGAAATCCAGCATAGCAGACATAGGCTTCTGATGATATACTCTCTGCAATTTCTTGAGTTACAATTTCACCAAGCGGATTATTTTCATTGTAAATTCTATATTTTCCCGGTTTTTCAGGCAGAACAGCAACAAATCCCTGTTGATTGGCTGCGATAAAAACACCGCTGTCTTTTTTATACCATTCTCCGTCAAGCGTTACTCTACGCGTCTGCATACCGCTTTTATTTAACAATCTTTTCAGTAAACCCATACCACGGAGTTGACGCATAATATCATCCGGTAAATTAATTGCAGATGTATCCATTTTAAAATATTCGGCAACACGGCTTACAACATATACAATATTATCTCCTGCCCTACTCTGGAGATTACCTATCAATAAACCTAAAGCATCTTTTCCTGTCAGAAAATCTACAGAAGCGCCCATTAACTGAATTTTCTGTGCCTGTCTTTTTTGAAGCCTGTCTGCAAAATATTTTTTTAAAGAGTTAAACTGCCCGCTGACCAATAACGCAAAAATATTTTGATGTTCTAAAAATGTCAACCAGCATTTATGGTTATCTAAATTACTTAAAAAATCATCCTTTACCCATTGGGAAACAAGTTCATCTTCCTGAATTACAAAATAACGTACCCATGACAATTCTGTCAAATGTTTAAACCAATCGCGCATACCAGCAACAAATACTTCTGAAAACTCATTAAATACGATTTCAGCAGCTTCTGAACTGTATATAACCAGGCTAAGGTCAGTTTTGGCAAACACAAATAATTCTACTTTTTGGAATTCATCAAAAGCTCCAAAAAAATACTCTCCCTGCTTTCTGACAAGCAGGAATAGACGTTCATGTCTGTCATTTGTAGATGCATATATTTCCGCTAAACCTTCGTTTATAAAACAAATAGAACCTGTTTCTTCAAAATAAAATCGTTCACCTCGTTTTATTTTAACAATTCTCCCCGCATTCATAAAACATCACCAGCCTTTTCACCTATTGCTTCCTGGTCTGCCAGTAATTTATGATACGTACCATTTTGCATTATCATTTCGGTATGAGTTCCACGCTCAATAATTTTGCCATGATCTATAACTATAATTTCATCACAATCGCGGATTGTACTAAGCCGGTGTGCTACAATTATACAAGTGCATCCGCGGCGTCTGATATTTTCCATAATTTGTTTTTCGGTAATTGGGTCAAGTGCACTTGTTGCTTCATCAAGCACCAATATGGAAGGATTTACTGCTAGAGCTCGGGCGATTTCTATTCTTTGCCGCTGACCGCCGCTAAAATTAAAACCGCCTTCACTTACAAGAGCATCATACCCGTTTTCCAATTTAAGAATATCATCATGAATGCAGGCATCCTGAGCAGCTTTGATAACATCACTGTGCCTTATTGAGCGGTCAAACAAAGTTATATTTTCTTCCACCGTGCCCGAAAGCAGAAAAATATCCTGATCAACCGATGACATCGAATTACAGATAACAGCTCTCGGTATTTTTTTGCGAGGAATTCCGTCAAATAGTATCTCTCCGTCCCATTCCTCATAAATACCAGTAATTATTTTGGCAAGCGTAGATTTACCACTGCCGCTGCCGCCAACTAACGCAACCCATTGGCCGGGCTGCAACGACATATTAAAATCGTTAAATAATGGCGGTTGCATCGGGCTGTAACCAAATATTAAATTTTTTACGGAAATTTCTCCATAAAGACGAGTTTTTCCGCTTATCGGTGTCTCATCTTCCGGATAATTTAATGCATCTTTTTTATAACGCATAACGTCATCTAATCGTTTCATTTGCATTTCTGTAGTTTGCAAAGTATCAGCCAAATTTAAAATATTGTTAAACGGAGTCTGAAAATTACCCATTAAATTTTGAAAAGCCATAAAGATACCGGCAGTCATAACACCATCCATTATTGCAAAACCGCCAACAGTCATAATCAAAGCTGTATTTATACCACTTAATAAAAGCGGCAGCATTTGCATAGTAGTATTATATAAAGTTATTTTTTGGGTACCTATTAAAACTTTTGTCCGATACCCTGCCCATTTGGTAAAAAATTCATTTTCATTAGCATTGGCTTTCAAAGTTTCTATCATCAGCAGACCGTTCATCGCAACACCACATTCTTTACCAACATCCTGTTGAACTTTCATTGATAATTCGAGCAACCTGCTTCTTGTTATAAAAAACACCAATACACTGATTAAACTAAATGATAAACCAATAATAGTTAAGGTACCATTGTATTGAAATAGCAAAATCAAATAAAACACTGCTATACAAAAATCTAATACCGATGTTGCTGCCGAACCCGTTAAAACAGAAGCAACAGATTCATTAAAAGCTACACGAGAAGCTACTTCAGCACCAAATCTCTGCTGAAAAAATTCCATCGGCAACTGCAAAACATGCCAAAAAAATTTTGAAGAATCTGATATCGTTAGCCGTGTCTGCCATTTAGTTAAACACCATTCGCGCAAGAAAACCAGAATAGATTGAATGACAAATGTAATAACCATAGCAACTACCAAATTAAACATCCAATCCTTATGTTTCCCTGTTAAAATATCGTCCAAAAAAATCTCATCAAAAACAGGTGTTGCAAGTCCAGGTATAACCAAGCAAGCACAAACTATCATAATAAAAGCTGCAGACCATTTATCATGTTTTAATTTTTGGAATATTACTGAAATGATATCATATTTACTGCCATCTTTAACAAAGTTTGCATCCGGGCGTATTTCAAGTGCAATACCAGTATAACTTGTCAGGAAATCTTTAAAACGTACAATACGGTGCCCTACTGCCGGGTCATTTAAATAAACTTTATCGTTTTTTATCCCTTCCAATACAACAAAGTGATTAAATTCCCAATGGATTAAAAGCGGATACTCCGCCGTCTTTAATTTTGCTGCCGGCCAGCGATAACCAACAGCATTACAGCCTCTTAATTTTGCTGCTCTTACTATATTGCGTGCAGAAATACCATCGCGGTTTACTCCGCATTCCTGACGCATTTTTTCAAGCGGAATCCACAAGCCGTAATAAGCCAAAATAATACTTAATGAAGCCGCACCGCATTCAGCTGCTTCCATTTGTAAAATTGTAGGTGTTTTTACTCTTTCGATTCTTTTATCTTTAGTAAAAGGCCACATAATTATCTGCTCCTAAGCCATTGACTAAATTTATAAAATACCTTTTCAATAGGCGGTCTGCTGTCAACTATTACCGAACCGGTACAAATGCTCCCCGGCGTAACAGGCTTATGCCTGCCAACAATAGAAGTCCACAAATATCCTGATTCCGAATTCTCATCTTTTACTAAATCAAAAGTTATTTCCATAACGGCATTATCAGCTTTGCCTAATACCCATTGCACCAGCTGCTGATTTGCAAGTTTTTTCAGCATTGCATTAGCAGAAACAGGATATTGTGATATTGAACGCACTACCGCCAGTAAATTGCCATCTTCACTGCTGTCGACACCATTAGGCGATAATTGAATCGTCATACCGGGTTCAATACGTTTTGCATTACTAATAGGCACATAAAAAACGCCGGTAATATCATCACGTTTTTCACTTCTGCGTATTGTACATATAGAAGTTCCGGCAGAAACAACAGTTCCCGGCATAACGGATACCTCAGCAATAACACCGGTATAATCACTGAATACTAAAGAGCTAACATCATGCTGAAACAGTTTGGCATCATATTGTGATACATTTGCCAGCGCTTCTCTCCGGCTTTCAGATAGGTGCATATTTGTTCTTGCTACATTTGTCTGAACACTTTGCTCTGGTTGTTCAATAACAGCAAGTAAATCCCCACTACGCACCGTCATTCCCGGCCGTACATAAACTTCAGTAATCCTACCACTTGAAACCGGCGTTACACTGACTACTCCGGCAGAGTCAAGCAAAATACCTACACCATCCACTTTAACTACCATTGCGCCAAAAATTGACCACATGATAACCGAAAAAATCATAACTACCATTGCGGCTAAAGCCATCCAGCCAACAGGATTGGTAACTTCAAGTAAGGAATCCAGCTTTTCGGGAGATTTAAGCTTTTCCATTGCTTCTTTACTAAACAAATTATTTCCGTTATCCATCAATTTCACCGCTTTCTATATCCACACTGACCTTCTGCCCCTCTTTAAGCCCTTCTTTTCCTGATATTATAACAATTTCTCCTACGTCCAATCCTCTTAAAACTTCTATAAAATTTTCATCAGATGTACCGGTTATTATGTTTCTTAATTCTAACTGTTGCGTTTTTTCATCCCACACAAAAACCTTATCTTTTAAATTATCAATTAATGCTTCTTTAGGAATTAAAAGATTCTGCCGTTCTTTTACCGCATAAATCGTTGCATCCTGATAACGCCTCGGCTCAAGCAATCCACTGCTATTATCCACACTCCAATGCACAGTACGCATATCTGCTTCTACTTCCAGCGGCGGTTCAACAGCTGTAATTTTTACATTAAATTTTTGCATAATACCTTTGTTGCCCTGGTTGTAACTGTTATTATATATTTTATCTAAATCTCTTTTGTTAATAACCAGTTCACCCGGTAAACTTAAATCACCCAAACGGTTTAACTCATCATCGTTTACAACGTCAGTAAACTCCAGATTTGAAAAATCACCAATCAAAGCTACCGAAGCACCAGTAGTAAGAAAACTGCCGGCATTTTTGTACAGCATTAATACTTCACCATTAAGCGGAGCGTTTACAACAAGCCTTCTTTGCTGTATTTCATACTGTTCGCGCTGTAATTGCAATTGTTTTACTTCTTCCAAAGCAGCCTTATAATTTGTTTCTATTTCTTCATACTGCTCTAACGAAACTGCACCAAAATCACGTAACTTTTTATAACGTTCATAAGAGTTTTTATAACGCGTTACAACAGCATTTGCTTTAGCAATATTAACATCAATCTGCGCAAGCTGAATCGGAATATCCTCATTACCGATGCGGCATATAGGTTGGCCCTTCGTTACATAATCATTTTCTTCAACAAAAACTTCTTCCAAAATACCTTCCTGCCTTGAAATAGCATCAGTCATATGTTCAGCAGTTAAACGCAAACTATCTATATGCCAGACAGGCAAGAAAGTACTGTTTTTGGCTCTTGCGCCTTTTAAATCAAGTATTCTGTTTTCCATTCTCAAATTTATAACTCTTTCACTTTCATAGTTTAAAAATGAACCATATGCAACTAAAATAATTGCCGCAGCCATAATTATGCTTACAGCTATAAGAAACATCTTTTTCAAATAAACCACTCCCACAAGAATATAAAAATAAAACTATATTTTCTGATTTTTATTATATCATATACTTTTTAAGCAAACTATAATAATTTTTCGAAACTTTTACCACTTTTTAAGATAATGATAGCGACAAATAATTTTGAGAACCTACAAAGGAGTAAGCCATTAATGGTGGCACTGAAAATATTGTAATAACGACTATTATAAATTTTTAGCTGCTTAAATAGAACACAAAAAGCCAATCTCATTCTTTTATTTTTCAGCTGAACATATGTATTGTAACCTACACTATTCAAAAGCCAAAAGAATACTACTCAAATGACGGGCAAAATTTCAGCAATGATAACATGCCCGTTATTTTTTATTCCAGAAACGATAAATCATCTTAAAAAAGTGCTGTTTAAGGCGTTAAAAAACAGAGTGGCATAAATGTTCGCGATTTAACATAAAATGTTTTTAAAGGCATTTATGACGATTTTAGAGGCAAGTTAAGTGAACTCTATTATCCCGTGAAAATATTAGCTTTTCAAAAATTAAACATATATGACTTATTGAACAGATTGAACATATAAGAAAAACCGCGAAGCAACTTAAACTTCGCGGTTTTAGTATAAATAAAAATGTTAATTATTTTCTAACAGCCAATCAATTATGTTTAATGATTTAATGCCATTATAATTAGCGTCATTGTTTAAATCCATAGATAGCACAATCTTTTCGTAATTATCGCGTATTTTTTCCAACGGTGCTAATTCACGATTGCGTACTTCTTCTCCTTGCAAACTTTCCGTTACCTGAATATATAATTTTTCGTTATATTTTGTTGCTATAAAATCAACTTCGGTATTATCAACCTTGCCAACGGCTAAATCGTAACCACGCCGCAAAAGTTCAAGGTAAATAACATTTTCTAAAATGTGTCCTCTATCACGGTCACGGTTTCCAAGCAAATAGGTTCTAAGTCCGGTATCGACAATATAATATTTGCCAAGAGTTCTTAAAAATTCTTTGCCTTTTATATCAAATCGTTTAATTTCATAAAAAAAGTAACTTTCAGTTAAAGTGTTTACATAAGACTGGACAGTGTGTGTACTGGGTTTGCCTTTACGTGTTTCTGTATCTATTAATCCTTCATTGCTAAGCGTACCTGCCATTGATGTAGCAGAAATACTGCTGCCAATATTATCTGCAAGGAAAAGGATTATTTTACGTAACAAAGCAGCATCAGTAATACGTTTTTGCCCCCTACGCTTTTCCCTTTCCAGTATATCTCTTATTACTACTGTTGAATAAATTCCGTCCAATAGTGCCATTGCTTTGTCCATTTCAAGACCTATATCGGCAATGCCAGGCATACCGCCAAAAAGCAAGTAAGCATTAAAGGCTTCTGCCGGTTCATAGCTAATACCGTTTTTGTCTTTAATAATTTTACGTTTGCCGCCAAAGGCACCGGTAGCTTCTTCTATCTTAAACCCGTGAAAATCAAGAAATTCTGCAAAAGAGAGCGGCAGCATTTTAATTTCAACGCTGCGTCCGGAAAGATAGGTGGCATATTCTGACGAGAGCAAATAGGCATTAGAACCGGTTATATAAATATCGCAGTCAAAATCAACACGGAAAGAATTAACAGCATCTTCCCAACCTTCTATGCGCTGAAGTTCATCAAAAAAGAGATACGAGCGTTTTTCTGTATTGATATGCTCTTTAACATAACTGTAAAATTCCTGCGCTGTCATATTCCTAAAAGCCATAGATTCAAAATTCATGGACAGTATTTGGTTATCTGCAACGCCTTGTTCCTGTAAATATTTAATCATCAGCTTTAGCAAACTGGATTTACCACAGCGGCGGATGCCGGTAATTATTTTTACAGGCTCTGTATCTTTAAAAGCGATCAATTTATTTAAATAACCGTTTCTTGATTTTAAAATTTGGTTGCTAATCATTTTTTACACCTGCCTTATGTAAATTATAGCACAAACTCTAAAAAAAACAAAGTTTATGCTATGAAATGCACAAACTTTTAAAATATTAACGAATCTGAATTGTTGAAAACATATGAAATTATAAACAAATAGTAAGACAAAATAGTGACTAATTCTAATTTAACTGCTTTGAAACATAATAAAAAGTTTACACAAATTACGGTTTAAACTGATATTTTTATAATAAAAAGGAAAAATATTACTCATAAATTATATAATTCTTTCATATTGAAAATTCCCAAGCTATGTGTCGCGAGTTCGAGTCTCGTCACCCGCTCCAGAAAATATGCGCACCTGCATTATTTGCGGGTGTTTTTTTATTGCAGTTTTTAAGATAAGATTGATTTTAAGGCTAATATAATAGTAAAGAAAAAACGGTCAGATAGTTTTGGCATATTGAAAAGGCGTTTTATTTTGCCGTATTTTGCTTAAGGCTCTTTGCCGTGCCACAATATTTGGTGGAATGAAAAAAGATTAAAAAAACTGTAAAATTTAGGGATTTTTCCGCTTAAAATTGCCGCTATCAGCGATTATTAAAGTTTTGGGCGCAACTCCTTTAAAATTTTGTAATTTCTTTCATTTTCCTATTGTACTTTCTGAAAATTGTGGTACAATCATATACGTTAATTAATGCTCAGGCAAGGGGAGAGTGGATATGAAAAAAGAAAAATATTTCAGGCTTAACAAAGAAGAAACCGAGGCGCTGGCCCAGGAATATGGTACTCCGCTTCTGGTGCTTTCGCTGGAGCAGATTGAAAAAAATTACCGCCTTTTGCGCACGCATCTGCCGCGCGTTAAAGTTTTTTATGCCATTAAAGCCAATCCGCACAGGCGTATTTTGGAACTGATGCGTGACCTTGGCTCTAACTTTGACGTTGCTTCCGACGGGGAAATTATGGAATTAAGTTCCCTTGGCGTTGACGGCAGCAGGATGATTTACGCCAACCCGATGAAAACGGTAAACGGACTGCGTGCCTGCCGTAATGCCGGTGTGGGCAAGATGACTTTTGACAGCGCAGGCGAAATAGATAAAATGGCGCGTGAGTGCCCGGGTGCAACGGTACTTTTGCGCATCAGGATAGATAACAGTTCGGCTCATGTCGATTTGAATAAAAAATTCGGTGCCGCCCGCGAGCAGGCTTTGGAGCTTTTGCTGAAAGCAAGGGATGCAGGGCTTGACGCTGCCGGCATTGCCTTTCATGTAGGCAGCCAGACTACGAGCGCCGACCCTTATTTATATGCGCTTGATATTGCGCGTGAAATTTTTGAAGAAGCAGCGGCGGTAGGCATGCAGCTGCGCATTATGGATATCGGCGGGGGATTCCCCATTCCCGAACCGAAGGTACGCTTTAATTTGCAGGAAATGCTCAATCAGATTAACGCACGCCTTGACGAAGATTTTCCTGGAGTGGAAATCTGGGCAGAGCCCGGGCGTTTTATCTGCGGCACGGCAGTAAACCTTATTACCAGCGTTATCGGCGTAACGGAGCGCGGCGGGCAGCCGTGGTATTTCCTTGATGAAGGCCTTTACGGAACTTTTTCCGGCGTGCTTTTTGACCAGTGGGACTTTAAACTCATCAGCTTTAAAGAAGGCGAGCAGGTGGCCGCTACTTTTGCAGGCCCGAGCTGTGATTCGCTCGACATTATGTTCCGCGGCAAAATGACAGTGCGCCAGGAAGAGGGCGATTTAATCCTTGTGCCTATCTGCGGGGCTTATACATCGGCATCGGCAACAACTTTTAACGGCTTCAGCAAGGCCAATTTTGTTGTATGGGAAGATGTAAAGGAAACATTAATGGCGCCGCAGCTTTTAAAAGCGCAGTAAAAGAAAGAATATTTTAGCTGTTAGTGCGTTTATGTTATGCGGCTGCACCGAAAATGTTACAAAAAATTAATAATTTCAATAAATTATAGAAATACTTGACAAATTTCTTTTAGAAGTGTATAATTTGCATTGTGCAATGATGTTTTTATACATTGCCTTAAATAACGCTTTCCCTTATTTTAGGCTGCTGTGCGCACATCTTTCCATGTGTGCGGCAGCCCTTTTTTATGCCAAAAATATTTTATTATGGTACAATTAAATAAAGCAGACTGACAGGAGGCAGATAATATGGACCAACAGGAATGGATGGGTTATGTTTCCCGTTTGGCTAACGGAGAATACCCTGTGCCGGTAGGCATGATACAGGATTATAACGACTGGCGCTGCCGCTCGATTGTAGGGCGCGCGCTTTACTGGATGGGCGATACCGAAAGCGCAATGCGTGTTTTAAGCACGGTTGTGAATGTAGAGCCTAATATGGATGACGACCCGGAATATGGTTTAAGCGAAGCGGAGCACAAGGTTTTGTGCCTGCGCGACATTGCGGAAATAGTTTGGAAACTGGCAAAAAGTGAAGAAGCGGCTCTTACCTATTTAAAAGAAGCATACGACTTGAGCCGTGCTTATAAACACAGCTTTCACAGCTGCGCCCGCGGCGATATGTTTTACCGCAGGCTGATGGTGCTGAGCGAAGCAGGCAAAACGCAGCAGGCTGTTGATGAAGCCAAGGCAATGGTTGAAGCTGAAAAGGACAACAACGGTGTGAACCCGTATAAATATTTTGCACTGAAGTTTTTGGCAGAAGATGCACACAACGCAGGCGATGACGCTAAAGCAAGTGAATTTTACGCCGAAGCCTTTAAGTATTACCCGCAAAACGATATTGCTGAACGCGACCTGGCTAAAGCCGCAGCGGAAGAAGACGCCGCAAAACGCTATAAAGCCTATGAATTTTGCAGCACCGTGCAGTACAAACCGTGGGAAAAGCAGCGCCCGATAGTGCTGCGCCGCGGTATTGACGATAAATAAAGACATTGTACGTCCCTTATTAATGCAGGGGCGTATTTTTTTGTAGTTAAAAATTCACAAATCTGTTACAATAGTACCAGCTGCTAATAATTTTAACAGAGGTGACGATGTGAATTTAAAAAATAAAGTTTTAGCATTAGGTATTTTATGTGCTTTGGGCTTGCCGCAGGCTGCCGGGGCAGAAGGCTTTGCCATTAACGAATGGAGTGCCGAAGGCGTTGCCATGGGTGGGGCGCGTATGTTTGCTGAAGGCGATGCTGCTAACGTGGCTTACAACCCGGCATCTATCACTAAGGTGGACGGCGAGGCGTTTAAGGTAAGCGCAACCTACCTTAGCCCGCACGGCGAATATGATTTGTATGGCGAAAATGATAGATTACTTGAAAGCGGACATAACCGTGTACATTTTGGTTTTGCTCCCGGCACTTATTATGTAAAAAAAATTAATGACAAAGACTGGTTCGGCATAGGTGCTTTCAGCCGCTTTGCTATGGTGTCCGAATTTGAACGCAACGAAATAGTTTCTACTAATGCCTTCGTTTCCCGTTTGGATGGTGTAAGCATTACGCCGACTTTTGCGCATAAGTTTGACGATAAATGGAGTGCAGCTGTTGGTGCGGAAATTAACTATGTGCGCCTGACGATGGAAAAGAATACAGCGTATATGAACGGGATGGGGGTTGGCCCAACACATACTAAAGGTGAAAGTTATGCGCTGGGCTGGAATGCTGCTGCTAATTATGCTTTTGACGATAAAAATGAAATTGGCGTAGTATACCGCAGCCGCATTAAACATTCCATGGAAGCGGACTTTAAGGGATATTCTATTCCAGGTTTTGGTAATGTTAATGGCGATGCTTACGGCGAGGTAACGCTGCCTGATTCCTGGCATATTGGTTATAATCATAAATTCAATGATAAAACACGCGTGGAACTGAATGCTGTGCGTACTAACTGGAGCACTTATGATGCTCTTAATATTAATGTTTCTGGTACAGGGGTGCCAAGCTTCGATAGAGTACATGCCAGTCCTAAAAACTGGGAGGACGGCTGGCGTTATGCTATAGGTGTGGAGCATAAATTAAGCGATAAGTATACGCTGATGGCAGGCTTTGCTTATGATGAATCTTCCATTCCCTATAACGGCGGCGATTTTATGGTGCCGACCGGCAACAGAAAAACTTATTCCATCGGCGCACGCTATAACGATAAAGACCAGACGCTGGCAATCGCTTTGGGCTGGATGGATGTAGGAGATTTGCGTTTTAAATTTAGAGATTCATTAGATCCTGATGGAGCAAGTGGCAGACACGCTCATACGCACGACAGCTTTACCAAGATTATCGGCATCAGCTACCAGCGCAATTTTTAATTCAATGTAAAATTTTTAAAATCCCTGTTTTTTAGCAGGGATTTTTGTTTACTTTGGCGTCTGTAATTTTGAAATTCATGCAGTTTTGTATTATAATTATTAAAGATATGTATTTTACCTGCCTGCCATTTTGGCGGCAGTTATGGAAGGATGATGAAGTATGAAAACTTATGCTCCTGTTACCGAAGAAGTAATTGAAGCATTAAAAGGTGTTGTAGGCGCTGAATACGTTATGACTGACGCTGAAACACTGGAACACTATCAGACTGACGAAGAAACCGACCCGCGTAAATTTCACAAGCCGGAAGTTGTTGTAAAGCCTGCTTCTGCCCAGGAAATTGCGGAAATTATGAAACTTGCCAATAAATTTGATGTGCCCGTTACCGTACGCAGTGCAGGCACCAGCCTTGCTGACGGTGCAATTCCTGTCTGCGGCGGTATTGTGCTTTTAATGGAACGTTTGAATAAAATTATTGAGCTTAATACCGAAGGCATGTATCTTGTTACCGAAGCCGGTGTGCCTACTATTGAAGTTCAGCGTGTTGCCAACGAAGCAGGTTATCTTTATGCAGGCGATCCGTGCAGCGCCGACAGCTGCTTAATCGGCGGCAACCTGGCAACCAATGCGGGCGGCAATAAAGCAGTACGTTACGGCACTACCCGCGACCAGGTACACGAAATTGAATTTGTAAGCCCGACCGGTGAAATTATTGAAGTTGGCGCACGTTTGAAAAAATGCTCTACCGGCTACTGCCTGGAACAGCTTATTATGGGCAGCGAAGGTACCTTGGGCATTATTACCAAAGCAACCCTTAAACTTTTGCCGCTGTGCCCGTATAAGTTCGACCTTGTTGCCGTGTTTACCGACCCGGACAAAGCTATTGATTTGGTGCCGCTGCTTTTAAAGGCAGGCATTGACCCGACCAGCATTGAATACATGGATAATACCTATGTACGCACCACCGCAGATTACTGCGAATATAAAAATGTGCCGCATTATGAGGACGGCATTTATGTTATCGTTACCGTTGAAACCTACAACGAAGACGAACTGGATATGAAGATGGAACGCCTTGACGAGCTGTGCACCGAAGCAGGCGCGGTAGAAGTGCTGGAAGCAGACGAACGCATCTGGAAAATGCGCCGCAACTGCCAGGAAAGCGTGCGTCTTATCAGCCTAGTATCCCTTACGGACGACGTTGTTGTACCGCGTGATAAAGTTGCCGACGCAGTTAAATTTGTTATGAAAACCGGCGAAAAATATCCGTTTACGCCGCTTATCTGCGCCCATGTAGGCGACGGCAACCTCCATATTGTATTGTGCAAATGCGATTTGACCGACGAAGAATGGGAAAACAACGTACAGGCATTCCATGACGAAGTTTATACCTATGCTTATAGCATTGGCGGACGCCTTGCCGGTGAACACGGCATTGGTGCCAAGAAACTTGCCGAAATGGAAAAATATACCCGCCCGGGCGAACTGAATTTAATGCGTACCATTAAAAAAGCCATGGACCCGAAATGTATTTTGAACCCCGGTAAGATTTTTAATGTAGATTAAAATTTTAAATGAAGGACAGTAGAAAGGATTTGAGAAAATGATGAACTACAAACCGGTCACCGAAGAAGTACTGGAGGCTCTGCGCAAAGCAGTAGGCGCTGAATATGTAATGACCGACCCCGAAACTCTTGATAAATATAAAACAGATGAAGAAACCGACCCGCATTACCATCATCTGCCGGAAGTTGTTGTAATGCCTGCCAATACCGAAGAAGTGGCAGCCGTTATGAAAATTGCCAACGAATTTGATGTGCCGGTTACTCCGCGCAGCGCCGGTACCAGCGTATCCTGCGGTGCAGTGCCTGTTTGCGGCGGCATTGTGCTTTTGATGGAACGCATGGATAAAATTCTTGAACTGAACAAAGAAGGTATGTACATGGTTGTACAGGCCGGTGCCAGAACCTTGGAAATTCAGGAATATGCCAATAAAGAAGGCTTTTTGTATGCAGGCGACCCGTGCAGCGCCGACAGCTGCTTAATCGGCGGCAATATTGCAACTAACGCCGGCGGTAACAAGGCTGTGCGTTACGGCACTACCCGTAATCAGGTTTACTCCGTTGAAGTTGTTACCCCTACCGGCGATATTGTAACGCTTGGCTCCACCCTTAAAAAGAACAGCACCGGCTACTGCCTGGAGCAGCTTGTAATGGGCAGTGAAGGCACTTTGGGCATCATTACCAAGGCCACTCTTAAGCTTTTGCCGCTGTGCCCTTATAAATTGGATATCCTCGCTATCTTTACCGAACTTGACAAAGCCATCGGCGTTGTGCCGAACCTGATTAAAGCAGGCCTGAACCCGACCAGCGTTGAGTTTATGGACAACGGCTTTGTACGCAGCGCCAGCGATTACTGCGAACTGAAGCTGCCGCATTACGAGGACGGTTATTATGTAATTATTACGGTTGAAACCTTTAACGAAGAAGAACTGGAAAGCAAAATGGAGCAGCTTGACGAAATCTGCACCGAAAGCGGGGCAACCGATGTTCTGGAAGCTGACGAGCGCGTATGGAAAATCCGCCGCAACTGCCTGGAATCCACCCGTGTGCTGAGCCTTATCAGCACTTCGGACGATTTGGTTGTGCCGGTTGATAAAATTGCCGAGTGCATTGAACATCTTAACGAAGTTTCCAAAAAATACAGCTTTAAACTGCTGTGCCTGGCACATGCCGGTGACGGCAACCTGCATTTCCAGATTCTGAAATGCGATTTAAGCGAAGAAGAATGGGAAAAACAGCTCAGCGAGTTCCACGCCGAAGCCTATGCTTATGTTTACAGCCTTGGCGGACGCCTGAGCGGCGAGCACGGCATTGGCGCCAAGAAGCTGCCCGCTATGGAAAAATATACCGACCCTGTCGAAATGAAAATGATGCGTGCTATTAAAGCTGCGCTTGACCCGAAAGGAATTTTGAATCCGGGCAAGGTATTTAACGTTCGTTAAAAAGTAAAATCCTCCGCTTTGTGGCGGAGGATTTTTTAGTTAATAACAGTAATGTTTTCTTTTGGTATTTTCTGCCAGTCAAATGAAGGAAGAAGTTCTGACGCTTTTACAGGTTCTTCTTTATCAATCAGCCCGGCTAAAAAGGCGAGCCTGCCGATAACTTCTTCCGGCGTATAACGGCTGCGCAGAGCGCCCATGTCCAAATCCATGTCGCGTTTGGCAAGGCGGCGGCCGTCCGGTGCGGTTAAAAGCGGCAAATGTCCAAACTGAGGCGGCTTAAAGCCCAAAAGCCTGTATAAATAAAGCTGCGGCGCGGAAGAACTTAACAGGTCGCGCCCGCGTATTACTTCCGTAACGCCCATAAGCGCATCGTCGATAACAACGGCTAACTGGTAGGCATAAATGCCGTCGCTGCGGCGCACGATAAAATCGCCCCATTCGCGGGCAAGGTTCAGGCTTTGCCTGCCGTAGTGCCTGTCGTTAAAAGTGATGGTTTCATCCGGCACTTTAATGCGCCAGGAATGTTTATGGCTCTGCATTTTACTGCGGCGTTCATCTTCCGTTAAATTGCGGCAGGTGCCCGGGTAAATAAACTGCCCGTCGCTTGTGTGCGGTGCGCTTGCGGCGTGCAGCTCGGCGCGGCTGCAAAAACAGGGGTAAATTAAATTTTGGGCGGCCAGTTTTTCAAAAAACTCTTTATAAATTCCGCTGCGGTGGCTTTGGTAAAATTCATCCGGCGCTTTGCCGGGAAAGGCGCCGCTGTCCCAGTCGAGCCCCAGCCACAGAAGGTCATCCATTAAAAGGCGCGCTTTTTCTTCCGTGCAGCGCGAAGTGTCGAGGTCTTCTATGCGCAGGAGCATGCTGCCGTTTTGCGCGCGTGCGCTCAGCCAGGCCAAAAGTGCGCAGAATATATTGCCGAGGTGCATTCTGCCGCTTGGTGAAGGGGCGAAACGCCCGCAGATTTTAGCGTCAGCCATTGTGTCAGCTCCTTTTTGTTTTAATTATATTCATTGTAACATTGATTAAACTAATTTTACAGGTTTTTTGCAGCTTACTTTTACTTTGCTTTTTTGCCTTTTTGCTGTAAAATATAATTATGTGGGCGTATGCCCGTTGATATAAGGAGGAATATTTTGGTAAGAAAAACTTCTGAAATGGTAGAAGCCGGTATTTTGGCGGCTATTGCCGTTTTGTTTGCTATACTCGGTACTTATCTGCCGGTGCTTGGCGTTATTTTTAATTTTCTGTGGACAGTTCCGGTAGCGGTTTGCGGCATGCGCAACGGCCTGCGCTGGAGCATAATGACTTTAATTGTAGCGGGAGCGGTTATAGGTTCGCTGCTCGGGCCGGTGCAGGCCCTTTCCGTAATGGCAATGTTCGGCCTTTTGGGGCTGGCGCTGGGCGAGTGCATGTACCGCGGTTACACGCCTGCCAAAACTCTGGTATATAGTTCTGCGGCAACCTTTGTTTCCATTTTATTAAGCATGGGGCTGGCGATGCTTGTAATGGGCACCAATCCCGTGGATATAATGTTCAGCGGCCTTGAAGAAGCCTTAAATGAAACTCAGGGTTATTACAGGGCTGCCGGAATGAGTGAGGAGCAAATTGCAGCGGCTGTGCAGTCCAATAAAGATATGATTGAGCTTATCCGCTTAATCCTGCCCGGCTCGCTTATTGTATGTTCGCCGATAATTGCTTTTGTCAATTATATGGGCTCGCGTAAAGTGCTTTCAAAAATGGGCGTCGCCTTTGCGCCCCTGCCGCCGTTTAAAAACTGGCGTGTATCGGAATATTTAATCTGGCCTTTCGCGCTTTCCATGGGCTTTATGGCAACTTATCCGGACGCTCCGAAGCTGGCTTTTGAAATTGCCATCAATATTCAAACAGTAACCAGCGTAGCCTTTTTATTTCAGGGCTGGGCTGTAATTTACTGGTGGCTTGAGAAAAACGGCAAGCCTTTATGGCTGGGAGCAGTAAGCGTAGTGCTGGCATTGTCGGTGCAGTTGGTTTCTACATTTATTGTACTTCTGGGTGCGTTTGAATCTGTTTTTGACAATCGTAATTTAAAAGAACGCAGCCTGTAAAGGGAGCGGGTAAAATGTTTAACAAAATCTGGAACTTCTGGAATGATATGAAAGTGCCGTTAGGCATCATCGTTGGCTTTACTGTTATACTGGCCTTTTACGGCTGGTGGTGGCTTGCCGTTGGCCTTGCGGCGATAGGCTGCTTTTACTGGTATGCCAGACGGCAGTTTTACAGCAAAGAAGTGCAGTTTAACGGCTACCTTGATACTATTGTGCGCAATATTGAGCGTACCAGCCATTATGCCGTAAGAAACCTTGACGTGGCCATGGCCGTATTCGGGCAGGATGGCAAATTGCAGTGGAAAAACGAGCTGTTTGTGGAATATGCCGGTTTTGCCGGAGTTAAAAATGTAGACGGCAAACGCCCGGAAGAAATTTTTGACCTGCCGGAAAACGCCTTTGACGCTTTAAGCATTAAAGACGGCGAACGCCTGCTTTTAATTAACGGCCGTTATTACCGCCTGCGCCATTGCCGTGTGCTGGCCGGCGAAAGGGCCGGTAAAAAAGAAAGCAAAGGCTACAGCCTGATATTTTATTTAACGGATGTTACGGATTTTGAGCTTTTACGCCAGAAATACGCCAACGAAAAACTCTGCCTTGCTTATGTGCGTTTTGATAATTATGAAGACGTAACCAAAGGTATGGGCGAAAGCACGCGCGCCAATATCTCCGGCGAAGTAAACGAAGTCCTCAGCAAATGGGCCGAAGAAGAAAACGGCTTTATTCTTGCCAACAATAAAGAAAGTTTTCTGGTCGGCATCAACCAGGCTTCTTTGCAGGACTTAATGGAAAAGAAGTTCCCTGTTTTGGATAAGATACATGAAATACAGGTAGGCAATAAAATTACGCCTACTATCAGCGTGGGCATTGCCTGCGACGGCCGCAGCCTGGAAGAAGTAAGCCTTAACGCTGCCAAAGCGCTTGATTTGGCGCTTGGGCGCGGCGGCGACCAGGTTGTTGTGGCAATAGGCGGCAGCTTACAGTTCTTTGGCGGCATTACAACCGTTACAGCAAAAAGTACGCGCGTGCGTGCCCGCATTGTGGCGCATACCGTGCATGAACTGATGGTCTCGGCCGAAAAGGTTTTTGTAATGGGCCATACAATGGAAGACTTCGATGCTATCGGCAGTGCTATCGGTATGGCAAAAATGGCACGCAGCCTTGGCAAGGAAACCTATATTGTTGTCAGCGGGCAGAACGAATCGGTGCGCAAAATTGCCGAAACGCTGCGCAGCAACGATATGAAACTGATGGACGAAGATGACGTTTATGCGGACATTATGGTAGAGGAAGAAGAAGCGCTGAAGCATATCTCGCCCAAGTCGCTTTTGGTTTTGGTTGACCATCACCGCAAAATGCTCTGTGCCAGCCAGAAGGTGCTGGACGCTATTCCGTGGCGCATTATTATCGACCATCACCGCCGTGCGGAAGACGCTATTAAAAACACCACGCTGCAATATATGGAACCGTCGTCGTCATCTACAAGCGAACTTGTAACGGAGCTTGTGGGCTACTTTAACGACAGGCTGGAATTTACCAAAGGCGAGGCAACTGCGCTTTATGCAGGTATTGTTGTCGATACCAAAAACTTTGCCGTGCAGACCGGCGAGCGTACCTTTGAAGCGGCAGCACTTCTGCGCCGCAGCGGTGCCGACCCGAATATGGTGCGCCAGCTGTTTAAGGATGACCTTGATTCCGTACAGGTTAAATCGCGCCTTGTGGCAGAAGCCGAAATGCCGGAACCGGGCATGGTAATTTCTGTTTACGAAAATGCGCCGAAAGAAGTTAAATCGTCTGTTATTGCGGCTCAGGCTGCCGATACAATGATTAATATTACCGGCGTTTGCATGAGCGTTGTTATAACCGAATATTCCGTTGACGGTTCTTTGGGCGTAAGCGCCCGCAGCGACGGCACCGTTAACGTACAGATTATTATGGAAGAACTGGGCGGCGGCGGACATCAGACAGTAGCCGGCGTACAGCTTAAAAATATCAGTGTTGAAGAAGTTAAAAAACAAATTATCGCGTTAGCGAAAAAACAGTTAGAGGAGAATGATAATAATGAAAGTGATTCTGCTGCAGGACGTTAAAAATTTAGGCAAAAAAGGCGATATTGTAGAAACCGCGGAAGGCTATGGCCGCAACTATTTGCTGCCGCGCAAAATGGCAAAGGAAGCCAACGCAGCCAACTTAAACCAGGCTAAAAAAGACCAGGCAACGCAGGCACACCGTGCCGCTCAGCGTAAGGACGAAGCTGTAATGCTTGCCGCCCAGCTGAAAAAAGTACATGTTGTTGTTAAAGTGCGCGTGGGCGAAAACGGCAAAATGTTTGGCAGCGTAACCAGCAAAGACGTTGCCGAAGCCTTAATTGAACAGACCAAACTTGATATTGACCGCCGCAAGGTAGAACTGAAGGGCGCTGTAAAAGGCATTGGCGAATACACTGCTGTTGCCAAACTGCACCCGGAAATTTCTGCCGAGTTTGCCGTAACCGTAGCGGCAGAATAAGGCGTTGGCCATGATTGACAGAGTACCACCGCAGAACATAGAGGCGGAACAGGCCGTTTTGGGCGCAATGCTGCTTGAAAGGGAAGCCATTGCCAAAGTAATGGAAAAACTGCGCTCCGAAGATTTTTACCGCGAGGCGCATAAGGTTATTTTTAACGCCATGCTGGAACTTTATAACCGCAATGAAGCAGTCGATTTGGTAACGGTAACCGAGGTTTTAAAAAAGAACGGCAAGCTGGAAGATGTTGGCGGCATTGCCTATGTCACTTCGCTGGCTAATTCCGTACCGACGGCTGCCAATGTGGTTTATCACGCCGGTATTGTCGAAGAAAAATCCATTCTGCGCCAGCTGGTGCGTTCCGCTACGGAAATTGCGGAACTTGGCTACGAAGGCAGCGAAGATGTAAGCGATATTATTGACAGCGCCGAAAAGAAAATACTTGATATTTCCAACCGCAAAAAGGATACCGACTTTGTGCCTATTAACAACATTGTTATGGATTCCTTTAAGGATTTGGAAGCATTAATGAATAACAAGAATGGCTTAACAGGCCTGCCGACCGGTTTTGTTGATTTTGACAACCTTACCAGCGGCCTGCACGGCAGTGACTTTATTATTCTGGCAGCACGCCCTTCCATGGGTAAAACCTCCTTCGCAATGAATATTGCCAGCTATGCGGCGCTGACGGCAGGAAAGAGCGTGGCGGTGTTCAGTCTGGAAATGCCGCGGGAACAGATCGCATTGCGTATGCTCTGCTCTGATGCGCGGGTAGATATGCAGAAGGTGCGTTCCGGCACGCTTTCCGGAGATGACTGGATGCGGCTGGCCAAGGCGATCGGCCCCATGTCCAATGCTCCGCTGTATATTGATGATACAGCCGGTATCTCGCCCACACAATTACGCAGTCGCTGCCGTCGTTTGATGATGGACAAGGGCCTTGATCTGGTGGTGCTGGACTATTTGGGACTGATGCACAGTGACACCAAGTCCGAGAACCGTCAGTTAGAGGTGTCGGAAATCAGTCGCCAGCTGAAGGCCATCGCATTGGAATTGAAGATTCCGCTGATTGCTTGTGCCCAGCTGTCTCGTGCGGCAACAACGCGAGTAGACAAGCGCCCGGTGCTGAGCGATCTGCGTGATTCCGGCTCCATTGAGCAGGACGCCGATGTGGTGATGTTCATTCACAGGGAGGCCTATTATGATCCCTCCTGCGAGGAGAAAAACGTTGGTGAGATTATTCTGGCCAAGCAGCGTAACGGCCCGCTGGGCACAGTGAAGCTGGCGTGGCTCAGCGAATATACGACCTATGCCAATCTTGCGCCTGAACAGGGCGGCTATGGCGACGCGCCATTCTGATCCGGCGCAGAAGGAGGACTTATTCCTGATGGAAACCTATACCGTCAGCCAACTGGTGAAGGATATGCGCTTTGAGGGCTTTCTGCTGGTGCGCTCCAGCGATCAGCGAACCGGCAGCAACGGAAGCCGCTATCTTGATATGAACCTGACCGACCGCACGGGCGAGATCAACTGCAAGATGTGGGACGGAACGGTTGCGCCGCCGCAGGTAGGCAGCGTAGTAAAGGTACGCGGTCTCGTGCAGGAGTACAATGGCCGTCAGCAGCTTCGGGTAGAGCGGATTCGCGCCGCACAGCCGGAGGATCATGTAGATTTGCGTCTGCTGGTGCCCTGTGCGCCGGAAGAGCCGGAGGTCATGTATAAGGAAATTGCCGATACTGTGGCGCGATTTGAGCGGGAAGATCTGCGCAAGCTGGTGACAGAGATGCTTCGCATGGCAGGAGATAAGCTAATGTATTTCCCGGCGGCTCAGCGGCTGCATCATGCGGAGCGCAGCGGTCTGCTGCATCATACCACGGGGATGCTTCGCACAGCGGAACACATCATTGCGGCGTATCCATTCCTGAATGGCGATTTGCTACGCGCCGGTGTTATTCTGCATGACCTGAGTAAAATTCAGGAAATGAACAGCGACGACATGGGCAACGTCAATGATTATACCCGCGATGGCTTGCTGATTGGTCATTTGGTGCGCGGCGTGGCGCAGTTGAGCTTAGCGGCACAGAATGTGGGTGTAACCGGTGAGATTGTTTTGCTGCTTGAGCACATGATTATCAGTCATCATGGCGAAGCGGAATTTGGTTCGCCAAGGATGCCCATGTTCCCGGAGGCGGAGGCGCTCCATTGGATCGATCTGCTGGACGCACGGATGAACGAAATGCAGTCCATCATGCAGCGCACGCCGGAGGGGGCGTTCTCCGAAAAGATTTGGAGTCTGGATCGGCGGCTGTATCATCCGCATTACGAGGAATAAAGTCGCTTGTCATTTCGTTGTAAAT
>ERZ827423.1113-NODE-1113-length-28304-cov-9.440122_pt1 | contig 28304 bp, 28 predicted proteins | sample MGYA00519775_ERZ827423 | MGnify/ENA primary metagenome ERZ827423 (study PRJEB31778, sample SAMEA3449296) | human gut metagenome | biome: human gut; feature: human-associated habitat; material: faeces | place: United Kingdom | collected 2010/2012 ...
TGTTGTCCAGCAGCTGGTCCTCCATCTCGCGCAGCGAGATGGCCTGGGTCTTTTCCAGGATGCGGTCGGCAAGGGTAGATTTGCCGTGGTCGATGTGGGCGATGATGCAGAAGTTGCGGATACGGGAAATATCCTTCTGCGGGAAATCTGCCATGTGTGTCTCACCTTTCTATTGATTCAAACATTTTTATCTTGGATTGTGGTATCGAAATCGTCTACCCTTTATTATACCATATCTTTCCCGCTGTGGACAAGGGGGGTTGCGGGGATTAGCGGTGCTCCTTGCAGGAGATTTCGTCGGCGTCCAGCCGGAAGGTGCAGAGATTATCGAGCGCCGCCTCCGGAATTTCCCAGTCCTCCCTGCCGGTGTTCTGCCGCATGATGGCAAGCAGGGCCTGTTTTTTCTCCTCGTGCTGGGTCAAAAAGGTGACCCTGCCAAAGCCGGTGACGCTCTGATAGAGGGCCGAGTGGCTGCAGGCAGTGGGTCCCTCCTTGAGCTGATAGGAGCAGTCCAGCTCAAAGGCCGCGCAGCCGTTTTGGGTGAGCAGCCGGATCTTGCGTCCCTCCTTGGCGCTGTGGAAGTAGAAGGTGAAGCGCCCGTCCTGCTCGGTAAAGCCGAAGCTCAGCGGCACAATGTAGACCCTGCCGTCGTCCGAAAGCCCCAGCCGGCAGCAGTCGCAGGCGGAAAGAATGTCGCGGATTTTGCCGGTGTCGGAGACTCTGCGCTCCTCGCGGCGCATCGGGACAGGCTCCGGCGGCAGCTTCTGCTCCATCTCTGTGAGCTGGCGGGAAAAGTGCTGGTAGAACACCCCGAGGACGCCCAGATAGTTTTCCTTCCAGGGCTTGTTGCGGCCGCAGTAGTGGATGATAACGGTATGCTGCCGTACCCAGTCCAGACTGTGGCGGGGGTGTGCCGGGTTGGCATTGTAAAAGGCCAGGATGCGGTCGCTTAAATTATAAAGCTGGCTGTCGATGACCTTGACCCGGCTGCCGTACAGCGCCGTCAGGATGTCCTGATCCGGCAGCAGCAGGGCGTCAAAATGCTCCGCGGCGTACTGCCGGATCGCCCCGAGGTCGATCTCCCGGCGCAGGCCGTCCAGCTCCATCATGATCACACCGGTATTGATGTAGGGGACCGGCTTTTCCAGCCCCAGCCGATGGCTGTTGGCACGGGTCAGCAGCTCCCGGGTGTGGGTGCAGGCCATAAACAGCTTCCCCTCGAAATCGCTGCGGTACAGCGGCCCCAGCGGGTTGATCACCACAATATCGGCGTCCAGATACAGGATGCGGTCCAGCTCCGTTGGGAGCAGCAGCGGCGCCGCCAGCCGGTAGTAGATCTCCTGCGGGTAGCGCCCCGTTTCCGGGAACCCCTCGAACAATTCCCGCGGAACGGCGATAAAATGCAGTGTGATCCCCTGCGGCACCTGCCGCAAAAGCGCCTGCTGCGCCTCCCCGGAAAGATCGGAGGAAAGCAGGTAAACGTCATAATGCGGCTCGCCGCCGTGCAGCACTATGGAGGTCAGACAGTCCAGAAGGGGGCCGGTATAGCCGCCGTTAATGCAAAATAACAGGTTCATGCAGCGCCTCTTTTCCCACGGCTCATTCGTTCAGGATCTTCATGAATTCTTCGCCGGTGATGGTTTCCTTTTCGTACAGGTACTTCGCCAGCTCGTCGAGTTTCGCACGGTTTTCGGTCAGAATCTGCGTCGCCTTCTGGTACTGCTCCTTGACGATGGAGACGACCAGCGCGTCAATGCGCGCCTGCGTTTCCGCCGAGCAGGACAGGGACGTGTCGCCGCCCAGATAGGCGTTTTCGACGGTCTCCATTGCCACCATGCCGAACTCGTCGCTCATGCCGTAGCGGGTAATCATCGCGCGGGCGAGCTTCGTGGCCTGCTCAATGTCGTTGGACGCGCCGGTCGTAATTGAGCCGAACACAATCTCTTCTGCCACACGACCCGCCGTCAGCGTCGCAATCTTGTTGATGATTTCGTCCTTGGTCATCAGGTAGTGGTTGCCCTCGTCGACCTGCATCGTGTAGCCGAGCGCGCCGGACGTGCGCGGCACGATGGTGATTTTCTGCACGGGCGCGGAGTGGCTCTGCAGCGCCGCGACGAGCGCGTGACCGATTTCGTGGTAGGACACGATGCTCTTTTCCTTGTCGGTGAGAATCGCGTTCTTCTTCTGATAGCCGGCGATAACGACCTCGATGGATTCCTCCATGTCCGCCTGAGACGCGGCGGTGCGGTGGTTGCGGACAGCGCGCAGGGCGGCTTCATTGACGATGTTCGCCAGTTCCGCGCCGGATGCGCCGGACGCCATGCGCGCAATCTGCGCATAGTTGATGTTCGGCTCGGTCTTAATCTTCTTCGCATGGACGCGGAGGATGGCTTCACGACCCTGCAAGTCGGGCAGCTCCACGGGCACGCGGCGGTCGAAACGGCCGGGGCGGGTCAGCGCAGGGTCAAGGGATTCGGGGCGGTTCGTCGCGGCGAGGATGATAACGCCGTTGCTGCCCTCGAAGCCGTCCATCTCGGTCAGCAGCTGGTTGAGCGTCTGTTCGCGCTCGTCGTTGCCGCCGCCGAACTTGCCGCCGTCGCGCTTCTTGCCGATGGCGTCGATTTCGTCAATAAACACGATGCAGGGCGCTTTCTCCTTCGCCTGCTTGAACAGATCGCGCACCTTGCTGGCGCCCATGCCGACGAACATCTCCACAAATTCCGAGCCGGAAATGGAGAAGAACGGCACGTTCGCTTCGCCCGCGACTGCCTTGGCGAGCATGGTTTTGCCTGTGCCGGGCGGGCCGACGAGCAGAATGCCCTTGGGCATCGACGCGCCGATGTCGCGGTACTTCGACGGGTCATGCAGGTAGTTGACGATTTCGCTCAGGTTCTCCTTCGCTTCGTCCTCGCCCGCCACATCGTCGAACTTAATGCTGCCCGCGCTGTCCTTCACATATACCTTGGCATTGGAATTGCCCATGCCGAAGGACATCGCGTCCTTGCCGCCGCCCATGCGCTTCATCATCTGGCGCGTGAGCAGCTGTCCCAGCGCGATAAAGAGCACAATCGGGAAGACGAAGGAAAGCAGGAACGACAGCAGCGGCGACGTTTCCTCCACAATTTCCTTGTCGAACCTCACGCCGTGTTCGGACAGGCGGCTGGTCAGCTCCGGGTCATCCATCTTGCCCGTGCGGTAATAAACAGCGTTCTTATTGGCTTCGTCCTCCTTGGTGATGAAGACGATCTGATTGTCCTGCACTTGAACTTCAGAAATCTTGTCCTCTTCGGTCATCTGGATGAACGTGCCGTAATCGACATACTTCACGCGCGCCTGACTCACCATCGGCACGAGCAGCGTGTTAATCAGCAGCACGACCAGAATCGCGATTGCGTAATAGACAATCAGCGGTTTTTTCGGGGTTTTGACTTCATTCATGCGTTGGTATCCCTCCCATCGATGTTGATTCTACCATGGCTTTATGAACTCAGTTTGTCCTTTTCAGCGAAAAGTAACAACTGTTTTCATGTTTTTTTGCAAGAATACCGAAAATGGGACGGCGGAAAATTTCCGTCATCCCACTAACTGGTTACAGTTGTCCCACCACGTCGTCCATGCTGTACATGCCGGGCTGCTGATTCATCAGGAACGCCGCCGCACGCAAAGCGCCCGCAGCAAACACGCCGCGGTTCTCCGCGCTATGGCTGATGCGGATTCTCTCGCCCGTGCCAAAGAAGCAGACTTCATGCTCGCCCGTGACCGTGCCGCCGCGCAGGGAGTGCATCCCGATTTCCTGATGCTGGCGCTTGCAGTCGCGTCCGTGGCGGCCGAAAACGGCTTCGCGCTCATCCGGATAGGCAGATTTGACCGCGTCCAGGAGCATCAGCGCCGTGCCGGAGGGCGCATCGAGCTTGCGGTTATGGTGCGCTTCGACAATTTCCACGTCAAAGGCATCGCCAAGGACGCCTGCCGCCTTCTTGGCGAGGGCACGCAGCAGGGCAATGCCAAGGCTCATGTTGCCGGAGCGGAAAATCGGCACGACCTTCGACGCTTCAGCGATTTGGTGAAGCTGCTCGTCGGTCAGACCCGTCGAGGCAATGACGACCGGGACGCGGTGCTTCATGGCGTAATCCAGCACGTTCGCGCCGGGCTTCCAGTTGGAGAAGTCAATCACCACATCCGCCTTGGGGGCGTCGGCATAGTTCGCATAGAGGGGGAAATCCGGCTGATACGGGGCGACCCCGGCGGCAATGTCCACGCCGCACACCACGTCAATGCCGGAGGATTTTGCTTGCGCGGCGACCTCGCGGCCCATGAAGCCGCACGCGCCGCTGATGAGGATGGTCATCGTTGTTCTTTGCTCCTTGTGAGTGGAAAAGGTAGTAGTCTTTTTTGTTGCAGGGGAAATCGCCACTGCGGTGGCGACCAAAGGGCAATGAAAACAGACGAACGTCTGCGATCGCCCTTTGGAAACCTTCGGTTCGCACCCATGTTTATTGAGCTTTACCGTTGCATGGGGAACCGTTTTCTAAGTTAGTTGGTTTTTATTGCTGCTTTTAGGCGCATTTGCAGGTGCAAATCCGCTATTAAATCAGCTTCCAGCCGCGCATAATGTCGGCGAGCTTCTGCTGGTTGGCTTCCTGCATGGGAATCAGCGGCAGACGCAGTTCGTTGCGGCACATGCCCATCATGCTCATGGCTGCCTTGCAGGGAATCGGGCTGGTTTCGCAGAACAGCGCCTTCACCATCGGCAGCAGGTCACGCTGCATCTTGGACGCTTCCGCCCAGTTGCCGGAGAGCGCGAGGGACGTCATCTTGCTCGTTTCGGCGGGCATGACATTGCTCAGCACGGAAATGACGCCCTGGAAGCCCAGCACCATCAGCGGAATCGTCAGGTCGTCGTTGCCGCAGTAGAAGGTTGCGTCGTCGCCGACGAGGTTGATTTTCTCCATTGCCTGCGCCACGTCGGGGTTCGCTTCCTTCACGGCGACGACCTGCGGCAGGCGGCAGATTTTCTCAAGCGTCGCGGGCTGGATGTTCACGCCCGTGCGGGAGGGAACGTTGTAGACGACAATCGGCAGGCTGGTCTTTTCGGCAATCTCCGTGTAGTGCGCCACCAGACCCTCCTGCGTGGACTTGTTGTAGTAGGGGGTGACGACCAGCTGCGCCGCCACGCCGAAGTCCTTGACGACATTCGCCGCGTGGATGACCTCGCGCGTGCAGTTGCTGCCCGTGCCGGCAATGACGCAGGCGCGGTCTTTCGCGCGCTCGGCGACGAAGCGAATGACCTCAATGTGCTCATCCCACGTCATCGTCGATGGTTCGCCCGTCGTGCCCGCGGCAATCAGCGCGCTCACGCCGCCCGCAATCTGGCTTTCTACGAGGTTGTCCAGCGCATCCCAGTCGATTTCGCCGTTCTTGAAAGGCGTAATCAGCGCCGTACCAGTGCCTGTGAACAAAGGTTTCATTGTGATAACTTCCTTCCAGATATTTATACGATTTTTGCATTACACCCGGTGCGGAATGTACCCCTTGCGGCAGAGCAGCTCCGCCGTCAGGATGCCGCCGCCCGCCGCGCCGCGCACCGTGTTGTGGCTCAGGCAGACAAAGCGGTAGTCGAACAGCTTATCCTCGCGCAGACGGCCGATGGACACGCCGAAGCCGTTCTGGAAGTCGCGATCAAGGCGGGTCTGCGGGCGGGAGGGGTCTTCAAAATACTGCAGGAAGGGCTTGGGCGCGCTCGGCAGCTCCAGGCGCTGCGCTTCCGTCTCATAGTTCGCCCAGCGTTCCTTAATCTGCTCGATGGTCGGCTTTTTCTTGAAGCTGACGGACACCGCCGCCATATGGCCGTCGGAGCACGCGACACGCAGGCACTGCGCGGAGATGACGGGCAGCGCGGCGTTGACAATCTTGCCATCCTCCACATGACCCCACAGCTTCAGCGGCTCGTTTTCGCTCTTTTCGTCCTCGCCGCCGATGTAGGGAATCACGTTATCCACCATTTCGGGCCACGTCTTGAACGTCTTGCCCGCGCCGGAAATCGCCTGATAGGTGCACACGCTGACCTTCTCCGGCTCAAAATCAAGCAGGGGGGTCAGGGCGGGCACATAGCTCTGGATGGAGCAGTTCGGCTTGACGGCGATGAAGCCGTTCTTCGTGCCGAGGCGCTTTTTCTGCGCTTCAATGACGGCAAGGTGATCGGCGTTGATTTCCGGCACGACCATCGGCACGTCCTCGATGCCGCGGCAGGCGCTGTTGTTGCTCACGACCGGGATTTCGTGCTTCGCGTAGGCTTCCTCCAGCGCGCGGATTTCGTCCTTCTTCATGTCCACGGCGCAGAAAACGAAGTCCACATGCTTGCTCACTTCGTCAATATCCGCCGCATCGACGACGGTCATGCCCGCCACCTTTTCCGGAATTTCCCACGCGAACGCCCAGCGCTCCCCGACCGCCTCGCGGTACGTCTTTCCGGCACTGCGCGCCGACGCCGCCACACAGTTCACCTCAAACCACGGATGATCCTTCAGCAGCGAAATAAAGCGCTGACCGACCATGCCCGTTGCGCCAACAATGCCTACACGATACTTCTCCATTGGCTGTATCCTCCATCCATGTGTTTCTGCTGATTTTTTTGCGGTATCCTGTCCATTCGGATTCAAAAAAAGCCACCACAAGCCATCCTGCTCGCGGTGCGCCAAAGACCCGATTTTCCATGCAGTCGCCCGCATGATGCCCTGCCCATAAGGAACAGGCGGTGTCTCAGTGAATCAGCGCTCCGCCGGGGATTATTTTGCCCCGATGACAGTCACGAACCTGTCCGGCCCGCGCCCAAGCACAGGGTCTGCGGCTTCGTTTGCCCTGCCTTTCGGCGCACCACCCCTTCCCGCGGCCTCTTCGGAAGCCATCCTCCGCCGCGGTACACGATGCGTGCGCACCTCTGATTCCGTTCCTATGCAATTATCGGATACCAATGCTATCATAGCACGCTTTTGCTTATCTGTCAATCACTTATGAAGATTTCCGCCGTTTCTTCACCAGAAACCGCACAACCCCGCGCAGGGGCTTCGGCACCTTCACGCACACCATCCGCACCCGCATTTCTGTCACCTCCTCCCCACACAGATCAGCACCAGCCCGGCGATTGCCAGCGCCACGCCAAGCAGCGCCGCCCACGCCCACGCCGGGATGCACAGCAGCAGCACAATCAGCCCTGCCGCCACCAGCACGACGCCCGCAATCATCAGCGCGCGCTGACCCGTGCAGATGACCCATTGCCGCTCGCCGCAGGAGCGTTTGCGCATTCGTCTCCCTCCCCGCTCGGTTGATTCGGTTGAGGGTATGCGGGGGATGCGCCGCTTATGCCAGCAAGCCGAAATCCGCGAACGCCTTCGCCAGCCCGCCCGCCTCCACCGAATCGCAGACCGCGTCCGCGGATTGCTTTGCCGCATCCCCGCCATTGCCCATGCAGACGGAGAAGCCCGCCGCGCCAAACATCGGCAGGTCGTTCAGGCTGTCGCCGAAGCAAATGCTGTCCGCCGGGTCAACGCCGATTGCCGCGCACACCTGCTTGACGCCGCTGCCCTTGTCATAGCGGCGGTTGGCGGTTTCCGCGTTCACAAGGTCGTGCTGGCGGTCGTCCATCAGTACAAAGTCGAACTCGCTGCATTCCGCCATGGCTTTGTCCAGCTGCGCCCGCGTCGGGGACATGCACACGACGGAATAGACGGGTTCGCCGCCGTAATCGCGCATGGGCTGCATCTGCAATCGCTGCTCGATGGCCTCGCGCCAGCGGAGCAGCTCGCTGCTGCCGTTTTGCACGTCACGGGCGCGGAGAAAATCACGGAAGCCCTCGTCGCAGTACGCGCCCATGCGGGTCTGCGCGATGCGGAACACGCCGTTATCCGAAAGCGCCGTCAGCACATGCGCCTGCTCCTGCGGGGTCATGGGGCAGTCAAAGACGTCGCGGCCGCCGACGACCACCAATCCGCCGGAGGACGCAACGTAGCCGTCAAAATCAGCGCAATGGAGAAGCGGCTTGAGCATGGCTTCGCAGCGGCCGGTGCAGAGGAAAACACGGCGCCCCAAGCGGCGGGCGGATTCGATGGCAACGACGGCAGATACGGGCGGCGCGGAATGCCCCGGCTGGGTGAGCGTGCCGTCGATGTCGAGGAAGATGGCGCGGTAATCGTGCATGGTGGATTTTTCGCTCCTTTTGGGTGCAGTTCTTTCCTTATTATATAGCTATTTTATCGCAGGGGGTTCGCTCATGCGGGAGCGACGAGGGGCAATGGAAAGAGAAGAAGTCTGCGAGCGTCTCATCGACCCCTTCGGATAATATTCTCTGTCAACCTTCGTTTTTCCTCTTGCCAGTTTCGTTTTTCCGGTGTATAATCAGCGGCGGAAGATTTCGCAAAGGAGCAAAATCATGGCATCCAAATCGCACGACCTGACGCACGGGCCGCTCGTCCAGCAGATCATCCTGTTTTCCCTGCCGCTGATGGCAACGAACGTGCTGCAAGTGCTGTTCAACATGTCCGACGTGGCGGTGGTTGGGCAGTTTGCAGGCCCGGAAGCGCTGGGCTCAGTCGGCTCTACCTCGATTCTTGTCTCGCTGTTCACCGGCTTCCTGATTGGTATGGGCAGCGGGGTCAACGTCGTCGTCGCCCGGTATATCGGCGCGCGGCACGACCAGGACGTGCACGAGGCGGTGCATACCTCGCTGATTCTCTCGCTGATTGTCGGCGTCATCATCATGGCGCTGGGTTTCCTTTTCACGCCCGCAATGCTCTCCATGCTCGGCACGAAGCCGGTGCTGATGGCGGGCGCGGTCAGCTACCTGCGCATCTACTGCCTCGGTATGCCCGCTATGGCGGTGTTCAACTTTGGCAACGCGGTGCTTTCCGCCGCCGGCGACACGAAAAAGCCGCTCTACTTCCTCTCGATGGCGGGCGTCATCAACATCCTGCTGAACCTGTTCTTCGTCATCGTCTGCCATTTGGCGGCGGCGGGTGTGGCGCTGGCAAGCATCATCTCCCAGTATATTTCGGCGGCGCTGGTGATTTTGTCCCTGCGCCGTTCAGGGAGCGTGGTGCGGCTGGAACGGTCGATGCTGCGGATTGAGCCGCACAAGGCAAAGCAGGTGCTGTCGCTGAGCATTCCCGCCGGTTTGCAGAACGCGATTTTCGCAATAGCGAACCTGTTCATTCAGGCGGGCGTGAACTCCTTTGATGAGCTGATGGTGGAAGGCAACGCCGCCGCCGCGAACGCCGACGCGCTGGTTTACGACGTGATGGCTGCCATTTACACCGCCTGCTCGTCCTTCATGAGCCAAAATTACGGTGCGGGCAAGCGCAAGCGCATCATCCACAGCTACTTCATCTCGATGGTGTTCTCCTTCGGCATTGCCCTTGTCATGAGTGCGCTGCTGGTCATCTTCGGGCGGCAGTTCCTCGGCATTTTCACAAATGTCGAGGAAGTCGCGCAAGCCGGGATGATTCGCCTGCGCATCATGGGCTGCTCCTACGCCTTCTCCGCCTTCATGGACTGCACCATTGCCGCGAACCGCGGGCTGGGCAAGAGCTTTGTGCCGACGGTTATCGTGATTATGGGTTCGTGCGTGTTCCGCATTATCTGGGTGTACACGGTGTTCGCGTACTTCCACACCATTGAGAGCTTGTACCTGCTCTACATCGTTTCGTGGGCGATTACGGCGGCGGCGGAGATGATTTGCCTGCGCCGCGTCTACCGCGAGCAGATGCAGAAGCTGCCGCCGGACATTGACGGCGTGAAAGCGACCGCCTGAAAGGAGCGATTTTTCCCGATGACCAGCATTCTGATTAAGGACACGACCCGCGAGGAACGCCAGCAGATTGTCGACGACGCGATTGGCAACATTTCCGCGTCCTGCGACGGCTGCGCGGAGGGCATCATCGAGATGTACCAAGCGTATATTGACGGCGAGATGGAACTGCGCGAAGTAAACGCGGCGTTTAACGCACGGTACGTTTCCGGCGAGCAGGGAGCGGCACGGCGCAGCTGCTTCGGGCGCGGGTGGTAATTGTGCGCAAAGGAATCCCCCTCGGATGAATGGCATCGGAGGGGGATTTTTATGTGCTTTTGCGGGGCACGCGCTTTGTCAGATTCGGTGTGCATCCAGAAATTGCTGAAACTCCTCGTCCGTCATCTGCTCGAAGTCCGCCTTTCCCGCCTTGAATCCCGCCTGCGCCAGATATTCGCGCACGTCGCCAATTTTCGAGAACGTCCTCCCCTGCTCGTCGGTCATCCATGCGCCGTTCCGGCTGTTGCTGATGCTCTCCTGCACGCGGTACGCCTCCCCGTCGCGGGTAATCGCGATTCGCGTCTCATTGCTGAGCCACACGCCGACAAGGTTCGTCTGCGGCAGATTGTCCATCCGGTGGATTTGCTGGTACTTCGCCCAGCATTTTATTTGAATATTCCGAAGGTACGCCATATAGACGACACCCAGCATCATCAGCAGATAGGCAATCGTCACAACGTACTTGCCGATTCGCTTAGTGTCATCCCCCAGCGCTATCAGGATGATGCCGACGATGAGCAAAATCATCAGCAGCACCACCCGAATCGCCCATTGCGTTATTCGCTCCCGAATTTCCTGAATTTTCTCTATGGTGACGTTTTCTGGCACGTCCCATGCGTGTTTTCTCTTCATTATATTCTGCTCCTGTCCAGAAATTGCTGAAACTCCTCGTCCGTCATCGTCCCGAAGTCCACGTCCATCGGCTCATACCCTTCCTGCGACGCATATTCGCGCACATCCGCCAGCGTCGGGAAAACCTCGTCCTGCTCGTCGTTTTCCCACGCGCCCGTCTTTTCGTCGAGAACGCCCAGCTGCACGCGGTAGTCACTGCCCTCGCGGTAAACCGCCACGCGCGCTTCGGCGCAGAGCCACACGCCGACGAGGTTCGCGCGCAGGAGGTTGTCCATCCGGTGGATTTGCTGGTACTTCGCCCAGTACGCGGGCAGCCGCTTCTCGTCGCCCCTGCCGGAAATGAAGCCCAGCACCATCAGCGCAATCGAAAGGACAAAGACAATGCCGCCCAGTGTTTCGCTGGATTCCCGCAGCGCATAGCCGGCAAACAGCGGAATCAGCAGTGCCACCGTCAGGAGGTTATGCTTTTTGACGCGCGTCTGGATGGCGTGAATGTCCGCCATTTCGACGTTTTCCGGCACGTCCACTTCGTATTTTCGCATTGTTTTCTCCCTCTCTGCATCGTTTGGGGCGATTGCCCCTGTCTCCCTCATTGTACCACCGCCCCCGCCGCTTGTCAATCGAATCACAATCCCCCTTGCGCGGCGCGAAAATGCGTGATAAAATAATACTATTTCCAAATTCGCCTGCACCAGCTGCTCGTGCCTTTTCCCTTCTGGCGTCCGGTCGTTCCACTTAGCGTAGCGCTGCTACGCTGCGTTTCACTCCCGTTAGCCAGAATGAAAAATTCACTTCGCATCTTGGCGCATTCTCATTTGGAAATAGTATAAGGAAAGAAGTCGTTTCATCCCGCAGGAAGGAGGGGGGGCTCCCTTGAAATTGGAGCGGTTCGCGTATTTCCTCGCCGTCGCGCAGACGGGCAGCATCACCCTCGGCGCGCAGAAGAGCTTCATCACCCAGACCGCGATGAGCCAGCAGATGGCGGCGCTGGAAGCGGAATTGGGGCTGCCGCTGCTGAAGCGGAGCAAGTCCGGCACGTCGCTGACGGAGGCGGGGCAGGCGCTTGTGCCGATGGCGGAGCGGCTGGTTCAGTGCTATCAGGCGATAGAGACGTTTGCGGACGCGCAGCGCCATCAGCCGCGGACGCTGACGATTGCCTACACCGGGCCGATGGAGCAGCAGCTGCTTCTGCGGGCGATTCCGGCGTTTCGGGCGCATCATCCGGAGGTTGAACTGCGCGTGCGGCAGCTGTCGATGGCGCGAATCGGCACGGCGCTGGAAGCGGGCGACTGCGACATTGCGCTGGCGATTCCGGGCGAAATCCCCTTGCAGCAGATGAAGCACGTCACGGTGATGGAGCGCCCCATCTGCGCCGCCGTCGCGTCGTCGCACCCGCTGGCGGGGAAAAATTCCGTCACCCTGCCGGAGCTGACGCATTTTCCCGTCATCCTCCTGCAGGCGGGCGCGAATCGCAGGGCGAGCAGCCAAATCGCCCGCTGGCTGATGGGGCTTGGGTGGACAAAAGACGCGCTGCGCTTTGCGGACACCATCGAGGATCAGCTGCTGATGATCAACCTGAATCAGGGCATTTCGTTCATGCCGCAGGGCAGCTATCCCGTCGGCATCCGCCTGATTCCCATCGTCAGCGACACGCCGATTCTCCACCACACGGAGGCGGTCATGCGCCAGACGACGCCGCTGCACCTGCAATTCGTCGAGCAGCTTCGTCAGGCGGACATGGCGGAGCGGCATCCATAAGTTCCGCTTATGACGAGAAAGAAAACGCTTGTTTGACATTCCTTTCACAAAGCGATATGATACAGGCATGAAAGGAGGGATTTTTCCCTATGAAAAAGCGTTTGATTTCCCTGTTTGTGGCACTGACGATGCTGCTGTGCCTGATTCCGGCGGCATTCGCGGCGACCTTCAACGCGGGAACGTACACCGCCTCCGCCAACGGCATGAACGGCGCGGTGACGGTTGAAGTGACCTTCTCGGACAGCGCCATCACCGATGTGAAGGTGACGGAGCAGGCCGAAACGCCCGCGATTGCATCCGGCGCGCTGGAGCAGATTCCGGCGGACATCGTGGCGCATCAGACGCTGGCGGTGGACACGGTAACGGGCGCGACCATCACCAGCAAGGCGATTCTGGCGGCGGTCGAGGACTGCGTGAAGCAGGCGGGCGCTGACCCGGATACCCTGCGCACGCCGGTCGAAAAGGACACTGCTGACGTCGGCGACCGCACGGCGCACGTCGAGGTGCTGGTCATCGGCGGCGGCGGCACGGGTCTGGCGGCTGCCATGTCCGCAATGGACAACGGCGCGAAGGACGTGATGGTGGTCGAGAAGCTGTCGCGCTTCGGCGGCTCTACGTCCGTATCCGGCGCGGTCGTCGCGGCGGAAAACACCTACTACACGCAGAGCATCGGCTTGGAGCCGAACAGCGAAGTCTGGCTGGAGGAGTGGAAAGCATCCTCCGATTCGGACATCGGCGTGCTGGGCAAAGACCCCGGCTATCCGACCTACGAGCGCGTGAGCAACTACTTCACGCAGGTTGGCGAAACGATCAACTGGCTGGAGGACGAGGGCGTTGCGCACTGGGTGACCTACCCCTTCTTCCCCAACGGGCGCTATCAGGTGCCGGATTACGTCATCGACAGCGAAACCGGCGCGGCTGACCCCGAAGGCGGCTACATGCTGATTGACCACATGGTGGACTGGCTGAAAAATCACGACGCTGACCTTCGCCTGAGCACGACCGGCACGAAGCTGCTGACCAACGCCGCGGGCGACGTCATCGGCGCGACCGTGCAGGACGCAAGCGGTTCCTACGACGTGTACGCCTCCCGCGGCGTTGTGCTGGCGACCGGCGGCTTCGCGGCGAGCGAACCCATGATGCGCGAGTACCTGCCGCAGTTCGCCGACTGGATTGACCTGACCACCGCGGGCGCGGGCGACACTGGCGACGGGATGCAGATGGCGCTTGACGTCGGCGGCGTGTTCTACAACGACCCCTATGTCATCACCCTTGGCTCGACCAGCCGCAACGGCAGCATCGCGGGCTTCTGCATGTCCGTGAACCTGTGGGGGCGCATGGTTGTCAACAGCAAGGCGCAGCGCTTCTTCAACGAGGGTTACATGCCTTATCAGGCGACCGTCTCGCTGAGCCGCACGGAAGACGGCATCGCATGGGCACTGGGCGACAGCAAGTTCGCGGGCGCTGCGCTGCTGGACGCGGCGGTGGACGGCACCGAAGTCGTCAAGGCGGACACCATCGAAGAACTTGCCGCGCTGATGGGCGTGGACGCGGACACGCTGGTCAAGAGCGTTGAAACGTACAACACCGCCTGCGCGACGGGCAACGACGCCGAATTCGGCAAGGACGCCTCCAACCTGACCGCCATCGACGCGGCGCCGTACTACGCGGTGCGCATCTACGTCTGCACGGGCGGCACGATTGCGGGCGTAAAGACGAATCTGGACTTCCAAGTCCTGCGCGAGGACGGCTCGGTCATTAACGGTCTGTACGCTGGCGGCGAGACCTCGAACCGCGAGATGTACGCCTACGCCTACTCTTCCGGCTCCGGTGTCGGCTACGCGCTGGCATCCGGCCGTCAGATCGGCATGAACCTGATGAAGTAAACACAGGCAGGGCATCGTCAAAACGGCGATGCCCTGCGTTTTTTGCTATTCAAAACAGGAAGTGCTCCCCTTTTCACCAGACCCGCCAATGGTGCCCGCAGTGCTGGCAGACCGCGACGCTCCTTGTCACCATCTCGTCGCGCCGGGGCGGCGGACGCTTTCCCTTCCGCTCCGCCTCCTGCGACCAAATCACCGGCAGAAACAGCAGCTTGAACGGCCATATCCACCAGCCAATCAGCAGCCACCACGCCAAGCTGTGGCGCGTAGCCCGGCGTTCGCGAACCAGCTCCACCCGCACGTCACGGCTGCGGCAGCGTGGACATTTCATGCAAAGCACACCCTTTCTTTTGTGGATTTGTACCCATTATACCGCATGTACGCCGCCTTTGCAATCACTTTTCCGGCATTTCGTACTGCGCGCGTTGAACGTGTCGAAGTCGCAGTTCTTCCATGCCATCGAGATGGGTAGGCGGCTCAGCTCCGAAAAGCGGGTCAGGTACATCCGCATCAGGTCATGGATGTACTTTTTGGGGGGTGACACGGCGCTCCTGCCCGTTCATTGCTGCGCGATATTCTCCGGCTTTTCTTCCGAATCGGGCACTTGCGGCGCAAAAGGCAGTTCCAAAAGCTCGTCCGTCGGGAAAATCACTTCTACTAAATCAGCCATGCTCTCCCAGAAATCGTCATGCTGCTTCTCGAAAAACCATCTGTCGTTTTGCGGCATTTCCGCCGCCGTATGCCAAATTTCGCAGCTGTCGCTCTGCATGTACTCCGTTTTTGTCAGGATAGCAATCGTCGACTCCCGCTTTTCTATTATATAATATAGCTGATATTCCTCCCCCGTCGCCGGGTCAAGCGCCGCCAAGCCCTTCTGCATCCGCGTCAAGTTCGTCCGCCCCTTTTCGTCCACGAAATCGAGGTCAATTTGGCGGATGAGCGCCATCTTGCCATCCACCATCTTCGGTACAAGCCCCGCTTTCTGGCAGGCCTCGTACTGCTCCATCGTCCGGAAGCCCTTGATGACATCCAGCGGATAGCCCGATTCGCGCTGAATCTGTGCCGCTTCGTTCATGGACAAGCCATTCAGCATCGCGCCCTTCAGCCCGACCGCCTCCGTCACGCCGCCCGAAATACTGCCGCAGATTGCGCCCCACTTGAAGCCCTCGCTGCCCGCCAAGGCTGCCTCGCGCGCAGCCTGCTGCATGTCGCCCGTGCGGACAGCCGTCGCGACGAACGCCGGCACACCCGAACTCGCCGCGCCAAGCAGGCCACCGACAGCGCCTTCTTTGGCTGCCATCGCGAAAATCATGCTGACCGCCGGCGCGCCCACGCCTGCCGACACAACGGAAACCGTCACGCACACCAAAATCACGCCCGTGCCGATTGCCACGTTGCGAATCACGCGGTCGTAGGCATCATCGTAGTCCGTCCACGGCACGACGACCGTCTCGTTGTTTTCACCAAGGGTGAAGATGTACTTCTCGCCCTGAAACTGCGCGTTTAATTCGGAAAGCGTATAGCCGAAGTAAACGTTCTCCTGCGAGTTGAACGCCAGCTCGTCCAGATACTCCTGAGAGATATACACCGCCTGTACGTTTTCCACAAAATAGTCGCTGCTGTCCAAATCGGACACCAGCTGTTCGTACAGGCTGTTTTCCAGATACGGCAGCAGCGCCGCATCCCCCATCCGGCGGAATTCCGGTGCGCTTTCACCCAGCGCACAGCCCGCCAGCAGCACCAGCGCCAGCAGCTGCGAACATAGCTTTTTCATCCGCATTCCCCTCATTTCAGGCGCTCCAGCGAGAAGCCGTTGCGCACATACGTCTCCAGCAGCTCCTGCGAGCCGACGAAAATCGTTTTTGTTGTGGATTCACCCGTGTATCGGTTGCTGACCGAAATGGTGTATATGCCCTCCTGCGTGTAGCGGTCGCCGTCCTTCGCGGGGCGATTGAAGCGCTCATCCTCAATGACGCCGTTCGCCGTTTCCACCAGCACCGCGCGCCGAACGTTGATGTCCAGATACCGCGAGCGCGCCAAATCCAGCGAGAATCCAGCCTCCGCGACCGATGTGTTCTGCAGCTCCGCGCCCGTCAGCAGGTCAAACGGGTAGACCATGCAGTTGCCGTTGCGGATGGAGAAGCGCAGGAAAATCCGGTAATTGCCAAATTTGCTGGTGATGTGCGTCAGCTCGCCGTCCTGCACCTCGTAATCCAGCGCCACCTCGTAGTCGCCCTCTTCGTGCAGCACAATCCGCGTATTCGCGCCCGTTGTGCCTTTCGCCAGCAGATAATCCGTGTAAACCGCCGGTTCATTTTTAGCATTCTGATAATCCGTGTGGCGGACAATCAGTGTCCCGCGCCCGAAGTTCGTTTTGGGGATGCCGAACTGCTGGTCATAGCCGTTCGCATCCGCCGCGAGAGAAAGCTGCGCGTTGCCGTTCAGCGCGTCGATATTCTGCTCCAAATCAAACCACAGGGTAACAGAATCGCCCAGCGTCTTGATGAAAACAGGCTGCTGATTTTCGTCCGCCGTCACGCGGGTGAAGCCCGTCAGGAAGAATCTTCCCAGCCGCCAGCCAAAGTGCTTGTCGTCACCGCTGATGGTATCCTGCTTGGCATAGCCCGTGTCAACCCCAGCATTTACGGCATCTTCCGAGAAGTAATAGATGGATATGCCCTACTGCTTGCAGCATTCGCGCAGGCGCGCCATGCTGTCGGCGTACTGTCCCGCATCAGCAAACAGCGCCATCGCGCCCGCGTAATCCCCCGCTTCCTGCGCCGCTACTGCCTTTTCATAGCGGCTTGCGCGGCAAAGCGCGTCGCTGTCCGCATAACCCGCAAGTTCCGTGTAGAGGGCAATCGCGGCATCGTAATTTCCGCTTGCCGCTTCCGCCTGCGCCTGCTGATAGCGGTACTCCTTCGCCAGCGCCGCGCTGCCCGCATAGTCGCCCAGCGTGTCCAGCAGGGCGGCGGCTTCGGCATAATCCCCCTGCTCCGCAAACTGCTTTGCCTGAACCTGCTGTTCATATGGGAACGCGCTGCGGTCGGCGGACAAGTCCATCCACAGCGCCGGGCGAACCCCCAGTTTTTCCGTCACGCACTTCGTTCCGACCGCGCCGCGGACATCCAGAAAGCACGCGTCGTAGCTTTCCTTGCCCGGCGAGCGCAGCCACCAGTCCGTTTCGCCGATGCCGATAGTGGTGAAGCCCAGAAACTTCGCCCCCCGTGACCGGGCATATTCCGTGCCGCTGACTTTCCGCTGCTCCTGCTCCGGAAGATATTGCATCACCTGTGCGTAGCTGAGCAAAAAAACGCGCGTTTCCGCCGGTTCAGCATCCGTATTCTGCCATTCCGGATTCCCATCCGCCGCCGTATCCGCCAGCGTCACCGGGGCAATCGCCGCCCTGCACATCCAACGCCAGCCACGCAAGGGCTCGCTGCCGTTATTGCACAATACAGCTGAAATTGGTAGTTGATTCGCAGCCGTTTTTCCCCCAAAACAAAAAAAGTGCCGCGACTCCTCTTGGGAATCGCGGTGAAGAAGTGGAGATGAGGGGAGTCGAACCCCTGTCCGAAGGCTCGCTTGCAGGACCTTCTCCGAGCGCAGACTGTGATTTGAAATTCCCGCACGATGACGCCCGCAGTCAGGCTTCAGCGATTGGTAGCTTCATGTTACGGACGCATGGCAAAGCTTACATGCGCTCGTTCCCCGCTTGAATGGCGCTGGGAACCGGTCAAGCGGGCAGACCGGGCCAGCGTCGCGCCTAATTAGGCAGCGAAAGCGTACTGATTATTGTCAGTTACATTTAAGTTCCCCGTTTTATCGTGGTCAGGGGCCACGGCTCGCTTATCCCGCCCTCGACAACCCCCGTCGAAACCGGATCATCCCCATGAATGAGATGGCGCTTCCGTTTGGGGCAGCGTTGCCCCGCTTTTTTGGGTAATTTGCTGCTTGATTTTGCTTGTCGCAGAGAGTTTCGCTCCTGCGGGAGCGACAGGGGGCTTTCCGATCGCCCCCTTGACCCCTTCGGCGCGGACTCTCCCATGCTGCTTTTGGAATACAGTTACAGTGGGAAGTTAGGTTGCCCGTTCCTTTATCGCATGTGCAAAGGTTGTGCCGAGGTTACTTGTTGTGTTCCCTGAGTGCGCGGCGGATGTCGCGGTCAGCGTCGCGCTTGGCGATGGTGTCGCGCTTGTCGTGTTCCGCTTTGCCGCGGCAAAGACCCAATTGCAGCTTCATCCGCCCGTCCTTCAGGTAGATTTCCAACGGCACAAGCGTGTAGCCCTGCCGGGAAACAAGCCCGTCCAGCTTGCGGATTTCGCTCTTGTGCATCAGCAGCTTTTTCGGGCGCATGGGGTCACGGTTGAAGATGTTGCCCTGGTCGTAGGGGCTGATGTGCATCCCCTCGACCCAGATTTCGCCGCCGCGAATCTGCGCCCACGACTCCTTCAGGTTCACGCGTCCCTGCCGGATGCTTTTGACCTCCGTGCCGAACAGCGCCAGCCCGCACTCATATTTCTCCTCGACGAAATAATCGTGCCACGCCTTGCGATTCTGTGCCACGGACTTGATTCCCTTCTGATGCGGCACGTTCCTCGCCTCCCTTGCGCGTCTGCCTGTTTCAGCAGGAACTATTATAGCATATTCGTTTTTTTATTGCAAGTCCCAAACTTCCATGCTATAATAAAAAGGAAGATTTTCTGTGGTATAGGAGGAAGGACAGGATGAACGATCTTCACGAGATGGCGGCAAACAGCCGGGAAGCGGCTTGGACGCTGGCGGCTTCGTCGCTGGAAACGCGAAACGCGGCGCTTCTGCGGATGGCGGAGGTGCTGGAAAATCATCAGGCGGATATTTTTGCGGCGAACGCGGCGGATATTCATCAGGCGGAGGCGGACGGGCTGGCAGCGCCCCTGCTTGGCCGGCTGAAATTCCGCGAAGAGAAGCTGCGCGCCGTGACGGACGGGCTTCGCGCGCTGGCTGCTCTGCCCGACCCCATCGGCGCAACGTCGATGACGCACGAAATCACGCCGGGGCTGAAAATGTACCGCGTGACCTGCCCGATTGGGGTCATCGGCGTGATTTTCGAGAGCCGCCCGGATGCGCTGGTGCAGATTGCGTCGCTGGCGCTCAAGAGCGGCAATGCCGTGCTGCTCAAGGGCGGGCGCGAGGCGGAGCGGACGAACGCCGCCTTGTGTGATGCGCTCCGGGAGGCGGCGGCGGATGTCGGGCTTCCGGCGGATTTCGCGCAGCTGCTGCATTCCCGCGAGGATGTCGCCGCCATGCTGAAGGAGGACGCGCTCATCGACCTCATCATCCCCCGCGGCAGCAAGGAGTTCGTCCGCTATATCATGGACAACAGCCGCATTCCCGTGCTGGGGCACTCCGACGGCATCTGCCACGTTTATGTGGATAAATCCGCCGATGTGGAGATGGCGGTTTCGATTGCCGTGGACAGCAAAGCGCAGAATGTGGCAGTCTGCAACGCCTGCGAGACGCTGCTCGTCCACCGCGATATCGCCGCTGATTTTCTGCCCAAGCTCCTGCCCGCGATGCAGGAAAAGCACGTCCGGCTGCTGGGCGACGACGCGACCCGCGCGATTATCCCCGTCGAAGCCGCGACGGAAGAGGACTGGCGCACGGAGTATCTGGATTATGTGCTGTCCATCCGCGTCGTGGATTCGCTGGAAGCCGCGATTGCCCACATCAACCGCTACGGCAGCCACCACACGGACTGCATCGTCACCCGTGATGACGCGGCGGCGAAGGAGTTCCTGACCCGCGTGGATTCCGCCGGCGTGTACCGCAATGTGTCAACGCGCTTTGCGGACGGCTTCGTGTACGGCTTCGGCGCGGAAGTCGGCATTGCGACGGGCAAGCTGCACGCGCGCGGCCCGATGGGGCTGGACGGTCTGACGACCTACAAGTACAAATTGCTGGGCGACGGGCAGCTGATGGCGGAGATGAAATCCGGTCAGCGCGCGTACACCCACCTTGTGCTGCACGAGGACTGCCCGCTATGACACAAGGCATTGCGTTTTTTGATTTTGACGATACCCTTGCCCGCGGCGATTCCATCCTCCCCTTCCTGCTGTACTGCATCCGCAAGCGGATTTCGCCGCGCCGGCAGCTGGTCAAAGCCGCGGGGGCGTTCCTGTACTGGAAGCTGCGGCCGTCGCGGGCGTCGCGGGCGAAATCCGCCACGCTGTCGTTTTTGAAGGGGCGTTCGGCGGACGAAATGCTCGATGTCGCCCGCGCGTTCTTCCGCGATGAATACCTGCCGCGCTTTTATCAGGATGGGCTGACGGAGCTGTGGAGTCTGCGCTCGCAGGGGATGAAGCTGGTCGTCGTCAGCGCGTCGCCGGACGTGTACATGCGCGCCCTGCCGGAGTTCATGCCGATTGACGCGGTGCTGTCCACGCGCTGCGAGGTCGGCGGCGACGGGCGCTACACGGGGCAAGTCGGCGAAAACTGCAAGGGTGAAGAGAAGGTTCGCCGAATCGAGCAGTATTTGAAGGAAAACGGCTTCGTGCTGGACATGAAGTGTTCCTCCGCCTATGGCGACTCCCCGTCCGATGCGGATATGATGGCGCTGGTGAACCGCGCGGTGCTGGTGAATCCGAAAAAAGCGCTTCTGCGCCGGCGGCCGGACGGCATTGTCGTCCATTGGACGTGATTTTCCTTGAATGCGTCTTGGCTGCATGGGTTTCGCCTCTGCGGAGGCGAGTCGGGGGCTTTCCGATCGCCCCCGACACCCCTTCGGCGCGCCGCTTTTGGAACATTCTTTCATCAGAGCAGTACAAAACAAGATTTTGATAAACAGAAAGGTGAATTACACATTATGATGCGTCTCCAGAAGTTTCTTGCCCTCTCCGGCGTGGCGTCGCGCCGCAACTCCGAAAAGCTGATTGCCGACGGGCATGTGGCGGTAAACGGGAAGGTTATCACCGAAATGGGCGTGCAGGTGGATGAATCCGCCGACGTGGTGACGGTGGATGGCAAGGTTTGCAAAATTCAGGAAGAAAAGCACTATCTGGCGTACAACAAGCCGATGGGCGAGGTGACGACCGTCGCCGACCCCGAAGGCCGCCCGACGGTGATGGACAAGTTCCGCGATTACCCGGTGCGCCTGTACCCTGTCGGGCGGCTGGACTACGACAGCGAGGGTCTGCTGCTGCTGACCAACGACGGCGACCTGATGAACAACCTCCTCCACCCCAGCCGCGAGGTGAGCAAGGAGTACCTGGTGAAGGTATCCAACCGCGTGACGGACGAGGAAATCCGTCGTCTGCGCGCGGGTGTCCGGCTCGACGACGACCGCATGACCTCCCCGGCAGACGTGCACCTGGTGCGCTACGAGACGTTCGCGTCCGTGCTGCTGGTGACGATTCACGAGGGGCGCAATCGGCAGGTGCGCCGCATGTTCAGCGCGATTGGGCACGAGGTCGTCGCCCTCAAGCGCGTCGGCTTTGCGACGATTAAGCTGCACGACCTGCCGCGCGGCCAGTGGCGCCGCCTGACGGACGTGGAAGTACGCAAATTGAAGGAGCTGTGAGCATGAGCTACGAGCTTCGCAGCGCCCGCTGGATTGCCGCCGATGTGCTGCGGCAAGTGGTTCAGCCGGGTGACACGGTGGTGGACGCGACGCTGGGCAACGGGCATGACACGCTGATGCTCTGCGAACTGGTGGGCGAAACGGGGCGCGTCATCGGCTTCGACATTCAGCCCGACGCGGTGGAACGCACGCGCGAGCGTCTGGCGGATGCGGGGATGCTGTCCCGCTGCACGCTCTACGCCGAGGGGCACGAGCATCTATCGGAGCGGGTGATAACGCCGATTCGCACCGCGACATTCAATCTTGGCTGGCTGCCGGGCGGCGACAAGCGCATCACGACGCACTGGGAGACGACGCGCGCGGCGATTTCGGCGGCTTTGTCGCTGCTGATGAAGGGCGGCGTCTGCACCATTTGCGCCTATCCGGGTCACGCCGCGGGCGACGAGGAACGCGCCGCGCTGATGGCGTACCTGTCGGCGCTGCGCCCGCAGGAGTACAACGTGCTGCACCACCGGTTTTTGAACGCCGGGGCGGGCGCGCCGGAGTGCTTTGTGGTGCAGAGGCAGTAAAGGGGGAACCCAAGGGCGCTGCCCTTGAACCTGCCAGAGGCGTTGCTTCTGGACTCCCTTTCGCGCGATGAAGTTGGTGACGCCCTTATACAGATTCCGCGTGTTAATGCGTAAAAAATAAGCATCTCGGATTGCTCCAAGATGCTTGCGGTGGCTGCTCACTCCATCGGCATATCCATCAGCTGCTTCGGCTGATTGCGCCGCCCGTAAAGTACATCCGTTATCTGGACAATGCTCTTTTCATCATCAATCCAGAAATAGATGTTGTAATTTTTAACCAGCATTCGCCGGATACCCACGCTATGCCACGGTTCTTCCGGTGTCAATGGGATTCTCTGCGGCATCATCTTCAACTTCGCGATCTCCACCTGAAACGTCCGCAGCATTTGCATTGCCGTTTCAGGCACTTGCAAATCCACCGCGATATAGCTGGCGATTTCCCGCATAGCCTGTTCCGCGTGCGGGGTAATGTGGATGTCATATTGCCTTTCCATTGTCGATTTCCCCAAGCAGTCTGGCAAATACGTCCTCCATCGGTGCAGTTTGATTCGCTTTCGCCTGCGCCAGCCCCTCCGCCATCCGCGCGTTAAACACCTCGTCCGTCATTTCGTCCCGGCTGAGCGGGCGAATCGGCGGCTTTGCGGGGCGAAACGGCAGCCCGTTCCACAGCACAATCTGCCGATAAAACATGTTGATGGCGGTCGAGGTCGGAATCCCCAATTCGTTCAGAATCGCTTCCGCCTTTTCCTTCACGTCCGGCTCAACCCGCACTGTCACATTCGCACTTTTCATTGCTGCATCCCCTTTCTACTACTGATTATACCATATTGTATAGCGATTTGCAATACAATATGCAAATTGGAGGTACTTATGCACACCCCCGCCCCCATTGAACTCATGAACGTCTGCCTCCTGCGCGACGATGCGAACCGTATGCTCGTGCAAGACCGCACCGACCCATCGTGGCCGGTGCTCTGCTTTCCCGGCGGACACGTCGAAATCGGCGAAACGTGTGCGGATGCCGTCGTCCGCGAAATGCAGGAGGAAACCGGGCTGACCGTCGTTTCACCCCGGCTCGTCGGCATCAAGGAGTGGATGAAGCACGGCGGGCAGACCCGCGCGCTGGTGCTGTGCTATGAAGCATCGGCGTACACAGGCACGCTGACCTCCTCCGCCGAGGGCGAAAACCGCTGGATGACGCGGGCGGAAATCGCCGCCCATCCGCGCGGAAAATCGCTGCTGGACTTCCTGCCCGTGTACGAAAATCCCGACGTGACCAGCATGTTCTACGCGCCCGACGGCGACGGCTGGACGGCGGTTTACCGCTAATACTTCATATAGGCTTCACATCCGTGTGCTATCATCCCCCTAAATCCCCGAAAGAAGGAACACGACCCGTGAAAACACCCGTGACGCACGAGCGCCTGCAAAACCACCTGACGTATTCATGGTGGAAGTATGTCCTGATGATGGTATTGGTCATCTTTTTCTGGAGCATCCTCTTCACAACCACGCGCTACCGCCCGCCGGAAGAAAAGAAGGTCATTGTCGGCGTGTACGGCGCGGGCAATCAGACGGCGCTGGACGCCTACATGGAGGACGTTCGCCAGCTGCTCCTGCCCGACATGGAGGAAATGAACACGCAGTTCATCATGAGTGACGAAACCTGGGGTTCATCGGTGCTGATGACCCGCATGACGGCGCGCGAGTGCGACATTTACCTGCTGCCGAAGGATCTCTTTCAGACCTATGCCCAGCAAGGGGTATTTGTGGCGCTGGAGGAAACCATGCCGGACTTAGTGAGCGAGCTGGAATCGCGCGGCATCAGCCTGAGCCGCGGCTGGCGCACGGACAGCGACACGGGCGAAAAGCACCTGTTCGGCATCCCATGTGCGGATTTGCCGTATCTGGACACATTCCTGTATCCGACTGCGGATTCGTACTACGCGTGCATTTTCCGCGCCAACGGCAACGAAGAAAATGTTCAAGCGTTCTTTGACTACTTCATTCGCGATATGCTGAATGAGCCGCCGGCGGAGGCTGCGGAGGAAGCCGCTTCATAATCTGATTTTTTGCGGCGGATTGCAATCCGTCGCAAGGATTTCGCGTCTGCGGACGCGACAATGGGGCTTTCCGCTCGCCCCATTGACCCCTTCGGGTGCGCACTCCCCTACTTTGGGGGCATTGGCGCAGAACCGACCTCATCCGCCCATATAAATAGGAAGTTTTTCGCAAGGAGGAATCCCCATGCAGCATTGCATTTTGGTCAAATGGACGCCCGACGCGGGCGACAAGGACGCATTGGCAAAAGAGGCGGAGGCGATTTTCGCGCAGGCGGTGGCGGACGGCGTGGCGACCGCGCTGACCATCCGCCGCAACGTCATCAACCGCCCGAACCGCTATGATTTGCTGATTGAGCTGACCATGACGCCCGACATGCTGCCCGCCTACGACGCAAGCGAACCGCATCACCGCTGGAAAGAGACGTTCGGCGCGCGCATCCAGCAGAAGGCGATTTTCGATTACGAGTGATTTCCGCTGATTCAGGCTGTTTCCGGATGTTTTTTCCGTGCATTTCCACGCATACGGCAAAAATTGACTTGCCAATCCTCTCCCGGAGTGGTATCATGAAAATGATACTGCTCCTGTTTTGGTGGGCAGAAAAAGGAGGGAAAAACACATGAGTAAGCGTCTCCTGCGCTCGCTGCTGTCGCTGATGGTCTGCATGGCGATGCTGCTGAGCCTTGCGCCCGCGCTTCTGGCGGAATCGGCGGATGCGCCGTCCACCGAGATGGCGGTCGGTGCTGTCATCCACGGCTTTGAAGTGGTGGAGAACGGCGAGTTCGCACTGCTGAACGCAAAGACGACCGTCCTGCGCCATCAAAAGACCGGCGCGACGGTGTTCTTCCTCATCAACGAGGACACGAACCGCGCGTTCGACATTTCGTTCGTCACCCCGCTTAGCGACGACAAGGGCATCCCGCACGTCTTTGAACACTCCACGCTGGACGGCTCGAAGAAGTACCCGTCGGCAAGCCTGTTCTTCAACCTCATTTACCAGACCTACAACACCTACATGAACGCCGCGACGTATCAGGTCATGACGACTTACCCCGTTGCGTCCCTGTCGGAAGCGCAGCTGCTCAAGTATGCGGATTTTTACCTGGACAGCTGCTTCAACCCCATGATTTATGAGGACGAGTCCCTGTTCCGCTCCGAAGCGTGGCGCTATTCGCTGGAAAGCGCGGACAGCCCCCTGACCATCAGCGGTACGGTGTATTCCGAAATGCAGGGCGCTGCCTCGCTGGAGACCTCCGCGTCCTACAACGCAATGAAGGCGGCGTTCCCCGGCAGCCACATGGGCTACAATCAGGGCGGCGAGCCGACCGAGATTCCGTCCATGACGTGGCAGGAGGTCAAGGATTACCACACCGCCTACTATCATCCGTCGAACTCTCTGACGACCGTCTACGGCGCGATTGAAGACCCCGCCGCCTTCCTTGCGCTGCTGGACGAGGTGTTCTCCCCCTACGAGGCGAAGGCGTTTGATTTCTCCACGCCCGATTACACCCCTGTAACCTCCCCCGTGGAGAAGGTCTGCCAGTACCCTGTCTACGAGGGCACGGAGACGGAGAACGCCGCCGTCACCTACATCACCTTCATCTGCGAAAACGCGACTGAGGAAGAGCAGAACGTGCTGGATCTGCTCACGATGCTGCTGAGCGATTCCTCTTCCGCGCTGGTGAGCAATCTGGTGGATGTGCTGCCTAACGCTGACATCAGCGTCTATCTGGAGACGACCGGCCCCGAACCCGCGGTCGTGTTTGCCGCCACCGGCATGAACGAGGGCGACGTGCAGACGCTGCGCGAGTGCATCTACGCCTCCGTGCTGGAATTTGCCGAAAACGGCGTTTCGCAGGACATGCTGGACGCAATCGCTTCTTCTCTGACGATGGAAACCGCGCTGATGTCCGAAGAAAGCGACCTCGGCGTGAACATGGCGCAGAACATCGCCTACTGCTGGGCGACCACCGGCGATGTGCACGCCTACGAAAAGTCAATCGCGAACATGGACAACTTCGAGAAGTACCAGACGGAAGGCAAGTACGCCGAAGTTGCCAAGAAGTACCTGACGGAGGACAATCAGCGCGTCATCACCGTGACGACCGTCCCCGCGCCGGGGCAGCAGGAAGCAATTGAAGCCGATTTGGCGGCGAAGCTGGCGGAAACCAAGGCCGCCATGTCCGCCGAGGAAATCGACCAGCTTGTGGCGGACACCGCCGCGCTGGCCAGCGGCAGCATGGAGGATGCGTCCGAACTCGTGGCGCAGCTTCAGGCGGTCACGGTGGATAACCTGCCCGAAGAAATCCGCACCTACGACTACACCGACGTGACCGACGCAAACGGCATCCGCCGCATTGACGTGACGGCGGACGTGGACGGCATCGGGCAGACGTACATCCTGCTGGACGCCGCCGCGATTCCGCAGGAGGACATCCACTGGCTGAACCTGTACCTCAACCTGATTGGCTCGCTGGACACCACGGAGCATTCCTCGGCGGATGTTTACGCGCTTCAGAGCCGCTACCTCTACGACGGCGCGGTGAAGCTGGCGGTGCTGAACACGGACGACGCGCAGGGCTTCCGCCCCTACATCCGCGCCAGCTGGAAGGCGACGGACGCCGATATGGCTGCCAGCTACGCGCTGCTCAACGAGCTGCTTTTCGAGAGCGAGTTCACCGACACGGCGCTGATTGCCTCCAACATCGCGCTGTTCCGCCAGACGATGAAGCAGTCCTATGAGCAGGAAATCTACATGACGCAGCTGTACCGCGCCGTGTCCCAGTCGGACGCTGGTTTCAACTTCTACACCTACGCCACGGGCGTTGATTACTACCACTTCCTATCTGACGCGCAGGCGCTGCTGGAGAGCGACCCGGAGGCGTTCGCCGCCAAGATGAAGCGCATTCAGGCGCTGCTGCACAACGGCGCGAACGCGGTGATCGGCTTTGCGGGCAACGCAGCCTCCATCGAGAACAACCGCGCGGCGGCAGACAGCTTCCTCGCATCCCTGCCGATGGCGGAAGTCGTGCCGCAGACGTATGACCTGCTCGTTCCGGCAAGCGCCGAGGGCATCGTCATCAACAGCACGGTGAACTTCAACCTGGTGTACGCCACCTTTGAGCAGATGGGCGTTGAAGGCGGCTACTCCGGCGCGATGGATGCCATGTGCAGCCTCGTCAGCGATGGTCTGCTTTATCCGCTCCTGCGCGACCAGTACGGCGCGTACGGCGTATTCCACGGTGCGGATGAAGACGGCATGTACATCATCAGCTACCGCGACCCGAACGTGGCGCAGACCTTTACGGTTTACAACTATGTGCCGATGCTGCTCCAGCAGCTGCAAATGTCGCTGGATCAGGAGACGCTGGATGGCTACATCCTCTCCTCTTACAGCTACTACGCGCTCTCTTCGGGCGAGCTGACCGGCGCGCTGTCGGTGATTACCGACGTCGTCAACGGGGATGACCCGTTCCGCCGCCTGCAGTGGATGCACGAGCTGAAGCAGCTCAAGGTGGAGGATATCATGGCGTTCGCGCCGATGTATCAGGCGCTGCTGGATAACGGCTGCATGAGCACCGCCGGCAGCCAGTCCGCGCTGAACACCATGCCCGCGGGCACTTACGAGAACATCATCAAGCCCTAACAAAAAGCGCGTCGCTCCGGCGGCGCGTTTTTTAGCTTCTTCACGGAAAGTTTGGGGCGCAAACAAGGGCTTAGGCGAAGCAGCAAAAGCTGCACGCGGAAGGAGCATGAAAGCGCGACCAACTCAATCGCGAAAAGGG
>ERZ827423.1123-NODE-1123-length-28146-cov-2.833612_pt1 | contig 28146 bp, 19 predicted proteins | sample MGYA00519775_ERZ827423 | MGnify/ENA primary metagenome ERZ827423 (study PRJEB31778, sample SAMEA3449296) | human gut metagenome | biome: human gut; feature: human-associated habitat; material: faeces | place: United Kingdom | collected 2010/2012 ...
CCAAAAAGACCGGGTCGTTCAGGGATATCATGCGGCCTATGGCATTGTCGCCTTTTTTGGTGTACTTATTCTGGTGATTCTGGAGACGTGTAACCGGGGAATCATCGGCGCTTTTCTTGGGGCAGATTCTACAGAAATCGCCTTATCCACAGGCGTATCTTATCTGAGATTCATGGGCCTTTTCTTTACAATGATCGGACTTAAGATGATTACGGATGGCTTACTCCGGGGTGCGGGGGATATGACGGTGTTTACGATTTCGAATCTGGTAAATCTGGGAATTCGAGTGGCCTTTGCCTTTTTAATGTCTCCGGTTTTGGGGATGCCGGCCATCTGGTATGCGGTGCCTATCGGATGGACAGCCAATTATCTGATTTCATTCTGGGAGTATCGTACAGGAAAATGGCGCCAAAAGCAGATTCGATAGAAGAGAATAAATATATAAAGGAGAAATAAATTATGGTATGCAGAAGATGCGGAAAAGAAGTTGACCCGGGCGACCGTTTTTGCCGGGCCTGCGGGACACCGGTAAAAAAAGAAGAGACAAATCCTACCGGAGAGAAGCAGGCGGGATATAAAGACGACATTGAAAGTACAATGGGACGTTTTGATGGGAAATATATGCTGATGGCCGGAGTTATTCTGGGTGTTTTAATTATTCTGGGCGCGGTGAGACAGATTACTTATACCCATCAGAATAAGGCGGAAACATCTGTGGAAACGACGATAGAGACAACGACAGAAGAAACAGCATCGGAGACAGAAAATGAGTAGAAAACGCAGAACCTCCCGGAGTAGAAAGAGTAATGCCTTTGGATTTCGGAAGATTGTCGCCGGACTTGCCTTTATCGGTGCTCTGGCGGCCGGATATGGTTCTTACCAGGGGCTTTATCCGAATATATTTACGTCTGCCCGGCAGGTGGAAAGCCTGGAAGAGATTCCCGAGTATGAAGGTCAGCCCTATGTGGTGGTGAACGAGAATGAGCCTTCTTTTAGTGACGAAGATAAAAATGGTCCGGCTTATGAATATTACAGCGAACTGGATGCTCTTGGAAGATGCGGCTTTGCGGAAGCTAAAATCAGCCGGGAGCTTATGCCCGTGGAAGAGCGGGGAGCCATCGGTTCGGTAAAGCCTTCCGGATGGCATACAGTGAAATATGATTTTGTTGACGGTAAATATTTGTACAACCGTTGCCATTTGATTGGCTATCAGCTCACCGGAGAAAATGCAAACGAGAGAAATCTGATTACAGGCACCCGGTATATGAATGTGGAAGGTATGCTGCCCTGGGAAAATGAGGTGGCGGAATACATCGAGCGGACCGGAGACGCGGTCATGTACAGAGTAACGCCGATCTTTGAAGGCGCCAATCTGCTGGCGAGCGGCGTACAGATGGAGGCCGAGTCTGTCGGAAGCGACGATATACGGTTTAATGTTTATGTGTTTAATGTACAGCCGGGAATTAAAATTGACTATACGACAGGAGAAAGTAGAGAAGAATAAATGAGAGCAAAACGTTGGCTCGGAGGAATTCTGATTCTTCTGATATTTATTATACCTATTCAAACTTATGCGGAAATTACAGGGCCGGAAGCATTTGACGGGCTGAGTTGGGAACTGGTTCATGAGGAAGAGCTTCATGGCGGAGTGATTCAGTCCATGTGCGTGACGGATAATTATATCATCTGTATTGAAAATATGGCGGATAATGCGGAAACATTGGATATTGTTTCTGCTTATTATCGTTACGATAAGGATGCCGACGGCAATCCGGTAGAGCAGTATTCTCTGGCGAATCGCGTTCAGGACCGGGAGTGGGAACATGGAAACGGCATGACTTATAATCGCAGGACCAATGAAATCTATGTTTCTCTGTATACGAATACGATCGAAGAGAACCGGGGATGTCTTTATGTGATGGACCCAGATACATTAGCATATAAACGGACGATCAAGGTGACCGATGATTATAATATTCTCGGCATTGATTACATTGAGGAATCCGACCAGTATGTGATTCAGACCAATGTAGATGCGGGCTACAGTTTTAAAATTCTGGACAGGAATTTCCAGGTGATTGATGACCTGGGGGAATTTAAGGATTCGACGGTGGGTGTCAATTTCCAGGATTGTATTGTGAGCGGCGATTATATTATCACATTTCCGTTGACACTGGATATGGGTATCGGGGATTATTTCAGTGTTTATTCCATAAAGGGACGCTGTATGGTCAATGAGACCCGTCTGGATTTTGGAATCGATGAGGGAATATCGGATGAACCGGAATCTCTATGCGAGATTGGAACGGGAGAGTTTCTGGCTGTGGTCAATATCTATACAGGAAATGCCAATCATGTCGCCCGTTTTTATAAAACTCAGGTGCCTTACTATCATTATGTCACGGTGGAGAGTGAGAATGGGCAGGTCAGCGGGACACGGATTCCTGTTCTTCGGGGCGGAAACTGTTCGATTGACTTTACCCCGGACGAAGGTTATGAATTTTCAGAATTGACGCTGGACGGCGTTGTCCAGGAAATGGCAGAGGATGCGGCAAGTTTCTCGCTGAATAATGTTCAGGGAGATCACAGTGTCAGAGTAACGTTTACTAAAATACCATTCCCTATCGTTAAAGCTCTGATTATCGCGCTGGCTACATTGGTGGCTATCGCTGCAGTATTCATTATCTTCCGGCGTATTGAACAGAATTTAAAACGCAAACGCAGAAGAGAAATGCTGGCGAAACGCCGGGAAAGAAATCGACGGAGAGAGCAAATGCTTGAAAAGGAGTTGGATCAGCTGGAAGAACTGGAGGACATTATCGACAGACAGGACTATAGAAGTCGGATTCAAAAAGGAAAGAAGTAGAAATTTGTTGACTTTGGTCAAGGGGTATGCTACCATGAAAAAGTGATTAAATGCGTTATGCCAATATAGGTTTGGATGTCTGGCCCAAACGTTTCTACCGCACGCCTGAAGTTGTGACTATTGGTACTTAATGATAGCTTATTACATTTGATGATTACTTGTTAGAGTATAGTAGTGTAATGGACGCATATTGGCAGCAGACTTAAGCAATTAAGTCTGTTTTCTTTTTCATTTTTTGGGCTGTGAAACAAAATAAGGATTCATTAAAAACGGAGGTATGAAAATGAAGTTGAGAAAGTTTTTTGCACTTGCTCTGGCAGTAACAACTGTATTGTCCATGAGTGTACTTACCGGATGTTCTTCCAATTCCGGAAGTTCTTCTGACAAAGCTGCAGAAACAACTGAGACTGGCGAATCTGCAGGAGAAACTGCAGGGAAAGCAACAAATTTAGAGGATATTAAGATTGGCTTTATCTTCCTTCATGATGAGAATTCTACTTATGATAAGAATTTCATTGATGCTGCAAATGCTGCAAAGGAAGCACTTGGACTTTCTGACGATCAGGTCATCTTTAAAACAAACATTCCTGAGAGCAGTGAATGTTATGAGGCTGCTGCTGATTTAGCAGACCGTGGCTGCAATATCGTATTTGCTGACAGTTTTGGTCATGAACAGTATATGGCACAGGCTGCTGCAGAATTCCCGGATGTTCAGTTCTGTCATGCAACAGGAACAACAGCTCATACAGCAGGATTAGATAACTTCCACAATGCATTTGCTTCTATTTACGAAGGCCGTTATCTGGCTGGTATCGCTGCAGGTATGAAGTTAAATGAAATGATCGCTGACGGCGAATTTACTGAGGATGAAGCAAAGATTGGTTATGTAGGCGCTTATACATATGCTGAGGTTATTTCCGGATATACATCTTTCTATCTTGGAGCGAAATCTGTATGCCCAAGCGTTACAATGGAAGTACAGTTTACAGGAAGCTGGTATGATGAAACTGCTGAAAAAGAAGCAGCAAATACTCTGATCAGCCGCGATTGTAAATTGATCAGCCAGCATGCAGACTCCATGGGCGCACCTACTGCTTGTGAGAGCGCTGGCGTTCCAAATGTATCTTACAACGGAAGTACCGTATCTGCTTGCCCGAATACATTTATTGTTTCTTCCAAGATTGACTGGGCTCCTTATTTTGAATATATTGTAAACTGTGTAGCAAATGGCGAAGCTATTGCTGCTGACTGGTGTAAAGGTATAGGCGAAGGTTCTGTAGTTCTTACAGAGTTAAATGATGCTGTTGCAGCTGAGGGAACCGCAGAAGCTATTGCAGAAGCTGAAGAAAAATTAGTTTCCGGTGAATTACATGTATTTGATACAACAACATTTACTGTAGATGGCGCTGCTGTAGATTCTTACATGGCAGATGTGGATACAGATGCAGATTACACACCAGATACAGAAGTAATCTCCGATGGATATTTCCATGAATCTGAGATGCGGTCAGCTCCGTATTTCGATCTTCGTATCGATGGAATTACAACATTGAATGAAATGTTCTAAGTTATTACATTCACCCAACCGGGCGGGGCATTAGCTGCCCCGCCCTTCTATATTTACGGCATATAGGAGGAATTATGGAGGAACAAAAAAACGCGGCTATTGAATTGCGCAACATTACAAAAACCTTTGGAAAAGTCGTTGCGAATAAAAATGTCAGCCTTCGTGTGAACCGCGGCGAAATCCTTTCCATACTCGGAGAAAACGGCAGCGGCAAAACAACCCTGATGAATATGATTTCAGGGATTTATTTTCCGGACGAAGGGCAGATTTTTATTGACGGTAAGGAAGCAGTCATCGCTTCTCCAAAGGATGCCTTTGATTATAAAATCGGTATGATTCACCAGCACTTTAAACTGGTGGATGTGTTTTCGGCGACAGAGAATATTGTACTGGGCTTCGAAGAAGAGGGCGGTTACAATATCCGCCGTTCGGCCGAACGTATTCTTGCAATCAGCGAACAGTATGGTTTTCATTTAGACCCAATGAAAAAAGTATATGAGATGTCTGTCTCCGAAAAACAGATGGTGGAGATTATCAAGGTACTGTACCGGGGCGCAGACATTTTGATTCTGGATGAGCCGACGGCGGTTCTGACGCCGCAGGAGACCCGGAATCTGTTTGATATTCTTCGGCGTATGCGTGAAGACGGCAAGGCGATTGTTATTATCACCCATAAGCTTCATGAGGTTTTGTCTCTGTCCGACCGGGTAGCGGTTCTCAGAAAAGGCGAATATATCGGCACTGTGGAGACGGCAAAGACAAACGAATCTGAACTTACCGAGATGATGGTCGGGAAAAAGGTTTCGCTGAATATTGAACGCAGTGAACCGGAGAATCCAAAGGAACGTTTGGTGGTGCGCAATGTTAATTGCCGAGATCGAAACGGTGTGCAGATATTAAAGGATGTGTCCTTTGAAGCGCGTTCCGGGGAAATTCTCGGTATTGCAGGTATTGCAGGAAGCGGACAGAGGGAACTCCTGGAAGCTATAGCCGGACTTCAGGCGCTTCAGAGCGGAGAAATTCTTTATTATGATCCGGAGACTGGAGAAGAGAGTAATTTAAGAGATAAAACACCGCTTCAGATTCGGGATATGGGTGTACGTCTGTCTTTTGTTCCGGAGGACCGTCTCGGTATGGGACTTGTAGGCAATATGGATATTACGGATAATATGATGCTTCGGAGTTACCGCAGCGGCAAATCTGTTTTCGTTAAGCGTAAGCCGCCGAGAGATCTGGCCGAGCATATTATTGAGCAGCTGGATGTTGTGACGCCGAGTGTCAATACGCCAGTGCGCCGTCTGTCCGGCGGTAATGTACAGAAGGTGCTTGTAGGACGTGAGATTGCCGCATCGCCTACAGTATTGATGGCTGCTTATCCGGTCCGGGGATTGGATATTAATTCTTCCTATCTTATTTATAACCTGCTGAATCGGCAGAAAAAAGCGGGTGTTGCTGTTATTTTCGTCGGAGAAGATCTGGATGTGCTGCTGGAACTTTGCGACCGCATTATGGTCATTGGTTCCGGTAAAATAACAGGAATGGTCGATGGACGGACGGCGACAAAAGAACAGATTGGTTTACTGATGACAAAAACAGATGGAGGGGAGACGCATGAGTAAAAAGAAACATGAGCCGAAGTTTCATATCGCCAAGCGGGATGCGCTTGACTGGTGGAAATCCTGGCTGATTCGGATTTGCGCGGTTGTGGCTGCCCTGATCGTATGCGCATTGGTAACGGTAGTTCTTACCGGAGAGAATCCAATCGGCGTCTATGTAAAGATGTTTGAAGGAGCCTTCGGAACAAAGCGAAGAATCTGGAGTCTGGTCCAGAATATTGCCATGCTTTTATGTGTATCGCTGGCGGTAACACCGGCATTTAAAATGCGGTTTTGGAATATCGGCGCCGAAGGTCAGGTACTGGCCGGAGGACTTGCCACAGCGGCCTGTATGATTTTGTTTGGCAACAAGCTGCCGAGTGTTGCACTGTATGCTTTAATGATTGTCACAAGCTGTCTGGCCGGTGCTGTCTGGGCAGTGATTCCGGCATTTTTCCGGGCAAACTGGAAGACAAATGAGACACTGTTCACACTGATGATGAATTATATCGCGATTCAGCTTGTGTCTTATTTTACCTATATCTGGTCCGTACCAAAGGGTTCCGGCCAGATTGGCGTTATCAACCAGTCAACCCGAAGCGGATGGATGCCGTCTCTGGGCGGATATGATTATCTGCTGAATATTCTGGTCGTAGCGGCTTTGACGGTGTTTATGTTTGTATATCTTCGAAGCAGTAAACACGGCTATGAAATTTCTGTTGTGGGCGAGAGCGAGAATACAGCCCGGTATGTGGGTATTGATGTAAAGAAAGTTATTATCCGCACGATGATTCTTTCCGGCGCTATCTGTGGAATCGCAGGACTTCTGTTAGTCAGCGGAACGGATCATACAATTACCAGGGATACAGCAGCCGGCCGTGGATTTACAGCCATTATGGTTTCCTGGCTTGCAAAGTTTAATCCGCTGTACATGGTTTTGACGTCCTTTTTGATCGTTTTCCTTCAGAAGGGAGCGATAGAGATATCGACAACTTTTGGACTGAACAGCTCATTTTCTGATATCCTTACGGGAATTATCATTTTCTTTATTATAGGAAGTGAGTTTTTCATCAACTATACAATTAAAGTTCACAATTCTAAGAAAGGGGAGAAAGAATCATGATAGCATCCTTTATTCAGCGTGCGGTTGTTCAGGGAATTCCGCTTTTATTTGGTTCTACCGGAGAAATCATCACCGAAAAGTCCGGTAATCTGAATCTGGGAATTCCGGGAATCATGTATGTGGGCGGTATCAGCGGTGTCATTGGAGCATTTATGTATGAACGGTCTCTGCCGGATCCTTCTGCAATGAATCCGTTTCTGGCGGTGATCATTCCCCTTTTGACCTGTATGTTGGGTTCCTTATGTATGGGATTGATTTATTCCCTTTTGACGGTAACCCTTCGAGCCAATCAGAATGTAACAGGTCTTGCGCTCACCACCTTTGGAACCGGTTTTGGTAACTTTTTCGGCGGTTCCCTGATCAAGCTGGTGAAAAGTGATATGCCTTCCATCAGTTTGACGGCGACAAGTAACTGTTTCCGGACAACACTGCCATTCGCAAATAAGTTTGGTCCGGTGGGACAGGTGCTGTTTTCCTACAGTTTTCTTGCATATGTGGCAATCATACTGGCTTTGATCACATCCTATGTGTTGGGGCGAACCCGTGTGGGACTTCATCTTCGGGCCGTCGGTGAAAATCCGGCAACGGCAGATGCGGCCGGTATTAATGTCAATCGTTATAAATATGTAGCAACCTGCATCGGCAGTGTGATCGCAGGATTGGGCGGTCTGTATTATGTTATGGATTATGCCAACGGTGTCTGGTCCAATGATGGTTTCGGCGACCGGGGATGGCTGGCCATTGCCCTGGTTATTTTCGCTATCTGGAGACCAAATCTGAGTATCCTGGGTTCCATCTTGTTCGGCGGTCTGTTTATTATATATAATTACATCCCGAATCTGGGAATGAGTGATCAGGAGTTATTCAAGATGCTTCCGTATATCGTAACGATCATCGTGCTGATCATTATCAGTATTCGGGAAAGCCGGGAGACACAGCCTCCGGCCCATCTTGGCGTATCTTATTTCCGTGAAGAACGATAAAATTTAAGAAATATTATAATGGAGGGTGCTTTCGGGTAGAAACCGGAACCACCCTCCAACTGCATATTATGCAGGGGTTATCTGTCTTTCAAAAGTCGTTTCCATATTCCGTGGCAGGTATTTTTACATTTGCATCGCAGTCCTTGCTTCATAACCCGGAAAATTCCCCACATACCGGATTCTACGTCCCATTTCAGACTGCCGGAGCGATAAAGGTAATCGCCAGGAGCGGAAGCGCCGTTTTTGATTTCCATATTAAAAGTATTTCCAATACTGATGCCGCCCTGTAAAGGAATGACTCTGGAAAATGGGTCTTCTGGCTGTTCTCTCCATTCATGTCCGTGGATGGTAAATCCTACATTACGCGGTTTATCGGCGGGCATCATTGTACGAAAAATAATTCGTTCTCCGGTATAGGCTTTAAACAGCGGTGTTGATGGGTCACCGTGGACGCGGCTGTTGAAAATTCTGGATATCTGACTGTCCCGTTTCAATCGATTGTCGAAGCGCTCCGAACGGTAATTGTAGCCTTTTTCTCCGGTATCCTCCGCATCGATGGCTTCTCCATCATCTTCTCGTATCGTTTTAACAAGCTCTCCGTTGCAATCCAGCATACGGATTCCATTCTGAATCATTATCACACATTCCCGAAAGCTATCCACGCCTGGGGCGGTGATGACCGCCTCTTCATCATACAGCGCTTTAGAAAATGAAAAATTGCGGTACCAGGAAGCTCCGGCCGGTTCAATGAGAATCGTACCGAAAAGCCCATGATATCTGTGATTGCGCATATCTCCGAAAGAATGGATGATGCAGGAACCATATTCTTTATCGGCATACCACAGATATTTTTTGCTTTCTCCCGGGCCGACCGTTTGTTCCCTGTTGTTATAACCGACATTGATACCCGAATCGCAAATCGGGTCGTAGTTCAGGAATTGTGGATTTAAAGAGACCCGCATGGATGGCTGGTGTCTGAAATCCAGAGGAACACTTGGATAATCGAAAAATTCCACAGGCTGTGCCGGATTAAACAGATTGTGAAGGGTAACTTCAATCCATTCGCCGGCATTTGCCCTCAGTATCAGAGGTTTCGGACAATAGTTGCCGCACAGGGCCCGGTCGGCATCTTCCAGAGGGACAAAAAGCAGGCCGTCCGGGTCATGATCACCATAGCAGTTATAAGGGATATTCCGTTGTATCGCAGCAATTTCATATTTGCGGACAATGGCATTTTTTCCCGGGCAAGGCGGAAGAGGCAGGATGCGGTCTTTGCCTTTGCACAGGGGTTTCAAGTGTTTGACCGGATGGGCATGCGCCCGGAGGATTCCCCAAAGGCCCAGCCACGTATCATCGATTCCGCCAAAGTAGTAGAGATAATCTCCAGGTGCGTATTTTTTAGTAATCCGAAGGTTGAAGGCTTCGGAAATACCAATTGTCTGAGAGGCGGCTGCCGGTGAATGGGGATCGATGATTTCTTTTTGCCAGGACATTCCGGTAAGGTTAAAGCAATGCTGTTCTTCATGGGCACCGTCCAGCAGCCGGATAACTATTTCGTCTCCCGGATAGGTTTCCAGAATAGGGGTGGCCGGGTCGCCGTGAACCAGGGAACTAAAGATATAGGCCGGGTCATCCTGGCTTTTCAAACGTTCCCGCATTGGTTCGCACCGATAATTAATACCCATTACGCCCGGGTCATCGTGGGAGCCGGGTACTGGCGGAGGATTCAGGGCATTACCGTCTTTGTCAAAGAGAAAAGCAAAATCATGGACGAATAGAGTAAATTCCCGGAAGGAGGAGCCGTCTCTGCGGCGAATTACTGCCTGGGTGCCGCGCCTCAGTTCTTTGCCGCTGCGGATACTGTGGAATGTGGCGCCGGCTTCTTCAATAATCATGGCACCGAATACGCCATGCATTTGATGGGAGTTGGCGAATAAGTGGTCATGGAAGAAGACGGTACGCAGTTCTGTGTCCGCAAAAAAGCGTTCAATCAGGGTTTCGTATTTTCTGGCTCCGGCAATGTTACTCCAGCCATTGGCTGCACCGTCGGATACGGTGGTGTCAAATTTGACCAGATGCACGTGGAATCCCGTGATGTCCGTTAAAGTTTTCATCTGGAAGGGACTTTCTTCAAGATATTCCGGGAGCAGGTTCGTAAAACGGATTTCAATACAGTCCCCGGCATTGGCACGGATGACCAGTGGTTCCACACGGATTTTTTGTTCTTCGACTTTGCGGATATAGGCGTCAAGGCCGCCATGGTATTCCAAATCTTCTTTCAGGACAAAAAAGCGTCCCTGGGGGTCGTTCCAGCCATAACTGTTGTAGGTTATTTTAGCCTGTATAAGGGCAATCTCAAATACTTTTGGGTTATCCGCATGGCAGGGACAAGTTTCGGAGTAGAGAGCGCCGGGAACAAAATTTTCGACGAAATTGGCCCGTTCCAGGTCTGTAGGTTCAATCTTATTGGTGCCGTCAGGATTTAAAATGCCCAAAGGCGGCTGAAGCGGGCGTTCGCCAAAGGTGCCGTTGATAAAATTAGGGTATCCCGGATGATCTTCATCCTTTGGCGGCGGTGCGGCTCTGTCTTTTAAAGGAAGGAGCGGCGGGATTTCCGTACCGTCAGGGAGTTTTCCTGTGCCGTCTTCCAATCGGTCATGTATTCTCCATAAGGTCCACATGCCTTCATGAAAATGAGGGTAGAGGTGACAATGAAAAATCACATCTCCGATGGATTCGGTCAGACTTCCGGCACCGTGGAGAATGTCCAGCGTATAGCATTCCTGAGGACTGATGGTGATGGAATCCAGTATGGTGGAAACCGGATTTTCTCCTTCCAGACGCCATTGGTGATTGTGGAGATGAAAAACATGAGTTTCCTTAACTCCGCCATGAATCAGCCGTATTTTTGCAGGATCACCCACGTAGGCGCGCAAAATAGGCGGCGCCGGGTCTCCATAAACCCAGGAACTCATGGAAATATCTTCTCCGCTGTCTGTGTGTTCATCGGTCAGAGGAGGACGGTTGCGCATGGGTTCGGAACGATAACTGATTCCCGTAGTGGAAGACGGCAGACCGGTGTGAGGGTCTGTCGGCGGGTTCCCGTTTTTGTCCCGAATTTCCAGCTCATCGTGGAAGAATACAGCATATTCCCGGAAAGCTGGTTTATCGGGCGAGTAGATATCTGCGAAAAGGCCGCTTTCCAGTTCGGCGCCCGTCTGAGGATCCAGCCATCTGGACTGGGCTGATTCCACAATAATAGCACCGAAAAGCCCGTGGATATTGGTTCCGTCTTCGCTGCTTCTCATATCACCCATATCATGGAACAAATAGACACCTTCCCGGGCAGCATACCAGGTGTAGGTGATCCGGTTCCTGGTTGTGGTGTCCTGGTTGAAGCCCACATTTGCTCCGTCAGAAGTCTGCACGTCGTATGCCATCCCCAAGACATGAATGGAAAGCGCCCGGTTCAGTGAATGGGAAAAAGAAATGACAACCTTTTCTCCCACATTTGCCCGGATGACCAGAGGTTTCACATCTTCATAGGGTTGGGGGATTTCCTGGGAAAAATTACGCAGAGCGCCTTCTCGGATACGTTTTGCATCTTTTTTTAAAACATATAAAAGCCCATTGGGGTCATGGTCTCCATATTTGTTGTAAACAATGGGAATTTCAATAGCTTCAATGTCATAATAACGAGTTTGGTCAGCGCAGGAATAATTACAAAGCTCCATTCAGACACCTCCTATCGTGTCCGTCCGGTCTCCAACACACGGATATAGTGGTTGGCTTCCCGGAGGACATGGTCTGCCAGCAAAGGCAGTATAATCGAAGAAATTTGACAGTCGAGAATACCCTTTGCTCCGGCGGCTTTAAAGTCGCGGTATTTCAGGGTCTCCATTAATGCCTTTTCGGTCATCGCGTTTGCCCGGCGGTCCTGGCGGCAGGCTGTCTCGATAAGCTGAGCATATTTTTTGGAAAAATCATCGGCTGTTTTAATAAGCTCTGCTTCAGATGGATCCAGAAGACCGCGAATAAACCAGGCATGCTCCATCATAATCTGGTTCCAGAAAGCTTCCGTTTCATAGAGATTCTGGTAGGAAATATTTCTGTTCGACATGAGCTGCATTAAGATGTCACGGTACAGTCTGGCTTCACGCATAATGTGTTCGATGAGGAGCGGGTAATTGGCTGTGTAAAGCTGGCAGTGCTTCATTTTACACAGAATACGTTCTTTAAAGCGGATGAGTCCGTTTAACAGTTCAAGGGCGCGTTCATTTATACGGGCAACCGGTTCATACAGAGGTCGGTTTTCTTCACAGAGACAGCCGCAGTGCAGCGCCTGCGTCATTTTCGAAATTTTGCTGTCAATGGCAATGCCGCTTAAAGCCTCGGTCTTGTGTTCCGCAGGAATGGTAAATTCTGTAATCAGTTCATTGGAATTTAAAACCGCTTCATGAACATTTCCGGCGGAAATTTTGAGGGTATCATTTAAAAGTTCTTCAAATTTCCGGAGAAAATATTCGGCCTCTTCTATAAAATCTTTTTCACAGCAAGGAAAACCTGCTTTCAGAAAAAGAGCGTGTTCTTTCATGATCCTTGCGAAAAAAAGATGGGTTTCTATTGAAAGAGTGACATAATCTCTCATAGACATTCATACCTTTTTAGATTGGTTTCCTTATAATATATGTAAGATCTGGGGAAGCGGTACGGGAGAAACAGGATTCAAAAGAAAAGCAGGCTCCGAAGAGCCTGCAATATACTTTTTTAAATAAAAAATAGCGTATCCGGAAGGTTTTCCTTCAGGATACGCTGTATGCAGTTGATGGGAGTTGAACCCACACGAGTATTACCTCACTAGAACCTGAATCTAGCGCGTCTGCCATTCCGCCACAACTGCATTCGCTACAATATTCTGTTTGCGACTTTTTTATATTATCAAATAATTAAAAAATAATCAAGTCTTTTTTATAAAAAACTTTTGATAACTTTTAACATTTTTCTGGTTCCGGATAGGTTTCACCAAAAAGTTCTACAGTCATAGACTGGATTTTCTGAGGAACCTTTGGAGCATCCATGCGGTTGGTTGGGACAGTAGCGATTTTGTCAACCACGTTCATACCTTCGATGATTTTACCGAAAGCAGCATAAGCGCCGTCAAGATGCGGAGCAGCCTGATGCATGATGAAGAACTGGGAACCTGCCGAGTTCGGCATCATCGTCCGGGCCATGGATAATACGCCTGGGTCATGTTTCAGGTTGTTTTCAAAACCATTCTGGGAGAATTCACCGCGGATGGAGTAGCCAGGGCCACCCATGCCTGTGCCGTCCGGGCATCCGCCCTGAATCATAAAGCCTTTGATGACACGATGAAAGATTAAGCCATCATAATAGCCTTTCTGTACAAGGGAGATGAAGTTATTTACTGTATTCGGAGCGATTTCCGGATAAAGTTCAGCCTTCATCACATCGCCGTTTTCCATAGTGATTGTAACAATTGGATTTGACATGATAAATCCACCTTTCTTTTATAATTTCCACTTCCATATTGTAGCCGAAATTCCATAGGAAGTAAAGGCTTTTCATTGAATAAACCTATAAAATGTTCTATAATATGAGCATATCAGAAGTTGAGGAGGAAACTTGAAAATGGCCATTCTTGCGGTAAAAATCGACAATCTGGCAACACTGCGGATGAATGAATTTTTTGATTATGCAGGACACTGTTGGGCGCTCAGCCGCAGCAGAGACAGAGAAGATGCGGTAGGCGCCGAACTGGAAGATTTTTATGAGGGGACTGTGCGGAGCGGCCATATAGAAGGGGTTCCGGTCGTATTTATTCACGGGAATCAGGCCGTTGGCTGGTATATATCGGCGACGGTTTACCGGTACATCCGTCATCCGTCCCTCTTTCTGGAGGGTAATATCTGTGCGGATACGAGAAATGTACGGCTGCTGAAGCATCCGGTATCTGTTGAGGGCGTGGAATTTTCACAGGATAAAAATTATCTGGTCATCGAAAGCGGAGATGTGAGATATTTACCGTTGAAATCACTGATCAATGAAGGCAGAGGGCCCTTTGAGGCTGTGGATTATGCAAAAACCATGGCGGATGGCCGGGGAAAAAATGTGGGAAGAAAAGAACGAATCAGCGGGCTTTTACAGAGATGCGAGGTGTTTGCGGCGGAGATCATGGAGGACAGGTGCCAGGGAATCGGTACGGTGAAGGCGCTGGCTGAGGCGGCCCTGGAAGTGACCCGTCTGGAAGCGGATAATGTAAATGGCTGGTACTATCTGGCCATGGCATACTATCAGCTTGGAACTGTGCGGAAGGGGTTGAAAGCGATTGACCGGGCGATCCGCCTGGAGCCGGATGGGGACGATCTGCTGGTCATGAAAGGAAATCTTCTGGTGAGCAATGGCTGTCTTGAAGAAGCGCTGCGGTGTTATGAGGAGGCTTATGCCATAAATCCGGAAGAAAGTTACCACGTGATGGCGGGGAGGGCCTGCGCTTGTATGGGCAACCCGGTGGCTGCGGAGCGGTACTATCAGAAGGTAAAAGACCCGGAGATTTTAAAAGCATTTGAAATTCAATTGAGTAAAAAGAAATTCATATAGGAGATGGAACAGGGGGCAGTGACATGGAAAAGTATATGATGGCATTGGATCAGGGAACGACGAGTTCCCGGTGTATTTTGTTTAATAAAGCCGGTGAAATTGTCAGTGTGGCTCAGCAGGAATTTTCGCAGATTTATCCAAAGGCCGGATGGGTGGAACACGACCCACTGGAGATATGGACAACTCAGATGAGCGTGGCAATCGCGGCGATGGGTAAAGCCGGAGTGACGGCGGAAAATATTGCGGGTATTGGAATTACGAATCAGAGAGAGACGACGGTGGTATGGGATAAAAATACCGGACTTCCGGTATACAACGCTATTGTCTGGCAGTGTCGGAGAACGTCGGAATATATCGATTCGCTGAAAACAAAGGGTTACGATCAGGACATTCTGGAAAAGACCGGGTTGATTGCAGACGCCTATTTTTCGGGAAGTAAGATTAAATGGATTCTGGAAAATGTGGAAGGCGCCAGAGAATCGGCAGAAAAGGGCGATCTGCTTTTTGGAACGATTGATACATGGCTGATCTGGAAACTGACCGGCGGCGAGGTTTTTGTGACGGATTATACAAATGCATCCCGGACCATGCTCTACAATATCCATGATTTGTGTTGGGATGAAGAAATCCTGGCGGTGATGAATATTCCAAAGAGTATGCTCCCGGAGGTAAAGCCCTCCAGTCATGTTTACGGATATACCAATGAGGGAATTCTGGGAGGAAAGATTCCGATCAGCGGCATTGCGGGAGACCAGCAGGCAGCCCTGTTCGGCCAGTGCTGTTTTGAACCGGGCGAAGCAAAAAATACATACGGTACGGGCTGCTTTTTATTAATGAACACAGGAAAGGAAGCAGTGGCTTCAAAAAGAGGTCTGCTGACGACCATTGCCGCCAGTGCAGACGGCAGTGTAAATTATGCACTGGAAGGAAGTATTTTTATGGCCGGGGCGGCAATCCAATGGCTCCGGGATGAAATGCGGATGATCAAATCGGCTAAGGATTCGGAGGAATATGCTTTGGCAGTGGAGGATTCCAACGGTGTTTATGTGGTTCCGGCCTTTACCGGGCTTGGGGCGCCTTATTGGGATCAGTATGCCAGAGGCACGGTGGTCGGCCTGACCCGGGGTGTAAAAAAGGAGCATTTTATCCGGGCCACTCTGGAATCTCTGGCCTATCAGACCTACGATGTGTTGAAAGCCATGGAAGCGGATTCGGGAATCACACTGTCGGCTCTGAAGGTGGACGGCGGAGCCTGTGCGAATAACTTCTTAATGCAATTCCAGGCGGACATACTCAACACACCGGTGCACCGGCCGGAATGTGTGGAGACAACGGCACTGGGAGCTGCTTATCTGGCGGGCATTGCTGTAGGTTATTGGAAAGATACGGAAGATATTAAGGAAAATTGGAAGCTTGCCCGGACCTTTACGGCGCATATGGAAGAGAGCAGCAGAGAAAAGGCGATTTTCGGCTGGCACGAGGCAGTAAAACGGTCCTGTGGATGGGCGAGATAGCGTAAGAAAGGGGAGAGTGACGTGACGTTAAAAGAATTGATTCAGCAGTCAGATAATATTGTGTTTTTTGGCGGGGCCGGTGTATCTACGGAGAGCGGTATCCCGGATTTTCGAAGTGAGACAGGAATTTATAATACAATTAAACGATACAACCGGTCACCGGAGGAGATATTATCCCATTCCTTTTTTGTAGCCCATCCGGATATATTTTATGATTTTTATAAAAGTACCATGCTTTATCTGGATGCAAAGCCAAATGCCGCCCATCTGGCGCTGGCAAAGCTGGAGGAAATGGGAAAGTTAAAGGCTGTCGTTACTCAGAATATTGACGGTCTGCACCAATTGGCCGGAAGTAAGCGGGTTTATGAGGTTCACGGTACGGTGCACCGGAACTACTGTATGCGCTGCCATGAATTTTATGACACCGAATATATTTTAAAAGCAGACGGTATTCCGAGATGTGAAAAGTGCGGCGGCATTATCAAACCGGATGTGGTCCTGTACGAAGAGGGACTGGATGAAATGACGATCACAGCCAGTATTCATGCGATTCAGAAAGCGGACGTGCTGATCATCGGCGGAACTTCTTTAAATGTTTACCCTGCGGCAGGCTTTATACAATATTACAGGGGAGATAAGCTGGTTCTGATCAATAAGAGTGAAACACCATATGACAGGAAGGCAAATTTATTGATTCATGATAGTATTGGAAAAGTGTTAGGAGATGTGCTCAGTGATTAAAAAGCAGAATTTTTATTTTAAATCTACAAATAAAGAAACAAAGGTTCACGGTATATGCTGGATTCCTGAGGGTGTGAAGGTAAGAGCTGTTCTTCAGATTGTTCACGGGATGGTAGAATATGTGGACAGATATGATGATTTTGCACGGTTTTTGTGTGCACAGGGCATTGCGGTTGTCGGAGATGATCATCTGGGCCATGGTGATTCCGTGGCTTCGGAGGAAGACTGGGGGTATTTTGGAGATAACGGTTTTGAGTGTATCGTCAATGATGTCCGTAAAATACAAAAGCAGTTTAAAAAACGTTTTCCGGGAGTGCCTTACTATATTCTCGGACACAGCATGGGTTCTTTTTTAACACGGTATTTTCTGATTAAATATGGAAAAGAGGTAGACGGAGCCATTATCATGGGAACCGGTTATCATTCCGTGCCGGTGGCAGTTTTTGGAAAGGGTCTGACCCGGGTTATGGCTGCGGTGAAGGGATGGAAATACCGCAGTACGTTTGTCAATAAGATGGCTTTTGGCTCCTATAATAAAGGCTTTGTTCCGGCCCGGACAGATTTTGACTGGATATCCCGGGATGAGGCAATGGTGGATGCCTATATTGCCGAACCAAGATGCCAGTTTGTGTTTACTCTGAATGGTTATCACGAGATGTTTAAAGGTCTTGCCTTTATTGCCCAAAAGTCAAATCTTAAAAAGATGCCGAAGCAGCTCCCGGTGCTGTTTGTCTCCGGAGGGGACGACCCGGTGGGAGATAAAGGACAGGGGGTTCAGAAAGTCTACGACATGTTTGTTTTGGCAGGAATGGAAGATTTGGATATTATTTTCTATGAGGGCGGACGGCATGAAATTCTGAATGAGATTAACCGTAAAGAGGTTTATGACGATCTGTATGACTGGCTGAATAAGGAAATTTCGTTAAAACATTGAAAATACAGGGGAATTAGTGTAAAATAAGATGGATATCGTGTGAAGAAAAAGTCAGTTAGTATACAGGAGGATAGAAGATGGGCTTATTTGGTAAAAAGAAGGATTTTTGGGATGAGGTCGATGATTCATCTATGAAAGAATCCGGATCTCAGACTTTATCAGAAGAGGAAGAGGCGGATATCCGGAGAGAGCTGGATGAAATGGAAGATGACGGATGGCATCCGACCCGAAGCACACCGCTGAAGGCAGTGGCCCGGATTTTCTTATTTGTTGCAGCGGCTGTGATGCTTATTTCCGGATATGCAGTATATACATATTTCAGTAATGGCGGCAGCATGTCGTCCGAACCGGATTATTACCACAGCAGCTTCTTTGGTGAGGAATACCAGAGGAATATGGTTCAGCTGCTTCATTTGGTTCAGGCCATAGAAACCCGTGGTGAAATATCTGAGAATGAATTGGCACAGGCCAATCAGGATCTGATAAAAAATTATATGAGTGTGGATGGAAACTTCTCTTTTGCCGGATATGATGCGGATGATCAAGAGGTGATCGTCAGCAGTGAAGATGCAGTAAATCGGATTGAGGCCAGCCATTACTTTGTGAAACTGGATTCGACAGAAGGCCAGTTCAACCTGAGTACAGGTATGAATAATGATGCTTTTGATGAGGCCGTCTGGAAGGAAGAATTGATGTCCTGCAGCGGAACCTATACAATCTATGCGGCAGTGGATAACGAGCTTACATCGACTACCGATGGATTTTACGAAAGCTATCAGGACTTTAAGGATTTAAATTCTGTTTTTGGAATTGCAAAGATCGCGGTCATTGTGTCAGCGGTTATTTTCCTGATTTTATTGATTTTCTCCATTATTGCAACAGGAAATGTCAGTGGTTATCCGGATATTAAGTTATCCTGGTTTGATAAGATTTTTACGGAAATCTCAATCATTCTTATTGTGGCCTTTGGCGGCGGAAGTATTTACGGTGCCTGGTATCTGCTTGGCACGACCTACAGTTTCCGGCTGATCGCAGCCGGTGCGGCGCTGGTGCTGGCTTATATTTTCCTGATACGGGGATATTTCAGTATTGTCCGCCGGATAAAAGCGGGAACTTTTATCAGCAATATGTTGATTTATCGAATTTTTGAGGTAATCGGAAAGCTTCCTGTGGTACCGAGAGTTTTATTGATGATCCTGGTACTTGTGCTTCTGAACGGAGCATTGGTGCTTGCGTTATTTAAGCTGGATGCTTTTGAACTTTTTGGAATTCCGGTTGTATATGTACTTGTACCGATTGTGTTTGTTTTGGAGAATATCTGCTTTATCAGTTGGGTTATCCGAAAAGGAAATTCGGAATACGAAGATGATGAAGATGAGGATGAAGAGGACAGCGAGGAAGAGGATGCCGAAGAGCATGAAGAAGCTCCGGAGGACTCCATACCAGTGGGTATCAGTGGGGATACACGTCCGGCAACTGAGTTGGAAGCGGATCTTGCAAAGGCGGCTGCCCTTGCAAAAGAGTCCCAGACCCCTGCGCCATCGGATGATTGGGAACATATGGACCTTGGCGCTTCGGTAGATATGGCGATTCATGCAGAAGGTGCTGACGGTATAGAGCCGGAGATTAAAGAATCGGAAAATGACCGGACGGTAATGCTTCCGAAAGATGAAATCGCAAGTCTTCTCGACGGAGCTGCGATGGTCAGAGATTCGGCGACATCCTTTGATTTTATCCAGTTAAATAAGGATATCCGAAAACTTCATCGGGGTATTCTGAAAGAAAACGGTATTGCGGTGACACTCAGAGCACCGGATAAACCGATTGTTCTTGAGATGAATAAAGAAGATATGTGGAAAGCTATTTCGATGATTTATGATAATCTGGAACAGTATGCGGAGCCGGATTCCAGAGTATATGCAGAAATGTATACACAGGAAGGCAAGCTGATTTATATTGTTAAGAATGCGGTGAAAGCGGAAGCGGCGGAAGCAGCGAAGGCTGTGGCAGCTCCGGGAGCCGAGTTGACCGGCGGTTTGAAAACTGCAAAAGAAATTATTGAAAAGAATCATGGAAAATTTGTTGTTGCAATGGACGGCAATATTTTCAAAACAGGTATTCTGATTAATATGGTACAGGAATAGTGGGAAGGCGCTGGTTTGAATTGTTTCATATGAAGGATTCGGACAGCGCCTTCGTTTTGTAATTATGAAAGGGGGAGAATAATGATATTGCATTATCCATGTCCAAACTGCGGTGCGGAGATGACCTATGACATTAAAAAGGGAAAACTGCACTGCAGTCACTGCTCCGGAGAAATGGCGCTGAGCCAGGCCGTGCAGCAGAACACATTTCAGACGGCCGGAGGCGGGACTTCAACAGAAATTGATGGAGAAATATTGGCCGGTGCAGAATATCATTGTCCGAACTGCGGAGGGCTGATGATTACAAAAGATAAAGAAACATCGACGATGTGTGCCTATTGCGGCGCACCGATGATTCTTGCGGACCGATTGACAGGGAAAAGACGTCCGGTAAAACTATTGTCTTTCCAGATGGACCGTCAGGACGCAGAAAAAGCCTTTCGAAAATGGTGCCGGAACGGGCGGTTTGCGCCGAAAGGTTTTACTTCGGCGGAAAATATTCAGCGTTTGAAGGGGATGTATATTCCCTACTGGTTATTTCAGTTTGATACCCGGGTGGATATATCTGCCCAGGCAACGAATGTGCGAGTATTCCGTCAGGGAGATTATCAGGTGACGGAAACCGAATTTTATGATATTCAGCGAGCTTATAAGCTGCAGTATAAGGACATTCCTCTGGATGCTTCACGTCAGTTAGAGGATGGAGAAATGGCTAAGCTGGAACCTTTTAATTTTAGTGAATTAAAAACCTTTGATATGCCGTATCTGGCCGGCTTTGATTCATCAAGTTATGATTTTGATGACGCGGAGCTTTCTCCGGCGGCAAAGGATAAAGTACAGAAATATGCCAGGGATTATGCTCAGGGAGCCGTCTCAGGTTATTCGACGGTTCATCTGAACGGGCATACGGTGGATTTTGAACGGGAGGAAGAGGCGTTTATTTTCGTTCCGATCTGGTTCGTAGATTATAATTATCACGGCAAGGTTTACAAATTTATGATGAACGGGCAGAATGGCCGGATTGCGGGAATCCCGCCGACCAGCAGAGGAAAGATGGCCATATGGTGGGCAGGAATTTCTGCTGCATTATTCATAGTCACTTTAATCGGTTCAATCATTTAGAATTCAGGGTATGGAGGATGATCACGTGAAAAAGTTATATACATATGTATTGTTGGCGATGATATGGTCCTGTGCTCTGTTTGGGTTTGCCGGAATAGGGGTGCTGGCCGATGATGCCTATGCGGGGGTTTTTGATGATGCCGGGATTTTGACGGAAGAAGAAAAATCGGGACTTTCGTCACAAATACAGGCGTTGGAGACAGAGTATCAGATTCACCTGCTGATCGTTACGACCGAGGATACGCAGGGCAAAGAGGTTGTGGATTATGCGGATGATTTCTTCGAGGAACATAATGGCGACGGCACATCCGGTGCCGGGCTGCTGTTATTGATTGATATGCAGCACAGTGAGCTGTATATATCTACCAGCGGAGAAGATATTATACATACCTTTACAGATACCCGGCTGGACAGTATAATGGATGATATTTATGACGAAGCGGTCAATAGTAATTTTTATGGAAGCTGTCAGCAGTTTTTGACCGGAGTTGATAATGTCCTTGGCGGACCGGAAACGTCGGAAATGACAGAGACGACGGCTGAAACTGAAAGTGAAATAGCGCCGCTTTCAATGGGAAATATTTTCGATGAGGCTGCTTTATTCACGGAGAGCGAAGTCGGAAAGCTGGAACAGAGAATCGGAGATTTGGAGACAAAGACGGGGTTTCGGGTTCTGATCACGACGACAAACAGTACCGGGGGCAAAACCAGCCATGCCTATGCGGAGAATTTTTTCAAGAGCCACAACGACAGCGGTAAGGTGAGTAATGGACTTGTCTATCTGATTAATATGGAGGCCCGGGAAATTTATGTGTATGCTGCGGGAAATTCTGTTATGGAATCTTTTTCCGAGGCAAACATTGATAAAATGCTGGATCGCATTTACAAAAAGGTAGAGGATGGCAAGTATTATAAGAGCTGTGATGTATTTTTAGACAATGTAGAACGATACGGTGTGGAAGGCGGAAATAAATTAACAGCGGGCAGACTGCTCTTCCAGCTTATTGCCTGCATGATCGTTGGGGCAGTCATCGTATTTTTCCTGGCCCGGAACCGGGGCGGCAAAGTTGTTGCCGGAGTCAATAATTATTTCGTTGCCGGCGGTGCCAATGAGATTTTACATCGGGATCAGTTTATAAATCGAACGGTGACCCGTCAGAGAATTAAGAAGGATGACGACGATAATTCCCGGGGAAACCGGAGCAGCGGAGGAAGTTCCGTTCATCGGAGCAGCAGCGGAACAATGCATGGCGGTTCCGGGCGCAGCTTCGGCGGCGGAAGTAGAGGCGGCGGCCGAAAGTTTTGATAATAATTTTCGAATTAGAATGAGGTGTTTTAATTTAGAAAATGATGAGGTATAATATTCACAAATTAATCAGGAGGGAAGCAATATGAATATCACAAATGACATTAAATATGTAGGCGTGAATGACCACGAAATTGATTTGTTTGAGAGCCAGTATGTTGTTGAAAACGGAATGGCATACAATTCTTATGTGATTATGGATAAAAAAATAGCGGTCATGGATTCGGTTGATGCTCACTTTACCCATGAATGGCTGGATAATATTCAGAATGTAACGGGTAGAAAGGCACCGGATTATTTGATCGTACAGCATATGGAACCGGATCACTCGGCAAATATTATGAACTTTATGAAACTCTATCCGGAGGCAAAGGTCGTATCCAGCGCCAAAGCCTTTGCGATGATGGGACAGTTTTATGGGGAGGACTTTTCTGACCGGCAGATTATCATTAAAGAAGGCGATACACTTTCTCTTGGAACTCATGAACTTTCGTTTGTGGCTGCACCGATGGTTCACTGGCCGGAAGTGATGATGACTTATGATGCCCATGATAAAGTATTATTCTCCGCAGATGCCTTTGGTAAGTTCGGGGCTCTGGATGTGGAAGAGGACTGGGCCTGTGAGGCGCGTCGTTATTACTTTGGTATCGTGGGGAAATACGGTACTCAGGTTCAGAACCTGCTTAAAAAAGCGGCGAAACTTGATATTCAGACGATTTGTCCGCTTCACGGACCGGTGCTGTCTGAGAATCTTGGATATTATCTGAATTTATATAATATATGGTCTTCCTATGGTATTGAGACTGAAGGTATCGTTATTGCCTACACATCGGTTTATGGGAACACAAAAAAAGCGGTGGAAATTCTGGCAGATAAGCTTCGGGCAAAGGGTTGTCCAAAGGTTGTTGTCAATGACCTGGCCCGCTGTGATATGGCGGAAGCTGTGGAAGATGCCTTCCGTTACGGCAAGCTTGTTCTTGCGACGACCACGTACAACGCAGATATCTTCCCATTTATGAAGGAATTTATCGATCATTTGCTGGAGCGTAATTTCCAGAATCGGAAAATCGGTATTATCGAAAATGGCTCCTGGGCGCCGATGGCTGCCAAGGTGATGAAGAAGCTGCTGGAAGGCTGTAAGAATACGACCTTTACGAATACGACGGTTTCCATCAAATCTGCATTGAATGATGACAGCAATGCTCAGTTAGAGGCTATGGCTGAAGAACTTTGCAAGGATTATCTGGCTCAGAAGGATGAGACGGCAAATAAAAATGATATGACGGCACTTTTCAAGATTGGATATGGCCTTTATGTGGTCACATCCAACGATGGTACAAAGGATAATGGTCTTATTGTAAATACCGTATCCCAGGTTACAGATAATCCAAACCGTGTTGCCGTTTGCATTAATAAAGCCAATTATTCGCATCATATCATTAAGCAGACCGGCATTATGAATGTGAACTGTCTGTCCACGGAGGCGCCATTCAGCGTGTTCCAGAACTTTGGATTCCAGAGTGGCCGGACGGCAGACAAGTTTGCGGATATCGAGCCGCTGCGTTCCGATAATGGACTGGTATTTTTGCCGAGATACATTAATGCTTTTATGTCTTTGAAGGTGGAACAGTATGTGGATTTTGATACTCACGGAATGTTTATCTGTACAGTGACAGAGGCACGGGTGATTTCGGATGTGGACACAATGACCTATAACTATTATCAGAGCAATGTTAAGCCAAAGCCGGAGACAGAAGGTAAAAAAGGTTTTGTCTGCAAAGTATGCGGTTACATTTATGAAGGGGATGTACTTCCGGACGACTTTATTTGTCCGTTGTGTAAGCATGGAGCGGCAGATTTTGAACCGATTGGATAAAAAATAAAAAGGCTGTGAGGAGTGGGCTGGTTATCCAGCGGTTCCTCACAGCCTTGTTTTTTAATTTACGCGAAGCAACGAGCCAAACGGACATGCTTGCATGTCCGCTTGGCGACTGCCGTGATAACGAGCGAAACTCGCTAAGCGTGTTTCGTCTCGTTGTCTTCGAAGTTATGAACGTGGTCAAGGAGTTCATTTTTCAATTCCCAGAGAGGTTTTGAAAGGTCGACATAGACCTCCTGAGGATTGACCAGTCGTCGGGATTCGTCCCACAGTGTTCCTAATTCTTTGGCGCAGTAATCCCGGATATCCATTACTGCAGGAGATTCATAAACACAGCGTCCATTTTTGAAGATTGGAACGAGCAGTTCGCGAACCGTATAGGTTCCGCCCCGCAGCCAGGTTTTTTTCCAGGTGGAAATCGGATCAAAAATCATCAGTGTAATATCCGAATCATAGGTTTCGTTGACAAGGGCGATTAAATCGGCGCGAATCTTTCCGGTCTTTTTATCATAGAGACGGAAGACGGTTTTATTTCCCGGATTCGTTACTTTTTCGATATTCTCCGAGACTTTAATCTTTGGAATGAAGTTTCCGTTCTCGTCGGATACGGCAGCCAGTTTGTAAACACCGCCGAAAGCCGGGCAGTTTTTGGACGTGATCAGGTTGGTGCCCACACCCCAGGAGGTAATTTTTGCGCCCTGGGTATGAAGACTGTCGATCAGATATTCATCCAGATCGCTGGAGGCGGAGATGATCGCATCGGTATGGCCTGCTTCATCCAGCATCTTCCGGGCCTGCTTTGATAAGTAAGCTAGGTCGCCGCTGTCCAGACGGATACCATAAAGTTTTGAGTGGATGCCTTTGGCTTTCATTTCATCAAAGACCTGAATGGCATGAGGCACACCGGATTTTAAAGTATCATAGGTATCAACCAGAAGCAGGCAGTTATCCGGGTAAAGACTCGCATAATTACGGAAAGCTTCCAGTTCGGTTTTAAAGCTCATAATCCAGCTGTGAGCATGAGTGCCTTTGACCGGAATATCAAACATCTGGCCGGCTAATACGTTGGAAGTTCCGACGCAGCCGCCGATAACTGCGGCACGGGCTCCGTAAGTTCCGGCATCCGGGCCCTGAGCACGGCGCAGACCGAATTCCATGACACCGCCGCCGGCCGCATAGACAACGCGGGCCGCTTTCGTGCAGATCAGACTTTGATGATTAATGATATTTAAAATAGCTGTTTCTACAATCTGGGCCTCCATAATCGGGGCGATGACCTTTACCAGGGGCTCTTTCGGAAATACAACGGTCCCTTCAGGGATGGCGTATATATCGCCGGTAAAACGGAAATCTTTTAAATATTCAAGAAAGTCTTCCTGAAAGAAGCCGGTGGAGCGCAGATAGTCGATGTCCGCCTCATCAAAATGCAGGCCTTCGATATATTCAATAACCTGAGCCAAACCTGCGGTGATCGAATAAGCTGCATCTTCAGGATTGGAACGGTAAAAGACATCAAAGATGACCGTTTCGTTGGTTTTATTTTTAAAATAACCCTGCATCATGGTCAGTTCATATAAATCGGTTAATAACGTTAAGTGTGATGTACCCATAATAATATAATACCTTTCCCTATATAGTTTTAACAAATTATACCGCGCTATAAGAAAAAATGCAAATTTTTTAGAAATAGGTTGACAAACATGATAATGACTGTTATATTACAAGTATAACAAACATAACAATGATAATATTCCTAAGAAGGAGGTAGGTTCTATGGATTTTAATAAATATACTCAGAAATCTCTGGAGGCCGTGCAGTCCTGCCAGAGTCTGGCTCTTGAATACGGGAACCAGGAGATAGATCAGATTCACCTGCTCTACGCGTTGATGAATAAAGAAGATAGTCTGATTGTTAAGTTGATGGATAAGATGAATGTGAATACGGCCGGTTTTGTCTATCAGACGGAAAAGGTGCTGGCCGGTCATGTGAAGGTTCAGGGCGGCCAGCAGTACATGAGTCAGGATCTGAGCAGGACCTTTACTCAGGCAGATAAAGAAGCCAAACAAATGGGAGACGAATATGTCTCGGTAGAGCATTTGTTCCTGGCCCTGCTTGAAACAGCGAATAAGGAACTGAAAACTCTGTTTAAAAATTTCCAGATTCAGAGAAATGGATTTTTGCAGGCTCTGATGGAAGTACGGGGAAACCAGAGAGTGACGACGGATAATCCGGAAGGTACTTATGACAGCCTGAGTAAGTATGGAGAGAACCTTGTGGAGAAAGCCAGAAATCAGAAATTAGACCCGGTGATCGGCCGTGACAGCGAGATTCGGAATATTATTCGGATTCTTTCACGTAAGACAAAAAATAATCCGGTGCTGATCGGCGAACCTGGTGTCGGTAAGACGGCGGTCATTGAAGGACTGGCGCAACGTATTGTCCGGGGAGATGTACCGGATGGATTGAAAGATAAACAGATTTTTTCACTGGATATGGGAGCTCTTGTAGCCGGAGCAAAATACCGAGGTGAATTTGAAGAGCGTCTGAAGGCCGTGCTTGAAGAAGTGCGTAAAAGTGAAGGTCAGATTATTCTCTTTGTGGATGAGCTGCATTTGATCGTGGGCGCGGGCAAGACCGACGGCGCTATGGACGCAGGAAATATGCTGAAACCGATGCTGGCCCGTGGGGAACTGCATTGTATCGGTGCCACTACCCTGGACGAATATCGCCAGTATATTGAAAAAGATAAAGCGCTGGAGCGTCGTTTCCAGCCGGTAATGGTGGATGAGCCGACGGTGGAGGATACGATTTCCATTCTCCGTGGCTTGAAAGAGCGGTATGAAGTCTTTCATGGCGTAAAGATTACAGATAGCTCCCTTGTGGCGGCAGCCGTATTATCAAATCGTTATATATCCGACCGTTTCCTGCCGGATAAGGCTATCGACCTGGTGGATGAAGCCTGTGCTCTGATTAAGACTGAGCTGGATTCCATGCCGACGGAACTGGATGAGGTATCCAGAAAGATCATGCAGCTTGAGATTGAAGAGGCTGCCCTTAAGAAAGAGGATGACCATTTAAGTCAGGAGCGTCTGGCGGCCATACAGAAAGAAATTTCTGAACTTCGTGAAGATTTTCAGGTCAAGAAGGCTCAGTGGGAAGCGGACAAAAAGGATGTGGATCAGGTCCGCATACTCAGAGAGCAGATAGAGAGTGTGAATAAAGAGATTGAAAAGGCCCAGAGAGAGTATGATCTGAATCGGGCTGCGGAACTTCAGTATGGCAAACTGCCGGAACTCAGGCGTCAGCTTGAAGCGCAGGAGCAGAAGATTCACGGTGCGGAAGATTCTCTTGTCCGTGAGCAGGTAACTGAGGATGAAATCGGAAGGATCGTTTCCCGATGGACCGGAATACCGGTAGCCAAGTTGACGGAAAGCGAACGTCAGAAAACGCTGAATCTGGACAAAGAACTTCATAAGAGGGTCATTGGTCAGAATGAAGGTATCGATAAAGTCACAGAAGCGATCATCCGTTCCCGGGCAGGTATTAAAGATGAAACAAAACCGATTGGTTCCTTTATGTTCCTTGGACCTACCGGCGTTGGTAAAACCGAGCTGGCCAAAGCTCTTGCGGAAAGTCTTTTTGATGACGAATCGAATATTGTCCGTATCGATATGAGTGAATATATGGAGAAATTCTCTGTGTCCCGTCTGATCGGAGCGCCTCCGGGATATGTAGGCTATGAGGAAGGCGGTC
>ERZ827423.1126-NODE-1126-length-28092-cov-4.645076_pt1 | contig 28092 bp, 37 predicted proteins | sample MGYA00519775_ERZ827423 | MGnify/ENA primary metagenome ERZ827423 (study PRJEB31778, sample SAMEA3449296) | human gut metagenome | biome: human gut; feature: human-associated habitat; material: faeces | place: United Kingdom | collected 2010/2012 ...
GAGCGCATCCTTGGTAAGGATGAGGTCGGCGGTTCGAATCCGCCCAGCAGCTCCACAGAAACCCGTTGTCCCGCAAGGGATAGCGGGTTTTTACTATTTCTGGAAGTTCTCTTGAGGGGCAAAAAGGATTGAGCAAAGGATTGAGGTAGGGCAAAAAATGAGCCGGGGATTGCTCCCCGGCCCCATTTTTATATCAGATAATCACATACTGTTTCTTCATATCTTCCAGCATCTTCACGGCCTCCAGCCTTTCGCTGGGCGTTGCGTCTGGATCGTCCCTTACACGGCGGAGAGCTAACACCTGTGCCTTGACTTCGGCCCGCTCCCGCTCGTGGCGCTCTCTCCGGGCCTGCTCATTTTTGCGGCGGGTTTCCAGGGCCTGCTTGTGGCTATCATCCATTATTCTGTTCACCTCTCTTGAGATGGTGCAATATATTCCACGACTCCGCCTGCTTATCCGGTGGAAGCGCCATAATTACCTTTAACGCTTCTTCCCGCAGGGCTTCCAGCTCTTCATCCATGCTGTGTGGCCTCCTTCCCGTTCTGAACTACCTCGTTGCGTTTGCGGGTTTCCTGGAATTTATTCATGCTTTCCCTCCTTCAACATAGCACGCAGCAGGGGTAGCGCCTCATCGTCCGGGAGTTCAGACAGGCGTGCCCTTTTAGCGATAGATGCCTCTCGTTCTTCCTTGCCCATGTACCTTTCCTTTTCTTCAATTTCTCGAATTGCATCCTCTATGGCCAGAACAGCCGCCTCCTGTTTAGCAGACCCCACATGGGCAGAAACCCCACGGAAATCCTTGTTTCCAGTGGTAAGGGCATATTCCAGGAGTGCATCAAAGATCTTGCCATTACAAAGCAGCAGAATATTTCCAATCATTTCCGTTTCGTTTTCACTAAGCGGGTGCTTCCTCACCGATCCGAAATATTGCTCCCACAGACCTACCAATATCTGGTTGGCGGTGTCAATTTCGGCGATTATATCCCATACAGCGTTTTCTACAACCAGCCGCTCCTCGCGTGTAGTCTTATTGATAACCATTTGTTTTCCTCCTTGCAAAATCAGAGGGAGCCGGTTATACTGAACTCACCGGCCCCCTCGTGGTGGTTGGTGTTTACAGGTCCTTCTCCGTCTGACCGCCAAGCTCACGGGGAAGGGCTTTCTTTTTCTCGATCCAGTCAACCAGGACAAACAGCTTGTTTGTGAGATACAGCGCCCCGGCGATGGTGACCACCACTTCCATCATGCCACGGAGAACCGGCGCACCGTGGTTTCTTTTGTGAACCGCGCGGCTACGTCCGGCAGGGCCTTTTTTAGGGCCGTAGCGTCCAGTCTGGCCGTTTTGACGGGCTTCCAGGTGATCTTGTATTCCCCGGCCTGTACGGCCTCCTGCGTGCCCATAGCGGCCTTGATGGCATCCTTGATGGTCTCCGCCTCTGCCTGGGCCTCGTCAATCAGGGCTTGCAGCTGCCGAAGCTCCCGGCACTTCATTTCCAGTTCGTTGATACTCATTTCTTTTTCCTCCTTATGTTTTGGCGGCTGGTTTGGTGCTCTCCGGAACGTCACCGGCCTTCACGAAGCAGTCCCGCCTGGGATTTGAGATTGAAGAGAGGCCATCCGGCTCGTCCCCGGTCCGCCTGTCGCATCTCTTGTCCCTTGCTGTGATTATAATATACACTAAATTCTTGTGTTTGTCTATTGATAATATGCACATAATTCCAGTGTTTATCTTGTCTATTTTATACACTTGTTTTATGTGTTTATCCGTGTTATACTGATAATCAGAAAGGTGGTGTATTATGCCAGTGAAATATAAAATTGACGTGTTGCAAGCGCTGAAAGACAAAGGGTTTACTTCTTACAAAATGAGGAAGGAAAAGCTATTAGGGGAGGCAACGATACAAAAGCTAAGAGAAAACGAACTTGTTTCATGGGAAAATATTGGCCGCATTTGTGAAATGCTTGGCTGTCAGCCAGGCGATATATTGGAATATGAAAAAGAGGCTGGGGAATAGTCCCCGGCCCCTCTTTCTTTATCGTGATATGGCATTCACAGACACGTGCGACGATGCACACCGAAACCCCTATCTATTCCTCGATAGGAGGCCCGTCACGGTACTTTGTGGCGGGACTTGACAAGGGACAAGGGTAGGCGGCCCCGTGACCTTGTGCGCGGTTCCTGGGCTTTTCCCAGGGTGTTTGGCCTATGTATCACCTTCTCATTTTACGCTCTCTGCGGATTAGCAATCGGAGTTCCGTTTGACCGCGCCACCTCAATCAATGGATCGAGGATATACGACGCAAACTCCTTTCCGTCTGGCATCATCAGTTTAACGGTGAGTGATCCGTTAAACCCACCACCAGATCCGCCGGAAAGCCCATTGATAATTCCCGCCGACATTACCCCCATACCGGAAGATGCAAAGTCAACGTGCCCATAAGACGCACGGAGATTTTCCGCCACGTTTGCGGGCAAAACCATTTCGCCCTTGTGGAGCTGTGCAATGTACCCATCAAATGGGACTTCTTCAAGACCGGCTGCGTGGGAGCCGTCAATGGTGCGCCAGCCATAAGAACCATCCGGGAGGCGGCCATAATGTGATCCGCTTTCAATGCCCCAGAACTTGTCCCATCCGCTTTCTAGTTTCGGTTGTGTTTCTTCCCACCAGTCACCCAAATCCCGGATGGCCTGGGATGCCTTATCAATGGCGCTTGTCAGGAAGTCAAAGCCGCCCGTGGCGAGTTCCGTCAGCTTTGTTTTGAACGGCACCAGCCTTTCAGCAAGTTCGGCCTGCGCTTCCTCATATTTTGCCTGTGCCTCGTTCGTTGCCACAATGCCGTCATTGACTTCCAGCCACTTATCACCGGCCTGTGTAAGACCCTGCTCTGCCATTGTCCTTAGTACGAGGTCAGCACGTTCCGCCTCTGTCTGGCAGTTCTGGAGCGCAAGGTTGAAATAATCTTCTGCGGTTTGCGCATCTGCAACAGCGTCATTCCATTCTTTATTCGCTTCTGTGCTAGCCCGCATGGTAACACCAAATCGCTCGTTTTCCTGCGATCCCCAATTAAGAACATCCGCAAATGTTCCTGTTACCTGTCCCGCTCTGATTGTTTCGTTGATACTCTCTGCAAGGCCATCAATGGGAATTGAATCGCCATAGGTTGCCCATGCACCGATAGCAGAGTCCAGGATTTCCATAAGGCTTTTTTGTTCAAGCCCAATGGCCTGCAAATTTGCCGTTGTTGTTGCTGCTGTCTGACTATCCCCCAGAACGGAATATAGCCGCATATATGCGTTTCTGGTCTCGTCTGCGGAATACCCTGCATTTTTGCTGGAAACCTCCAGAGTTCCCATAATTTGACGATATTCCTGCGTTTCATCAACAAGGCTTGACATTGCGCCTGTGAGTGCAGTTATGGAGCCAACAACGGCGCCAACTGCAAGCCCGCTCTTGAACTTAGAGACAAGATCATCGAAAAGACCACCAAACGAGCCGGTAGAATCTCCCGCATCATCTAAAGACTGCGTAAGCCGGTCAACTCCGTCTTCTGCATTTCTTGCCGCCCGTTCACTTTGGTTTAGCTCTCCGGATAAGTTGGAAACTCTGCTTTCAAGCGTTTGCGACTCTCTTGCCGTGTCTCGGAATGTTCTTGACGCATTTTCGTGCGCTCTAGCAAGGTTCCTGATCTCCCCCTCTTGATCTTCAATTTCGTCTGTAACATCTTCTAGGCCGTCGCTTGCGGAAGAAGCCGCCCTATTCATAAGCGAACGGAGTGTTTTTGAAAAATCTTCAAATGTTTTGCTTGCGTTGTTAATGCCGTTGTCAAATTCTGAAGTATCAATGCTTATCCGGCAATACAAGTCGAATAAATCCAAAAGACTCAACTCCTTCCCGCCAGATATCCTGCCTTGTAAATCTGATATACAAATTCACACGCGGTCTTTGCAAGATCCGAAGCCTCGCAATTCGATTTTAACAGGTTTGCGGAGTCTTTTTCTTTGACCATTGCGGCCCCCGACTGTCTCTCTCGCTGGCCCATCAAATATGCTTTCCTTGCGGTCTTTGCGATTCCCCTTAGATATGTAAGGCTTCGCTTGTCTTTAACGCCGCAGCTTGAGACGAGAAGATTATAAATCCATTGCTCAGAATATGGCTTTTGGGTAAACACTCGGCTCCCCCCCCTTAGAAATTCGACACTATGTCTCCAGAGAGCTGCTCCCACTTCTGGCTCATAGCTGTGGTGTGGGCTGGGGTGGTGCGCTGTGTACCTCCGCCGCCGCGTCCGCTGCAATAGTTGGAGATCTCCACCAGGTCGTCAAAGTTCCTCATGGTACTGTTCTTTCCGTTGCCGATTTGACTGCAAAGGGCATAGAGCTGCCCACGGGTTTTCGCGTCGGTGTTCTTGTCGTCGGCAAGCTCCTTTGCGTGTTTGGAGATAAGCCGGAGCATGGTGACGTTGGCGTCGTACTTGTTTACCAGGGAAAAAACATCGTCAGCGGTTAGGATGCCCGATTTCAGCAGTTCCAGGGCGTTGGCATCGATGGCGTCAGGGTCAACGGTGGAGCTGGCCCGCACATCGCTTTCAAGTTCGCGCCTGATTGCCTCTTTCTGCCGGTCAAACTCCGCCCACACGCGGCTCTCTGTCGCTCTAAAGGTGTGTTCAGCCTCCAGCAGTTGCGCCCTTGCCCGCTGCCGTCTTAAGTCATTCTCGCCCCGGTAGGTTTCCGCCCTCCACGCCTGGGCGTCGGTGTTGGCTTTCTGCGCGGCCTGGAGATTGTTCCATGCGTTCATGTATTCCTCGCGGGCCATCTTAAAGGCCGTATCAAGGCGCTTAGCGTATTGATTGTACTGTGTCATTTAGTTATTCTCCTTTCTGTTGTTACATAGTTCCCAAAAGGCGCAAGCATCTTTACAGGTTGTCGGGTTCACTTTGTTGCCGAATGGGCAGCGCCGCCCAGGTGTCGGCCCCTCGCCGGTCACAATACCGCATCCTTTATCGGTGTATCTAGCGCAATGCTGGGTACACTTGGAATTAAAAGGGCAGTCTCCCCAGCTCTTGGGGCGCGGCGGTTCCTTGTCCTCCGGGGGCGGTGGTACTTTGTCCACTTCAAACTCCCCGTAGGTTGTCGTGATGGTCATTGGGTATTCGATACATCCAGGTCCAACACGGCGGAAATGCTTGCCGCGCTCGTCAACTTCCCACTCTCCAGGGGGTAAACTTGCAGGCATAGAAAGCCTCCTTTCAAACGTCAATGACAATAATCGGGGTTACTGGCGCTGTGTGTGCCCTGATGTGGGAGGCAGCCTGCCCCTCTGTTGGGAAGATCGCCTCTGTTTGAGGGGTTCCATATAGGGCCGTCCATGTCTTATCGTCATTCAGGACGACGATAGCGGCCCCTGCCGGAGCTGTCCTTACAGCGGCTTCCACTCTGGCTCGTAGTCGCTCATAGTGCATTGTTTTCCTCCAGGATTTTCAGAATGTCGTTGAATTCGGTAAACCGCAAGCCGTAGTCAAGCAGGGTTTTTGCTGCCGATATTTGAGCCATGCTGTTTTCTTCGTCGTCAGCCACGATCTTTCCCAGCCGGTCAATAGCGGCGGTCAAGTTCTGCTGTAACTGTCTTGTGGCCCCGTCCATGATACCGGCGGCGGCGCTCTTGTATGCGGCGCAAAATTCCGGGTCTTTCAGGTATCCCCGCAAGGTGCTTTCTCCTATCCCTGCGGCCTTTGCCGCCTCTGCCCTTGTACGGCTCACCAGGAGGGCTTGCAGGGCCTTTTCTTTGCGTGGTGTCGTTGGTATCACCCCTTTCTTTCGTCGGTTTCTGTGGCTTTCTGGCGGTCATAGAGGGCAATCCAATCATGGAGGCACATGGTCACAAGCCACGGCTCACGGCTGCGCCGGTGGAACAGGGTGGGCGCTCCATCGTGGAATTTCTCTGCGTCCCTCATAGCCTGTTTCATGGCCTCCGGCACGTTCAGACGCTCCACGCGCTTGCACTCGATATGGATACCGGGCAGGCCTGTCAAGTCCGGCACCTCTCCGAAGGACAGGGAACCGCCCCGCTCGACAGGATAGCCATATTCCCGGAGTAGGGCGGCAAGTTCCCTCTCCCCGTCTGCGCCTTTGCGCTGGGAAGTCTTACCCGGCATCTGCAAGCCCCCTTTTGTCCCTTTCGGCCCTTTTGTCACAGGGATTGAAGAATAATTTTTTCGTTGGGCGTCCTCCGGTGGGAGTGTCTATTTCGCGAACATAGCCCATAATGATAAGGGTTTGCAGGGCTGGCTCCATATCCTCCACACGCTTGAACTTCCCTTTGCACAGCCGGAACAAGTCTCGTTTGCTCATTTCGTCCTGGCCGCTGCTTTCAATTCTTCGCCATAAATACCGGGCGTTTTCATAATCCTCATTCGCCCCCATGACCTGATAGGCGGCCACGGCATGGGCGGAAAGAAACTCTGCTATACTGGTAGCCCCGGCCATGACCTCCGGGCTGATAGGGGTTTCTGTTGGGTCTCCCCGGACTTGTGCGGCGTGCATCAGGGCCGCGATCCGCACCAGAGCGCCGGTCACTTTGCCGCCCCAGTCCCGCATACTTTCCCATTCATTCCCCAGTTTCTTTTCTATGTACGACTGGTATTCTTTGCGGATTTCGTCAGCGTCAGGGGACAAACGGATGATCCCGCTCCATTGCGTAGACAAGATACGCCGTACAAATGCCCTGTACTCTTCCCGTACATGGTCAGGGATAGGGGGAGGGGAAATTTCCCGGTGGCCCACCTTTGACTTGCACATAGCATACAGGAAACGGCCACATAATCCCCGGCCCCGGAAAGTGGTGTTGTTCATTAGGCCGGACAGCACCTCGGGCTGGATGGTCAGGAGCATGGTTAAGCGTGGGTTTGGTATGCTGTTGGCTTTCCGTCCAATACGGTCAACCACAATTGCGTCTCCAGCGTGGCCTTTTAGGTAAATATCAAAATTTGCGGTCTTATCATATCTCCCAGACAAGCTATCGAATAGGCCGCCCTCGGCGCTGCAAACGGTCATACACCCGCCATGCCTGTCCATCAGGTCTATCAGCCGCTCTGGGGTCACGTCATCCACCAGGAGTCGAAAAGGGTGCATATCTTGGAATTGTGCAAGCTGGGCTGATAGCTCCAGGGCCTCCGCCCGTTTCTCGGCAGAGTTCCCTTTCCCTTTTGTGGCGGCGTTTTTTGCTGCGTCCAGCGCCTTTTCCAGAAGGGCCTTTTCTGTTTGGTTCTGGGCAATCTCCACGGCCTCCAGTTCTCTTTGCTCCGCCTCATATTCATATATCGGTTTTGTAAGAGCGGATATGACGGCGGACTTTCTCTCCCCTGGGGGTGCTACTGCCACGCAGTACAGGCACAGCGGCTCTCTCCAGTCCGGCGTGATTTCCACCGTGAATTTTGACTGAAAAGCAGTTGCCAGCACACCCAGAGAGAGAATACCGGCCATTTCCTCCGGGGTCTGCGTAGATTCAGACAGGCTTTCCACAAAGGCGGACAGCGGACTGGGCAAGCTCTCTGTGGGGAAAGGCGGGGTGTCTGCTTCATGGAAGGGAATAGGCATTTCCCATTCCTGATTCTCCGGGACAAAAGGGCCAGAAGGGCCAAAAGCCCCGGATTCTATCAGGTTTTCAAAACTTTGTCGATCCATCGGGTGATAGCCCTCCTTTCCCGAAAGATTTCTGCTTGTTCCTGGGGCGTCCCGAACATCAGGGCATCGGCCCAGTGTTCAAAAGTTTCATGCATCCGAATTGCTGCGGTTTGTCCATCGTTTAGGCGGTCTATGTCCAGGTTATCCTCCAGGAGAAGCAAATGCCCTTCCCGGAAAGCGGCGTTCAGACGGTTAATAAATCCATCCCGCCATTCTTCAAAGGCCCTGTGCGCCTCGGCCACCTCCAGACGGCGGCGGGCCTGTTGCGCCTCTGCCTGTGTGGGTTTTCGATAGAGCGGAAGGGCAAGGGAAAAGTCAGCATTGAGCCGTTCCACGGCCCCCATAGTGTCCAGGCCCAGCAAGCGGGCGGTGAGGTCAATGGAGTCCCCACCCACATCGCACACCCAGCAGCGGAAGCGGCCTTTGTGGAAGCTCATGGAGGGGTGCTTATCATTGTGGAAGGGGCACAGTGCCCAGCCACGGCGGTCAAAAGTTAAGCCATAGTGCCGGGCTGCGTCCTGGGCGCTCACCCTTTCCCGGACTTCGCGGAAATAGTCAGTCAAGGGCAACACCCCTTTCGATTGCCCGCGCTGTCCGCATGATTTCCCCGGCCCTGTGGCGCATGGAGCGGACACAAGCGGTCTTTTCATCCTCGGTGGAGGGGAGAAAATAGCCGGTCAGGTTATCGGCGCAAATTGGTATTCCTTCCAATCGTTCCCGCTGGATCATCAGGCGAATGGTGCGCCCATCAGTCTCCATGATCTGCTTTAGGTGTCGGAGCGGGACAGCGTTCTCCCGGCCTCGACTTAATAAATCCGATACTTTCCGTTGACGGCCTGCCGTTGCCGTGGTACAATCAGACAGAGGAAAAGACGCCCTGCAAGTTGTCGTTTCCGCTTCCGCTCCTGCCAGCGTTGCCGCGCTGGCAGGGGCTTTTTCTTTTGTGTTCATTCCGCTACACCCCCTTCTGCGTCAAGCTGCCGCAGTAGCTTAGAGACATTCACCAGGTACACGGTGCCGCTCTTAATATGGGGAATAGTGCCATCCTTGCACCCCTGCCGCAAGTAATACTGCGACAGGCCGGTGGCTCTGCTGGCCGCTCCGATCTTCATAAACGGGGTGGCCTGTTTGGGTTCTGTTGCTTGCATTTGTGTCACGCCCTTTCGTTTTTTTTGCCGTGGTCTATTGACAGTTTTAGTATAGCGTTGTAAAATGGAATTGTACATAACCATTAAATTCTTTTTAATATAGAAATGAGGCGACAAAGGAATGAATAAACCCTATTCTGTTAAGGGGATTATAGGAGAACGATTACAAACGGCCCGAAAAAGCACTGGATTGACTCGCCAAGAGCTTGCAGACAGGTTGAGCCAAAATAAGAAAGCTCCATCGCCGGAAATGACAATGGAGCGTCTCAAACAATGGGAGTACGGGAATAATGCGATAGCGATTGACTGGATTCCGGCAATCTGCGATGAACTTTCGATTGATGTTGGATATTTGTTCGGGGAGTATTCTGAACACAAAAGGGTGGCCGCAGATATAGTAAAAGAAACGGGTATTAGGGAATCCGCGATTACTTATCTCCAATATATTCGTGATATTCAGCCGGAATATATGGAGGTACTTTCAATTCTTATCGAGCGCGGGGATTTAGAGTATTTGCTATATCTATTATATAAAAGGTTTCAAATGTTACCGGCTAATGCCGTGAAACCGATTGTTGAAAAAGAAAACGGAAAGTGGCGTATGAGAAATGCCAGGGAGTTCACAGAATTTTGCAAAACAAGAGAAATAGATATTCCGTTTGAGGGAGGTATTCTCCACACGCAGAAAACAAACTTGTTGGATTCGTTAATTAGTTCTGTTGTAGTGGGTCGTTTAGAGATTATGGCAAAGGAATATCAAAAGAGGAAAGGAGAGCAGAATGGCCAGCGTCAAACTGAATGAAACAAAGGACGGTCGCAGGTTCTTTCAGATCTGTGTTTCCCGTGGATATGGCAAGGCCCCATATAAGACGCGCTGGTACTGGCCGGACGGATGGAGCAAGCGCACAGCGGAGCGGGAGGCGGCAAAACAGGCCGCCGCCTTTGAGCTGGCCTGTAAGAATGGGGAAGTCCTGAACCGTGCCCAGGAGCGCGAGAAAGCCGCCCAGGAGGCCGCAGAGGCGGCAAAGCTGAAAACAGTCCGGCAATATGCGGACGGCGTGTTTATGCCCACCAAAGAGGCCACATTTTCCGAAAATGCTCGGTCAAGCTATCGGACGTTCCTGGACCGGCACATTTTCCCTGTCCTGGGGGATGTGTTGCTGGTGGAGGTCTCCCCGGCGATGATCCAAAAACTGCTGGTGGACTTCCAGCGGGCAGGATATGCCCATGCCACAACGGTAAAGTTATACAACATTCTGAATGGTATTTTTGAAATGGCCTTTTTAGATGACAGTATCCCCATGAACCCCATGTTAAAGGTGAAACGGCCAGCGCCCAGGAAGGACGAACAACCCAAAGAGGAAAGCGACAAGGCATATACCGTGCAGGAGTTATCCTATATCCTCTCCTGTGCCGCCCAGGAGCCGCTACAATGGCAGACATACATTTCCCTGGCTGCTGATACCGGCCTCCGCCGTGGGGAGTGCTGCGGCCTCCAGTGGTCGGACATTGACTTCAAGGCCGGGGCGGTGACGGTGCGGCGCAATCTGCAATACACGGCTGCGGCTGGGGTTTATGCCACAAGCCCAAAGAATGGCAAGGTGCGCGTGGTGGATGTGGGGCCGGACGCGCTGGCCCTGCTGAAACAGCTCCGGGAGAAACAGGCGCAATCCTGCATTTCAAAGTGGTGCTTTACCCAGGAGGGGACAGCGGAGCCGATGCACCCCCAAAGCCCCACCAGGTATTTTCAGAAGTTCGGACAACGATACGGTGTCAAGGATTTCCACCCCCACAAGCTCCGGCACAGCTCCGCCTCCATAGCGATCACCAGCGGGGCGGATGTGGTCAGCGTGTCGGAGCGGCTGGGCCATAGCGACACGGCGGTTACATTGCGGATGTACGCACACGCCAACGAGGAAAGCATCCGGCGGGCCGGTCAGGCAGTCCGGGACGCATTGAAAGCCCAGCAAGGGTAAAAAGAGCGGCGCAGGGATTTACTCCCCGCGCCGTTTCTATGGTCTGCAAAAGGATTGAGCAAAGGATTGAGCTATAAGCTAAAAGGGTTGAGGTAAGGCTACAATAAGCCCTAACAAACCGCAACAGGGTAAAGCCTTTAAAGCATTGCCCCCCAACGGTTTCGGGAGATAAAGTAAAACAAATTACAGCAAACTATAACAAGGCTGGTTATAATTGGTAAGGATGAGGTCGGCGGTTCGAATCCGCCCAGCAGCTCCAGAAAACACCTGAAATCTGAGGATTTTAGGTGTTTTTTGTTACAAATTTTCACTTTTCTATGTGGGTCAAAATGTGGGTCAGCGGCTTGACCCACACCGTGACCCACACGCGGAAAGGAAACAACGGACACAAGAGGGCCGGACAGGAAGCCTTGTGCTTCCTGCCCGGCTTTTTTCTCTCTGCCTTACATGATCTGCTCTATGAAGTTCCCCATGGTTTGGGCGGCTTCGTCCTGTTTCTGCCGGGTGGCGTGGGTGTAGGTACGCAGGGTGAACCCGGCATCGAAGTGGCCCAGCATGGAGGACACCGTCTTTACATCCACGCCATTTTGTAGGGCTGTAGTGGCAAAGGTGTGCCGGAGATCGTGGAACCTGAGATGTTCCAGCCCGGCATCTTTTAGGATTTTCTTGTGGAGATTTACCATACTGTCCGGGTGGTACATCTCCCCGGTGAGGGGCGAGGGGAACAGGTAGGGGCTGTCCGGGTGCTTGGCGTGTTCCTGAATCAGCAACTCCACTGCCGTCTGTGGAATAGACACCAGCCGCACGGAGTTCTCCGTCTTGGGCCGGGTCAGTTCCAGAGAGCCGTCCGGGTTGCGGACATACTGTTTGCTGACGGAGATCGTTCTCTGCTGAATATCTAAGTCATCCCACCGCAGGGCAACCAGCTCTCCCTTCCGCAGGCCGCTGACCAGCTCCAGGTAAAACATGGGGAGCAGGCCTCGGTGTTCCGCTGCCTCCAGATAGGCTTTCATGTGTTCCGGGGGCAGGATCTTCATCTCCAGCTTCCGGGGTTTTGGGACGATGCAGTCCTCACAGGGGTTCCGGGAGATCAGCCGCTCCTTCACCGCCCGCTCCAGAGCACAGTGGAGCATCAGGTGGACGCTGTGGACGGTAGTAGTGCTCAACCCTTTGTTCTGATTCTTTCCGATGTGTATTCTGCCGCTCTCCAATAACTCTTTGTAGAGCTTCTGCAGGTGCCGTGTGGTCAGCTTTTTCAGTTTAATGCTCCCGATACGGGGAACCGTATACTGCTCGATGATCAACTGGTAGCGGTTGGCTGTGGCAGTGCGCACGTTGGGCTTGGCGTAGAGCTCGTACCAGGCGCGCAGCCAGCTTGCCACGGTGTATTCGTCAGCCGCTCTGCTGACGTCCAGACCGTTGGTCTCCTCCAGTGCCCTCTTGAGTTTTTCCTTGACCTCCGCCTGGGTTTTGCCCAGCACGTTTTTGATAAGCCGTTTCCCGGTCTTTGGGTCATACCCGGCGGTGTACCGGCCCTCCCACCGGCCATCCTTCCGCTTGCGGATATTGCCTTCTCCGTTGGCCCGTTTCTTTGCCATATTGAGCGCCTCCTTTGCAGCAACACAACATACCACACCTACTCGTGGATAGCCATATCAAAAGCTCAGAGTTATCAGACTGTTATCAATTTGCCCGGGAGGAAATCTCTTTGCCAACGGCGTATCATTTTCTGCTTGGGTAGGAAGTCCTTCTCTTTGTTTATAGCGGCGCAAGATCTGAGGGGGTGGCTGAAAAGGGCCAGGCCCCGCACCGGCTTTTGGCGTGGGGCCTGGCTGCCTGTCAACCCATCTGCTGTCCCTCCTCGTGGTCATCGGCCTTGTGGCCCATAGCGATCTTCTTTGCCTGCTCCTTGGCCAGGGCTTTTCGGTCGCCGTGCCGGGGACGGGCAGTGGCGTCTATGACTTCCGCTTCAGTGCTGTCCTCCAGCCTGGCCAGCAGATGAACGATCTGCTCCGTCACAGAAGCAGCCGCCACATCAGGACGCTGACCGCCGCTGACAGGATGCCCGATGCCAGGAGTGTCAGGAGGATCTTGCCCTGGAAGCGGGCCGAGGCCTCGTCCCAGTTCCTGCGGAACTGCTCCTCCAGCTCGGAAAGCCGCCTCATAAATTCTTCGCGCCGCTTCCCAGCCTGTCTCTCCTCCTCCTTCATCTCGGAGACCGTCTGCCGCAGATCCTGACAGATCTCCTGATGGATCTTGTCGGCCCGCGCCAGCCAGTCCGTCAGATGCTCCTCCGTGGCCAGCGGCTCCAGACTCTTTTTGGTAGCCAGAGTATCCATCCCGGCCCGGATAGTCTCCTGGAGCGCCAGGGTGCTCCGCAGGACCTGCTCCAGGCGCTCCACCGTCTGAAGCGGCATGGTGTAGAGGATGTTGGCCTGCTGGCCCGTCAGGGTTGGCATGGTTTGTGACACCTTCTGCCTCTGCTTCAGGGCGTCCAGCGCGCTGTTGCGCTGCTCGCTGCCGGATTCGAAATTCATGCTCCATCTGCTCCTTTCTGAATTTCAGTTCGTGCAATTTGTCATCTCTGCACTTTTTCCCCGTGGGGGTGGTGTAGGTGATGCTCTTTCGCCCCTCCTCCCAGCGCACCTGATAGCCCTGCTGGTTCATTTCACGCAGGAACTCTTCCCGCGTCCCGGCCCGCTTCATGACTTCCTCGATGGCGATGATCAGCTGGAACTTCCAGCTCTCTCCCCGGCTGGCTGCCCGGTATTCCCCTGCCCGCAGGCCCTGGGTGCGCCGATCCTGTTGGTATGGCTTCAAGGTGCTGAGGCCGTGCTCCTCGCAGAGCCGGTCGCTGACCTTCCGCATCTGCTCCAGAGTGTTGGGCGTGAAGTGCAGCTTTTTCCCGGTGTCCGGGTGAACCGAGTTGACGATCAGGTGGGAGTGTAGGTGTTCCGTGTCCATGTGCGTGGCCACCAGCACCTCGCAGCCTGGGAAGAACCGCTCCGCCAGTTCTTGAGCGATTTGGTGCGCTTCTTCAGGTGTGACTTCTTCCTTGGGTGAGAAGGACTGGACGTACTGGTAGAAGAAGATCCCATCGGCCTTTCCATAGAGATTCTTGGTAGCCATGAAACTTTTCTGTGCCAGCTCCGGCGTACAGTTTACTCCGGAGAGATAGCGGCGGCCGGTTTCGTCCATCGTCTTTTTCTCCTGGGACACATAGCGGATCACCCGCCCCATGGCGCCCGCCGTCTGCTTCTGCTCCTTAATGTAGCTGCAAGTCGCCAGAGGAGATCACCTGCCCTTTCTCTGTGAGTAGACCGTTCAGCGCCTCATAGGTCCTGCCCAGCGCATCCGTCAGTTCCTTTAGGTACACCGTCTGAATGTGCCCTGTGTGGGCCAGGACGGTGAGCTGGTTCAGGTTTCTTCCCCAGGCGCACAGCTCCGCCAGGATGGGCTTGAGTTCGTGGATCACAAGAATCGGCTGTTTCAGTGAAGCCTGGAGCAGGTACTCCTGCTGGCTCAGGCCAGACTGGCGCACTTTCTCCCGAATCTTCTTTGCCTCTGCCGGAGTGACCCGGAAGGCGATCACCTGGTTTCTGGTTCGGACTGCCATGTTCCATCACCTCCGCATAAAAATTTGGTATGCCGCCGCTCCCGTTCCGGGAACGACAACATACCAAAAGTTTTTGTGGATAGCCATACCAAACAGGCAGAGTTATCAAAAAGTTATCAATTGGCCTCGCGGGGCAGAAAAAGTGGGCGCGGGCTTCTGCCCGAAAAAGGCGTTTGGCAGCCGCTTGCGGCAAGCCAAACGCTCTGCTTGCCCCACCCGTGGGTGGGTAAAACCGCGTTCCCCGGCCGTGCAAGTACTGGCGGCACAAGCGCTCTCCGCACTGCGAGGAGATGTGGTATGGTTTTTCCCGCACTTTTTTCGACCGTCCATTTCTCCCTCATCGGCGGGGCAAATCGCTCCGGGCTTGTGGCACAAACCGGTCGCGGATGGGAACCAGGGCAACGGGCCAGCGCCGGGCACACGGCCCCCACACGCCCCTGTTCCGCTCCGCCGGGGTTACGGAGCCATCCTGTCTCCAGGGAGGCACACAGGAGCGCACAGGGGGAAGTAGGAGACGCATCGGTGTTTCCGATAGCAGAGGAGCAGAGCCGTTTTCTTTGTATTGCATATCAAAATCTGACCGGAGAGGGCGTTTCTGGCAAACGGTTCCGCCTACAGAATTTACCGCAGATATTTGTCTGCTCCCCCGGAAAAATTCCTTTGGAATTTTTAAAATTACCGGTATAATGGACATACAATTGGGGAGGAGGGAGACAGATGCCAGACACCACAAGCGAACTGTTTCACAGACTGAAAAGCTGGGAGAGCGGAAGGAAACTCCTGAATCAGGAGGAGACGGTCTCCACCTGTTCACAGGTGCTGCTGGAACTGCTGGAGAAAGCGGGCCTGAGCGCCCCGGAGTGGATGACTGCGGCTGACGTGAGCAAATCCTACGGCTATCAGATCTTGCGGGGGGAACGGGTTCCGGGGCGGGATATCCTGCTGCGCACCGCCCTGGCCCTGGGCCTGTCGCTGAAGGAGACCCAGCGCCTTCTGGCGGTGGGTGGATGCGGGGCACTCTATCCTCGCGTGCGCCGGGACGCCGCCGTGATCTTCGCGCTGAACCAGAAGATGAGCCTGCTGCAGGCGGAGGAGCTGCTCTCCTCCCTGCCGGAGCGGAGCCTCTATGCCTGGGAGCACTGATATGGGAGAGCGGGAACAGTTTTTGAAAGAGTACCAGGAGCAGGTGCTGGACACCCTGACTCTGCCCCCGGAGTGGAGTGTGCGGTACACGGTCCAGTCCTGTCTGAAGGATGGGGAGCGGCAGGTGTATCTGCTTCGGGATCAGGCCGGCCGGCAGGCGGTGCTGAAGACACAGCCGGCGGGGCGGGAGGACACCCTGCGCCAGGAGTATGACCTGCTGCGGGAGCTCCATCACCGCCAGATTCCTCGCCCACTGGACTATCTGGAGTGGGAGGGGAGGGAGTACCTGGTCCGGGAATATGTAGAAGGAATTAGCCTGGCGGAGTGGGTGGACACCCGGGGGCCGCGTCCTCCCAGGCAGGTGCGGGAGACGGCCCTGTCCCTGTGCCGGGTTCTGGAAGATCTCCACAGCCAGAATCCGCCGGTGATCTGCCGGGATGTGAAGCCCCAGAATGTGATCCGGGACAAGACGGGCCGCTGTCATCTCATTGACCTGGGAACGGCCCGCCGCTACCGGGCGGAGCGGCGGGAGGACACGGTGTTCCTGGGCACCCAGGCTACCGCGCCGCCGGAGCAGTTCGGCTACCAGCAGACGGACCAGCGCTCCGATGTGTACAGCCTGGGGATGCTGATGCGCTTTTTGCTCACCGGCGGCTATGATCCCCTGTCCCGGCTGCCGGGGCGGGGCACACTTGCCCGGATCATCCGTCGGTGTACGGCCTTTGATCCCCAGGATCGCTACCCCTCGGCCCAGGCCGTGTCCCGGGCGCTGCAGGGCCGCTGGCGGCGACGGACGGCCGGAGTGGCCGTTTGCGGCGTGTGTGCGGCGCTGCTGTTCCTTCTGTTGGGGCCCTCCGCCCATGAGGATGAAGTGCAGGTCTCCTCTCCCCTGCTGGAAGCGGCCCTGTGCCAGGAGCTGGGGCTGGAAGTCGGGGAGCCCATCCCGGCGGAGCGGCTGGGGGAGGTGGAGCAGCTGCTGGTGTGCGGCCAGCAGCGGATGAGCACCCTTCAGGAGCACGAGGCCCATGCGGAAGAAGCCCACGACTTCTATGTGGTGCAGACGCCCCACGGGGACATCGGCGATGAGGATCTGGAGCTGTTGGCGCGATGCAGCGGCCTGCGGGTGCTGATTTTGGACTACCAACAGATCTCCGATCTGTCTCCCTTGGCGGAACTGCCCCTGGAATATCTCAGCCTGACAGGAAACCAGGTGTCCGATCTCAGCCCGCTGGCTGGTCTGACGAAGCTGCAGGTACTGAATCTGGGCGAGAATCCGGTGCGGACAGCGGAGGGGGTGGCCCAGCTGCCGATGCTTCGGGAGGTAATACTGGAGGCTACCGGTGTCACCTCCGTGGCGGCCTTTGCCGGTAGCGACATCCAGTATTTGAACGTGCGCACCACCTGGGTGACGGACTACACGCCCCTGGAGACGTGCCCCAGCCTCACCCGGCTGGTCACCGGCAGTATGCCGGAGGGGGCCGCGGAGACCCTGGCGGGGCTGTCGGGGCTGGAGGAACTGCGGCTGTACTCCACCGATGGGCTGGATCTGTCTCTTTTTCAGGCGCTTCAGCGCCTCCGGGAGGTGGACTTCTCCGGCAGCGCCGTCTCCCACCTGGAGGCTTTGACAACACTTTCCTCTCTGCAGTATGTCAATCTGACGGAGACCGGGACGCGGGACCTGGCGTTCGCCGCATCCATTCCGGCCTTGACGGAGCTGGATCTGCGGGATAACCATCTCACCGACCTGACGCCCCTGCTGGATTGCCCCTGGCTTACGCGGCTGGTGCTCAGCTCCCGCCACCAGGGGCTGGCCCGGGAGCAGCTGGCCCAGGCGCCCTTTGAGATCGTGTATCAGGGATAAGTGCGCAGCCTGCGCACCACTTTTGACCTCCTGTATGGTATGCTGAAGGCAAACCGGCGAAAGCCGAATTGCAAGGAGGTCAACAGCATGAACAGAAAGAAATGGATCGCCCTCTGCCTGGCGGGGTGCCTGTTGCTGGCGCTGAGCGCCTGCGGAAATCCGGGAGCGGACGCGGAGAACTCCGGCGGAACGGAGGAGCCCACTCAGACCGGGGAACCTGCCCAGGCCGAGGAGCCCACCCAGCAGGAGACGCTGGTGGAGTATGCCGTGGAGGGACTTGGCACCTTTACGCTGCCCGAGGGCTTCACCCAGGAGGCGGGAGAGATCGCCGAGCCTCTGCCCACTACCTACGCCACCTTTGAGAAGGACGGCTATTACATCCAGGCCAACCGCTTTGGCACGGATGCCTATGAGATGGCGGGGGTGCCCCTGCCCACCGACCTGGAGGACTACTCCACCCGCAGCGGCGTCCAGGACTCCGTACCGGAGGGGACGGTGTTCGACTATGACGACTACGGCAATTTCGCCGCCCAGTTCATCCAGGAGGACGGTCAGCTGTGCTACTATGTGCTGCTCCAGGGGGAGGAGTCCTTTGGCAGTATCTACCTCACCGCCCCGAAGGATCAGTTTGACGCGGACACGGTCGCCCAGTGGTTGAGCGGCTCAGTGCTGGAGTGAGGCTATGAAAAAAAGAGTTCTGGCGCTTGCGCTGCTGGTCGCCGTGCTGACGGGCTGCGCGGGGAAGGACGCCTCATCCCCGGTGACAGGCGGCGCGGCATGGAGTTTCCCGGAGGGACCCGCTCCGGCTGAGGAGTACGAACGCTTTTCCTGGTATGGCTTCGGGGAGGAGAACCCTGATCGCAACCCCAGCGCCGCGGCGACAGAGAAGGAGATGGCTGACATGCTGGCCGCTGTCATCGAGGCGGCCGGCGGGGACGTGGAGGGCTGGCGGGAGCTGACTGCCCACGCCTCGGACGAGGGGATCTATCGCGACTACTGCGCGATGTTTCTACTCTACGCTGCCGAGCACATGGACGCCACGGAGTTTACGATGGGCTTCGCGCCCTATCTCCTGGGCGGTCGGACGGATGAGAACTGGGACGCCTTCGGTACGGACATCCGGGGCGGTTACCGGCTCTTTGAAGAGTTCGGTGAAAACTGGGATCGCGTCTGCGTCTCGGTGTCCAGCCAGATGGAGGACGGGCAGGAGATGAATTACCTGAACGCCAGCCAGAACTTCGTTGTCAGCCGCCTGTCGCTCATCACCGGCGAGCCGCTACTGGACTTTGACTACGGGACTTTCACCATGCATCTCACGGAGCCCCTGACCTATGAGGACGCCGCCGTGGCCGTAGTGCGGCTGTTTGAGAGCTTGCCCGAGACTGCCGAACGCTTCCCGGAGGATCAGGCGGTCACTGCCCGGGTGGAGGAGCTGCTCCAGGCTGGCCGGGACCGGCGGGACGCCGTTTTGGCCTCTGAGACCGCCATTGCGAAAGGCGACACATTTGTGCCCGGTGAGACCTATACCGGGACAGCCTACTATGTCTCCAACAGCGGGGACGATGCCAATGACGGTCTCAGCCCGGAGACCGCCTGGGCGACCATCGACCGCCTGAATGCCCAGCCGCTGCAATACGGTGATGCAGTGTTCTTTGAGCGGGGCGGCGTCTGGCGGGCGGCGCAGGTATACACTAAGCCAGGCGTCACCTACTCCGCCTACGGTGAGGGAAACAAACCGGGGCTGTACGGCTCCGTGGAAAACGGCGGCGGCGCGGAGAAGTGGACGCTTTGGCACGAGGGCGAGGACGGCAGCAAGATCTGGGTCTACGACCGCCCCATGCTGGACTGCGGCTCCATCGCACTGACTGACACGCTCGGGGCTGTAAAAGTCCAGGGCTTCTGGAACGGGGAGTGCTTCCAGCCGGTGAGCGAGCTGTGGAGCACTGACCGGACGGAGGAGGCGATGGCGGAGCAGGCCGCAATGCCGGAATTTGACCCGGCGGAGCAACTGACCGAAAATCTCACCTTCTTCTGCGAGGCCGGCAGCGGCCTCCCTGACTCGCTGCCCATCTACCTGAGCGGCTGGGTGGATACCGGGGAGCGGGAGCAGTACTGCCTGACTGCCGATGGGCCGCTGTATCTGCGCTGCGACGGGGGCAACCCCGGCGAGCTATACCCGGACATGGAGTTTCTCTCCCCCTATGCGCCCTTCGACGGTGTGGCGGATGACGTGGTGATCGACAATCTCGCCGTACTCTACACGGGGCGGAACATTCTCTCCGTCGCGCCGGAGTGCGAGGGCGTCCTGGTGCAGAACTGCGAGCTGGGCTGGGGCGGAGGCTGCGCCGCTTCCTATGCCCTGGACACCATCACCGGCTATGGAGCCGGCGTCCAGCGCAACGGCGGTGTGGGCGGAGCCAGCTCCAGCCATAACACCTTCCGCAACAACTACGTCCATGAGACCTATCAGGAAGGGCTGGGACTGGAGACCGCCATCGAGTTCAGCGGCCAGGCCTTTGACGTGACGGATGTGACCATTGAGGGCAATGTGTTTTATCACTGCGGTTCTGCACTCATCTACTTCAACTGGGACGAGGCGGCAAACCCCGACCACCAGTTCAGAAACGTCAGCTTCCGGGACAACCTGGTCTTTTACAGCACCATGAGCGACTGGGTGGACACCGGCGAGGACGTAGACGGCTTTACGACGGGGGCATTTACCATCGATGGCGGCCCCAATATGCAGGACGGCACCGTGGAGGTTCGGGACAACGTGTTCTTCGCCGCCCGGGAGTGCCTGGTGTATATCAGAACCTATGTGCCGGAGTACCTGCCGGACTTTGAGGGCAACATCTACGCGCAGTTTTCCGACGGTGTGTTCCTCTCCAGCGTCTCCGCCCCCAACTATTGGAGCGCCAACGCCGCCGAAGGCGTCCGCAAAACACTGTTCGATGAGAGCGGAGAGGTTCTGAGCCTCTCCCGGAGCCGGTGGGGTGAGGCAGACTGGTAACAGTCCGGTTACGCCGGAGGAGCAATGGCTGGCTCGCGGCGGCCTTTGACCCACACGCTGACCCACACGGGGAAACGAGCGGACGGAGACAATGGACACAAGAGTTCCGGAAAGGATGGCACCCCGGAGCGAAGAGGGTGCAAAAGGGTCTGAAAGCAGCAAACCCTATCCTCCCAATCAGTTGGTAAGGATGAGGTCCCCAGTTCAAATCTGGGTAGCAGCTCCATAAAACACCCGCTTTTCACGTGAAAAGTGGGTGTTTTCTTTGCTTTTTGCAACTATTTTTGATGGTTCGAATTTTGGCTTTTGCCTTTGACCACAGAACCAGCCACAGACAGGAAAAAGACGGGCCTCCGAGGGCATTTTGCCTTCGGAGGCCCGTTTGTGCAACACGGCAGACTTTCCTGGTCAACCTGCTATATTTTCCGGTTACATCCGGTTTTTCCCGGCGGCGATCTCCGCCTTCATCTCCCGAATTAGTATGGCCAATTTTTCCTCACACTCCACCTCCGTTTTGGCATAGACGTTCCGGGCCATGCGCTTGCCGTTGACGATGGGAGAGTAACGGCCCTCCCACAGGTGGTCATTGATTCGACTGACACATCCGGTGCCCGGTTTGCGCCGCTGGCCCTTGTGGGCTTGGAAGGTGCTGGGGGCTGGTTTCTGGGGGGCGGATTCTTGTCTGGGTTTCGGTTCGGCTCTCCCAATCCCCCGGTCGATCTTGTCTGCTGCGTTCTGCCGCATGGCATCGGTGACGTGGGTATAGGTGTTCAGGGTGGTGGTGCTGGACACATGGCCGATGATGGTGGACAGCGTTTTGATGTCCATGCCGTGTTCCAGGGAGGCGGTGGCGAAAGTGTGCCGCAGATCATGGAACCGCAGGCGCTTGCATTCCGCCCGCTCCAGTACGGTCTGGAGCCGCTTCCGGACAGCAGCTGGGTCCATAGGGGAGTCTTCCTTGACTGGAGAAGGGAACATCCAGCGGGAGTGGACAGTTTTTTGGTAGGCTTTTAAGACCTTCAAGACAGGAGCAGGGAGAAGGATCGTCCGATTGCCTGCCTTAGTCTTGGGAGGAGATACCACCAGCTCGCCCTTTACCCGGTGTACCTGCCGCTCTACTCGCAGCGCCCCGGTGCGGAAATTCAGGTCACCCCACTGGAGGGCCAGGATCTCGCCCCGGCGCAGGCCGGTGGCCAGTTCCAGCAGCAGGAGTTCGTAGCAGCTGTCCTCCCTGGCCTGGATCAGCAGCCGCTGGATCTCCTCTGGGGTCAGGATCTTCATTTCTCTGCCCTTGACAGGCGGAAGTTTGCAGCTGTCTGCGGGGTTGCGGAAGATCAGCTTTTCTTCCACTGCCTTGTCCAGGGCTGCGTGGAGGGTGGTGTGGATGCCCTGGATAGTCTGATCGGAGAGACCTGTACCATAGAGCTCCTTGCGCAGCAGTCTGCCGTTCTGCTTGAGGTGGGTATAGAACTGCTGGATGTCCCCAGCGGTCAGCTTGTCCAGCTGGATACCGCCCAAGGCGGGGATGATGTGTTGGTAGATTCGTCGTTCATAGGACATCTGGGTATTAGGCCGAAGGCTTGCCTTTTTATAGGTCTGGTACCAATGGTCCAGCCAGTCCCCCAGGGAGATACTTGGCTTGGGAACTTCAGGAGCAGGAGCCTCCAGGCTCTCCCACAGGGCCTTCAGCTTTGCCGCACATTCCGTTTTCGTCTTAGCAAGGACATTTTTGGTTTTAGGGAGGCCCTTCTCGTCATAGCCGATGACAATGCGCCCTTCCCAGCGGCCGTCCTTTCTCAGGCGGACGCTGCCGTCGCCGTGTTTTCTGCGTTTTGCCACGGGGCCATCTCCTCTCCTAAGTAGTCGGTCAGGAAGCCGCCCACGATCTCCGCCGCCCGTTTCTGCATATCCCCAGTGGTGTGGGTGTAGGTGTCCAGAGTGAAGGCTGATCTGGTGTGGCCCAAGATGCCTGATAGAGTCTTGACATCCACGCCGCTGGTCAGGGCATGGGTGGCGAAAGTATGCCGCAAATCATGGAACCTGATACTGGGAAGGTCAGCCTCTTTCAGCAGAGCCTTCATCCTGTCGTAGGCGGCACCGGGGCGGGTGGGCTGTTCCGGTTTCAGAGGGTCAGGGAAGATCCACTCGGTCATAGCGGATTTTTTCCGCTCCCGAAGGAGCTCCGCCGTGCTGAACGGCAGGATGATGGTGCGGGTACCAGCGGCGGTCTTGGTGTCCCAGGCAGTCAGTTTCCCCCCCTTCTCCTGATGAATGGTGCGGCGCACCTTGAGGGTGCCATCTGCCTCATTGAAGTCTGTCCACTTGAGGCCGCAGATCTCTCCCCGGCGCAGGCCGGTGGTCAGTTCCGTGTAGAAGAAGTCGTGCCAGGTGGTGTCCTTTTGAATGGCCTCCATGAACTGATCCAGCTGTTCATCGGTTAGAACCTTCTTGGGCTTGTAGCTGAATTTGGGGGCTTCGATCTCCTCGGTGGGATTCCTCGGGATGACGCCGGCCTGCTGCGCCGCTCCCAATGCCTCGTGAAGCATGGAGTGAATGCCACGGATCGTTCCGCTGGCCAGCCCTTCGCCGGTGATCAGGTTCCCTTGTTTTGCCAGCGTGTCATATAGCTTTTGGATATCTTTTCCCTTGATCTGGGAGATAGGCTTGGCCCCGATGTAGGAATTAATATGTCGGGTCACGGTTCCTCGGTATCTGGTCAGGGTGGAGGGACGGATGGTTCTGGCAATGCCCTCCAGCCACTGATCCAGCCACTCCCCAAGGGTCATCCGGCTCTGCTCTGTCAGGTCAACGCCACGATAAATATCGATATGATGCCGGAGCTTGGCAGTCAGTTCTTTCTGGGTATCTGCGTAGATGTATCGGAAGATAGAGTCTCCGTTTTCCTTGTGGCCCACCACGATGCGGCCTTCCCAGCGGCCATCCTCCCGTTTGCGCACCATGCCGTCCCCGGACGGTCTTCTCTTTGCCATGTTTCTCATCTCCAGAGTTTATCTTTGATTTGCGACGCAATTTCTGAGTGCCTCACTTGATAGGCGGGAACTTGTGAGGCTCTGCCACCCATTGATACACCACGGCTCCGCAGCGGCGGCAGATCAGATACCGCAGCCGGCTGCCCAGGAGTCCGTGTTTCTTGTAGGTCACCAGCGCCTCACCGTGCTGCCATCCCAGGCCCAGGTCGCCACTCCCGCAGTACTGGCACCGCTGGACTGGGATTTGATTGGTTGTCATGGTCATTCCTCCTCAGCAACACAACATACCACAGAAACGGGAAATAGCCAGGGGCACTGTGAACTATTATCAAAAAGTTATCATTTGGCCGGTTAGTTTTGCTGTCAGATCCCACTGGGCTTCCGCTCCCGAGGGCTTTTGTTGTTTACAGTGCCGTAATTTTTGAGGTGCTCACATCCCGTTCATGACTATGCCGCCCTGGTTCTGCTCCTCCTCGTGGTCATCCGGCTTGTGGCCCAGGGCGATCTTCTTCTCCTGGATTCTCCTTCGGAGTTTGCGGTCCACATGGAGGCCGGCGCCAGATTGGGGCAGGGAACGCTCCTCAAAGATCCGGCTCATGTGGTAGAGCAGGCGGGTGACTGCCAGCGTCACAGAGGGCGGGCGGATGCTGTCCTGATGCTCCAAGAAGAATCGTGCGTACTGGTTCCCCTGGGCGGCGGAGCGGCTGAACCAGTCCATCGCTTGGGCCAGGTTGTGAGTCACTCCCTGCCCCGTCAGGTATAACTTGCCCAGCATATACTGGGCATACTGGTTGCCCGCCTCCGCTGACTGGGTGAGCCACTCTGTGGCTCTGTTTGCATTTTTAGACACAACCTCGCCGCTGAGATACTCCTTGCCCAGCCGGTAGGCGGCGAAGTGATTCTCGTTTTTCGCGGCATGTTTCATCCAGCGGATGCCTTCGTCCGGTTCTCGGACTTCGAGATCGTCAGAGAGAAGCAGTTTGCCCAGGGCATACTGTGCCTCTGGAAGGTTTTGCTTGGCCGCTTGAACGAGCCAGTGCTTCGCCCTTTGACTGTCCGGAATCAGCAGAGGGCCGTCCCGGTAGAGCAGGCCCGTCAGGTACTGGGCGTGGGCATCTCCTCGTTCCGCCAGCCGCTCCAACTCCTCCGCTGCCCCGTCCCGGTCTGCCAGAGAAAGGGACTCGTCCTGGATGATTTGCCGCAGTTCCCAGCAGGCATAGGACTCGCCCTGCACTTGTTCCAGTTCGTCATGGCCGGCCAGGTCAGCGTCCTCGAAGGTGATTTCCACCATGCGGATGCGCTCCGCCTCCTGGATGATGGCGTTCTTGATTTGCCGGAACCCCTTCTCCTGGGACAGTTTTTTCTTCTCTCTGGGCTTGTTGTGGTAGTAGCTGTCTACCTCACTTTGGAGGACGCACCACTGGTCGTAGCATTGTTTTACTACTGGTATCTCCTCCAGCTTGTCCACAATTTCGTCCACGGTTTTCTTCACCGGCTTGGAGAGATAACCGTAGGACTTTTTGCCCTTGACCGTCTCCAGTTGTCCGGCCAGCTTCTCCATCTTCTGCTCAATTACAGGCTCTGTGCAAATACTTCGTGCCATCTCCCGGGTGAGTTTTCGGATGGCCCGCCGTGCCTCCCGCACCAATTCATCCCGCGCCTGAGACTTCTGCTCGTAGGTATGGAGCATCTCCTGCCGGAAGATCTGATTGGTCAACTGAGACTTGATTTTGCGGATGCCCTCCCGCGTCAGGTAAGCTTCCTCCGGCTGTGTTGACCACGCCATCATGTGGACATGGGGGTGTTCCCCCTCGTCGTGGAAGGCGGCGTACCAGCGAAAATTTCCCGGAGCAATATTCATGGCGGCGGCGATGTCATTGCGGTTTGCCCGGAGCAGATTCATCCACGCCTTGGCATTGTCGTAGCCAAGACGCGTCGCATCCTCCCGTTTCAGAGAGATGATGTGGGTCCACACATTGCCGGTGTAGTGATCCAGTTCACTCATGGCTTGCTCCAGATGTACGTCGTCCTCGTCTCCAAAGAGGCCGTGGTCGCCCAGACGCTCCGCCCTGGGCCGGGTGGCGATGTACTTCATGTAGCCCTCTGACTGCTGCACCGCCGACCAATTTTCCTCCAGCGCCCTGGTAATGAAGGTTGAGGCATTTGCCTTGGTGGGCTTGGCCTCGTAGTCAGAATACTCGTCCAGTTCTTTGGACGAAGGGAAATCTTTCACCAGTTTTCTGACCAGCTGCTCCTGCTTTCTGGTGGGCGGGCGGCCATCCGGGAGGATCTCCACCCGCTCTCTGGTCCCGATGTACCGCAGGTAGCCGCTGACAGAATGGCTCCCATCGCACTTCAGGTAAGGGCTTTTGACGATCAGTCTTGCCATTCATCGTCCTCCTCCCAGGCTCTACGTACCCGCTGTTCCAGCGAGATACGGCCGTTGGTCTTTCTCACATTTTGTACGCTCTCCGACCGCCGACGGCGGAGATCCTCGTCGCTGAACTGATAGGTGTCGGCCAGGATGCCAGCCACCATGTCCTGCCCCACCGCCTGCCGGAAGGCGATGGAGGACAGCCGTTCCTCCAGTTGTCCCAGCCGCCCATCCAGGTAAGACTTGATAGAGGTGGGGAGGAACAGGCCGGCATCGTTGGCGCTGAGGTAGTCCAGGTAAAAGTCCACCGCCCGCTCGACGAAGGCGGTCATGCTCCGGCTTCCGTCCTCCTGATACCGGCGCTCCAGGATGGCTTTCTTCTCTGGGGTGAGATAGAAAGCAAATCTCTCTTTTTTGCCCATAAACTGCTCCTTTCCGGGGCGTGACCCCTATTTTTTCGTTATGGCAGTAGGAGTTCGGGGATTGTGACCACAAACGTGATCCCCGCTGGCTGTTTTTGACCCCACTTTTGATACACCGTAAAACCCCGTAACGACCCGCACTGCGGGGCGAAGTGACTGGCCGGAGGCGCCCACGGCGACCCCGGCTTTTATCCTGCTTTTCTTTTCGTCCTCCGCAAAGAGCTCAGGATGGTGAAAGCCCTCTCTCTAAAGAGGGGGAGCAGCGGTCCAAATCCGGCCTGTATCCTTTGGGAGGGGCAGGGACTCTGCCTGCCCCGAAGGGAGCCACACAGCGGCCCACAGGCGGTCACGCGGGGCTTTCCTGCTCCAGCAGGAGGTTCACCACACGCTGGCGCTCTGTAGCCAACTCCAATTCCTCCAACTGGCGGTCGTAGTACTCGTCGATCACCTCCTGGATCGGCCGGAGGGTGAACAGTAGATTGCCGTTGCGCTTTTCTCCTGTCTTGGTGATCACCTCGGTGGGTTCCGTGGTGATAAGTCCACGCTCCTCCAGCTGCCGGATGTACTTGCGGACAGTATTTTCACTCATGCGCACTGCTTCGCCGATGGTTCGGATGCTGGGCCAGCACTGATGCGTCTTGCGATTCTCACACCGTTTCAGGAAACTGTACACAGATAACTCTCCGGCGCTCAGGCCCAAGAGAAACACTTCGTTGGGCAGAGAGAAAAAATTTCCGCGTCCACTGTACTTGCTGTATCTCATACGCCACCTCCCGTTTGCTCGTTCACCCACTGAATGAATTGCTCCTTGGGCACCACCATCCTGTTGCCGATGCGCAGCACCGGGAAAACCGGTTCGTGCATGAGTTCGTAACCACTGGACGGTGACACGCCAAGGACTTTGGCCACCGTTTCTGAATTGAGAAACAGCGGCAGGTCGTCGTAGTTTTTGTAACTGGATTCTTTCATGACATTTTCACCTCCCACTACTTTACCCGAGGACATTTCATGTGTGACATAGAATTGACACACATGTGCCTCTTTTGTCCTCTCACTATGTATTGGGAAAATAATATCCTTTTGACATATTTCTGACAGAAAAGCGGAGCGCCTGCTTTGTCAGCAGACGCTCCGCTTAATCTTTTTGTTCATTCAATTTTGCGCTGGTTTCCGCAGGCGGCATTTTCCCTCCGCCTCGTCCCGCTTCTTCAGGAGCCGGGCCAGTGCAGAGAAAAATTTCTTTTGCAGGTAGTCCACGCTGCCCCGGTTGAGGTGGTGGGCTTCGGCGTACTTGCGGATAGACAGCCCATCCACAAACCGCTCCCGGAAATAGTCCTGGTAATCCGACAGTACCGTTTTCAGGGCATTGTCCAGAAGCTGCAGGTCCTCTTTCAGCTTGGCGAAGTCGCTTCGTGTGATAGCGGCGAACCGCTTTTCCTTCACGCAGAGGCGATATTTGCTCCGGTCGAAGTTGTAGTTCTCGCACAGGTCTTTGGCGTACATGAGGTAGGAGAGAGACTGCTGATATGCTCGGGAGTCGTATTCCTCCTCCAGCTGCCGTCTCTGCCTTTTGCGCACCGGCCCACGGAATCCCTCGTCTTCCAGGCGTTCGATGGCAGACGCTGAGATCTTCATGTTCATCAGCCGCTTGTACTTGGCCTTTTGCTCTCCGTCCACTTCCACAAAGGAGCAGAAGGACTTTTTGCTGGAGGTGTAGTACTTTGGGGTTTCCGCGAAGGGGTAGGTGGTCCAGATGACGGTCTCCTCGCCGGTGTCAGCATCCGTGGCTGTGGAGACAACATAGACCACCTTGCCATCGTACCGCCGGTAGTACCCGGCACAGATCCGCCTACCTGCCATCGCCGCACCTCCA
>ERZ827423.1134-NODE-1134-length-27892-cov-5.070446_pt1 | contig 27892 bp, 23 predicted proteins | sample MGYA00519775_ERZ827423 | MGnify/ENA primary metagenome ERZ827423 (study PRJEB31778, sample SAMEA3449296) | human gut metagenome | biome: human gut; feature: human-associated habitat; material: faeces | place: United Kingdom | collected 2010/2012 ...
CCGCTTGACCGTCACATCGTCATACTGGGTAAAATTTTTGATGAGCTGCTGGGTAATGGTGGAGCCGCCCTGGATATCCTTGCCGGTAAACATCAGCAGCACGCCGTTGATGGTGCGCTTCCAGTCCACGCCGTTATGTTCGTAAAAGCGCTCGTCTTCAATGCTGATCAACGCCTGCTGCAAGTGCAGCGGGATATCTTCCAGATCCACCCAGACCCGGTTCTCGTCCGCGTACAGCTCCTGCAGCTCCACATAATCGCCCACTTCTTTATCGTATGCCATAATCGTGGTCGTGGAATCCAGCGTAAGGTTTGCGAACAGCTCATCCATGGTAGGATCTTCAAAATCATTGATGATAGTTACAAAGATGAGCAGGCCGACGGCGGCCATTCCGGCCAGCAAGCTCACCGCATAGCCGAGACCCTTCAATACGCTGAAATACCAGCGGCTGTTCGATTTTTTTCTGTTCTTTTTCAACTGTTTCAGTTCCTTTGCGTCCACCCGGATGGTATCGGCCAAATCATCCTGCGCGGCGGCCTCTGCAGGCGCACCGGACGCGCCGAACACCATGGTCGGCGATTCATCCGCGGCCTGCGGCTGCGCATCGTCCTGCGCACCTACCGCGGACATGGGAATGGTATCCGACATATCGACAGCGTCGGCGTCATCCTGCGGCGCGGCAGGATCAGTCGGCGGAGCCTGCGCTTCGGCAAGCGATTCCTCCGGTTCAGATGCATTTTCCGGCGGCGTCTGCGACGCTGCGTCCGCCGGCACGGGCTGCTCCGCGTCCACTGGCGCGGGCTGCTGCTGTTCCGTTCCATGGACGCGCTCCGTCGCTTCCCGGACCGCAGCAGCAAGATCGTCCATCTGCGTCTCGGATTCGGCGGCGTGTCCCATACCGTCTCCGGAGAGAGCCGCGGCGGCGTCCGCCGCGATTCTGGAGCCGTTCTGTTTTGCCTGGCGCGCGGCGTTTACCGCGCGCGCGATATCCTCATTGCCGTCTATATTCAAATTGTCAAGATTGTCGTCATGATTGCGATTGTCCATGCTAGTTCCCCTCCCCTCGGCAGGCGCCGCCCAGCGTCGCCGGCCTGTGGGCATTGTCTTTGCCTGATTGCATTTGCCTTACAAAAAAATCTATGGGTTATTATATCATACTTTTTGAAAATAGCAAGAAATTTACTATTTTTCGTCAACTGGGATACAGCAGATTTACAGGACCAAATCCAGCAAATAAAGCAGCCCGTACAGGATCGGCTGATGAACGATATATATCAGCAGCGTGTTCCTGCCCACAAAATCCAGGCCCGGTATGCGGAACTTGTACCAGTTGTCAGGGATGACGCCCTGTTTCATATACCGGCCGAATACCACGCCGCAGAAGTACAGCAAAATCCATGGGAAGATCCCGAAAAAGTCCGGCGCGGTAAACCCGTAGGGCGTAAACCCGGTGATAAAGTACGGCACTTCCAGGCGAAGGCCGAACAGGTTCAGATACAGCGGCTCGAACTGGTATCTGGACGTCAAAATCACAAAAACAACGAACAGGAACAGGTATACGGCCAGGTTGACGCGTTCAAACAAAAAGTCGCAGTACTTGTGGCAGACAGCGTAAATCAGCGCGGCGACGCACAGGAAATGCAGGATGCCGAAATAGATCGCCCCGCTCGGGCCGAAAAAGATTGCCGAGCCGATGGTGATAATCATCGCTGCGAAAAACAGCTTGAGCGCCCTTCGGAAATTGTTGCGGCTGTAATTGCATGAGATGCCGGACACGAATACAAACAGCATCTGGAATCCAAAAAGCCAGTATTCCATGGATTCAGAGTAGAAAATACTGCCGATGAACCGGTTGAAGCCCGTCCCTTCAAAGAAGCCGAAAGTGCAAACGTCGTATGCGAAATGGTAGAGGACCATGGCGATAATGGACAAACCGCGCAGAGAGTCCACGAACGGGACGCGATAACCAAGCCGCGTAATCTCATCCGTTCCCTCCGAGAATTCGCCCAGGCGCTTGCGGGACGCCTTCGGCATGGGCGGCAGGTCGCGCGGTTCCTTGCGCAGATAGTCCGCCAACTTCGTCTTCCAGCTCACCGGCGCAGCCTGCCCCTGCTGCTGCGACGTCTCAACCTTTCTGTTTTCATTCAGGTCGCTCATTGCACTTCCTCCATTATTTCCCTTTTATGCCGCACATATGCAGGCGCCCATGCATACGGGCGTCTGTATTACACATTAAAGCGGAAAAGGATAACATCCCCATCCTGTACGACGTATTCCTTGCCCTCGCTGCGGACCAGGCCTTTTTCCCGGGCGCCCGCCATGCCGCCCGACTGCATTAGATCGTCGAAGGCGACCGTCTCGGCGCGGATGAAGCCGCGTTCAAAATCAGAGTGTATCTTTCCCGCTGCAGCCGGCGCTTTTGTGCCCTTTACAATGGTCCAGGCACGAACCTCGTCTTCACCCGCAGTAAGATAGCTGATCAGGCCGAGCAGGGTATAGCAGGCGGAAACCATCCGGTCGAGCCCTGAGGCCTCCAGTCCGATATCCTGCAGAAAAATCTGTTTCTCCTCCTCGTCGAGAGAAGAAATCTCCTCTTCGAGCGCAGCGCATATGGGCAGCACCTGCGCACCTTCCGCTGCGGCGAGTTCCTGCACCGTCCGATAATACGGACTGTTCTCTATCCCGGCGGCAAACGTTTTCTCATCCATATTTGCCGCGTATATTACGGGCTTGACGGTCAGCAGCGCGACATTGCGCAGCAGTTTTTCCTCCGTTTCGTCGTATTCCAGCGCGCGGGCGGGCAGCCCGTCGCTCAGGGCGGCGTCTACCCGTTCGAGCAGGTCGAGCTCGGCCTGAAAACTCTTATCGCCCTTGAGCGCTTTTTTCACACGGTCAATGCGGCGCTCGACCATCTCCATATCGGCGAACACCAGTTCCAGGTTGATGATCTCCGCATCGCGCCTGGGGTCGACCGTCGTCTCCACATGGATGACGTTATCGTCGTCGAAACAGCGCACGACGTGCACGATCGCGTCCACCTCGCGGATATGGGACAAAAACTTGTTGCCCAGACCTTCCCCGCGCGACGCGCCTTTGACAAGGCCCGCGATGTCCACAAACTCAATCGTCGCCGGCGTCACCTTTTTGGGATGGTACATTTCGGCCAGCGCCTGCAGGCGGCGGTCCGGCACGTCCACGATCCCGACGTTGGGTTCAATGGTGCAAAAGGCGTAATTCGCGGACTGCGCGCCCGCGTTCGTAATGGCGTTAAACAGCGTGCTCTTCCCTACGTTTGGAAGCCCCACGATTCCTATTTTCATACTCTTCCCCCATCAGCCCTCAAACAGGAGGACGGCGTCCTCTGTCGGCCTTGTCATGGATATATACGCATGGGCCCTGCCCAGCTTCTGAAAACACCGCCGCGCGCGGTCCGGATCCTCAAAAATGCCGAACACGGCAGAACCGCTGCCCGACATGCAGACCCCGTCGGCGCCGCACTCGAACAGGTCGTCGTACGCCCATTTGATCTGTGGGCACTGCGCTGCGGCATACTCGTAAAACACGTTCCCCAGCCCGGCGCAGATCTGGCCCAGTCCACCCTGTTCCATCCCGGCGAGCAGGCGCTTCAAATCGCCAACGGGCGGGATGGGGTCGGCGTCGTACTTCGCATAGGCGGCCGATGTGGACACGCCCTGCCGATCCTTGATCACAACGATGGTGCAGTCCGGCATCGGGCGCAGAGGAGTGAGCTCATCGCCCGTACCGGTACACAGCGCCGTACCGCCCGTTAAGAAATAGGGCACGTCCGCGCCGAGCGGGCCGGCAAGCGCGGCGAGCGCATTGCGCGAAAGCGGCTCGCCGTAGAGCAGGTTCAAGCCCAGCAGCGCGCCCGCGGCGTTGCCGCTGCCGCCGCCCATACCCGCTTGTACGGGTATGTGCTTTGTCAGGTGTATTCGTGCGGCGGGCGGGATTCCGGTGGCCGCAAAAAAGGCGGCCGCCGCGCGGTAGACCAGGTTTTTTTCGTTATAAGGTATATACGGCAGGTTGCCGGTCAGGCGGATCTGGCCGCCGGCGGCGTCGATGGTCATGAAATCGTACAGATCCACCGTCTGCATGACAGTTTCCAGCGTGTGGTAGCCATCTTCTCGCACGCCCGTAATATTGAGCAGCAAATTCAGTTTTGCGGCGGTTTTCACTGTGACCAAACCCGTCACCTCGTCCTCTTATAATCTGGAAACAAAGCGCTCCATGCGATTCATCGCCGTCTCAATATCGCGCAGGCTCTTCGCATAGGAGATGCGCACAAAGCCCTCCCCGCTCTCGCCGAACGCGCTGCCGGGGACGATGGCGACATGTTCGTCGTACAGGAAGCGTTCGCAGAACTCCTCGCTGGGGAGCCCGTATTTTGCAATGCTTGGGAATACATAGAACGCGCCGAGCGGCTCGAAACAGTCGATCTTCATCTCACGAAAACGGCTGAGCAGCAGACGGCGGCGCATGTTGTATTCTTCCACCATCTCCTGTACTGCACAGTCGGTTTCAGGTTGGAGCGCCACGATCGCCGCGTCCTGCGCCATGGTGGACGCGGACATAATGGCGAACTGGTGTATTTTTGTCATAGTCTTGATGATGTCTTTCGGGCCGAGCGCATAGCCCAGCCGCCAGCCCGTCATGGCATAGGCCTTGGAAAAGCCGCCCACAATGATGGTGCGCTCCTGCATACCGGCTATGTTCGCAATGGAAACGTGTCGCTTGCCCGTATAGGTAAGCATGGCGTACAGCTCATCCGAAAGCACAAGTATGTTCGTGCCGCGCAGCACGGCCGCAATCGCCTCCAGATCCGCCCGTTCCATCACCGCGCCGGTGGGATTGTTCGGATAGGGCAGGACCAGTATCTTGGTCCGCGGCGTAATAGCGGCGCGCAGCTCTTCGGCCGTGAGCCGGAACTCATTTTCCGCCTTGGTACGGATAGATACCGGGCGGCCGCCGCACAGCTGCGTAATCGGCTCGTAGCAGACGAAGGACGGTTCCGGGATGATCACTTCGTCACCGGGGCCGATCAGGGTGCGGAAGCACAGGTCGATCGCCTCGCTGCCGCCCACTGTAACGAGGGTCTGGTCCGGCGTGTATTCCAGCTCAAACATGCGCGCGTTGTATTCGCAGATAGCCTTCCGCAGTTCGATGAGGCCGGCATTGCCCGTATAGAAGGTCCGGCCGCGAACGAGCGAGTCGATCCCCGCGTCGCGCACCACCCAGGGCGTGACAAAATCCGGCTCGCCAATCGAAAGGGACAGCACGTTGTCCATCGTCGAAGCGATATCGAAAAATTTCCGGATTCCGGAAGGTTTGAGCGTCCGTACCCGTTCCGGAATCAGTTGATTGTAGTCCATCATAGGGTATAACCCCTCTCGTCTTTTTCCTCGAACTTGTAAAAGACGCCTTCGTCCTTATACTTACGCAGGACGAAATGGGTGGTCGTGCCCATCACCCCATCGATCACGGCCAGCTTTTCCGCCACAAACAGCGCCACATCGCGCATATTGTCGCCGTCCACCTCGGCGCACAGGTCGAATCCGCCCGACATGAGCGAGACTGAACGCACTTCGTCATACTGGCTGATGTGCCGGGCCACCTTTTCAAAGCCGTGGCCCTTAGAGGGCATAACCCGTATCTCGATCAGGGCGCGCACGGGCGCGCTGTCAAGCTTCTCGTCGTTCAGGATTGCACGGTATGCAAGAATCGTGCCGTCCGCTTCATATTCCTGAATTGCCCTGGCAACGGCTGCTTCTTCCATGCCGAGCATCACGGCGATTTTCGCAGCGGTCAGCTTCGCGTCCTTTTGCAGCAGCTCCAAAATCCTGTCCATACCTGTTTCTCCTTTATCATTATTTTATGGAAATAAAACGCGGGGTTCTGTTTTCAAACACGGTGATATACTCAAAGCCGGCGGCCAGCAGCAGTTCGCGCGCCCTGTCCATGCCCCTGCCGACATGCGCGGCCTGATGCGAATCCGACCCGACGGTGATAATCTTTCCGCCGCAGTCCTTATACAGCCTGAGGAAATCGAGATCGGGCTGCGTCTTATGTACGGGCATGAAAAGCCCGGCAGTGTTCAGCTCTATCCCCTTATCCTGCTTTGCCAGCTGCCGGAACAGGTCGCCCGCCATGTCGAGGTAGGGGCGCAAATCCAGCGAGTAACCATCCCTAACGGCATAGCGCTCGAAATAGTTGAGATGCCCGATTACGTCAAACTTGCCCCAACGCAGTATTTCAAACAGTTCCTCATAGTACCTGCGGAAAACCGGCGTCTGGTCCTCGCTGTAATCCATGCGGTAAAAATCGCCCGTGCCGCGCGTGTTATGGCTCGACGCGATGATAAAATCGAACTTCCCGTCGGATATGGCGAGCTCCGCAAGCTCGTTCAGGTGGTTCGGACAGCCGAGCTCCACGCCAAACAGAAGCCGGACGTCCGTCTTGTTCGCAGCCACTGCGCGCAGGTACGTCTCGCGCATCATGGAGACCGGCCGGTTCTTCTCATAGGCGTTATACTGCGTGCACTCATAGTGGTCCGTCACGCAGATCTGATTAAGCCCCTTCTCCTGCGCCGCTCTGGCAATGGTCGGCAAATCGTCGAACGCGTCGAAGGAGAGGTAGGAATGCACATGGTAGTCGCATTGGATCAATGGGTTTCGCCTCTTTCCGGAATTTTTCATTTTTTTATAAACCAGCGTAAAAAACTGTTTCCATTTAATCGATTCTATGATAGTATTAGAGAAAACGCCCGCGCGCTGTCGCGGCGTTTAAAGTATTTTATCATACTTCAGCCGCCATATCAATTCTTTTTTTAGGCGCTGATACATTCCAATATTCAGGAGGACGAATTCATGAAAGCTGTCATCACCGTCGTCGGCGGCGACCGGGTCGGCATTGTCGCCAAAACCTGCGCCAAGTGCTTTGAGTTCAACGTGAACATACTCGACATATCGCAAAGGGTGGTGGACAATCTGTTCACCATGACCATGGTCGTCGACGTGACTGACTGCAATATACCCTTTACCCAGTTTGTCGACGAGATGAACAAGCTCGGCCAAGAGCTCGGGCAGAATATCCATACCATGCATGAGAATATATTCAACTCCATGCACCGGATTTAGGAGGCAGTATGCTGGAACATTACGATATACTGGAAACGCTGAAAATGCTCGAGCAGGAGCACCTGGACATCCGCACCATCACCATGGGCATCTCACTTGTCGACTGCGCCTGCGAGGACACGAAGCGTTTTTGCGACAACATCTATGATAAGATAACGACCAGCGCGCGCGACCTTGTGCCGAAGACGGAGGAGATTGAGAAGAAGTACGGAATCCCCATCATTAACAAGCGCGTCGCCGTCACGCCCATCTCCATCGCGGCGGCCGCCTGCAAAAATCCGGACTTCCCCATGATCGCAAAAACTCTGGACCGGGCGGCGGCCGCGCTCGGCATCAATTTCATCGGCGGGTTTTCCGCCCTTGTGCATAAAGGCTTTACCGACGCCGACCGCCGGCTGATCGACGCGATCCCCGAATCGCTTGCCCAGACGCAGAACGTCTGTTCCTCCGTCAACGTCGCCACGACGCGGGCCGGCATCAATATGGACGCGATCGCGCGCATGGGCGAAATCGTCAAGCAGACGGCGGATCTCACGGTCGACCGCGATTCTATCGGCTGCGCAAAGCTCGTCGTATTCGCCAACGCCCCGGAGGACAATCCGTTCATGGCCGGCGCATTCCACGGCGTAGGCGAACCGGAGCGGGTCATAAACGTCGGCGTGTCGGGCCCGGGCGTGGTGCGCAGCGCCATCCGCCGCGCGGGCGACTGCAATATTACCGAGATTGCGGAAATTATCAAGAAGACCGCGTTTAAAATTACGCGCATGGGCCAGCTCGTCGCGCATGAGGCGTCCGAAGCGCTCGGCGTCCCCTATGGAATCGTAGACCTCTCCCTTGCGCCGACGCCTGCCGTGGGCGATTCGGTCGCCCATATCCTGGAAGAAATGGGTCTGGAGAAATGCGGCACGCATGGCACGACCGCCTGCCTCGCCATCCTCAACGACGCGGTGAAAAAAGGCGGCTCTTTCGCCTCTTCGCACGTCGGCGGCCTGTCCGGCGCGTTCATCCCCGTTTCGGAAGACGCGGGCATGATCGACGCGGCGCGCTGCGGCGCTCTTCAGCTTGACAAGCTTGAGGCCATGACTGCGGTCTGCTCCGTCGGCCTGGATATGATCGCCATACCGGGCCGCACCAGCGCGGAGACAATCTCCGCCATCATTGCGGACGAGATCTCGATCGGCGTGATCAATAACAAAACGACCGCCGCGCGGCTCATTCCGGTCGTTGGCAAGGAGGAGGGCGACGAAGTCGTCTACGGCGGCCTGCTCGGCTCCGCGCCTGTTATCGGCGTACACCCGCAATCTCCCGAACGCTTTATTCGCCGCGGCGGGCGCGCGCCCGCGCCGCTGACGGCGCTGCGCAACTGAAAAACAGAGCTGAAAACGTCGAATGCTTTACGAAGACAACCCGAACCGCAACAAAATGCACTGCCAGATAAAAACAGGCGTCCCTTGGACGCCTGTTTTTTATCTGATTGGACGGACCATCTTTTTATATGTACATAACATATATTTTATGCGCAACAAATCTTATCCTTGACTTTTATCCGATTTCGGAATATAATGCAGTTCGTCTGCTTGCGGAAGAAAGGGATGCGCTATGGAACAGTATATTTTTGATTCACTCAAAACGTTTAATCAGCTTTATAAAGAGATGGATGAAATTTATCATCTGTACGCAAGAAAACACGACATTTCGGACTCGACATTATGGCTGCTGTACTCTCTGTGCGAAAATGATACCGTGTATACGCAAAAGCAGCTTTGCGACGCCTGGCACTCCCCGCCGCAAACCATCAATTCCGCTTTGAAAGGCCTGGAAAAACGGGGGATTATCAGATTGGAACCAGTTCCCGGCAACCACAAAAACAAGCGGATTGTTCTGACGGAACGGGGCAAGGAAATTGCGGATCAGGTCGTTTCCCCATTGATTTTCGCGGAACAAAGCGTACTCAAAAGTATGACCGAAAAAGAAAGGGCGGATCTGTTGTCCCTTACGCAAAAGTATGTTGAACTTTTGCAAACTGCGGTCGGTTGAACCGATCGGCAGACAGTTTTAATCCTGGTTGAAAGGAAATATGTAAGCAAATGAATTCCACCGTGCTATTTTCAGAAACACCGCCGCGCAAGCTGTTTTTCCTCGCTTCCATTCCCGGGGCGATCAGCATGCTCGCTTCCGCTTTATATCAAACGCTCGACGGAGTTTTTGTGGGACAGTATTTGGGCGCGACGGCGTTTGCAGCGCTCAATCTCGCGATGCCGTTTGTCCTAATCAACTTCGCACTGGCAGACCTGATCGGCGTCGGTTCAGCGGTGCCCATTTCCGTATGCCTTGGGAAAAATCAGACATGGCAGGCAAACAATATATTCACCTGCGCCTGCCTTATGATTGTCGGCGCGGGCATAGTGGTCGGCGCCATTCTGTATATGACAGCCCCGACGCTGATTCGGGTTATGGGAGCAGAAGGCGAATTTGCCGTGCTGGCAGTCCAATATCTGAGAGTTTACGCCCTCTGTTCCCCCATAACGACGATCGTATTTGCCGCTGACAACTACCTCAGGATCTGTGGATATATCCGCGGCAGCATGCTTTTGAATATCCTTATGTCCGTCCTGATCGCAATCCTGGAGTTTCTGTTCCTCAGCGTTTTCCGCTGGGGGATCTGGGCGGCGGCGCTGGCAACATGCTCCGGCATGCTGATTTGCGCGGTAATCGCCTTTGTGCCCTTTTTCCGGGGCAGGGCGCTGCTGCGGTTTTGCCGGCCGGCTTTCACAGGCAGGATGATCCGGCAAATCGTCGCCTGCGGAAGCCCGAACTTTTTAAACAATATTGCAGGCAGGATCACCTCTATTTTTATGAACGCAATACTGGTACGTATGGGCGGTGAAACGGCCGTGTCCGTATATGGCGTACTGATGTTTGCAGAGGGATTCATCCAACCGTTCCTGTATGGCATGTGCGATTCGCTTCAGCCTGCGGTCGGCTACAACTGGGGCGCGCAAAAATTCTCCAGAGTGCGCGCAATCGAAAAATACTGTTATATTGCAAGCAGCGTCGTTTCACTACTGGCGGTATTTGTCATAGTCTTAATCCCGGCGCAAATAACAAGCTTGTTTGTAGCCGGCGCCAGCGAGCAGACCATGCGCATGTCCATCAGCGCGTTACAGCTATTCAGCCTCACCTATATTACACGGTGGTTTTCCTTCGCCACGCAAAGCTATATGCTGGCGATTGAAAAGCCTCTTCCGGCATCGCTCATTTCAGTGTCAACGGCCCTGGTATTCCCCGCGATCCTGGTGGGTATACTGTGGCCGCTGGGGCTGACGGGTATCTGGCTGAATTTTGCCGCGACTTCCGTTTTGGCCGCTGCGTTATCCCTGTTCATTCTCCTGAAGCTTCGTTCTCAACTGAATCAACCGGATGCAGTGACAGAACCGTGATTGGGGAACAAAAGTTTCCAATAAGACGCAGGCGATGCAACAAAAGAGCACGGCTGCCGGCGCGCAGCGGTCGAAAAGCAGAAGAACGCCGCGCCGGTCTTGCGTACGAAATCCGGATTGCGCAATACAGATCAACAGGTATTCCATACAGAAACGCCCGGCAGGCTTTCATCTGCCGGGCGTGGTTTTATTCATTGGAAGAAGCTCGGAATCTATAATCGCGAATCGCGCCTGCGTTGCGCATGAGAAGCATCCTCCGAAACGGCTTGCGCGCGCTTTTATGCGGTTGAATCCGTTTTGAATAACTGCGGGACCGCAGCAGCCGCAGGCCGTCCGCTTTTCCGGCTCCGGGAAAATTCTCGTTTCTGTCAGGATTCCAGCGCAATGCGGAAATACGGCGCGTCTCCCAGCGCCGCCGTCTCGTCGTGACAGGTGAAGTACAGTATCTGATAGCGCTCCGAAAGCCTGGCCAGCAGTGCGAACGCCGCCGCTTTGCGCGCCGGGTCGAGGTTGCACAGCGAATCGTCAAACACGAGCGGCGGTTTTGATTCGGTGTACAGCAGCTCAATACAGGCCAGCCGCATGGCGATATACGCCGCGTCCGCCGTGCCGGTGCTGTAATAGCCGATCTCGTGGACTGCGCCGTCCTCCTCTATCCGCACAGCGCCGGCAGAATCGATCTTCACTGTGCGCGCCGGACCGGCAAGATACGAAAACAGCTTCGCCGCGCGCTCGTTAAGGGCTGGTGCGAACAGGCGCGTCATCTCATCATGCGCGCGTTCCAGCGCCGTCAGCGCAAGGTTGTACACATCCAGCCGCCGCCTGAGTTCCGCTTCCCGCTCGTCCAGCTCGTTGATCCGGCTCTGGATTCCATCCGCCGCCTGCCGGTGTTCCAGCCGCACCTGCAACTCGCCCTGCATTGCGGCGATCTCCGTATCCATCTGCGACGCCTGCCGCTGCGCTTCGGCGAGGGCAGCGGCCGCGGCTGTCACCGAAGCGCCCGCAGGGTTTTTCGTCGCCAGCGCGTCCATACGCAGGGCAATTTCGCGTATTCTGGCCTCCGTATCCATATAAGTGGATAGCTTCTGTTCCAGCTCCCGTAAAAAGGGCTTCCACCGCATTTCGTCCGCAATCCCAAAATGTCCGAAGAACTCGTTTAATTCTCCCTTCAGCCCTGCGCGCGCCGTCTCATACGCCGCCGCGTCCGCCCGCGCCCGGTCCTGCGCCGCAGACCAGGCGGCCCTCTTTTTCCGGCCAGAAGCCGACAAAACGCCGCCAAGCGCCGCAAGGCAGAGGCCTGCGCCAAGCGCCGCCGCGCCGGGAACTGCATACCGGACAAGCAGCAGAGCCAGCCCGCCCAGCCCCAGCAGGACGGCGAGAACCCACAGCCAGACGGGCGCGCCCTTCGGCATGGGCGGCGCAGAATCCGGCTGCGGTCTGCCTGCGGCCTGGGCTTCATACCGGTACAGGACTTCTTTCGCACGGTCCAGTTCCTCCCTGCCCGCGCCGCAGAGCTCCCGTGCAAGCGATTCACGCACGGCGGTAAGCTCCGCCCGCTCGCGGACCAGGGCGGCGCGGCGCTGTTCCAGGTCGCCCAGACGCTGCTGTTCGTGCGCGTTTGCCTGCGCGCAAAGCGCTTCGATCCGCTGTCCAAGCGCCGCTCTGGAACGCTTCTTCTCAATCAGCTCCTGCTGTAAACGCCTGTACCGTTCCGTCTGCGCATCCAACCGCTCCAACTGCGCGTGAAGCGCGTCCCGCTCTGCGCACAGAGCTATGAGCGCGCCGTTTCTGCGCCCGTTGTCGATCGCATTGCGCGCGTTTTTCAGGCGTGCCAACGCTTTTTGACAGGATACGTTTTCATCCGCGCCCGTGGCGATATTTCTCAGCTTGGACTCAATCTCCTCCATCGAAATGGCGGACAGCAGCGACTGTCCGAAAAACGCGGTGCTTTCAAATGTGCCGCGGGACAGGCCGAACAGCTCTTCGCCCGGCTCGCGCATGAATGCGACCGGCGCGGCCGTCGCTTCGTCGGACACCGCAAACGCCTGCTTCGACCCCTTCGCTTCCCGGTGCAGCCTGTAAAGCCTTCCGCCCTCGCGGTAAACCATGCTCCCGGCCGCGCCCGCCTCGGACCACGGCACATATTTCGCACGCTCCGGCAGTGGGTTCTGCTTGCTTTTCGCTTGCGAACTGAAACCGTAAAGCAGGAACCGGATCAGGGCGGCGTAAGTGCTCTTCCCGCTCTCGTTCGGGCCGCAGATGAGGTTCAGCCCCGGCCGCAGCGTCAGCGGTTCGCCGCGCAGCCGACCGAAACGGATGGGAATCAACTGCTCAATCCTCATCGAACTTCAGCTCCTCTCCGCCTATCGCCGCAAGCCCGGCGCGCAGAGCGCCGTCCACAACCGCCGGGTCGGCGCCGCTATGCAGGACGGCGCTTACAAACAGGCCCGTCAGCGTCTGCTCCGACGCGAGACGCTCTGCGTCCAGTTCGGGCCGGGTCTCGTCCGCCACTTTTACAAACTGGAACCTGCTTAGCCCCGCTGCGACAAGCGCCTGATTTATAACAAGGTCGGGGCGCACGCGGCCTTTCAGCGTCAACTTTAACAGCGACTCGTCCGGCAACGCCCGCGTCTGTTCCCGCGCCGCGTCGATCACGTCGGTGAGCGACTGCGCGCCCGTCACGTCCGCCGCTACGGCTTCAAACGTCGGGCTCTCGTCCCGGCAGAACAACAGCGTCGGCGGCGCGCCTTTTTCCAGCCAGCCCATCAGACAGCCCTTTTCCCCCGTCTCGTCGAAACCACGGCCGACAAGACAGCCGGGATAGGCGAAATACGTGCGCCCCTCGCGACGCACGCCAGAATAGCTGTGCACATGGCCAAGGGCGATATAGTCAAGCCCGCTCTGCGCAATTTCCGAAAGCGAAATGGGGTTGTAACTGTCATGCCCGCCGTAGCCCTGGACCAGGCCGTGCACGCACAACAGATTCAGCCTGTCCCCGTCCTCCACACGGAACCCCGCAAGGGGCGAACGCTCGCTGTGCGCAGTGCGGCAGCCACAGCCGTAGACGGACGCGCCAAGCCCCGGCAGATCCACGCGCTGGATCTCGCCCGCGTCGAACACAGTCAGGTTTTCGAGAGCCGGCAGTCCCGCATAGGGCGAATCGCCGAACAGGTAGTCGTGGTTGCCGGGGCTGACGAATATATGTATTTCCGGATGCGCCGCCGCAAAATCTGCCAGCATCTGGACGGTGGACGGGGCGCTGTAGCGGTTGTCAAACAGATCGCCCGCGATCAGCACTGCGTCCACGCCTTCGCGCGTCCCGCGTTCCAGCGCGCGACGAAACCCGTCCCGCAGCGCCTGCCTGCGCAGGGCGGCCGCCTTGGGCGGCAGACTGCGAAACGGCGTGTCCAGATGGCAGTCCGCCATATGCAGTATTTTCATTTCTTCCTCCTTCTCAGCCGAGCGCGATCAGGGCCGCGAGCGACCCGCGCGCCGCGCCCTGCCTGCGGTGCGAGTAATACAGCCGATCATCGCAGACCGTACACTCGCCGCAGATTGTGATATGTTCCGGCGCAATCCCGGCTTCGAGCAGGATGCGCTCGTTTGTCCGCCACAAATCGGCATGCAGCCGGCCCGTACCGGCGTTATAACGCAAACAGTCGAGATTCCCGCCCGCCCGCATCAGCTGCAGCGCGACTTCGTCCGATACCTCATAGCAGCACGGACCGGCGGCCGGGCCGACCGCGGCGAGAATATCCTCGCGCCGGCATCCGTACTGCGCCTGCATGTGCTCCGCCATCTTTGCGCCGATACGCTGCACCGTGCCGCGCCAGCCCGAATGGGCCAGGGCGCACACCCGTTTGACCGGATCGTAGAAGAACAGCGGCGTACAGTCGGCGTAAAACGTGACAAGAGTGACGCCCGGCTCGTCGGTAGACAGGCCGTCCACGTCGCAAAACCCCTCCCGGTATATGCCCGCGCCAACGTCCGCACGCCCTACGCGCCTGATATTGTCCGTATGCGTCTGCGCGCTCAGGACAAGGCTCTGTGTGGACAGCCCCAGCGCGCCGCACAGTATCTCGTAGTTTTTCAGCACCGTCTCCCGGCTTTCACCGCGATTCAAGCCCAGGTTCAGGCTCCGGCAGCCGCCTTCCGAAACACCGCCCAGCCTTGTGCTGAAGCAGTGCTTCACGCCCGCTGCATCAAACTGAGGGATGGTTAGATATTCCATTTCGCCCGCGCGGCGGTGGATGAAACCATTTGGCATAGTCCGCATTTCCCCATACATAGATAATAGTATTATTATATCATTTTTCCGACCAAACACAATATGTTTTATTTTGCATAAATTTACCTCAAAACACTGTTAATTTGTAAATGTTTGTGCTATAATAAAAAAAATTTACAATGACAATGAGGTGAAACTATGTATAAAATGACATCCAAAGAGCGCTTTGCACGAGCGTTCCAGCACAAGGAGGCGGACCGCGTCGTCATGTGGGACTTTCCATGGCCGGGCGCACTGCGCAAATGGCATGCGGAAGGCATGCCTGAAAACGTGAGCTATGAAGAATACTTTGACGTGGACAACGTCGGCCGCGTAGTACCGGACGAATCCCCGCGTTACCCGATCACGGTAGTCGAAGAGGACGACGAGTTCATCACCATCAAAAACGAGTGGGGCACGACCGTGCGCAACTTCAAAATGCAGGACTCCACTCCGGACTTTATCGACCACACGATCATTGACTGGGATACATGGCTTGCCGCCAAGGAACGCATTACGCCGGACCGCGACCGCATCCAGTGGGATTATCTGCAGAAGAACTATAAGGAATGGGTCAAGGAGGGTCGCTGGCTGCTCGGCGACGTGAACTTTACCTTTAACACGCTCTCTTCCACCGTCATGGGCATGGAGCGCTTCCTTGTCTATATGGTGACGGATCCCGAGCTGTGCATGGATATGCTCGAGCACATCCTGAAGGTGGACCTGCAGCTGCTGGACATGGCCTGGGATGCCGGCTACACCTTCGACATGCTCAACATTCGCGACGATATGGGTTATAAAGGCACCGCTTTCTTCTCTGTGGACATGTACAAGCAGATCATCAAGCCGACGCACCAGATGGCGGTGGACTGGGCCAAGAAAAAGGGAATTTATGTGCGCCTGCACTCGTGCGGCAACATCAACACCCTGCTGCCGGAGATCATGACCGTCGGTTTTGACGCGCTGCACCCGATGGAGGTCAAAGCGGGCATGGACCCGGTCCAGGTCAAAAAGGAATACGGCGACCGGCTTGTGCTCCACGGCGGCTTTGACGCCATGCTCTGGCATGACAAGGAGGCCATTCTGGCCGAAATCCGCCGACTGCTGCCAATCCTGAAGGAAAACGGCGGCTACATATTTGCGGCCGACCACTCCATCCCGAACGACGTGCCTTTTGAAAACATGAAGGCGATTATTGCCCTTGTAAAAGAACTCGGCAGGTTTGACTGAACGACGCCCCGCATGGCAACATGCGGGGCTTTTTTTGTCTGCGGCCCGAGCAATATACGATCCGAGCAGCACGCGGTCCGGCAGCACGCGGTCCGAGCAACGCTGGAAGCCAGGCCGCGCGTATCCGCCGCGGCACGGATCGTTTTTGCGCTTTTGGCATACCGGGCGCAGCCGGCCAGACGGACAGGCCGCGCTGGGTAGGGCTGTCGGCGGCGTGCTGCGCTGCATGCCGCCGGCGGCTGTTTTCGGACTCTGTTTTTTACCGCTTTTCAGCTCGAAAATGCGGTATGCCTTCTATTTTTAAGGCCTTCGACAGGCGCGCCTTTGTTGTTTTTTCATAGCGCGGAATGGTTCACCTTCAAGAATTTAGCACAACGACTAAAATTATATCAAAAACAAACTTTTTATTGAAAAAAACATGATTCTCCTATATAATAATATTCTGTGAGCGGCGCAGCGTCTGACAGCGCGCGCAAACTCCGGCCGCAACGCCGGACGGCTCTCGCTTATAAGAGGAAGGAGAATAAACACATGAAAGACTATCCGCAAAACATGCTGCGCAACGTATGTATCGCCGGACATGGCTCTGACGGCAAAACCAGCCTAACCGAGGCCATCCTGTTTGCCTCCAAAGCGATTGACCGTCCGGGAAATATTGCTTCCGGCACGACCGTTTCGGACTTCGACGCGGAAGAGGTCAAGCGCGGCATTTCCCTTTCCACCGCCATTGCGCCGGTTGAATGGAAGGGCTGTAAAATAAATCTTCTGGACACGCCCGGATTTTTCGACTTTGTAGGCGAAACGCTGCAGGGACTCTCCGCAGCCGAAACCGCGCTGATCGTACTCAGCGGCCGCAGCGGCGTGGAAGTCGGCACGGAAAAGGTGTTCGCATACGCCAAGGACAAACCGAAAGCGTTTGTTATAAGCAGACTTGACGAAGAGAACGCGGACTATTTCAAGGCCCTTTCCGGCCTGACCGATACGTTTGGCGTGGCCGTCTGCCCGCTGACGGTGCCGATTGTCACCGGCGGGAAACTGGCCGGGTATTACAGTTTCCTCTCTGAGACGGCCGTCGACCTGGACGGAAAGACGATGGATGCGCCCGCGGAAATCGCGGATACGCTGGATGAACTCAGGGACAAACTGTTTGAGAATATTGCAGAAACCGATGAAGCGCTTATGGACAAATACTTCTCAGGCGAAGCATTTACCGAACAGGAGCGCCAGAGCGGACTTGCGGCGGGACTCGCCGCGGGCAGCCTGTATCCCGTCTTCGCTGCAAGCGCCATGGACAAAGGCGGCGTATCTCTGCTGCTCGACGCAGTTGCGGCTGCGTTCCCCAATCCGGGCTACATAAAATCTGTTCCCGCTAAGGATATGAAGGGCGAGGATATAGAAATATCCACCAGCGAATCCGACCCGTTCTGCGCCACCGTATTCAAGACAGTGGCCGACCCGTTCGTCGGCAAGATGTCCTTCTTTAAAATTGTTTCCGGCACACTCGGCGGCGACAAGAGCATTGTCAACACCGTAACCGGCCAAAACGAAAAGCTCAGCCGCATTTATATCCCCTTCGGCAAAAAACAGATCGAGACCGCAAAGCTCGCCGCGGGCGATATAGGCATTGTGACAAAACTTACAAATACCAATACCGGCGACACGCTTTGCGAAACGTCCCGTCAGGTCGTGCTGCCGCGCATTGAGCTGCCAAAGCCCTGCCTTTCCATGGCCGTCGTACCCAAGGCAAAAGGCGATGAGGAAAAGATTTCCGGCGGCCTGCAGCGGCTGATGGAGGAGGACCTTACCTTCAGCTATTCCGTCAACCCGGAAACGCACCAGCAGATCGTCTCCGGCATGGGCGACTCACACCTGGACGTCATCGTATCCAAGCTCAAAAACAAGTTCGGCGTCTCCGTCGATCTGAAAACGCCGAAAGTGCCCTACCGCGAAACGATCAAGAAAAAAGTCAGAGTGGAAGGCAAGCACAAGAAACAGTCCGGCGGCCACGGTCAGTACGGGCATGTGTGGATTGAATTTGAGCCAGGCACGGAGAGCGACCTCGTATTTGAAGAGAGCGTATTCGGCGGCTCTGTTCCCAAAAACTTCTTCCCCGCTGTGGAAAAGGGCCTGCGCGACTCGATCCAGAAGGGCGTGCTCGCCGGATACCCTGTCGTGAACCTGAAAGCGACGCTGGTCGACGGCTCCTACCACCCGGTTGACAGTTCGGAGATGTCCTTTAAAGTCGCGGCTTCCCTCGCCTACAAGAACGGCCTGCCGCAGGCGCAGCCCGTGCTGCTTGAACCGATCGGCACGCTGAAAACCTATATTCCCGAAAGCATGATGGGCGATATCATCGGCGACATCAACAAGCGCCGCGGGCGCGTGCTCGGCATGAACTCGGTCGGCGGCGGCATGCAGGAAGTCGTATGCGAAGTTCCCATGGCGGAGATGCACACCTATGCGACCGACCTGCGCTCCATGACGCGCGGACGCGGTTCTTTCGAATTTGAGTTTGAACGCTATCAGGAAGTTCCGGCCAATATCGCCCAGAAAGTAATGGACGAAGCGGCGGCAGAAGCGGACGACGCGGAATAAGCGGCGCAAAAACAGTACAATCCATGGGGGGATTGCCTGACGGCAATCCCCCCATTTGTATCTATGGACGGCGAGCTTGTTTCCGCGCAACCGGACGGTTGCGCCTTCGGTCCTGCGCCGACGAAATCCCGGCAATCGGTATCCTGCCGCCGTACAAGTCCTGCTCCGGTAAATGGCTGCGCGAAAGAGAAAGTGCCCGGTCAGCGATTTATATATTGCTGCGCTAATGACTGCGGACGCAATCCCGCATTTCTACGCGCCGGATTCGCTCCCGCTGCCTGCCGGGCCAATCGCTTCCGTCCTCTTCGATCAGGAAATTCAGCATCACGGAAAATTCATCTATTTCAACTGCGCTTTCGGAATACATCTACGCCAGCCGTTGATCTACCCGCGGATCTCCTTCGCCGGAAGATCATGCGACGGCGGACGGTGACGCGGCTCCGACACGGTCCCCTTGCAGATTCCGATACCGTCTCCGACTCCGTTACCGGCGCGGCCGGCCGATCGCCGCCGTGCGGTTCGACGCGCAGCGCGGCAAAAAGCACAGCAGCGCGGCCATACACACACTACTCGCTTCATCCAAACCCTTCCGCCATGAAACTCTGTACTTTGATCACACCAGAAGAATTGTATTTACACAACAATTACCGTAAATGACGCCCCCTGTTTTAAAAACAAAAGCTTCAAAAAATTGAAGTATTTATCCATAACGCGCTGATTTCAAGCCTTCTGACGGAAAAGTTTGTATATTTTACGGGTTGTGAATCAGGGCCTTTTGGTATATAATAGAATAAATCAAGCCATGGAGGAGTGCTGATATGCTAAAAATAGATGGAAAATACGGCGATATTTATCTTACGGATATTGTAATCGCCAAGCTTGTTGGCAGCGTTGCCACTTCGTGTTTCGGCGTTGTCGGCATGGCCACCAGAAACGCGACGGACAGCTTCACCTCCCTGTTGAAATGGGAAAACATGGAGAAGGGCGTTGAAATCCAGTATTCCGACAACACGCTCAACATTGGCCTGCACATTATCATGACATACGGGGTCAACATACCCGCTATCTCCGACAGCATTAAAAGCAAAGTGGTCTACAGCGTTGAAGAGTTCACCGGTATCAAAGTCAACGAAGTGAAAATTTTTGTAGACTCGCTGAAAATGTAGGGAAGGGAGAAGAGCGAATGGAAATTACCGCACAGATGCTGCGCGATATGCTTATATCCGCGGCCAACAATCTTGAAAATAACAAGCAGGCGATTAATGATCTCAACGTCTTCCCTGTTCCCGACGGGGATACGGGCACCAATATGTCCCTGACCATGGGCGCGGCAAAGTCCAAGCTTTCCGGGACGCAGGACGATTCCGTAAGCGCCGTATCCGCCGCTGCGGCAAACGCGCTTATACGAGGCGCGCGCGGCAACTCCGGCGTAATCCTCTCGCTGCTCTTCCGCGGCGTTTCCGTCGGCCTGAAGGGCTGCCGGACTGCGGATGCGATTACGTTCGCAAACGCGTTTATCAGCGGCGTGGAGGCGGCGTACAAAGCAGTCATGAAACCGACGGAAGGCACCATCCTCACTGTGGCCCGCCTGTCCGCACAGGCTGCGATGGGCTCGGCACAAAGCGGCAGCGACGTGCCCGAAATGTTCGCGGACATGCTCAAAGTCGCGAAGACAACCCTGGGCCGCACGCCCGATATGCTTCCCGTCCTCAAGCAGGCCGGCGTTGTCGACGCAGGCGGAAAAGGGTACATCACCGTGCTGGAAGGCATGCAGTCCGTGCTGACCGGAGGCGGCATCATCGAGGCGGCCGCAGCGGACGCAACGGCGGCCAAGGCCGACTTTGAAAGCTTCAACACAGAGGAAATCAACTTCGCCTACTGCACCGAATTTATCATCGACAAATCGAGCATCAGCCTTTCGGCGGATTCGTTTAAGGCGTTTCTGGACACGATCGGCGACAGTATCGTCGTCGTGGACGCAGGCGACTTTATCAAGACGCACGTCCACACGAACAACCCCGGTAAGGCGCTGGAGGCCGCGCTGGAACTCGGTTCTCTGTCCAAGATTAAGATCGAGAACATGAAGGAGCAGCACACTGCCCTTGCGGAGGATATGCAGAATGCGGCAAAGGCGCAGGAACAATCCGCAGCCGTCTCGCGTCCGCCGGAAAAACCGTTTGGATTTGTCGCCGTCGCCGCGGGCGAAGGCTTTGACGCGGTATTTCGCGATCTCGGCGTCGACGAGGTGATCGAAGGCGGCCAGACCATGAATCCGAGCACGGAAGATATCCTGCGCGCTATTGACAAAACTCCCGCCGAAACGGTGTATGTGCTGCCCAATAACAAGAACATAATTATGGCCGCGCAGCAGTGCGTAGGCATGGCCGACGGTAAGGACATCGTCGTGCTGCAAACGAAGACGGTGCCGCAGGGCATCGCCGCCCTGTTCGCTTACGATCCCGATGCGGACGCCGCCAGCAATACCGAGGCCATGACGGATTCGTTCCAGGCGGTCAAAACCCTGTCGGTCACCTATGCGGCGCGCGATTCGGTGTTCGACGGCCAGCAGATTAAACAGGGGCAGTTTTTGGGGTTGATCGACGGCCGCGTCGCCAAGGTGGACGAGAGCCTGGAGGCCTGTATCGCCGCGATCACGGAGGAATCCGTGGCGGGCGAAGAGAGTTATGTAAATGTTTTCTACGGCGAGGGAATAAAGGAAGAGGAAGCGGAAAACATTAGTAGTATCGTCAAAAGCAAGCTCCCCCAGGGAGCCGAAGTCAACGTGGTATACGGCGGCCAGCCCGTCTATTATTACATCATATCCATAGAATAAGGAGGCAAGCGGAATGTCTATTGAGTTTCTCAACACGCGCAGGAGCATGAGAAAATATACCGACGAGCCGCTCGCGCCCGCCGACCTGCAGACCATTCTGAACACGGCCATGCTCGCGCCTTCGAGCAAAAACCGGCAACCGTGGCAGTTCGTTGTCGTGACCGATGCTGAAACCAAGGAAAAACTGATCGCGCACCACCAGCATATGTCCATGGCGAAATACGCTGCAGCCGTCATCCTCGTCTGCGGCGACCTCAACGCCGTGCAGGGCGAGGAGGACTTCCTTTGGCCCGACTGCGCGGCGGCGACGATGAACATACTCTATGCGGCGCAGGCGCTGGATTACGGAACCTGCTGGTGCGCAGTCTATCCGTACCGAGAGCGCATGCAGGCTTTCGGCGAGATACTGGGGCTGCCTGAAAACGTGCTCCCCTTCTCGGCCGTGACAATCGGCCGTCCCGGCAAGGAAAATCCGCCGACGCCCGACCGGTTTGACGCCGCCAAAATCCATTACGAACGCTGGTAAGCCAAACATACGCAGGGGAGGTTCGCCTCCCCTGTTTGCGACTGGAGACGAAGTATCCCATGGAGCTCAGAGAAATCGACGCAAAAACCCATATGCTTTTCATGACAGGCCACAAAAAAGAACACTATATGCAGACGGACGTGTGGGGCGAAGTGAAATCCGACAACGGTTGGAGCCATGAGTTTGCCGGCATGTACGACGGGGACAGGCTCGTCGCCTCGATCATGATGCTCAAAAAGAAGCTGCCCGGGTTCCCACGCTACCTGTTCTATGCTCCGCGCGGCCCGGTCGCGGATTTCGACGAACGTGAACAGATACGCGACCTTACGCAGCTTCTGCGCGGTTATATCCGGCAGCGGCGCGGGATCTATCTTGCCATAGACCCCGACGTCTGTTATCGCGTGTGCGACAGCCGCGGCAACGAGATCAGACCCAAAGACGACTTTGTGGAGTTTATGCAGTCGCTCGGCTGGCGGCATCAGGGCTTTCCCATGAACTTTGAAGGCAGACAGCCGCGCTTCACGTTCCGCCTTCCGCTGCAGGACGGCGCGCAGGCGGTGTTCGACGGCTTCGACCGTATGGCGAAAAAAAATATTGGGATGAGCGAGGAGAGCTGTATCCAGGTGGAGGCGCGCGACGACCTGACCGGGTTTTTCGCGCTTATGGAAGACACTGCACAGCGCGATCACTTCTATGAAGGCAGCCGCGCCTATTACGAACGGCTGTATCCCATGCTGCGCGACGCAGGCATGGCGGAGCTGACTTATGCGCGTTACCTGCCGAAGCTCCACTACGCGCAGATAGACGGTCAGATCTCAGCGCTCGACGCAGAGATTGCGGAAAATGAAAATCGGATGCGGGGAAAAAACATGCCCAAGCTTGCAACGCGCAATAAACAGCTTCTGCAAAAGCGCGAGAGGATTGAAAAACAGCGCGCGACCGCGGCGCAGTATATGCAGTCGCATCCCGACGGACTGGATCTGTCCGCGCTCATCTGCATCCACACAAAAAACAGGTTCTGGACAGTTTACGGCGGCAACAGCTCCGAGCTTAGGCAGACGTCGGCAAACTATGCCATTACCTGGCAGGCTATCCGGAAGGCGGCGGACGCCGGTATGGAATTCCTGGACTTTTTCGGATCGACAGGAGACCCTTCGCCTGACAATCCGGTTACGGGGATTTATGCCTTTAAAAAGAAGTTTTCCGGCAATTTTGTAGAATTTCCCGGGGAATTCCACCTGGTGGTCCGGCCCGGCCTCTACGCTTTGTGGGAAAAGTTCTCGCCGGCCGCCCTGCGCGTCATGCGTAAAATAAAGAGAAAACTGAACCGCTGACAAAAGCGCCGGGATTTCACGGCGCTTTTCCATAGATTTCCTTGACTGCGCGCCGCTGCGCTGCGCACATTAATACCAGAGGTGAGAGTCATGACAAATCAGGATTTTATGCTCAATATTAAAAACAATATCTATTTTCAAAGCCAGCCGGAGAGCATTCAAACCGTTGTCGTCCACAGCGGCGTGCAGTTCCAGAACGAGCAGGAGCTGAGAAAGTTCTGCGAAGACCTTCGCAACAAATAAGTCCGCGTGCAAAAAGCGGAGCGCCGTTTATTTCCGGCGCTCCGTTTTTTATTCTGTATTTTCCATTTTTGCCGGCCGAACCAGGCCGCTAGCCTTGCGGCACTACCAAGCGCCGCCTCCACCGCCGCCGGCGCCTCCACCGGCGCTGCCCGCGCTCATGCCGCCGCCGAACCCGCCGAAAGAACCGCCGCCAGTATGATCCTGCTGCTGCGCGCCTGCATACGCCTGGTTGACCAGGTACACGCCGAAAATCTGCCGATACAGCAGGCTGTCGTACATGGTCTTAAAAGCCGCTCCGTCAAACGGACCCATACCAGCGTCATACCACTGCGGCTTCTGCACCACCGTTTCATCGAACAGCGCGATCCATTCCTCAGATACGCCCAGCACGTACGCATAGGGCAGAATATTAAAGAAGTAGTCCCCGTCCTTTTCCAGCATCTGGCCCAGCCTGGGCGGCTCCAGCGTACGGATATACTCCTTAAAGCCGAGCAGCTCTTCAAGCCATCGGTTCCCCTGTTCCGTCCGCTTGAGCCCGTACGCCGCGAAAATGTTGCAAAGCATCGCGCCGACTACGCCTACAAGCACCGGCAGAATGAGATTGCTCATCCCGATCATGATAAATCCAGCGAAGACCGCAATCACCATATTCACGGAAAACGAGGCGATTACATAGTTTGCGTTCCCATGCCGGGGCAAACGGTTGACAACGCTGCATGTAATCATTGCGAGCCCAAAATAGACGGCCATTGTCAGCAGCCCGAACAGGACGAAATTCGTAACCGAATATGTCCGCGTATAGGCTGCGACGCCTGCAAAAACACCGATACAGCAGCCGCTGAACAAGCAGCTGAGCGCCTGCACAACGCGGCTCTTGCGCGTAAAAATCCTGCGGAACGGATTTTTGGTAAACCCGTCCGTCAGCTCTTTCTTCGCGGCCTGGACTGTCTGCGCGGTGGAGAACTGCAGGACCATGGGCGATACATCCTCCCGGTCCTCAAACATCTTGTTGAATATCCGCTGCTCGTAGCCCTGCATGCCCGCATCGGCTTCCCTGCGCTTGGAAAAACGCATCGTGCCGTCCTCCATCTGCTGCACGTCCAGGTATCCCTTATCCGCCCAGTAAAGCACCAGCGCGGACATATCCGCATCGCTGACGCTGCCCTTCAGGATATAGCCGGCATCCGCCGGCGTAATCCCCGGCGGCGGATAGTAAATCGCCTTGGGAAATACCTTATCGTCCCGCCCGAAAAACAGCCACAGCAGCGCGCTGCAAACGGTCAGCAGACATACCACGACAACGGCCGCGTAGACATAGGTATTGGAAAGCTGCCGCGCTCCGACAAAATATCCCTCGTCAAGCAGGATTCGGATCGTGACGTCTTCGTCATGAAGCGCCGTGCGGCTGCTGCCGGTCACCGTATCGCCGATCACATGGTATTCGATATCCGCGTTCTGCGCATCGCCCGTGTACAGCGTTACGTTATTTCTGTCAAAGGGCTTGGGCATACGGACGGTAAACTGGAAATGATTGATCACTGCGTCCCACTTGCCGAGCAGATTAAAATACACATCGTCAAACTCCGTGATATTATCCGCGCCTACATCGTATTTGTACTTAATAACATACGTGTGCTCTCCGCTCACAGCGACATCCGGATCGCCGATCTTTATTTCCAGATCGTTGCCGGCGCGGCGGGATTCATACGCCACGTCGCCCAGTTCCATATCCGAAATTTCCAGATCGGTAATCAGCGCGTAGTGCGTTTTGTTAACCTGCCGATCTCCAATCGTACGCTTGAGGGTCGTTACGACGGGTATGTTTCGGTATATCCCATGCTGGGCGACCGGCCCGTCCTGGAACAGTACGCCGATTGTTTCCGTCACCGTATAGACGTTGTTTTCATGCACGGCAACGTCCATATCATATTCCGTTATGCTGTAGCCGGCGCTGGCGGTATCGCTTGCAGATACCGGACAGACGGACGCGGCAAGGCACGCCGCGGCGGCGAACAGCAGCAGGATCCACCTCTTCATCCAGGGGCCTCCTCCAAGAGCTTAATAAGGCCGTCCGCTCCGGGAAAAACGGACGGCCGCATACTGCCGGGTTTTCTTTTATTGTATCATAACCCTGCGCGGAATACAAGGCTTCCGCATTCAGGTATGTAACGGGAAAAGTCAGCAGGCACAGAAAACGCAGGTCCGCATATGATATAGTGTATCAAACAAAGGAGGATTTACACATGTCAGGCTGCAATATTTTTGAAGATAACTGTATGAACTGGGTCCTTCTCGTCGGGATTGTGCTTGTGCTGATGATGTGCTGCAACTAATTCCCCGTCCCAGTACCTAGCAACGCTGTCCAGAACATACGCAACGCAACAGACATGCGAACGGACAAGAGGCGCGCACAGCGCGCTTCTTGTCCGTTTTCTGCACTATTTTATCAGTTCCAGCAACGCGGTCAGCACCCGTTCCATTTGCGGCGCAAGATAGGAGCTGAAAAGGAAAATGCACGCCGCCGCGACGGCCGCTGCGATCAGGACAAAGAGCAGATATGCCTGCGCAAGTTTTTGCCTGCTCACGCGCTTGCTGCCGCCGAAAGCCCAGATCAGACCGATGAGCAGGCCGACGACGGGTATGCTCATTAACAGCAGAGAACCCAAAAAACCTCCGGTTCCGAGCGTTTCATCGTATTCCTCGTACGCTTCATCCCCGTACTCCGCATCGTCCGGCTCCAGATCATACGTCCGCGACAGGCCCTTTGTCTGCTCCAAGAGCGTTTCATCTACCCTGGGCTGTTGCGGACGCGCAGGCCGTTCCAATAACGTCGCAGGACGGCCTTCCATCCGCTTTGCGCCGCATTCAATGCAATGGTCCACGTCGTCCGGTATCTCGGAGCCGCAATGCACGCAATACTCCATAATTTTCACTCCCTGTCACTTTTTTTCCGAAGCGAATCAGTCCGCTCTATATAAATTCATTATATAGAACATCCCATGGCGTGTCAAGTTCCCTTAAGAAACGTATTTTCACCTGTCCCTTTTTGAAAAAAGAAGGAAATTGCTTGTATTAAAGCATAATTGAAGGTATAATAAAGAATATTAACGACATTTATGAACCAAAATGAAATTTTTGTGATACAGGGTTTCATCGCGGTGCAGAAAGGGATTGCTTCGCATGCAAAATGGTTTTATCAAGGTCGCGGGCGTCACGCCCGACGTAAAAGTCGCGGACTGTCGCTACAATGCGGACAGGATTATCGAGGCGATGGAGCGGATGGCGCGCAAACAGGTGGCTCTGCTTGTCACACCCCAGCTCGGCATTACGGCGCATACCTGCGGCGACCTCTTTTTTCAGCAGGCGCTGATTGCGGCGGCCATGGACGAACTGCTGCGCATACGCGATGCGAGCGCGGGCAGCGACATGATTACGGTGGCGGGCCTGCCCGTGTGCGTGGGAAACGTTCTGTACAACGCCGCCGCGGTCGTACAGAACGGACGGATACTGGGCGTCGTTCCCAAACAGACGCCGCCGGGACACGGCGAGCATGACGAATCACGCCACTTCCGTTCCGCGCCGGAAGGCAACATTACGATACGGATTGACGGGGCGGATATACCGTTTGGAACGCGCCTGATCTTCCGCCATGATTCGCTGCCGCAGTTCGCTTTCGGTGTGGAACCCGGCGAGGAGCCGTGGTCGGACGGGCCGGGCGCCGAAGGCCTCGCCGCCGCCGGCGCTACGATTATCGCAAAGCCCGCCGCCAGCAGTGAAACCGTAGGCAAGGACGAATACCGGCGCGGACTGCTCGCCGCACAGTCCATGCGCCTCGTCTGCGGCTGCGTATACGCGGGCGCAGGTATGGGTGAATCCACGACGGACCTCGTATACGGAGGCCATGATCTGATCACGGAAAACGGCGCGCTTCTCGCGCAGGCGCCGCCCTTCTCCGACGGCTGCGCCGTTTCGGAAATAGACGTCTGCAAACTCGCGGAGGAACGCCGGCGGCTTAACATCTTCCCGGCCGGCGGCGAAGGATATACGATCGTCCCCTTCCACTGCGCGCTCACCCCCACTATTCTGACACGGACGGTGGAACGCAACCCCTTTGTGCCGGACAGCGATGCATTGCGCCGCCGACGCTGTGAAGATATCTTTACCATACAGGCGCACGGGCTCAAAAAACGGCTGACCCACACCCATTCCAAAAAGGCTGTACTGGGCATCTCCGGCGGGCTGGACAGCTGCCTTGCCCTGCTCGTCTGCG
>ERZ827423.1145-NODE-1145-length-27706-cov-3.974106_pt1 | contig 27706 bp, 26 predicted proteins | sample MGYA00519775_ERZ827423 | MGnify/ENA primary metagenome ERZ827423 (study PRJEB31778, sample SAMEA3449296) | human gut metagenome | biome: human gut; feature: human-associated habitat; material: faeces | place: United Kingdom | collected 2010/2012 ...
GTTATAAGTGCATCAGGCACTGCCCGGTTAAGTCGATTCGCTTTTCAGGCAACCAGGCTTACATCATCGGCAACGAATGTATTTTGTGCGGCCAGTGCTTTGTGGTCTGCCCGCAGGATGCAAAGCAGATTGTTGACGAAAGCGAAAAGGTCAAGGTTTTGCTGCAATCCGATGAGCCTGTGATCGTCAGCCTGGCGCCTTCCTTTGTTGCAAATTATCGCGGCGCGGGAATTGATGCCATGAAAACTGCGCTCAAAGCGCTTGGGTTTTCCGATGTGGAGGAAACGGCGATCGGCGCGACCATTGTGAAAAACGAATACGAAAGAATGGTTGCGGAAAAAACGCGCGATATTATCATCACCTCCTGCTGCCATTCCGTCAATCTTCTGATTCAAAAATATTTTCCGAAGGAATTGCAGTACCTTGCGGATGTGCTGTCCCCTATGCAGGCGCATTGCAAGGATATCAAACGGCGCTATCCGAATGCGAAAACCGTATTCATCGGTCCCTGTGTTGCGAAAAAGGACGAGGCGCAGCATTACGACGGCTATGTGGACGCCGTTTTGACCTTTGATGAGCTTTCCGCCATGCTGCGCGATGCGAATATAACGATTGCAAAGGAAAGTGACAGCGCAGAGCAGAGCCGCGCGCGCCTGTTTCCGACCACAGGCGGCATTTTGAAAACCCTCTCTTTGCAGGATCCCGGGTATACATATATGGCGATCGACGGCACGGAAAACTGCATGGCAGCCCTGCGGGATATCGAAAGCGGCAATATTCACCGCTGCTTTATTGAAATGTCCGCCTGTACCGGCAGCTGCATCGGCGGACCGGTTATGGAAAAATACCATCATTCTCCCGTGCAGGATTATGCGGCGGTGAATCGTTATGCGGGTGAGCAGGATTTTGCGGTGGAGCAGCCTGCCCCGGGGCTTTTGCGCAAGGAATTTATGGCAATCGAGAGGCGTCTCGGAACCCCGTCGGAAGAGCAGATTCGCGAAACGCTGCGCCAGATGGGGAAAATGAAGCCCTCGGATGAGCTGAATTGCGGCTCCTGCGGGTATGACACCTGCCGCGAAAAGGCGATTGCAATTCTGCACGGGAAAGCGGAAATTTCCATGTGCCTGCCGTATCTGAAAGACAAGGCGGAAAGTTTTTCCGATACGATTGTGCGCAATACGCCCAACGGCTTGATTGTGCTCAATGAGAAGCTTGAAGTACAGCAGATTAACAAAGCGGCTCTGCGCATTCTCAATGTTCGCTTTGCAAGCGACATTATGGGCGATCAGGTTGTGCGGGTTATGGAGCCGAGCGACTTTTTGGCGGTTCTGCACCAGGGGCGCGATATTCATAATAAGCGCGTTTATCTTGCGGAATATGAAAAATATGTGGAAGAAACAATTCTGTATGATAAGGAATATCGGTTGCTTTTATGCATTTTGCGCGATGTGACCGAAGAAGAAGCACAGCGCGATAAAAAAGAGCATATTCGCACGCAGACCGTTGAAATTGCCGACAAGGTGGTTGACAAGCAAATGCGCATCGTACAGGAGATTGCCTCTTTGCTCGGCGAAACGGCAGCCGAAACCAAAATTGCGCTCACCAAGCTGAAGGAGTCGATCAACGATGAATAATCTGTGTGCCGATATCGGCTGGAGAAGCATCAATCATGAGGGCGAACAGCTTTGCGGCGACCATGTGGATATTATCGAGCAAAATGAGACCTCTTTGGTCATTGTCCTTGCGGACGGGCTCGGCAGCGGGGTGAAGGCAAGCATTCTTTCAACGCTTACCTCAAAAATTATTTCCACGATGCTGGCGGAGGGGCTGAAGCTGGAGGAATGCGTTTCCACCATCGCAGCCACCCTGCCGATCTGCTCGGTGCGCGGCGTTGCTTATTCCACCTTTACCATTATTCATCTCATCGACAATGAGACCGCCGAGCTGATGCAATATGATAACCCGCAAATTATTCTTTTGCGCGACGGTGAAATAACGGATTACCCGTATTCCGAGCTCAATATTGAGGGGAAGCGCATCCTGCGCTCCACCGTGCGGCTGCAGGAGGGCGATGTATTTATTGCCATGAGCGACGGATGCCCGCATGCAGGCATCGGGCTTTCCTATAATTTCGGCTGGAAGCGGGATGAAATTGCCGAGTTTATGAAGATGCTGGTCAGCGTCGGCTATACCGCAAAGACCCTGGCAACTATGCTGATCGAAGAATGCAATAAACAATACGGCGGACATCCCGGGGATGATGCGACTGCCTGCGTGGTTCGCATTCGCCGACGGGAGCCGATGAACCTTCTGTTCGGTCCGCCGCGCAACCCGGATGATTGCGACAGAATGATGTCTCTTTTCTTCGGCAAAGAAGGCAAACATATTGTGTGCGGCGGAACGACCTCCTCTATTGCCGCAAAATATCTCGGGAAAAAGGTGGAGGCAAGTCTCGATTTTGAATTCAGTGATGTGCCGCCGATTGCAAAAATTGAAGGGGTTGACCTTGTCACAGAGGGCGTGATCACCATCAATAAGGTGATTGAATATGCGCGCGATGTGCTGGATAAAAACGAAAAATACGAGGAATGGAGCATTCGGCGCGACGGCGCCTCCATGATTTGCCGGCTTTTGTTTGAAGAGGCGACGGATATCAATTTCTTTGTGGGGCGCGCCGTAAATCCCGCGCATCAGAACCCGGATTTGCCGATCAACTTCAACATCAAGATGAATCTGGTGAAAGAGCTTTGCGATTGCCTGAAAAGTATGGGCAAGCGCGTGAAGGTCAGTTATTTTTAAGGAAGGGGTGTCTTGAAATGCGCAAATTTGATACAAAAGTGCAGCATTTGAAATATAAAGTTTTGCGCGAGGTCGCCCGACAGGCATGGAACGATACGCTCACGCAGAACCTGCCGGACATTCCGAAAATGATTGTTCCCGGTAAAGAGCCGACTATGCGCTGCTGCGTCTATAAAGAGCGCGCTATCCTTGCAGAGCGCGTGAAGCTCGCAATGGGAGGCCATAAAGAGAACCCGAATGTGATTGAGGTCATCGATATCGCATGTGATGAATGCCCTATGGGCGGCTATGAGGTGACGGATGCCTGCCGCGGATGCCTGGCACATCGCTGCGAGGACGTTTGCCGGTTCGGCGCGCTTGAATTTGACCACAACCATGTGGCGCATATTGATAAAACCAAATGCCGCGAATGCGGAGCGTGTTCGCGGGTTTGCCCGTATTCCGCGATTATCAATCGCGTTCGCCCCTGTGAAAATGCCTGCAAGATCAAGGCAATCCGCATGAATGAGGATAAAGCGGCTGCCATTGACAATGAAAAATGCATTGCCTGCGGCGCATGCGTATATCAATGTCCGTTCGGCGCGATTACCGATAAATCTTATATTCTCGATGTGATCCGTATTTTGCGGGAAAGCGAAAACAATACCGTTTATAAGGTGTTTGCGGTGGTTGCACCGTCCATCTCCAGCCAGTTTACCTATGCAAAGCTCGGGCAGGTGATTGAAGGGCTGAAGCAGCTCGGATTTCATACTGTGATCGAGGCAGCGCTCGGGGCGGATATGGTCGCCTATGCAGAATGCAAGGAGCTTGCGGAAAAAGGCTTTTTAACCAGCTCCTGCTGCCCGGCGTTTGTCAGCTATATCGAAAAAGCGTTTCCGGCACTTTTGCCGTATGTTTCGCATAATCCTTCTCCGATGACGGCAATTGCGCTGTATCTCAAAGTGCATGAAGCGCCCTGCAAGGTGGTGTTTATCGGTCCGTGTACGGCGAAAAAAGCTGAAGTGCAGAAGGATAGCGTGCGCCCTTATGTGGACGCCGCGATGACCTTTGAAGAATTGCAGGCGCTGTTTGACAGCCGTGATTTTGATATCACAGCGCTGTCCGAAAGTGTGCTTGACAACGCCTCTTATTTTGGCAGAATTTTTGCGCGCAGCGGCGGTCTTTCCGATGCCATGCAACAGGGGCTCAAAGAGCGGGGAATGGATGATTTCGCCTTAAAAGCCTTTGCCTGTGACGGAATTGAGCAGTGCCGTGTGGCACTGCTCAAGAAAAGCAAAAATCTGCTTGACGCAAACTTCATTGAGGGTATGGCATGCGTCGGCGGTTGTATCGGCGGGGCGGGCTGCCTCACCCACGGTGAAAAGAACAAAGCCGAGGTTGATAAATACGGCAGGGAAGCCTATGAAAAAACCATCACCGATGCAATTTCCGTTTTGAAACAAAACTGACTCAGTCCCGTTGCCGCAGGGCATCGTGTGCGGCATCCGTCTTTTTTGCAAGAGCTCGGAAGGAAGCATACGGATCTGCGGCAGCGGGATTGTATTTTGAAAAGATCACGAGTACATATGGGTGCTCTCCGTATACGATCGCGGCATCATGGCAATCGCCCATGCCCGTTGCAAGGCCGTATTTATGTGCAATTTTGCGCCCGGTCAGGGCGGAGCTGATTAAAAAATTGTTTTGCGTTGCGCCGAGCTGTTCTAAAAGAAACTCTTTTTCGGGATAGTCATTTTCCCAAATTGCGCGGAAGAGATACCCCATTTCTTCTACGCTGCAATAGCAAAACTGGCTGCCGTTAAGGCGTGCAGAGATACCTGTTTGCTGCGCGAGCGTGTTAAACGGGGCGTCGCCGTAGCGGTCATAAAGCATCTGATACGCGGTATTATCACTGATGGTAATGGCGCGTGTCATCAAATCGCGAACGGAAAAGCTCGTCCCGACGGGGCTGTTTTTCACTGTACCCATGCCGTCTTTGATTTGGGTTTGCCGCAGGGTGAGCCGCTCCTGTATCCCCGTGGCGGCATTGTCGCCGAGTGAGCACAAAATCGCCATGATATACGGCGCTTTGATCGTGCTTTGCGTATGAAAGGTGACTTCGCTGTCGCTGCAAAACGCCTTGCCGCTGTCTTTGTCATAACAGTAAACGGCGGCGTTTGCATTGTCGGCTTCTGTGAAGAGGTCGGAGAGTATTTGCAGGGTCTCCTCGTTTTCAATGCCGAGCGTATAGCCTTTTCCGAGGGGTATCGCAAGGGAAGGCGCCTCGGCGGTGGTTTCCTCCTCGGTCGTTTCCTGTGCGGGGGTAGTTTGCTCGGCTGTGAATTTTTCGGTTGCGGCTTCTTCTGTTGTGCCGCCGGCCGTCCCGATGGCGGGAATAGCATCTTCATTGCTGCCCGGTGTGCATGCGGCAAAAAGCGCAGACAGGACGGCCAAGATCGTGAGTATTGCAAAAATCGTTCGTTTCATAGAGTTCTCTCCAAAGCAAAAAAGGGCGCCCGTGCGGCGCCCGATTTTTTATTCCCGAATCAGCTCGGGCGCGGCTTTTTTCTCAACCACATCGGCTGTGATCTTCACCTGCCGGATGGTCGGATCGGATGGGACTTCATACATGATCGGAAGCATGATTTCCTCCATGATAGAGCGCAGTCCGCGCGCGCCGGTGCCACGCTCAATGGCGCGGTGCGCAATTTTTTCGAGAGCAGCATTCGTAAAAGTGAGCTCGGCATGGTCGTATGCCAGGAGCTTTTGATATTGTCGCACCAAAGCGTTTTTCGGCTCCTTCAGAATCCGCACCAAAGAGGCTTCATCCAACTCATCCAGTGTCACAATGACAGGCAGTCGGCCGACAAGCTCCGGAATCAGACCGTATTTTACAATATCATGCGGGGTAACATCGCGATAGATGCTGACATCGGTTTTATCGGTTTTCGCCTTGACGCTGCCCGAAAAGCCCATGGTTTGTTTTCCGTGGCGATGCTCAATCAGCTCGGCAAGCCCGTCGAACGCGCCGCCGCAGATAAACAGAATGTTTTCCGTGTTGATCTGAATAAAATCCTGATTCGGATGCTTTCTGCCACCTTGAGGCGGAACATTGGAGATCGTTCCCTCTAAAATTTTTAAGAGCGCCTGCTGTACTCCCTCGCCGCTGACATCCCGTGTGATGGAGCGGTTTTCGGACCGCCGCGATATTTTATCAATCTCATCGATATAAATAATGCCTTGTTCGGCGCGTTCAACATCGAAATCCGCCGCCTGAATCAGGCGCAGCAGAATGTTTTCAACATCCTCGCCGACATAACCCGCTTCGGTGAGCGTTGTGGCATCCGCAATCGCAAAGGGAACCTTCAGTGTTTTTGCAAGGGTCTGTGCCAAAAAGGTTTTTCCGACGCCGGTCGGCCCGAGCAGTAAAACATTGCTTTTTTGCAGCTCCACATCGTTTTGCTCGGGGTCACCGCGCTTATGCTTTTCCCGGCGCAGAGTGCGAATGCGTTTATAGTGATTATATACGGCGACGGAGAGGGCATATTTTGCCGCATCCTGCCCGATGACGTAAGCATCCAGCGACTCTTTGATTTTTTGCGGGGTCGGCAGTTTACCGGTCAGAGCCGGCGCGGCGGAACGGTTGCGCTGCGGCGCCGCCTCCAGCTGCTCTTCCAAAAGATCATTGCAGGCGCTGATGCAAAAATCGCAGATATAGGTGCCCGGTGAACCCGGCACAAGGAAATTGACCTGCAGCTCATTGCGCCCGCAAAAGGAACAGCAGCGCAGTGTGTCGGAATGATTTTGATTCTTGTTATCCATTCGGCTCTCCTGAAGGGAATTAGATTCGCTTGTCAAACACGCGGTCGATCAGCCCGTATTCCACAGCCTCTTCTGCGGTGAGAAAGTGGTCTCTCTCCGTATCCCGTTCGATCACGGAAAGCTCTTTTCCTGTGTTGGCTGCCAAAATCTCGTTGAGCGTTTTGCGCATGCGGATAATGCGGTCTGCATGAATTTTGATATCCGTTGCCTGCCCCTGCATGCCGCCGAGCGGCTGATGAATCATAATTTCGCTGTTGGGCAGGGCATAGCGCTTTCCTTTTGCGCCGGAGCTGAGCAAAAATGCGCCCATGCTGGCTGCCATGCCGATACAGATTGTGCTGACATCGCACTTGATGAAGTTCATCGTATCGTAAATTGCCATGCCGGCCGTAATGGAGCCGCCCGGAGAATTGATATAAAGGCTGATATCCTTATCCGGATCCTGTGCTTCCAAAAACAGAAGCTGTGCCACCACGAGCGAAGCCGTGGTATCATTCACTTCATCGGAGAGAAAAATAATTCTGTCATTGAGCAGGCGGGAATAAATGTCATAGGAGCGTTCCCCTCTGCCTGTTTGCTCAATCACCATTGGGACAAGTGCCATGTTGTTGCCTCCTTTTCATGCACTGCGCTAAGGGTTTATATATCAAGTGGGCAAATGCTCCGCTGAGAAGATTTGCCCACTTTGATTTGTCTTTTATTCTGCGGCTTTTTCAGCGGCCTTCTTTGTCTTGGCAGTTTTGGTTGCCTTTTCGGTTTTTCCTGCTTTCTCAGCCTTCTCGGTCTTTTCGCCTTTGTCCGCTGCCTTTGCCGTCTTTGTTGTTTTGGTTGCCTTTGCGGGTTTTTCTGCTTTTTCAGCCTTTTCAGCCTTATCCGTGATCTTGGCGGAATCTCTGATGAGCTTCATTGCCTTTTGCACGGTGATATCCTGCGTCAGAGCGGCAGGCTCAAGGAAGGATCTGATCTGCTCAGCTTCCATGTGGTAAGCCTGGGCAAGCTTATCGATCTCTTCGTTGATCTCTTCTTCGGTGGCGGTGATGCCTTCAGCCTTGACGACAGCTTCCAGCGCCAAACGCGCCTTGACCTGCTTTTCCGCCATGGGCTTGAACTGCTCACGCATGGAATCCAGCGTCATACCGGAATATTTCAGATACATGGAAAGCTCCATGCCCTGCTGACGCAGACGGTTGTCAAAATCTCTGACCTGGTTTTCCACTTCGCTGTCGATCATGACCTGCGGGATATCCGCTTCAAGCCCCTTGATGAGCTCCTCGATCAGTGCCTCTTCAATTTCGTGCTCGGCGTGATGCGCATTTGCATCTTCCATTTTAGCCCGAACGTCCGCACGGTATTCAGCAATGGTATCAAATTCGGAAACATCCTTTGCAAAGTCGTCGTCGGCATCGGGCAGCTGATCAAACTTCAGCGCATTGAGCTTGCAATGGAACACGGCCGCTTTGCCTGCAAGCGCCTCGGCATGATATTCCGTGGGGAAGGTGACGTTTACATCAAACTCTTCGCCGATCTTTTTGCCGACAATCTGCTCTTCAAAGCCGGGAATAAATTGACCGGAGCCGAGTTTGAGGTCATGCCCCTCGTCCTTGCCGCCTTCAAAGGGAACGCCGTCCACCGTGCCTTCATAATCGATGTTGGCAACATCGCCGAGCTGCGCAGGGCGATCTTCCACTTCGATTTCTCTTGCATTGCGCTCGCGAACGCGGTTGATTTCCGCTTCGACCTCTTCATCCGTTACGGGTTTTACATCCTTTTCGGCTTTCAGACCTTTGTATTTTTTCAGAGTGACCTCGGGGTAGACCGTCACGGTAGCCTTCATGGTCACGCCGTTTTCATCGATGGAAACAATGTCAAATTCGGGGCGGCTGACAGGCTTTATATCGGCTTCTTTTTCGGCAGCTTCATATACGTCGGGAAGCAGGGAATTGATGGCTTCTTCATAGAAGACACCCTTGCCGTACATCTTCTCGATAATGGCGCGCGGTGCTTTGCCCTTGCGGAAACCGGGAACATTCATTTTTGCGGCATTTTTCTTGAAAGCTGCCGTAACGGCAGCATCGAATGCGTCTTTTGCAATAACGAATTCAATCTCCTTTATGTTCTTTTCCGGCGATGTTACACTCTTCAAACTCATTTGCGAATTCCTCCAAGAGATTTATATGAAATTTTTTTGAGTTCATGATATTTCAAACGGATATTGCCGTGATGAAAATACCAACATACAGCGTATATTATAGCAAGCAAGTGCATTTTTGTCAAGGAAACCAAAGGAAAATTCACACAATTCAACGAATTTGCGATTTTTTTGTTTTCTTTGCGGCGCGCCGGGCATCTATGCAAGACGCAACGGCACAAAGTTCAGATAATCGCCCGAAATCAGCGTGAATGTGATGCCGCGGTATTCCGCCTCGGCGGGAAGCTGATATTCGCCGTGAATATGCCCGAAATAGCAGCGGCGCACGCCGTATTCCTCCATTGCATCGATGAGCGCATTGCAGGCATAGTCTTTAAAATACGGCGGAAAATGCAGGCAGACGATAATGGGCACATCGGCGTTTTCTCCGGTTTGCAAAGCTTTGCCGGCGGCAAGGCTTGTGCGCAGCCGACCGACCTCGCGGGCGATAATTTTCTGCGCATCGGTATCATTGCGCGCGGTCACTTTTTTATCCTCGGTATACCATCCGCGCGAACCGCAGATAATATACCTTTGCCGCAAATAGGCATTGTTATGCAAAAAGCGAAAGGAAGTATAGTTGTTATCTCTGCAAAAGCGCTCAAGCTTTGCCGTGGTTTCCCACCAAAAATCATGATTGCCTTTGGAAATGATTTTTTCGCCCGGCAGGCTTTCCAAAAAATCAAAATCCGGCTTTGCATCGGCAAGATGCATCGCCCAGGAGATATCTCCCGGCAAAACAACGGTGTCGTCCGGGCGAACCAGGGCATTCCAGTTGTTTTTTATTTTTTCTGTATAGCCGCTCCAGCGGTTGCCGAAAACATCCATCGGCTTGTTGCCGCCGACGGATAGATGTGTATCCGCCATAAGGTACAGCGCCACGGAATCCCTCCTTTTTGTATGGCTTTGTATAGCGCCCGGAGAATGCGGGCATACTGCATATGTCTTACACGGAAAATGTGAGGCGAAAAAGCAACATTCGAAAGGTGGAAATTACAATGTCTTTGCTTGCACAAAATGACAAGGAACACACCTGTAAGCACATTCGCGGGATTTCCTGCGATGTGAAAAACTGCGCGCATCACGACGGCGACTGCTACTGTACCGCAGAGCAGATTACTGTCGGACCGAGCTATGCGACCTCCAGCACGGATACGGTTTGCGCAACCTTCCGTCAAAAGAATCTTTAATGCGGCAAAAAGAAGACCGGGCGACATGCTCGGCTTCTTTTTTTATTCAGTCGCGCGCAAATTCAAGAACGCACTGCTTCATTTGATCTACGCCGACAGTGGCGGTAAAGCGAACGGTTTTTTCCTTCAGCGCCTTCAGCGGGAGAGGAATTTCCGTTTCCGTCTGCGCGCTGAGCATTTCCATGGTCAAAAAGCTTGCAGGATGCTTCTTTTGATCCAAAGCGCCGAGCACATCCTGCGCGAATTTATACGGGCTTGCCGTAGAAACAATGAGCATTGGCGTATCGGACCCGGTTTGCGCCTGATACTGCTTTGCGCAGGCATAGGCAACTGCGGTGTGGGGATCAATGAGCAGATTGTTTTTTGCAAAAGCCGTGCGGATTGCCTCGGCGCAGGTAGCTTCATCGGCAAAAGCGCCGATAAAATCACGGTGCAGAGTTTGCAAAAGTGCGTCGGAAATTTCATAAAAGCCAATTTCATTGAGCCTGCGCATGCAGTCGGAGGTATATTCCGCATTGGTCAAAAGATACAGCAGCCGCTCAAGGTTGCTTGAAATGAGAATATCCATCGAAGGAGAAGAGGTAGTATAAAACGGGCGGTTGCGGTCATATTTTCCGCTTTGGAAAAAGTCGGTGAGGACATGGTTGCGGTTGGAGGCGCAGACCAGGCGCCCAAGCGGCAGCCCCATTCGTTTTGCAAAATAAGCAGCCAAAATATTGCCGAAGTTTCCGGTGGGAACACAGACATCCAGTGTGTCGCCCGGGGTAAGGCGCCCCTGATTACACATATCGCAATATGCACTGACATAGTATGCAATCTGCGGGGCAAGGCGGCCCCAGTTGATGGAATTTGCGCTGGAGAAAAAGACGCCTTCCCGATGCAGCTCTTTTGCCAGGGCTTCATCGGCGAATAAACGCTTGATGCCGCTTTGGGCATCGTCGAAATTTCCGTCGATAGCGACGACGCAGACATTTTCACCCGTCTGCGTCTGCATTTGCAGCTTTTGAATGTCGCTGACCCCGTGCTGCGGATAAAATACCAGGATTTTGGTGCCCGCAACATCGCGAAAGCCCTCCAGCGCCGCTTTGCCCGTGTCTCCGGAGGTTGCGACAAGGATATAAGCGCAGCGGCGCTCGCCTGTTTTTTGCAGGGAGGCGACCAGGAGCTTCGGCATCAGCTGAAGCGCCATATCTTTGAAAGCGCAGGTCGGCCCGTGCCACAGCTCCAGCATTGCGGTCGTTTCATCCACTGTCCGAACAGGCGCAGCCCCTGCAGGGAAGGACTCTTCGGAATAGGCGCTGCGGCAAAGTGAGAGCAGCTCCTCGGCGGAAAAATCGGTGAGATAAAGACCGAGCACGGCAGCCGCACGCTGCGCGTATGTAAGCGGGCAGAGAGCTTTCAGCGCGGCGCTGTCCAAATGCGGAATTTCGTTCGGAACAAACAGCCCGCCGTCCGGCGCAAGCCCATGGCAGATTGCCTGTGCGGCGGAATACATTGTTTTCTCGGGTGCGGTGTCTCTTGTGCTGATGTAGTACATAATTTTCTCCGTTTTCAAAGCGTGGTTGTTTGCATAAATGCGTTTTCGATATGGTTGATTTTTTGCACGGAAAAGCGTTCCCGCTCTTTGCAAAAGAATCGCTTTTTCGTTATTTTGCCATAGACCTCTATCACATCAAACCGGATGCGGGAAGTCTGCGGAAAGCGACGCAGATAGGCTTTTGCCGCGGCGATAAGATGCTTTTGTTTTTCGGCGTTTACGGCTGCCGCTGCCGTGCCGTAGGGGGAAGGGATATCCGGCGGTGCGGTCCTGGTTTTGACCTCACAAAACACCAAGTCGTTTTTTTTGCGGCAAACTGCATCGATCTCATTTTTTCCGTAGCGCTCGTTGCGCACAAGGATGGCATATCCGTGCCGCCTCAGGTAGGCACAGGCGGCGTCCTCGCCGCATTTTCCGAGCTCGGTGGTCGTCATTCTTTTTTCTCCTTTTCCAAAAAGCCGAGAAAGCTCTTTCGGTGCGCGGGGCAGGGGCCGAGCGCGCGGACAATGTCCATATGCTCTTTGGTTGGATACCCCTTATGCTTTGCAAAATGATATTCCGGATATTGTGCGTCCAGCGCAAGGCACATGCGGTCCCGTGTGACCTTGGCGAGCACGGAGGCTGCGGCAATGGAGGGGGAGATTCCGTCTCCGCCGACAACGGCGCGGCAGGGAAGCATAAAACCTCTTGTACAGTTGCCGTCGATCAGGGCAAAATCCGCTTTTTGCGGCAGGGCTTCGATTGCGCGGCGCATGGCAAGCATGGCGGCATTGAGAATATTGATCTTATCGATTTCCTCAGGGGTAGCGGTTGCAATGGCATAAACCGCCGTTGCGGTGATTTCTTCATAGAGGCGCTCCCGCGCTTTCGCCGTCATTTTTTTGGAATCGTTCAGTCCCGGATACGCATGATCGGGCGGCAGAATGACCGCCGCCGCAACGACATCGCCCGCAAGCGGACCGCGCCCGGCTTCGTCTGTGCCGCAAACGAATCGATATCCGAGCGCCTGCGCTTCCCGCTCAAGCGTCGGCGCTAACAGAATCGGTTGACGCTTCATGATTTGCCTCCGTATCGATATTTGTCGTTTTGGTGGTATTGAAGCATTTCTCTTGCGGGCGCTCCAGGGTGAGTCTGCCGATTGTGGCACTGCGGAATTCATCGAGCAGCATTTTGGAGCAACGCTCCGTGTCGATTTCTCCGCCGCGCAGCATCATGCCGCGCCGCTTGCCGATGGCAAGAAAAAGGGCGTGGTCGTCAAGCTCGGCAAGCGTTTCCTCCGGAAGCCTGTACCGCTTGCAAAGGGCATCGGGATACTCTTTGCGCAAAAGTGCGCACAGGGCGACGGCAAGCCGCTCCGAATCCAGAATCTCATCCTTGATGGAGCCGCAGATGGCCAGCTTTTCGCCGATGCTCTGATCTTCAAATTTCGGCCACAAAACGCCCGGCATATCCATAAGATCAAGCCCGATTGTCGTTGTTACCCATTGCTTGGTGAGCGTCACACCCGGGCGATTTTCCACCTTTGCCTTTTTGCTCGCGGAGATCTTATTGATCAGGCAGGATTTCCCGACATTCGGAATGCCGACAATCATTGCCTTGAGCGTGCGCCCGTGCATGCCTTTTTCGGCATAGCGCGCAAGCTTTTGACAAAGAATTTTATCAACGCTCGGTTTGATTTTCGAAATGCCCTCGCCGCTGAGAGAATCGATAAACAGACAATCGAGCCCCGCGGCTGTATAGGCGTCTTTCCATAGCTTTGACACGGCGGGATCAGCAAGGGAGCTTTTGGAGAACACGGTCAAAAGCGGTTTTGAGCCGATCAGGGATGGCAGTTCCGGGTTAGAGGAGCTTTGCGGAATCCGCGCATCCCGAACCTCAATGACAATATCGATATATTTCAGATTCTCTTTGATCAGGCGCCGGGTTTTTGCCATATGCCCCGGAAACCATTGAATAAGCGAGGACGGCATTCGGTCTCTCCTTTGCGGTTATTTTGAACGGTGTGCCGGAAAACGGATCAGCACTTTGCCGAGAATCGCGCGCGTGTCAACGCAGCCGACCGCGCTGTATCTGCTGTCCCAGGAGGCGTTTCGGTTATCGCCGAGCACAAAAACACACCCCTTGGGCACGGTCAGCGGAAAGGCGATGTTGCCGCGCTCCATGGCGGTATCGGCCTTTGTGACATAGCTTTCCTCGATGACGTTGTCGTTGACGGAGACGGTCCACCCGTCAAAGTCAATATCAACCGTATCCCCCTCCGTTGCGATTACGCGTTTGACGACGGGGTGGGAATGGTCGCTCCCGGCGACCTGAAACACGATGATATCGCCCTTTTTCGGGGTGTATCCGAAATCGCAGAGCAGAAGGGTATCGCCGCTGTGCAGCGTCGAGCACATGGAATCGCCGTCCACTACGGCGACTCGTAAAAATACCGAAAAAATCAGCAGAGTGATGCCGATGACCCAAACAAAAAGCTCCAGCCATTCAAACAGGCCGCGTGCGGAGCGCCTGCAATAGCAAGAGGGGTCGGTCGGCGGGGGATACAGCCCGCTTTCAAGCTCGGAAAGCTGCGGAAGATCCGTTTGTTGCAACTTGTTCAAAGTGTCCTCCTCACGGGCGCATTACACGCCGCCGAAGTGATCGAAAGGATACAGGCAAAAAAGCGCCTTGCCGAGCAGATATCGCTCATCGAGCGGTCCGAAGCGGATATCGCGGCTGTCGGTGGAATGGTTGCGATTATCCCCCATGACGAACAGCTTTCCTTCTTCCACGGTATAGGGGAAAGAGAGATAGGAGCCGTCCATGGGAACGGAGGCGTCGCTCGGGCGGTTGACATACGGCTCGTCCAGCGCAACGCCGTCCACCGTGACCTGCCAGGTGTCAAAATCTATATCCACCACCTGACCCTCTGTTGCAATCACGCGTTTTATGATCGGGTTTGTATAATCGGTGGTCATAGGCTGAATCACAATAATGTCGCCCGTTTTCGGCTTATAGAATAAATTGGTGATCACAAGAACCTGCCCGGGCTGCAGGGTCTGCTCCATAGAGCCGCCTACAACGACCGTGAGGCGGAATACAAAGGAGATCAATATCACAACAACGGCAACGGCAATGGCAAGCATTTCAACATAATCGAATATGTTTTTTACTTTTTTGTCAACGCCTTGCGGCTTCTCTTCGGGAGCGTTTGCATTTTGGACTTGCTTTGTTTCTTCCATTTCCGAAAATTCTCCTTTCAAAAACGGGTCAATTGCCGCTTATAGCATCGTCTTTTTACCGGTGAGATATTCCATGAGCATATCGCCGTTTGGCACATAGAGCGGCTGCGCTGCGCAGTTTGCCTCGCTGTACAGGGATACGCCGTTTTGCTCTTTTTCACTGTCATAGATGAAAAACGGAACGGCCTCGTGCGTATGTGTGCGTTTGCACAGCGGGGTCGGATGGTCGGGAAGCACCATGATCTTAAAGGGCTCGCCGCTATCTTTCAGATAAGCAAGGCAGGGGCGCAGAATCTGATCGTCGATCAGCTCCACCGCCTTCACTTTGTTTTCAAGCTCGCCGCGGTGCCCGCATTCATCGGGCGCTTCAACATGCACATAGACATATTCGTATCCGTCCCGGAATGCCTTGATCGCAGCCTGTGCTTTGCCGGCAAAGTTTGTGTTGATATTGCCGGTTGCACCGGGGACATCGATGGAATCCATGCCGGCGCAGATGCCGATGCCCTTAATCAGATCCACCGCGCTGATCACGCAGGAACGCAGCCCCCATTTTTTCCGGAAGGAGGGAAGAGAGGGCTTTGCGCCCGGGCTCCACAGCCAGATGGAATTGGCAGGGCGCAGCCCCGCCTTGCGGCGCGCTTCATTGATGGGATGATGATTCAAAATCTCATAGCTTTTTTCCATCAGCGCAAGATATTTTTGCCCCTGCTCGCCGCTTGGCAGATAAGCGCCGATGCGCTGCCCGATAATATCATGCGGTCTTGCAAAAGGATAGGATTCAAACAGCCCCTTCCAAAGCAGGCAGTGGCGATAAGAGACGCCGGTATAAAAGCGTTTGTCATCGTCCCCGAGTGCCGCGCCGACCGCCTTGATCAGCACATCCGCCTCTTTGGTTGTGATCTCATCCGCGCTGTGATCAAGCATGCGGCGGTCTTCGTATGTTTCTTCCTCTTCGCTGAGAGTAACAATGTTGCAGCGAATCGCAGTATCGTCCTGCGCCATGTTCAGCCCCATGCTGACCGCTTCCAGCGGGGAACGCCCTTTGGAATATACGGCAGGGTCATAAGAAAGAATTGCAAGGTTGGCGGTATCACTTTCGGGAACCATATGTGCAGGCACATTCATCACGCTGCCGCACAGAGAATGCCGGGCAAGCGCGTCCATTGTCGGCTTCTTTGCGGCCTCCATAGGTGTTTTATTGTCAAGGGCAGGGCAGGGATAATCAGCCATGCCGTCCGGGATGACGACGAGATAACGCATAATCGGGCAGCTCCGTTTCTTTGGTAAATTGCAGCAGGGATACACGGCTTTTTTTTTTGCAAGGAATGCGTCCGGGGGCGGCATTTTTTGCTTTTCGCAGTCAAATTCCTGCATTTTGACTCATTATAGCATATCCGCAAAAATCTGTCTATAAGAAACGGAAAAAATTTGAGCTGCCGCAACAGTAATTTTACATTTACAGTGACGGTTGTTCCTGCCTGCCGCACTGCGGTAAAAGCGTCTCACGGAGAAACCGCGCCGTAAAATCATTGAGCGCGCCGAAATTAATATACGGATGACAAAGCGCTTCGATTTTTGCATGAGCCTCTCCTGCTTTTGCAAGATATGAGAATACTTCCTGCAAAATCGCATTGCAAATGCTGCGCAAGGCATGCGTCTTTCTGCGCAGCGCGGCAGGCGTGATTCCGCTCTTTAAAAAGCGCGCCGTATTCAGACAGAGCGCATTTTCCGCCTTTGTGCCGATTTCGATGGAGCCGTTGGCAAAGAGAAGCGCCTTTGTCTTTTTTTCATTCAGCGCATCCGCAACACGCACCGCGGAAATCCCCGCCGCATCAAGCGCATCACAAAACATATCGAGAAGCAGCTCTTCGGCGCCATGCAGCGGCGCAACACGCACAAGCGGCTTTGCGCCGCTTTGCAGGAAAACAGCGCCTTTGGTGCTGTTGGCGTTTAGATAAATCGTACCGCTTTGCGTTTCCTGCGGGGCAATGCGGCGCAGCATACGAGAAACGGTGCCCTGCGCCTTCTGCAGATCAAAGCATTCCGAAATGACGCAGTCAAGCTGCGCATGCAGCTGCCCGAGCGCGAGCAGCAATCGGTAAGCGCTTTGATAGTTCTCTCTTTTTTCATCGGAAAGCGCTTTCAGCTGCGATTTGTGTCGGTGCAGCCCGTCGCAATCAAAAAAATCAAAAAAATTCAAAACCGTTTCCGCGGCACCGGGCAGGCTCGGCTCCGCGGCGTGCGGCGCCGTTCCGTCGAGCAGCGCGATTTTTTGCTCCGGCAGCACAAGTCCGTCCAAAGAATCGGGGTCGGAGGAGCATAGAATTTTTTCCGTGCGGATGCCGCGGAGGGTGCAGGCATCCGCCGCGCGGCGCAAAAATGTGGATTTTCCGCTGCCCGGTCCCCCTTTGATGATATAAATGCGCTTGTATGCAATCGGGGAAAATACCTCGGAAAAGAGCGAAGAAAAGCCGCCGATTCCGTTTGCGGCGGCGAAATACTGTTCCGGTTTTACAAAATGCTGCATATTTGCCCGACCGGCGGGGGTGGAATGGTATGCCCGCCGTCTCCTATGCTTTCAGCTTATGAGAAAACGGCAAAAACGGTCAATTCATTCCGAAAGATATTCAAAAATCTGAAACAGCGGCTTGTTTTGATAAAATTCAAGCACGCCGAATTTCGGCGCAAAATAATCGCCAAGGCTCCCCGGGTTTGCCAAAAGAACGGTTTTTCCGCCGGGGGTCAACGTCTGCTCTGCGCGCGCCGTATGCGTATGCCCATGCAAAATAACAGAGAGATCACATGCGTCGGCCTCCCTCAAAAGCGCCGAGTCTGAGCTTTTCACACCGTAAAGATGCCCATGCGTCAGTAAGAGCTTTGTGTCCGACAGCGTGAGAAACCGCCTTGGTTCTGCCTGCGTCAGCTTTGCCGAATATGGGCTGTCGCAATTTCCGATAATGGGGTAAAAAACAAGATCCGGGTAATCCGGCATGACCCTGAAAAGATCGGCAAGACCGTCTCCTAGGAAAATAATGCCGCTTGCAACGGCGCGGTTGCGGCGCAAAAGCGTATCGATGCGGTTCGCTTTTCCGTGTGAATCGGAGAGAACGAGATATCTGTGCTGCTTGGGTGTGAACATATTTTTGCTCCTTTGCATAAAATGAAACAAAGCCGGTTGCACGGCAGAAAGCGCTGAGCGGAGGGGTTTTCGAATGGATGAAAAACAAATAAAAAAATTACAGGCTTTGGACGACGCGTCTTTGCGGGAGGCTGCCCGCGCCGTAGCGCAGGCGGCAGGTATCGATGCGCGGCATAGCGAGAGAATCGCAAAACATCCGGAAAAGCTGCGGCAAAGGCTCGAAACGGTGACACAGGAAGAGCTGCGTGCAATGCTGCAAAGCGTGACGCCGCAGCAGCTCGGAGCGATCGAGCAGGCGCTGCGGGAGATTGACCGTGGATGAAAACAGAAACACGGCGGCTATTTCGGAGAAGCTGCAGGCGGTGCTTTCAAACCCGGGTGCATTGCAGGCGCTTCTTGATACCGCCCGCTCCGCTATGCCGATGCAGCAGGCGGCTCCGAAAAACGAAGATAAGCCGCCGCAAAAAGCATCACCGAGCAGCGATACGGTACTTTTGCGTGCGCTGATGCCGTATCTCTCGCCCCGTCGGCGGGCGCTTTTGGAAAAACTATTGCAAATGCAGCAGCTGCGCTCGCTGCTTGACGGGTTGAACCTGTTTTAGAAAAAAGGAGGAGAAGAAATGTACGCACGCGGATACGGTGGGCATGAGGGAAGAGAGGCGGGGCAGCAGCTTCCTCGGGATTACGACGGAGAACTGCTGCGCGGCGGAAGCGGAGCGCCGATGCAAAGCTGTGAATGCGAGCGCGGGGCAAGCCAAGAATGCGAGACTGAGCATGCATGCCCCGCCGGCACAGAAAAAGAGCCGGCTCCGTGCGGAGGGGGCTCTTCGGGGGGGCTCCTCGGCGGGTTGTTTTCCGCCGAGGGCAGCGATACTATGCTGTTGATTCTTGCATTCTTTTTGCTTCAAAAGCAAAAAGGCAGCGAGAAAAAGCAGGGGGATGACACCTTATTGCTTTTTCTGCTCATCCTTTTGTTCGGCGGATGAGCTATCTCCGGCGGGCGCGGTATCGTCCGTCGGAAGCGAATGCATCGCTTCTGCAGCGAGTTTTGCGTGATGGCGGATTCTGCGCAGATTCAAAAGTCCGATCAGAACGGAAGCTGCAAGAACGATCACAAAGATAATCAGCTTGTTTTCGCTGAGCAAAATTCCGAGCAGACCCAAAATGGAGCAAATTGCATAAAGAATCAAAACGCTTTGGCGCTGCGAATAGCCGGAATCGATCAAACGGTGATGCAGATGCCGGCGATCGGCTTGGAAAGGGCTGTGCCCGGTTGCAATTCTGCGTAAAAATGCAAACGAGGTATCAAAAATCGGCAGGCCGAAAATGATGATCGGAATGAGGAAGGAGAGCAATGCGGAGGTTTTGAATGCGCCGATGATCGACAAAACGGAGAGCGTATATCCGAGAAACATTGCGCCCGTATCGCCCATAAAGATTTTCGCGGGATTTGCATTGTACGGCAAAAAGCCGAGACATGCTCCGCACAGCGCGGCGGTAAGAAGAGCCGTTTGTGTATCGGAGCGCAGCATGGCGATAATGAGCAGGGAAACGGAGCTGATGGCGCTGACCCCGCAGGCAAGCCCGTCAAGCCCGTCAATGAGGTTGACGGCATTTGTCATGATCACAATCCATAAAACCGTAATCGGATAGGCGGCGATGCCGAAATCGACTTCAAATCCTCCGATATTGACATAATCAATCACAAAATGCTGACTGACGGCGATTCCTGCGCCGACAAATTGCCCCGCCAGCTTGACCCAGGGGTTGAGGGCAATCATGTCATCGATGACGCCGAGCGCAACAATAAACAGCCCGCCGAACCAAACGGTGATTGCCTGGCGGTCAAGCCCAAAAAATATGCTGTAAAAAATGCCGGCGGAAAGAGAAAAACCGAAGAAAATCGCCAGCCCGCCAATGAGCGGGATCGGTTTTTTGTGCATACGCCGCGCATCTTTCGGCACATCGATCGCGCCGATGCGAATCGCCAATGCGCGCACAAGCGGCGTTGCCGCCAGGGCGGCAATCAGCGCGGTGACAAGCGCAGCCAAAATGCGCATAAAATCCTGATTCATAAAAGTCTGTTCCTTTCAATGCGGATTGCTCAAAGCTGTGTAAAGCCGACTTTTTTATAAACTTTACGCAAAATGCGCTCTGCCATAGAGGCGGCACGCTCCTGCCCCGCACGGGCAATTTCCTTGAGATAGCCCGTGTCTGCCATTAAGCGATGATATTCAGCCTGCAGCGGGCGCAGCCCATCAACGCATGCCTCACCGACGGCTGCTTTGAAATCACCGTATCCTTTGCCCTGAAATTCCGCTTCGATCTGTTCATAGCTCTTGCCGGTGAAGCAGGCGTAGACAGTCATCAGGTTGTTCACCCCGTCTTTCCCCGGGGCATAGCAAACGCGGCTGTCGCTGTCCGTGACGGCGCGGCGGAATTTGCGCATAATATCGTCGGGCTTATCCAAAATGGTGACATACGCATTTGCATTTTCATCGGATTTGCTCATTTTGCGATCCGGAGAGGCAAGCGACATAATTTTTGCCCCGCTTTTCTGAATCAACGGCTGCGGCACTACAAAGGTATCGCCGTATCTTGCATTGAACCGCTCTGCAACATTGCGCGCCAGCTCGACATGCTGTTTTTGATCCTGCCCCACGGGAACGAGCTCGGTACCGTAAAGCAAGATATCGGCAGCCATCAGAACGGGATAGGTGAAAAGCCCCGCATTGATATTATCGGCATGCTTTTTGCTCTTATCCTTAAATTGTGTCATGCGGGAAAGCTCGCCGAACATGGTATTACAGCTGAGTACCCAGGAAAGCTGTGCGTGCGCCGGAACATGGCTTTGCACAAACAAGGTGCATTTTTGCGGATCCAGCCCCGCTGCAAGATATACCGCCAAAATCTCAAGGGTGCGGCGGCGCAGGGTGGCAGGGTCCTGGCTGACGGTGATTGCGTGCATATCCATCACGCTGTAAATGCATTCATATTGATCCTGCAGATCAATCCAGTTTTTAATCGCGCCGAGAAAATTTCCGATGGTGAGATTGCCGCTTGGCTGCACGCCGGAAAAAATACGCTGCTTTTTTTTGCTCTGCGCGGCGGCTGCCGTTTTCGTTTGCGTATCCATGCTGTGATAATTCCTTTCAAAATTCAAAAAGAGGAAGCTTCTTCAAAAGCCTACACATATTCTATCATAGCATATCCTGTGAAAAAATTCAATCTTTTTGTAAAAAATGCGTCCCGCTGCTGAATATAGTGTCATTTTGCAGATCATGTGCAGCAAAAAAATTGAAATCCGAAACATTTTCAAAAAAGATATTGACAAGGGCGAAAGTGCGTGCTATAATAACTAAGCTTTCAAATTGAGGTATCGCCAAGCGGTAAGGCACTGGACTCTGACTCCAGCATTTCGTAGGTTCGAATCCTACTACCTCAGCCAAAAAACGACGGTTTTTGAGAAAAAAACCGTCGTTTCTTTTTTGCCTTGCTTCAAAAAAACTGCGGCGCACGATGCGCCGCAGTTTTTCTGTATTTATTTTTTTGCTTCGTTTAATAGGTCAGCTTTGCGCGGTCGATCAGGCTGTGAATGCGGCCGGCGGGGTTGAGCAGATCGCTGATGGATTCATCGCGGTTGAGCGTGTCGATAATATAGGCGACATATTTGCACATGGAAACCTCGCGATACCAATCACGCTCCAAAACGGAACGGTCGCGGTAGTTCAGGTTTGTTGTATAAATGCGGTTGAACAGCCCCTGCGCATATGCTTTATCGAAGTTCTCAAGCCCGTTACAGAACAGACCGAAGGTTGCGAAAACAAAAATTTTGCCTGCGCCGCGCTCTTTGAGCTGATATGCAACATCAATGATGGAATCACCGGAGGAGATCATATCGTCAACGATGATAACATTTTTGCCCTCCACGGAATTGCCGAGGTATTCGTGCGCTTCAATGGGGTTGCGTCCGTCCACGACGATGGTGTAATTGCGGCGCTTATAGAACATGCCGAGATCCAGCCCGAGCACGGAGGAATAATACATGGCGCGGCTCATACCGCCCTCGTCCGGGGTGATGAACAGAGTCTGATCAGGCAGGAATTTCACCTCCGGATCATATTTTACCATTGCCTTGAGCATCTGATAAGAGGTACGGACACTTTCAAAACCGTGATAGGGGATGGCATTCTGCACACGGGCATCATGGGCATCAAAAGTGATGATATTCGTAACGCCGGCGTTGACAAGCTCCTGAAGGGCAATGGCGCAGTCCAGAGATTCTCTGGCAGAGCGGCGATGCTGTCTGCCCTCATAAAGCATCGGCATAACAACATTAACGCGGCGTGCCTTGCCGCCGATTGCGCCGATCATGCGCTTGAGGTCCTGGAAGTGATCATCGGGAGACATAGGCACGTTCTGCCCGTACATCTTATAGGTCACGCCGTAACTGAACGGGTCGCAGAACAAATAAATGTCGTGTCCGCGCACGGTATCATGCAGAATACCTTTCGCCTCGCCTGTGCCGAAACGCGGGCAATCAGCGGGGAGCAGATAGGTTGGCTCTTCTTTTTTGCGCCAATCGGTCAGGTATTCGTCCACACGGCGTACAAAATTTTCCGTTCCTTTCATACCGATAACGCTGAGCTTGCCGAAGTAGTTTGAGTCCATGATTTTCTCCTTGTTCTTCTGATATTCGTTTTCTTTTTTTATTTCCGCTTATAAACATGCAAAGCGCTGTGCCCGGCACAACGCTAAACGAACAGTTATTTTGTGATTGTAATCTTTTTCAGCACAGCAGACTGATCGGGATCGATGCCTTTGACCTCGGTCAGCTTGAGCGCGAAGAACTGCAGAGCTATGGCAAGCATAAACGGCGCAGCAACATCGTTTTTCATGCCGGGCACCACAATGCAAAAGGGATATTTTTCGCCCAGGGCTCCGTCGTCGGTAATGACAAGCGTTTCCGCACCGGTGGTACGGGCTTTTTCAAGCATTTCGATTGCGTCATCCTGCGTCTGGCCTGCCGGCGCCAAAACAATGGCAAGCGTTTTGGAGCTCAGCTGCGCCATCGGGCCGTGATGAAAATCGGAGCTTGCATAGCCGCGCACCCGGATTTTATTGGTTTCCAAAATTTTGAGCGCGCCTTCGAGTGCAATCGGATATGCCATGCCTCTGCCGAGCACAAAGGCATCCTCAAGATAGCGATAGCGTGCAATGATCTTTTCGATCTGCACGGGAACGGTCTGCATCAGCTCTTCGGTCATTTTCGGAAGGCGGCGGAGCATTTCGGTGATTTCGGCATCGCCGCAAAATGCCTCGCAAAGCATTGCAAGGGCATACATCTGCGAGGTAAAGGTCTTGGTAGCGGCAATGCTGCGCTCGGGGCCTGCATTGCAGTAAAGGTGAAAATCGGCACCGTGTGCCAAAGGGGAATCGGGGTTATTGGTTAACGTTGCGGTGATGGCACCGCTTTGCTTTGCGTCCTGCAGAACGGAAAGCACATCCTGCGCGCATCCGGATTGAGAGATACCGATCACAAGCGCATGCTCATAGTGCATATGTGTGCCGTATTTGGTAACAACGGAGGGGGTGGCAAGCGAGCAGGGAATGCCCGTGTAGCGATGGAACAGATATTGCGCGTAAATTGCGGCATGATCGCTGGTTCCGCGGGCGGCGAAAACGATCTGATCGATCGCATGCGCCTTTGCAGCTGCCGCAATCGCTTTTACCGTTTCGGAATTTGCGGCGCCGACGCCTGCAAGAACCGTCCCTTGTTGACGAATTTCTTTTTCGAGATTGATCATAGTGACCTCCAGAGCTAAACATATCTAAAAACAGTATACAGTTTTTTTGCGGGAAAGTCAATGAAAAAGGGTGCTAAAAATTTTGTCGAATTTGATTTCTTTTTATGAAAAAGTAAAAAAACAAAAATTTGCCTTTACAAAAAACAAAAAGTGTGCTATAATCACAGCGTTTAAAAATGCATCTGCCCGTGGCACAGCTGGATAGCGCGTTAGACTCCGACTCTAAAGGTCAGCGGTTCGAATCCGCTCGGGCAGGCCATGAAAAAGCACTTGCAACGCAAGTGCTTTTTCAGTTATATTTGCCTTTTGGCGAGTGAGATTGTTCGCGAAAGCGGCGTTTGGTTTTTTCGCCGAATACCGCTTTGCGCGCGCAATGCAACTGTCTTAACGGAGAAAAATTATAAATTCGGAGGGGACCCATGAATCAACGCGAAACGGCGGAGCTGCGCCGCCATTTTCATCCGGAGCGCACGAACATCTCGGTGGTGCACGGCTGCTATATCAATGATAAAAAGGAAATACTCAAGCGCTTTTCCGTACCGTTTTCCACGCTTTCGGAAAATGAGAGCGAGGCAATTCTGGCGCTTTTGAAAAAAACGCTCAGCGGTGCCGTCGGGCAGCGCCTTGCAGAGGTCTCTTTCACAAACGAACAGGTGCTAAACGGGGCGGAGCAGCGCCTGCTTTCCGATCTGCGCGGCTGCGGCTGTGCAGACGAAGCCCTGCGGGAGAGTCTGTATGGAAAAATCGCCTCGGGGCTTAGCTGCAAGGAAAACGAAAATCATGTTGTCTTGCTTGCAAGCGATACCTATGATGTTTTTTCCACTGGGGCGAGCGGCTCCGGAAGCCTTGAATCCTCCGAGCAGTTTACCTATCTGACCGCGGCGGTCTGCCCTTTGAAAAACGGGAAAGAGCATCTTGCTTTTTCCGCCTATGAAAGCAAGTTTCAAAGCTCTGTGGAAAACGGCATTGTCTGCCCGCCGACCTTCGGCTTTACCTATCCGGCATTTGACGACCGCAAAAGTAATATTTACGGCTGTATTTGCTATTGCAAAGACGGCAAAGCCAGCTATGCGGATCTGTTTGCGGCGCTGTTTGCCGCGCAGGCGCCTATGCCGCCCGCACAGCAAAAGGAATGCTTCAGGCAAGTGCTCTCGGAGAGCGCGCAGGAAGGGTGCGATCTTTCCGTGATGCAGGCGCTTCACGCAAATGTCAGCGCGATCGTTCGGGAGCATCGTGAAAGCCATGACCCGGAGCCGCTGCTTATCACGAAGGATTCCATTGAGCAGATTTTACAGGTCTGCGATCTGCCGCAGGAGCAGCTGCGGTCCTTTTCCGCGGAATATGACGAGGCATTCGGCGTCGGCACCGCGCTGCCGCCTGCCAATTTGGTGGATGTGAAGCAGTTTGCGCTGCAAACGTCCGATGTTACCATTCGCGTCAATCCGGAGCGGGCGGATCTTGTCAGCACAAGGGAAATTGACGGCACCAAATATATTTTGATCCGCGCGGACGGCGGGGCGCAGGTAGGCGGCGTAAATCTTCGCTTTGAAACTCCGCAGCCGCCGGCAGAAGAAAACTGACGGGAACGCATCTGCCGTTTTGAAAACACGACGCAATAACGAAAAATGAGGAAATACCATGAAAAAAACAGCATTTTTTTTGGCTTTTCTTTTCTTGCTTTGTATGATTTTGCCCGCCTGCAAACAAACGACGCCCGAAAAAGCGAGCGAGGGACTTTTGGCGGGAGATGATTTTTCCCTGCAAACCTCTCTTTCCTACACTTTGTTTGACAAGGGGGAAAGGGAAATGTTTTCTTCTTATAAAAGCACACTGAATGTATGCAAAGGGGCGGAGCATATTGCGCGCACGGTTGCATACTACGGCTTGCCTATGGAGGAAGAATATACCTATGCGCAGGGCGTGTACTATTATAAAGGGTTTGATGAGACAAAAATCAGTGCCGAGCTCTCCGCACAGGAGTATGCTGCCCGCCGCGCAGATCTGCTGTTTTTATCGCTTTGTGACCCTGCGCTTTATCAAAACCAAACGCAAGCCGAAAATGCGCTTGCTTTTGACGGCGCAACGGCAGAAATGGAGCAATATCTGAAAAAATGTCTCGGGATCGGCGCCGACACCGTTTTTTCCTCTCTTGAAATTTCGGGCACGACGGAAAACGGGGAAAAGGCGGAGGTTGCCGTAAAAGGGGAATATCGATTTTTGGGGCAGAATAAGAGCTTTGAAGCAAAATTTACGGCGCAGCGGCAGACGCGCCAAGCTAAGGAGCCGATCACGGCGCCCTCCGATGCCGATGCCTATTGGCGCGTTACCGACCTGACCGATGCGATGAGCATCAATGCGGCGTATACCAAACTCTCCCGCGAGACGGATTTTTCGCTGCAGGATGATGCTGTTTTTTCGCTGTCATATGCGGGGGTTTCTCTGCAGGTTTCGGATGCGCATACCTATCGGCAGCAGGTGCTCGGCGATGCGTTTACTTTTCATGACGCTATCCGCCGTGAAGTCAGGCAGGGGGAAGCCGAGAAAATTCTGAATCACACCGCCGATTATCAGGATGGTATTCTGGAGGCGACATATGACGGAGCTGTATATCAGCATGACGCAGTAGACGCAAGCGATATGATCATGGATTCCCGCTCCTATTACAATGCTGCAGCGCCGGTCGGTGAATATCTTGCAGACATTGCAAAAGAGCAGGGGCAGAGCAGTACGCTTTATACATATGTTTATGCCGAATCTTTGATTGATGAAGTGTTTTCGCAATACATTACCTCCCTGTATGACAACATGGAAGGGTATCTTGCAAAAGCGACGGAGAAGCAATATGCGCAGCGCAGCGGGACGCTCAGCATTGATGAAAACGGCACGCTGCTGCAACAGACGCTCTCTTTTGATGTCAGCTACGAAATTGACGGGCATACACTGCACTGCACCCTGACGCGCACGATCACAAAGGAATAAGTTTTTGCAAAAAAAGCCCGGCATGTGCCGGACTTTTTTGTTGCGCCTTACCGATGAGCGGTTATGCAAACAAACCGATGAAAAAGATAGCGAGAATGAGCAGCGGCAAAACAAGACGAAAATACCATTTCATCCAGGTGTGCACCCGCAGCCCTTTGCCCGTATTTGCTTCTGCCTGATATTTTTCAAAGCCCCAACCAAAGCGTGAGACGCAGAAGAGCAGATAGACCAGGGAGCCCAGAGGCAGCAGCAGGTTGCTGACCAGGAAGTCCTCGATATCCAGGATCTGGCCGCCGTTGGGGGCATTGGGCAGCACCACGGAGAAGTACCACTCATTATAGCCCAGAACGCAGGGAATGCTGGCCAGCAGAATGAACACGCAGCATACCACGGTGGCCTTCTTCCGGGTCCAGCCGAAGCTGTCGATGCAGCTGGCCATGATGTTCTCAAACACCGCCAGCACGGTGGTGAAGCTGGCAAAGGTCAGGAACAGGAAGAACAGGGCGCCCCACAGCCGGCCGCCGGTCATGCTGACAAACACCCGGGGCAGGGTCAGGAAGATCAGGGAGGGGCCCTGATCGGGCTCCAGGCCGAAGCTGAAGCAGGCGGGGAAGATGATCATGCCGGACATGAAGGCCACGAAGGTGTCCAGGCAGCAGATCCGCACGGCCTCGCCGGGGAGGCGGTTGGCGTCGGACATATAGCTGCCGAAGATCTCCATGGCGGCGATGCCCAGGCTCAGGGTGAAGAAGGACTGGTTCATGGCGGCCACGATCACGTTGCCGATGCCGACTTCCGCGGCCCGCTCAAAGTCCGGTACCAGATAGAACTTCACGCCCTCGATGGCGCCCTCCAGGGTCAGGCTGTTGATGGCCAGAATGACGATCAGCACCAGCAGGCAGATCATCATCCACTTGCTGATCCGCTCCAGGCCCTTCTGCAGGCCGAAGCTGCACACGATGAAGCCCACCAGTACGGTGATGACCATCCAGAGGGCCATCTCACCGGGATTGGCCAGCATGGCATTGAACACACCATCCACAGC
>ERZ827423.1147-NODE-1147-length-27691-cov-3.455855_pt1 | contig 27691 bp, 27 predicted proteins | sample MGYA00519775_ERZ827423 | MGnify/ENA primary metagenome ERZ827423 (study PRJEB31778, sample SAMEA3449296) | human gut metagenome | biome: human gut; feature: human-associated habitat; material: faeces | place: United Kingdom | collected 2010/2012 ...
CCGACGGCTGCTTCACTCTCGGCGCGGCAGTCGGCGCGGCTGTGGCACTTGCCGGGCACCCGTGGCTCTCGCTCGGCGCGGCAATGATAGCCGGTATCTGCTCCGGCTTCATCGTGGCGATACTTCAGACGCGCATGGGCGTGAACAGTCTGCTTGCCGGCATCATCGTGAACACCGCGCTCTATTCCATAAACATAGCGGTCATGGGCGGCTCGTCGCTCCTGAACCTCAACAAGACCGACACGGTGTTCTCACTGCTTAAATCCGCCCTCGCGGGCACACCCTTTGCCGGGGGCTATAAGCTCATCGTCTCCGGCGCGGCGGTGCTCCTCGCACTCGTGTTCATCACGCTTTTCCTGCGCACCCGCCTCGGTCTCGCTATCCGCGCGACCGGAAATAACCCGGACATGGTGCGCTCCTCGTCCGTGAACCCCGCGTTCACGACGACGGTCGGCCTCTGCGCGGCAAACGCCCTCACCGGCCTTTCCGGCTGCCTGATGGCGCAGTCCCAGAAGGCTGTGGACATTAACCTCGGCACCGGCATGGTCACGATAGCTCTGGCCTCGCTCCTCATCGGCGGCACGGTCATGGGACGCGGCGGCGTGTTCAAGCGCGCCGTCGGCGTGGTGCTCGGCTCGGTGATCTTCCGCCTTGTCTATACCGTTGCGCTGCGGCTCAATATGCCGGCGTTCATGCTCAAGCTCGTCTCATCGGTAATCGTCATTCTGGCGATCTCCGTGCCGTACCTCAAAACGCGCCTGCCGATGCTGCGCCGCAGAATGGCGCACGCCAAAGGGAAAGGGGGCGAGGGCGCATGCTGAAGCTCAGCCATATTTCAAAGACCTTCAACCCCGGCACCGTGAACGAAAAGACCGCCATACCCGACCTCTCGCTCGAGCTCGAACGCGGCGACTTTGTCACAATCATCGGCGCAAACGGCGCGGGCAAGTCTACTCTCTTTAACGCCATCTGCGGCAGCTTCCTCACGGACAGCGGCAGCATCATCTTAGACGGGGAAGACATCACCTTCCAGCCGGAGCATAAGCGCGCAAAGCGGATAGGCCGGCTCTTTCAGGACCCGATGCGCGGCACTGCCCCGGGCATGACGATAGAAGAAAACCTCGCCCTCGCCGCGGGACGCGGCGGGTGGTTTGCGCACATCACCAAGGCTGACCGCGACCTCTTCCGCGACAGGCTCGCTCAGCTCGACATGGGGCTTGAGGACAGGCTGCGCCAGCCGGTCGGCCTGCTCTCTGGCGGCCAGCGCCAGGCGCTGACGCTCGTCATGGCGACGATCGTCCCGCCGAAGCTCCTCCTGCTTGACGAGCACACCGCCGCTCTCGACCCCGGCACGGCGGAGAAGGTGCTGGAGCTCACGCGCAGGGTCGTGAGCGAAGAAAAGCTCACCTGCATGATGATTACGCATAACATGCAGTCCGCGCTCGAGCTCGGCAGCCGCACCCTCATGATGGATTCCGGCAGGATAATTCTCGACGTCGGCGGCGCGGAGCGCAGCGGGCTTACAGTAAACGACCTCCTTGCGCGCTTCAGAGCGGGCGTCGGCAAGGCGCTCGACAACGACCGGATGCTGCTTTCGTGATATCTTGCGGACATGTTTTTCACCCCCACTGCATATATATGCTATGGGGGTGAAAGCTATATGTCGTATGAACAGAGCAGGAGCGAGGTGCAGCGCAGCCATACGCTCAGCATGGAGAACCGGGATAAGCTGAGTCTTACCGGAGTGGAGGACGTCAGTGGATTTGACGAGAGCCTCGTCGTTCTCACAACGAGCATGGGCGAGCTCACCGTGCGCGGCGAGGGTCTGCACATCGAGCGTATCGATCTGGACTCCGGTCAGCTCGAGGTGCGCGGCAAGGTGCAGGAGCTGAGCTATGACGAGCGCGCACCGAAGAGCACGCTGTGGTCGCGCCTGTTCGGCGGCTGACGTGGGACAGAGCATTGAAGGGCAGGCGCTGGAGCTGCTTGCTTTCCTGCTTGGCGGCGCGATGCTTGGGCTTGTGTATGATATGCTCCGCCCGATAAGGCGCGCGGCGGGCCGGGGCGGGGGAGCGCTGGACGTGCTCTTCTGCGCGGCAGGCGGCGCGCTGTTCTTCCTGCTTGCCATGCGCTCCGAGAGCGGCAGGATGGGCACGTGGTCGCTGGCCGCGGCAGCCGTCGGATTCTGCATGTATATGCAGGCGCTCAGCGCTGTCCTGCTGCCCGCGTTCACCGCGGTCGATACCGCGGCGGTACGAGCTGCGCAGGGGTGTAAAAAAGTAATAAAAAAATTTCGTAAATATGCAAAAAGTATCTTTCAAAAATCGCGCGAATGTTTTATTATAAAGCATAAGCAGAAAGTGGATTGACATGAACACAAGAGACACGCTGATATGCATTGTCCTGATATCGCTGACGCTGTATGCCTGCGCAAACGTGGCGGCAGTCGGCGGGGAGCTGCGCGCGGCGGCTGCCGTGCAGCAGGAGCTGTGCGCCGAACTTGAAGAGCGGACGGCGGACAATGCCGCGCTGCGGGAAAAGCTTGAAGCGGGTCTGAGCGATGAAGAGCTTGAGCGCCTTGCACGCGAGCGGCTGGGTCTTGTCAAGCCGGGAGATAAAATATTCTATTTTACAACAGACAGAGAGGGGTAAACATGGAGCTGACGGTCGGTGAAGTGCTGGAAGGGAAAGTCACGGGTATCGCCAAATTCGGCGCGTTTGTCGCATTGGAGGGTGGCAAGAGCGGCCTTGTACATATTTCGGAGGTGGCCAACACCTATGTCAGTGACGTAAACGAATATCTCAAGGTAGGCCAGACCGTGAAGGTCAAGGTCATCGGGATAAGCGACGAGGGGCGTATCAACCTCTCCATAAAGCGCGCGCTTGAGCCGCAGAAGCCGGAGAGCGCTCCGCGCAGCCGGGACGCGCAGCCGAAGCGCGAAAAACCTGCGCGTACGCCGGTGCCTCCTGCGGCATCGACGAGCGGGAACATGGACTTTGAGGACAGACTCAAGAAGTTCATGCAGGAGTCTGACAGCAGGATCGCCGACAACCGTATGTATTCCGAGCACCGCCAGCGCACCCGCAGGAAATAAATATGAAAAAATGACTGCACCATTCGGTACAGTCATTTTTTTACATATCGACAGCCTTGATGCTCATCCTGTGCAGCTCGCACATGGTCTCGTATATCGTCTCAGCTGAGTTCAGCGGCACAGCCTCCGCTATGGCGGCGGACATCTCAGCACGCCGCTCGGGCTGTGCCAGCAGCTCAAGGCAGCAGTGCGCCAGCTCTTCGGGTGTGGCGGCCGTGACAGCGGCCCCCGCCTTCGTGAAGAAGTCGAGATTATATTCCTCCACCGCGGCTATCGCGTCTATCAGCACCATGGGCAGCGCCTTTGCCGCCGCCTCCGTGACGCTTATCCCGCCGGGCTTTGTCAGATAGAGATCGGCGCTGTCGAGCAGCAGGGAAACGTTCTTCTCAAAGCCGAGGATGTGGATGTTTGCCTGACCCGCATAGCGCGAGGCGAGATGCCGGTGCAGCTTCTCATTTGCCCCGCACACGACTGTCAGCTCCTGCTCATACGTCATTGTCTCCGCGAGCGTTTCGGTCAGTTCCTTTAATGGGCCGCAGCCGATGCTGCCTGTCATTGCGACAAGGTGCTGGTGCTCAGGCTCGATGCCGAAGCTGCGCTTCGCCTCCGCCTTCGGCGCGCGTGTGTAGAACTCCGGGCGTATCGGTATCCCGGAGGGGACTATAAGCTCCGGCCTTATTCCGCCGGAAACGAAATCCCCGGCAAGGGAGGGAGCCGGGATGAAGCAGCGCCCGAGACGGCTGTCGCCCACGCTTGGGCTGCACGTGTAGTCCGTCGCGACAAAGGCCGTGCAAAGTGACGGGTCATACAGCTCCAGTATCTTTGTCACCATCAGCGCGGGGAAGAGGTGCACGCATATGACCGTGTCGTACCCGCCGTCCCGGATATGCTCGTACAGCGGCAGTGCGGCTTTGGCGAACATTTCGTATAGCCTTGAGCTTTCATGGAACATATCCGGGTGGTTCTCAGAGAACCTGTAGCCCGACTGATAGAGCTTCGGCGTGTGCCGGTACATGAAGGTGTGCCCGCTCGTTATCAGCTTCTGCGCGCCCTCGGAGAGGAAGTGCAGCGCTTCGCATATATCGCACTCCTCGCCGCGGCTGAGAAATTCTTCTCTGATAGCCTTGGCGCAGGAGTTGTGCCCCTCGCCGGTGTCGCAGCTCAGTATAAGCGTTTTCATTTCTGACGCAGCCCCTCCTGCTTCTTCATTCCGTCCTCAAGGCGCAGCAGCCTTGGCCGGTTGTAGCGCTGTATGATGATGTACGGGAGGTTTCCCGCAAGGAAGTATACTATTGAAATTATCCAGCCCCACGCTCCGCCGACGATGAACACTGCGCCGAAGCCGAGGATGCTCAGCAGCACATGTATGAACTCCGCGACGCAGGTCTCCTGAAGCATCCGCGGCAGACGGCTGCCGTAGTCGGCGGTCATCTTCTTCGACGGCATGAGCTTCGGCAGTATGCGGCTCATGTCCGGAAGAGTGTTCTGCCACTGCTTGACGCGCAGCTTTTTGTAAAGCCCCGCCTCGAAGTCCAGCGGCTTATATGGAAACGCGCGGCTGTTGAACCAGCCCTTCGGGAGTATGCGCCCGAGCAGGAACGAGAACACGCCCAATACAATATAGTAGATCACGCAGTACAGAAGCTTCATCTTTATCCCCTCATTGACCAAAGGCATGGCTTATTTTTCCCAATATAAAAACCTTAACGTTTTCTTTGCAACTGTACTTCAATTAAAGCTCAAGGATTGTTGACCTTCACCATCTGACCATTCTGCGAATGACTGCACTATTAAGACATTCTTTAGAAAACACGGTAGATTTTTACGACACAGTTTGCTATAATGTTAAAAGGTTAAAAGAATATAAAACCTGTCCGATAAAATTGAAAGGGGATTTTTCACATGGGTCTTATTCGTGCAGCACTTGGAGCAGCCGGCGGTGTCGTCGGTGATCAGTGGAAAGAATATTTTTACTGCGAGGCGCTTGATAATGACGTCCTCGTCGTAAAGGGCAGCAAGAGAGTTTCGGGCCGTTCCTCCAACCGCGGCGGTACGGACAATATCATCTCCAACAGCTCTGTCGTTGCCGTTGCGGACGGTCAGTGCATGATAATCGTCGAGCAGGGCAAGATCGCCGAGCTCTGCGCCGAGCCGGGCGAGTTTGTCTATGACAGTTCCACCGAGCCCTCCATCTTCAGCGGCAGTCTCGGCACCAGCATCGAGGAAGTTTTCAAGAACATCGGCAAGCGCTTCACCTTCGGCGGCGAAGCCCCCAAGGATCAGCGCGTGTATTACTTCAACACCAAGGAGCTCGTCGGCAATAAGTACGGTACTCCTTCTCCCGTGCCCTTCCGCGTTGTGGATCAGCGCGCCGGTATAGACATCGATATCGCTATCCGCTGCTTCGGCGAGTACAGCTACCGTATCTGCAACCCGATCCTGTTCTACACCAACGTCTGCGGCAATGTTTCCTCCGAGTACACCCGCGATAATATCGACGGCCAGCTCAAGACCGAGCTTCTCACCGCTCTTCAGCCCGCCTTCGCCAAGATCTCCGATATGGGCATCCGCTATAGCTCCCTGCCTGGCCACACTATGGAGATCGCCCAGGCGCTCAACGAGGTCCTCAGCCCCAAGTGGAGCGACCTGCGCGGCATCGAGGTCGTGTCCTTCGGCGTGTCCAGCGTCAAGGCCAGCGAAGAAGACGAGGCCATGCTCAAGGAGATGCAGCGTACCGCGGCCTACCGCGACCCCGGCCTTGCTGCGGCGAACCTCTCTGCGGCTCAGGCTCAGGCGATGCGCGATGCTGCCAAGAACTCCGGCGGCGCGGCAGTCGGCTTTATGGGCATGAACATGGCTTCCCAGATGGGCGGCATGAACGCGCAGAATCTCTATCAGATGGCCGGTCAGTATCAGCAGCCTGCCCAGCAGCAGGCAGCACCCGCGGCGAGCGCGGCGGGTACGTGGAAGTGCCCAAAGTGCGGCGCCTCCGCAAGCGGCAAGTTCTGCCCCGAATGCGGCGCAAAGAAGCCTGAGGACGGTAAGTGGACCTGCTCCTGCGGCGCTGTCAACACCGGCAAGTTCTGCTCCGAGTGCGGCGCAAAGAAACCGGGGACTATAAAATATAAGTGCGATAAGTGCGGCTGGGAGCCGAAGGATCCCACCAAGCCCCCGAAGTTCTGCCCCGAGTGCGGCGATCCGTTTGACACCGGCGATATCGTCGGCTGAGGTAAGGAGCCATGGCTGACCAAGTAACAAATTACCAGTGCCCGGCCTGTACAGGCCCCCTGCACTATGACGGCGCGAGCGGCAAGCTCAAGTGCGACTATTGCGGCAGCGAGTACGTGGTCGCCGAGATAGAGGCGCTGTATAAAGACAAGGACGCGGCAGCGGCGGCAGCCTCGGCGAAGGCGGAGGAAAAAACCGCGGACGGAGATTGGGAATATTCGGACAACGGCTGGGGCGAGGACGCGGCGCATATGCGCAGCTACAATTGCCCGAGCTGCGGCGCGGAGCTTATCTGTGACGATACCACCGCCGCGACGAGCTGCCCCTACTGCGGCAATCCAAGCATCGTCCCCGGCCAGTTCACAGACACGCTCAGGCCGGACTATGTCATTCCTTTCAAGCTCGATAAGAACGCAGCGAAGGCTGCCCTTAAGAAGTTCTATAACGGCAAAAAGCTGCTGCCCAAGGGCTTTGCTTCCGATAACCATATCGAGGAGCTCAAGGGCGTGTATGTTCCCTTCTGGCTCTATGACGGCAGCGCCTATGCGGATGTGCGCTACCACGCCACGCGCGTACATAGCTATACCGAGGGCAACGACCGCGTGACGCGCACCGAGCATTACGGCGTCCGCCGCGCGGGCACCGTGCAGTTTGAACGTATCCCTGTCGACGCATCTGAGAAAATGCCCGATGAGTATATGGACGCTGTTGAGCCCTATAATTATGATGAGCTCAAGCCTTTCTCCACGGCCTATCTGCCGGGCTACCTTGCGGATAAATACGATGTCAGCGCCGATGAATGCTCAAAGCGCGCCGATGAGCGCGCTGTCAACACCGCCGTCAGCCTCATGGCCGAGAGCGTCATGGGCTATACCACCTGCGTTGAGGAAAACAAGAATGTCAGCGTCCGCCGCGGCAAGGTGAGCTATGCCCTCATGCCCGTCTGGATGCTCAGCACCAAGTGGAACGGGAAGAACTATCTCTTTGCCATGAACGGCCAGACCGGCCGCCTGATAGGCGACCTGCCCATATCCAAGGGGAAGTTCCTCGCGTGGTTTGCCGGCATAGCCGTGCCGCTTATGGCGGTCATGGCGCTGCTGTTCGGTTGAAGAGGGGAGAGCGGATATGAAGAAAAGATTTGTTCTCGCCATGGTTCTCTGCATCGCGCTCTGCCTCGCCTTTGGCGGCGCGGCCTATGCGTCGTCCGGCGGCTCCCCCGGCTATGTCAACGACACGGTGGGGCTGCTGACGCAGGAAGAGCAGCGGGAGCTTGAGACTACCGCCGCACAGCTTGCTGAGCGCTACGGCTGCGGCGTGTATGTAATTATCGTCGAGGATTACACCGATTATACAAACGGCGGCATTGAGGACTTTTCCGAAGCCATGTTCGATCATTATGGCCTTGGCCTCGGGGATGACCGCAACTGCCTGCTGCTCTCTCTCAGCATGAGCGAGCGCGACTATGACCTTGACGCGCACGGCAGCATCGGCAACTATGCCTTCACCGACTACGGCAAGGAGCAGCTCGCGCAGGAGTTCATTGATGACTTCCGCTATGATAACTGGTTTGACGGCTTCAGGGATTATATGAGCACCGCCGGGCAGTATCTCGAGGCTGCCGAAAACGGAACGCCTGTCGACATTTACAGTGACGACGAAATTGACCCCGCCGTTTCCGCCGGGGTGAATATCCTCTTCATCGTTGTCATACCCTGCCTGATCTCGCTTGCCGTGTGCGGCATCTTCGCTGCGCAGATGAAGACGGCCAGACGCCAGACCGGCGCAAGGGGCTACATAAGCCACGGCGGCGTGGATATGCGTGTCACGCAGGATCAGTTCCTCTACCATACCGAAACGCGCCAGCCGATCCCGCAGAACAACAATAACAGCGGCGGCGGTACGACCGTCAATTCCGCCGGCCATTCCCACAGCAGCGGCAAGTTCTGATGATTCTATAAAACAACCGGCCTGATGCAAACGCATCAGGCCGGTTTGTTATCAGCTGTGTGAATACCGAAGGACATATTCCTTCGGGGTGCAGCCGTGGGTCTTCTTGAACACCTGTATGAAATACGAGGCGTTGGTGAATCCGCATTCATATGCCGTAGCCGAAGTGCTTTCGCCGGAAATAAGCAGGCGCGCGGCGTTTGATATGCGCACCTGATTGAGATACTGCACATATGTCATATTCGTTTTTGACTTGAACCAGCTGCAAAAATAGCTGCGGCTCATACCGACAAGCTTTGCCGCCATATCGATGCTGATCTGCATGGAATAGTTTTCGCCCGACCATGCGATCAGCTTTTTCAGCTCCGCGTTTGAATGCTCGGCAAGAGCACCGTGGACGTGCTCTTTTTCTCTCAGCGAACAGCACAGCTCTTCCATTATGGAGATGAGCGTTCTGCAGCATGCAAAACAGTTCCCGTCGTTTTCGATGAGCTGCTGAAAATACGGATACAGTCTGTCGTACTCCGGGAAAGAATTGACCAGCTCCGACACCTTTATGTTCACTTTCTCCAGCATGGCCGGGAAGTTTATCATTCCGTTCATGTAAGGTATGGAGATCTGCATGACCTGCACGGTCCCGCCGGGAGAAAAGCTGGTCGAATGTATTATATCCGGCGGGATGACAAAGGCGGCGCGCTCTTCGGAATGCAGCTGAAAGACCTTCTGGTCTATGGATATCTTCCCGGACACACTGTCGCACAGCAGGATCTCTATCGTGTATTTTGAGTAGTGCGGCGGGGCAAAGTCCTCGGCTTCGAGCTGCTTGACCCGTATGAAGTAAGGGCTGTCCTGCGTAAACTCAAACTCTTCAACAAATGATTTCGGTGGACGGCTGCCGTACATTATTCTTTTTGAAGTATTGCTTGCCATGCCAAATCACCCCTATGCTATCATGAATGTCACTATATCAGAATTGCACAAAAAAGCAATATATTTTTAGCAATAATGTGAAATACTTAGATTATTTTCTCTTTTACCGTAATATTCTTATATAATCCACAAATTTACTTGATTGTTTTTGCCCCAACCGCATGATATCATTTTCCACGATAGGAAAACAAAGCTGCGGCATGCCGCACGGCTTATACAGTAATGGAGGCAGAATGAATAAAAAAATCATTGCATTCGGAGAAATAATGCTCAGGCTCAATCCGCATGAATACTACAGGTTCTCACAGGCAGACGATTTTGCCGCGACCTACACCGGTGCTGAAGCGAATGTCTGCGCCGCGCTCAGTCTGTATGGCTGCAGCACGGAGTTTGTCACCGCGGTTCCGGATAATGACATTGCGGACTGCGCGCTCCAGACCATGAAAAAGTACGGCGTCGGCGTGTCCCATGTGCAGCGCAGGGGGCCGCGGCTTGGCGTATATTATCTTGAAAAGGGTGCATCCCAGCGTCCGTCAAAGGTGATATATGACCGGCGCTTTTCGTCCTTTTCCTATGCGCAGCCGGAGGACTTTGACTGGGACGAGATCCTGCGCGGTGCCGATTGGTTCCATTTTACCGGGATAACCCCTCCCCTTGGCGACCGGCTTCCCGAGATATGTGAAGAGGCATGCCTTGCGGCGAAGCGCAGCGGCGTGAAGATATCCATCGACCTGAACTACAGAAAGTCCCTTTGGAACACCGAAGAGGCTCAGGCGGTGATGACGAAGCTCGCCGGGTATGCCGATGTGATCTTCGGCAACGAGGAGGATGCGGAAAAGTGCCTCGGAATATCCGCCGGCTGCTCGGATGTGATACAGGGCAGACTTGAGCATGCCGGATATGAAGCCTCCGCGAGGAAGGTCGCCGAGCGCTTCGGCTGCGAGAAGGTCGTATACACTCTGCGCACCAGCATATCTGCGTCGGACAATAAATTTCAGGGCATGATATACAGCGGCGGAGAAACGATTTTCTCCAGGTCGTACGATATGCATATCGTTGACCGTGTCGGCGGCGGAGACTCGTTCGCGGCGGCCGCGATCTTTTCCATGCTGCGTGGTGACGATGCCGCGACGGTGGTCGAGTTCGCGACGGCGGCGTCGTGCCTCAAGCACAGCATAATGCAGGACTATAATTTGTCAACGGTAAAGGAGATCGAAGCGCTTATGAACGGCGACGGCTCCGGACGTGTACAAAGATAAGGAGGGACATGTAATGAAAATCACAGGAATCAAGGCAATTCCGGTTCGGTGGCAGGAGATGGGCTATGAAATATGGGATTCGCAGAGCCGCTTTTCCGGACGCCAGGCGGTCCTCATCAGGGTCGAGACCGATGAGGGGATCGTCGGATGGGGAGAATCCGCGTTCTTCGGCGGTCCGCTCGAGGTGATCAAGGTCATTGTCGAAAAGGAACTGATCCCTTTCTTCATGGGTAAGGATCCCTTCATGAGCGAACAGCTCTGGGAGACGGCGTACAATACCTGCGTGAAGAACGGCAGGCGCGGCGCGGTCGTTGCTGCGCTCAGCGGAATAGACATCGCTCTTTGGGACATAAAGGGCAAGGCCTGTTCTCTGCCGGTGTACAAGCTGCTCGGCGGCTGCCGCGATGCTGTTGAGGGCTATGCGAGCGCGGGCTTTTATGCCGATGGCAAGGACGCCGCAGCGCTTGCGGAGGAGATGCTCTCGTATAAGGAGCTTGGCTACAGAACGATGAAGCTTAAGGTCGGCTGGCTGGATAAGTTTACCGATCTTGACAGGGTGCTTGCCGTGAAGGAAGCGATCGGACTTGAAACTCCGCTGGCCATTGATGCGAACAATAATTGGGATCTCAATACGGCCAAGTGGTTCGCGTATAAGCTCAGAGACATGAACATCGCATGGATCGAGGAGCCGCTTGCCATAGAGAGCATTGATGCTTCTGCCGAGCTGTGCCGCTGGTCGTGCATACCCATCGGCGGCTATGAGCAGGAGACGACGAAATTCGGCTTTGCTCCGCTGATCGCGAAGCGTGCTGTGAACATTGTCCAGCCGGATGTTATCTGGTCCGGCGGCTTTACCGAAGTGCGCAAGATCGCCGCAATGGCGGAGACCGCCGGAATGATCTGCATGCCGCATTCGTTTTCCACCGGCATCTGCCTTGCCGCAAACCTCCAGTTCCTCGCGTCCGTTCAGCACGGTATGCTGGAAATGGATCAGAATTTCAACCCCCTGCGTGACGAGCTTATCTGCGGCGGCATAGACATAGATGAACACAGCATGGTGCACATGCCCGAGCTTCCCGGTCTTGGCGTTGAGATAGACGAGGACGTCATCGCCAGATACACTGTAGAACTGTGAGGTGCCTGATGAACGATCTGGTCAGGGAATTGGAGAGGTCCAAAATCGTTGCGATAGTGAGGGGCACCTTCGGTGATGATTTGATAAAACTCGCCCGGGCGCTCAATGCCGGCGGGATACGCTTCCTCGAGGTCACATTTGTGCAGAACGCGGATGACTGCATCGAGCGCACCGCTGCGGCGATACGCTCGCTTACGGAAGCCGTACCGGAGGATATGCACATCGGCGCCGGGACCGTGCTCACTGCTGAGCAGGTGCAGGCAGCCCATGCTGCGGGCGCACAGTATATAATTTCCCCGAACGTGAATGAGCGCGTGATACGGCGCACGAAGGAGCTCGGATTGGTGTCTATTCCCGGTGCGATGACGCCGAGCGAAATATGCACCGCGCACGAGCTGGGTGCGGACATAGTAAAGCTTTTCCCGTTCGGTGATCTCGGCATCAAATATGTCAAGGATATACGTGCACCGCTCAGTCATATAAAGCTGATGGCAACGGCCGGCATAAACGAAGAAAACCTCGGCGAGGCGCTTGACGCCGGGTTCTGCTCAGCCGGAGTGAGCGGAAGGCTTACCGATAAAAAGCTTATCGCCGAAGGAAATTTTGCTGAGCTTACGAGGCGTGCCGCCGTGTTTACGGCGATCGCCGGCAGCAGATGACAAGGGGGAAGCGGTATGATGAAACTAATAGAAGCTGTGCGGAAGGCTCTTGACAGGGTTGTGCCGCGCATAGCCGGATGGCTGTTTCTCATCTGTGTGCTTTCAACCTTTTTAGGTACAATGAACCGCACCGTGGGTCTGAAGCTGAACACCTCATGGGTCGAAGAGGTTTCGATCTTTACCATGGTCTGGTGTACGATACTTCTGATAGGTCTTCTTATCAGAAAGAGCATGCACACTCAGTTCACCCTTCTTGCCGATAAGCTCAAAGGCAAGGTCTTTGCGGTCTGGAGGCTCATCATAATGCTGATCGAGGCTGCCGTTCTCGTCATTCTCCTGATCGGCGGTGTGCAGCTGACTGCAAACGGCAGCCGGATGCTGATGTCGGCACTGCCGCTGACGATGTTCTGGGCGTATCTCAGCGTCCCGGTAGGCGCGGCGCTTGCGCTGCTTGAGCTGGCAATGATGTTCATTGAGGAAAGCTTCGCCCTATTCGGCAATGAAAGGAGTACGGACAGATGACGATATCCCTTACCGTTTTCGTGATCCTCTTTTTCTTCATCATTCTCGGCGTACCGGTCGCCATGTGCATCGGCATTGCAGGCATTGCCGGAATATACATTTTTAATATCAATATGTCGTTTTCGACTATTGCCTCCAAGTTTTTTTCAGGAGTGAATTCCTATACGCTGCTGGCGATCCCGTTCTTTATTTTCGCCGGAGAGGTAATGAACAAGGCCGGCATCACAAAAAAGGTGCTTGATCTTGCCGATGCCTTCGTCGGCTCGCTTAAGGGCGGGCTTACCTATGTCAGCGTAGTGGCCGCAATGTTTATGGCCACGATATCCGGTTCCGGTTCGGCCTGCGCAGCCGCCCTCGGCACCAGCCTTATTCCCGAAATGGAGGAGCGCGGCTACAGCCGTGAGTACGCTGTTGCGCTCACCACCTGCGCAAACGTTGTCGGCCCCATTATCCCGCCGAGCTCCGTGTTTATCCTCTATGCCTTTTATACGGGCGAGAGCGTTATCCGGCTTTTCATCGGCGGCGTTCTTCCCGGCGTCTGCATCGGGATCGCCCTTATGGCGGTGGGCAGAATAATCTGTAAGGTAAAGGGCTATCATGACGTTCCTGAGAAATTTTCATGGAAGAAAGTCGGAAAAGCCCTCTCACGCGGCTGGGTCGCGCTGTTTGTTCCTGCCTTCCTGTTCATTTCCATCGTTGCCGGCTGGTGTACCGCGACTGAGGCCGGTGCTCTCGTCTGCATCATGGCGCTGATCGTTGGCGTAGGCTACGGCAATATACGCAGCTTCAGGGAGCTGATGGATATCGCGATAAGCTCCGCCAAGTCCACATGCATCATCTATGCCCTGCTTGCGTTTTCCGGCATCTTCTCCACGATACTTGTCCGTGCGCATTTTACTGAGCTTATAAGCGCGCTCATCACTTCCGTCGCGACTACGCAGGCCGGAGTACTGCTGATAATAATCGCGTTTATGTTTTTCCTCGGCATGTTTGTTGACGTCACCCCTATGGTCACGATGTTTGCGGTGGCCTTTTCCACCGTCGCCATTTCGGTCGGAGTTGACTCGCTCCACTTCGGCGTGCTCTTTGTCGTCATTGTCATGGTCGGCGCACTGACGCCTCCCGTCGGCTCTATCCTCTTTGTTGCGACGACAATAGGCAAGACCTCCATGGTGAAGGTCATACCCATTCTTATCCCGCTGCTGATGACCGTTGTGGCCGTTACGATACTGCTCATTTTCATTCCGGAGCTGTGTACGTTCCTTCCCAATCTGCTGCTGGGATAGCGCATTGAGCCTTCCACGGTGAACCGTGAGGTATATAAATAAAAATTTTTATGGAGGATCAGATCATGAAAAGAACACTGTGCGTTCTGCTTGCGGCCCTTATGATGCTTTCTGTGGCAGCCTGCGGACAGCAGAACACCCCCCAGCCGGCGCCCGCTGAAAACGCCGCCGGAACGCCTGTCGCAGCTGACAGCGCCGTCAGCTACGACAAGGTAACCATCACCGCGTCAAACTTCAACGCTCAGGAGTCCTCATACGGCAAGGCTATGGACGCCTTCAAGCAGTATGTGGAAGAAAAGTCCGGCGGTGCTGTTACCGTCGATGTCTATCATGCCGGTGCTCTCGGCTCCGAAAAAGAATGCGCCGAGGGTGTTTTTGAAGGCTCGATAGACCTGATGTTCTCGGGTACCGGCGGCATCGGCAACTACATCCCCGCGACCGCCGCGATCGAATGCTGGTTCGTTATCAAGGATATCGAGTCCATGCAGAAAGTCATTGCCGCTCTTGATGAGGATCTCAACAAGGCCTTTGACGATGCGGGCTTTGTGTTCCTTGGCTGCTTCTATGACGGCCCCAGAAATATGTGCAGCACCAAGGAGGTGCACACTATCAATGATCTGAAGGGTCTGAAATGGCGCGTTCCCACTTCCGTTATCTACACCAAGAGCGCTGAGGCGCTCGGCGCGTCCGCCATCGCAATGCCCCTCGGCGAGGTCTACACCTCGCTGCAGACCGGCGCTGTCGATGCTCTCGAGGGCACACTGGACAGTATTGTCACCTACAAGTATTATGAGCAGGCGGATTACATCATTGAGACCGCGCATACCTATCAGCCGCTCTTTATGTTCTATAACAAGGCAAACTTCAGCTCCCTCAACGCCGACACGCAGGCTCTCATCAGAGAAGGCCTTGCTTATGCCGAGGGAATACAGCTTGAGCTGTGGGCTGAGAACAACGCGACCCAGCGTGCGTTCCTTGAAGAAAACGGCATGACCTTCATCAGCCTCGAAGACAGAGATGAGTGGGTCAAGGCTGTGGATGCGACCTCGCGTGAGTACTGCGAAAGCTGCGGAGAGCTTGGCATGAAGGTCTATGAGACCATCAATGCCATCGCGGCGGAATAAAAGCGAAAGATAAACAACAACAGAGAAAGCCGTTCCGAGAACGGCTTTCTCTGTTGTTGTCGTTTTATGCTTATTTACATTATCCCGGATTTTTCCTTGCTCTCGGCGATGAGCCTGTTCAGCGGCTTTGCCGGGTAGTAGACCAGCAGGCCGAATATCGCAAAGCCCACGCACATCAGCAGCAAGATCACCGCGCACCTGAGATAGGTGTGGCCGTAGAAGCCGCCGATGGTTTCGCGTATCATGTCCATTCCGTAGTGGAACGGCATGAAGTTATAGAGCTTCTGGAAGAACTCCGGCAGAACGTGCACCGGGTAGGAGCCGCCGGAACCTGCGACCTGGATGACCATGATTATGACCGCGATCGCCATGCCGATGTTGTCGAGCGCGTAGACCAGCGCATAGTTCATTGCCATGAAGTTGAGCGAGCATATACAGCAGGCGAGGATCAGCAGCAGGGGATTGACACTCTGCATTCCTACATAGAACATACAGCCCAGCGCGGTTATTATCGCCTGCGCCAGCACAATGCCGTTAAACAGCATCTTTCGCCCGAAGTAGCGCTCGAGCGGATTGCAGGTCAAGTACTCCGGATATTTCACTGGTACCTTTATCATCGTCGCGGACAGGAGGGAGCCGACAAACAGCGCCAGCATTATATAATACGGAGCCATTGCCGAGCCGTAATCCTTTATCTCGTATACGACCACGGTGTTGAGTTCGACCGGGGACGCGAGATAATCTGAGAGACTGTCGGGGTTATTCTCGAGTATCTCGACAAGCTCATTGAAAGCATCACTGCTGGTAAAGCGGCGGATATCGTCGGAGATCTGCTTGAGATATATCCTGACGGTGTTCGTCAGCGCGATGGAATCGGAGAGCGTGCCCTGCATGCTGCCGATGGCGTCACCGTAGCCGCCGATGGTCTGGGATATGCCGAACATCTTATCCGCGTAGCCGGACAGAAGGTCACGCACGGTGGTGAGCACTGCTTCGGCGTTGCCTGCATGATCCTGAAGGAAGCCGTTGAGGGAGTTGTTAATGGTTATCGCTGCGGTGTAAAGCGCCTCTCTCACCTTGTCAAGGATATCCAGCATCTCATCCATCGTGCCGGTGCCGGTCTCGATGAGGTTATACAGGTTATCCAGCCTATCCAGTGCCGAGTCAATGGAGGCCGAGGTGTTGGGATATTTATCCTTGAACTGGTTGAGGCTGTCCTCAAGCGCCGTGATGGAATCGAGTATATCCTGCTTCGCCTGAGCGGAAGACGTCCAGTTTGCTGTCTGGAGCCTGAGCGCGTCCGTCTGCGTCTTGAGCGAGAGGAGCGCCGCATAGTTCGATTCGAGCAGCCCGCCGACGCCGATATTCGAGTACTGCGTGGCTATCACAGCGTCTATCTCGTCGAGCATCGAGGTCGTGTCTGTGATGCAGAGGTCGCGCCCCGTTTCGCTTCCGATGTCCGCAACGTCGAGCTGGTACTGTTCGGCTACGGCACACAGGACATCGAGGGAGGGAATAATCGTCTGAGCGCTCTGCGCCTCGATGATGAAGTTATCTATAAGCGGCGTGAGCGCCGCGAGTGCGGATTCGGTGCTGTCACCGGCATCCTCGCCGGCCGCTGCCGTGTCCGCTTCGTTCTGAAGCACGGAGCACCACGATGCCGTCTCATCGGACAGCTCCTGCGCCAGAGAATTGAGCGTGTTGAGCGAGCGGTCTATCTCATCCTGGATCGTGAGCGCGTCGGCAAGGCAGTCCGCAGCGTTCTGCAGGCAAGCCGCCGCAGCGTCGCGGTCGGTCTCTATCGTGTCGACATAGCCCAGAGTTTCATCAACGTAAGATGCCGCGTTATTGAGCAGTGCCGTCTGCTCCGGGGAGACGGACTGGGCCGCCACGGTGAGGATATCCGCGCTCAGCGAAGAGAGCGAGTCGCGCAGCGAATCCTTGCGCACAGCGTCCGTCCCGCCGGTCTGTATCTTATCGAGCAGATCCTTGTACTGAGAGTCGATCTTCGTGAGTATCTCGTCCGTACCGTCGCTGAAATCGTTCATCGAACCGGCAAAATTGATGATCGTCGTATTTGCCGCGTCGGCCGTCGCCGCGGAGGATTCCATCACCTCGCCGAGGTCGTAGATCGTCAGCTGCGCCGCGTCGAGAAGATTGTCCATGTTCCCGGTAAGGTCGCGCAGTGCAGCGAGCAGCGCGGATATCTGCTCAAGGCTGTCGCACGCGCTGTCAAGCCCGCTTGTCAGCCCATTGGAAACATCATCGGCCTCGACACCGAAAGCGCGCAGCACTGAGCTTATCGTGTTTATCGCGCCCGCCGCTTTCTCAACGACGGTGTTGTTCACCTGCTCCTGAACGGCGGTCTTTGCCTTGTTCGTTATCTTCGGCGCAATCGCGTTTTTCTTTTCGTTTTCGTAGTATTCTATCTGCGGGTGGCGGAGGTCGTTATCAAGCAGGCTTATGAAGTCCCGCGTGAAGTCCTTCGACACTATGAGCGCAGCGTAATAGTCACCGGAGTATACGCCCTCGAGCGCCTGCTGCCTGTCGTCGACGAACACCCAGCCGAGCTGGTGGTTCGCGGCCAGACCGTCCATGACGAGCGTGCCTATGTTCAGCTCCATGCCCATGAGCTTTGCGCCGCGGTCCTCATTTGCCACCGCGACCTTTATGTTCGAGGTGGACGCCTCGCCGTAGGGATCCCAGTTCGACAGGATATTGAACCACGCATACAGACACGGCACGAGGCACAGCCCTATAATGACCACCGACGCCACGACGCTGTTGGATATGCGCCGGAAGTCGGCACGGAAAATACCGAAAATATTCTTCATACCTTCACCACATCCTCCGCGTCCTCAGTTTCACTGCCGGCAGGCTCCGCGAATCCATCCGTCTCTGCCTCCTGCGCAGGTTCAGCAGCCGATGCCGCCTCAGCGGCTTCTTCCGCGGCCTCTGCAAGCTCTGTCTCCAGCGCTTCCACCGCTGCCGCTTCCTCCTCCGGAAGCTCCTCAAAGATGAACGGCGCTTCGACTATGGGTTCGGCGGCCTCTTCCGCGGCGGCCTCCGCTTCCGCAGCTTCTTCGGAAGCCTCACCGTTATCATCGGAAGCATCACCGTTTGCCAGCTTTTCTTTCAGCTTATGCAGCGGCAGCTGACTGCGGCGCTCCTGAGCGGCGAGCCGCAGTTCCTCGATGTCGATCTCCGGCAGCTCGATCTCCGGCATGAGCGGATCATCCGGAAGCTCGCTTTCCATACCGGTGATCGCCTCGAGCCGCTTCTGGATACCGTGGTCGACGTATTCCAGCGCGATGAGAAACGCCGCTAACACAAATGTCGAAACTATCCACAGCACGAGAAAAATGCCTTTCGAGCCCTGCGTCAGGAACATGACCACCATGAACAGCAGCGGCACGATCACGAGCATTTTCAGCCCCTGACGTATGCCGACCTTTATGAGCTCATGCAGGCGCTTTACTTCGTCAAGCAGCCTGTCATACAGCTGATGGTATTTGTCGCGTTCATTCATTGCCCGGCACCTCCGGAATAAATGTAAAGTTGAGTATCATCAGAACAGCTCCGTCTCCTCAAGCTTTTCCTCCATGAAGTGGTTGAGCCCGCTGAAAGGCTTGCTCACCAACAGCCCTATGACCAGTCCTATGACCGCGAAGATCATCAGCAGCCCGAGCTTCTGCAGGTACTGCATACCGTAAAGCCCGCAGATGCACTCGCGCATCATGTCTATCGCGTAGGGGAACGGGAAGAGAATGTATATCCTGCGGTTGAACTCCGGCAGCAGCTCAACGGGGAAAGTGCCGCTCGAGCCCGCGATCTGGAGCACCATGACTATGACGACGACCGCCTTGCCGACGTCGCCGAAAGAATAGGTCAGCGCGTAGATCAGCAGGCTGAAGGTCAGGCTCGTGAAGAAGCCCGTGAGGTACAGCAGCCCCGGATGCAGGCACTGTATTTTCAGTATGTACAGGTCGCCCGCGATGATTATGAGCGCCTGAAGCTGGCTCATAATGAAGAAGAGGAGATACCGCCCGAAGAACAGCTCTGTGCGCGTGGGATCGACGAGGTTGTCGGTGCGCGCGTGCGGCTTGAGTATCGCAACGAGGATAACGCAGCCGACCCATATTGCCAGCACCGAGTAGAACGGCGCCATGGCAGAGCCGTAGTTATCGATGGTGTAGACCTTGTTGACCGAGGTCTGGACCATCTCAGAGAAATATTCGCTGTAGACCTCGGGACTTGCGCCGAGGATATCGACGAGCGCGTCGACGTAGTCCTGCGTGTCGATAGTGTCGAGCATACGCAGCTTGTTTGCGATGTTCGCGCCGACCTGATGAAGGATGGGACGCGCGGTATCGAGCGTATCCTGAAGAGAATTGAGCGTCGCGTTCGATGCCTCGATCAGCAGTGCAGCGTCGCTTGCAAGGCCGCGCATCTTGACGAGCGTGTCGGAAGCCTGACCGATGGTCACAGCGATGTCGTCACGCAGCCCCTGAGCCGTGGGTATCAGCTTCGCCGCATGATTTATGAGGTCGGTCAGCAGGTCGTTCACCTGCGTGATGTCAAAGCCTGTGCCGCCCGCGGCGATCTGCGTGAAGTAATTCTGAAGCCGCTCGCACAGGTAGGCCGTTTCCTCCACGGCGGAGATAGTTATCTGGTCAAAGGTCCCATCCTGCTTTATCGCGTCCGCCCATGCATTGAGCGTGTCGGCAATCTCCCCCATGGCCTCAGCCGCGCTCGATGCGCTTATCTCGAGGTTCGTGCCGGGGATAGTGCCCTGAATGAAGTTCTTGTAATCCTCAAGCGCCTTCATGGCCTTTTCGTATGCGTTGTATATCGCGATGTTTATATCCGTGATGGAAGAGTTGGGGAAGGTGGAACTGCCTATCGTATTGAGAAGCTCTTCGAGCTTTGAGGAATCTATCGTCGGGATGGACACGCCGCTGCTGTTCCCGGAGGCCGCCGCGAAAGCGTCTATCGTACGCACGCAGGAGTTGATGGTCGTCTTGGTGTCGTCAAGCACTGTCGCCAGCGAAACGGCTTCATCATCCGTGAGCGTTGCAGCGATCTCGTTGCCCTGCTTCATTATCGCGTTGACGACGACCTCGAGATACGCCTCACTGACGGTGCGGCGCACGGAGTCTACCGCCGTGTCGGTTATCTTGGTGGCGACGGCGTTTTTCTTCGCGTTCTCGTAATAGGTCAGGGAGGGCTTGCCGGTCCACTTCGTGAGCATGTTGAACATCTTATAGGAGAAGTCCTCATCGATAACGACCGAGGCGTAGTATTCCCCGCTGTAGACTCCGTCGATGGCCTGCTGTGACGAGTCGCAGACGACCCAGTTTATCGAGGTCGCCTCGCGCAGATCATCCACGATGTTCTGCCCCATGTTGACATACTCGCCGTCCTCAATGCAGCCCTCATCACCGGAGTACAGGCCGATGGATATGTTGCCCGTATTCCCGTAGGGATCCCAGTTGGAGTATATGTTCAGCCAGGCATAGAGGCTGGGCAGTATGGTTATCGCCACAGCGACCGCCATCGCAAAAAAGCAGCGGCTGAGCGATTTTATATCGGTTTTGAAAACCGTCCAGATGTTGCGCATAATTCCTCCGTATTCCCATAAAAACTAATAGAATACATAAAAATGACATCGTACACTACATTATATAACGTGGTCGACGCTAAATCAAGAGACAGAGCGGCACGGAATGCCTTAAATTAAACAAAGTCCGGCCATCGCCTGAGCTCACAGTATGCCACAAAAGATTAAGGAATTAATTAAGAAAGCTTTAATAAATATAACAGACTGTGCATCACACGCAAATTGACCGGATCAGGCGTGGTGCACCGCGCCTGATCCGAACATTTTGTTGTAAAAAGTCCGGAAATATGATATCCTATAAAATACTGTAATTATGTCTATCGTTATGCCTATTGGAAGGAAGGGTCGTGCCTTGTACCGCAGATATGTAAAAAGACTGCTCGATATAATCCTCTCCGCCGCCGGCACGGTGGTGCTCTCTCCGCTGTTTCTCATTATTGCCGCGGCGATAAAGATCGAGGATCCAGGTCCTGTATTCTTCCGCCAGAAGCGCATCGGCATACATAAGACGACCTTCAATATTATGAAATTCCGCTCCATGCGCGTCGATACCCCGCGCGATATGCCCACGCATCTGCTCAGCGATCCGCAGCGCTGGATCACGAAGATCGGCGGCTTCCTGCGAAAGACGAGCCTTGACGAGCTTCCGCAGATCCTCCAGATACTCTCCGGAAAAATGAGCATCGTCGGCCCGCGCCCCGCACTCTGGAACCAGTACGACCTTATTGCCGAGCGCGATAAGTACGGCGCGAACGACGTCACCCCCGGCCTCACCGGCTGGGCGCAGGTCATGGGACGCGATGAGCTCGAAATAGAGGACAAGGCGCGCTATGACGGGGAGTATGCCCAGAACATCAGCTTTGCCTTTGACGTGAAAATTTTCTTTATGACCATCGGCAGCGTCCTGCGCCATAAGGGCGTCGTCGAGGGCGGCACAGGAGAAATGAAAAAGGAGAAAAAACAATGATCGCTGTCACCGGCATTACCGGACATTCCGGAAAGTTCTTTCTTAAACAGCTTGTTGATAATAATTATCCCGGCGCTCTGCGCTGCCTTGTGCGCGAAAGCTCCGATACCTCCGCGCTCGACGCTTCGGGGCTCAATATAGAGAAGTTCCGCGGCAGCATCGATTCCGACGCCGACCTTGAGCGTTTTGTCAGCGGCGCGGATACCGTCGTGCATATCGCCGGTATTATGAAGACCCCGCGCCTGCTTGCCGCGATAGAGCGTGCCGGCGGCGTGAAGCATGTCGTCCTTGTGCACACCACCGGTATTTACTCAAAATATAAAATGGCTTCTGCCGGGTACAAAGCCGTTGAGGAGGATATGCAGCAGTACCTTGACCGCGGCATGAACATCACCATCATTCGCCCCACGATGATCTTCGGCGACCTGTGCGACCATAACATTTCAAAGTTCATCCGTATGGTCGATAAGCTCCCCATCATGCCGGAGATCGACCACGGCACCGGCCCCATCCAGCCCGTGAACGCGCGCGACCTCGGCCAGGCCTATTATAAGGCCGCCATGCATGAGCAGCTGCCGCAGCTTGAGTATATCTGCTCGGGCGAGCGCCCTCTCACGGTGCATGAGCTTTGCGCGCTGATAGGCCAGTATCTCGGAAAAAAGACGCGCTTTGTGAGCTTTCACATGGGCTTCGGCGTTTTTCTTGCCAAGGCCCTCAAGGCCGTGACCTTCGGGAAGAAGGACTATGTCGAAAAAATGCTGCGCCTCGGCGAGGACCGCAGCTTCAGCCATGAAGCCGCCTCGCGTGATTTCGGCTATGCGCCCGACAGCTTCAATGAGGGACTCAAACGGGAAGTCGAGGAATACATGAAGCATGGAAAGTAAGAAGATACTTATCCTTTCAAACCATTTTATCACTCTCTATAACTTCCGGCGGGAGCTTATCGCCCGCCTCATTTCGCACGGCCATAAGGTCTATATCTCCATGCCCGAGGATGAGCGCAATGAGTATTTCGCGCAGCTCGGCTGCGAGATAATCGTCACGCCCATGTCCCGCCGCGGCATGAACCCAGCGCAGGACATTGCCCTGCTGCACCGGTATAAGCGCATCATGCGCGAGGTGCAGCCTGATATCATTTTCAGCTATACCATAAAGCCGAATATCTACGGCACTATGGCCTCGAACGCCCTGCACTATAAGCAGGTCTGCAACGTCACCGGCACCGGCGCGACTTTCCTGCACGAGAACCTGCTTGCAAAGTTGGTGCGCGTGCTCTACCGCCATTCAATGAAATATGCCTATAAGGTCTTTTTCCAGAACTCCGGCGACCGGGACTATTTCGTCCGTCACCGTATGGTGCGCGATAACTGGGATATGCTCCCCGGCTCCGGTGTGAACCTTGAGCAGCACGCCTTTTCTCCCATGCCAGAGGGCGGCACTGTCGGCTTCATTTATATCGGCCGCGTCATGGCCGTCAAGGGCGTCGAGCAGTTTATGGACTGCGCCCGCGCCATACGCCGGGAGCACCCGGAGACGCGCTTTTACATGGCCGGCTTCATCGAGGAGGAGCGCTATAAGGCGCTCGTCGATGAGTATGTCAGGGATGGCTCGATAGAATACCTCGGCTTCCGCAAGGATATAGACGAGTGGATAAAAAAGTGCTGCTGCACCGTCCTGCCCTCGCTCGGCGGTGAGGGTGTGCCGAACGTCCTGCTCGAGTCCGCCGCCTCTGGCCGCGCCTGCATCGCGACGCGCATCCCCGGCTCTGTCGACACGATAGGCGACGGCGTTACCGGCTATCTCTATACCCCCGGCAGCACCGGGGAGCTTATCTCCTGTGTCGAAAAATTTCTCTTGCTCTCTCCCGCCGAGCGTGCCGCGATGGGCCGTGCTGGCAGAGCCAAGATGGAAAGGGAATTTGACCGCGAGATCGTCATCGATAAATATATCAGGGAGGTCGAGCAATGAACAGATATCTCCGTGCCCTTGTCGTTGTGCCCACCGGCGCATTGAAGATGGGCTTTGCGAAGCTTTTTCATCCAAAGTCCTTTCATGGCCCTGCCCTCTGCATGGTCTCCCCGCACAGTGAAATTACGCTCAACGGCGGCAGACTCTCCATCGGCTCGGGCTTCAAGATGCGCGACGGTGCAAAGCTCCGTGTGCGAAAGGGAGCCGAGTGCGTCCTTGGCAAAAACGTCTCCCTCAACTCCAATGATATGATCGTCTGCCATGAGAAGATTATCCTCGGCGATAATATCCAGCTCTCGCCGAACGTGCAGATCTACGACCATGACCATGACTACCGTGCCGAGGGCGGGCTTGCCGCAATGAAGTATAAGACTGCGCCCGTCGAGATCGGCAATAACGTCTGGATCGGCGCAAACTGCGTCATCCTGCGCGGCACGAAGATCGGCGATAACTGCGTCGTCGCTGCCGGCAGCGTCATAAAGGGCGAGTTCCCGGCCAATACCCTTATCTATCAGAAGCGCGATACCGAGGTAAAGACACGGGAGGTGGGCGTCTGATGGTGCGCATCCTGCAAATGATCGGCAGCCTGAACGTCGGCGGCTCGCAGACGATGATCCTGAACCTTTATCGCAACATCGACCGCGAGAAGATACAGTTTGATTTTGTACTCGACCACCCCAATGAGCGGTACTTTGCTGCCGATGCCGAAGCTCTCGGTGCGCGGATATATAACCTGCCGGGCTTTACCGGCTTCAATGCCCATGAGGTCAAAACGGCGTGGGACTCTTTTCTTACCGCACACCCGGAGTATAAGGTGCTCCATTCCCATGTCCGCAGCTATGCTTCGCTCTATCTGCCCGTTGCCAAAAAGCATGGGCTCAAGACTATCATCCACAGCCACAACACCTCGAACGGCCCCGGTGTCTCTTCCATCGTGAAGCAACTCATGCAGAGGCCTTTGAGAGATCAGGCGGATGTGCTCATGGCTTGCTCGCGCGAAGCGGGGGAGTGGCTTTTTGGCAAGGAAGCCTGTACGCGGGATAATTATATCTGCCAGCCGAACGCCGTCGATACCCGGCGCTTCCGCCTGCCGGAGAGTGTGCGCGAGAAATACCGTGCCGAACTCGGCCTGACTGATAAGCTTGTCATCGGCCATGTCGGCCGCTTCCAGCCGGCAAAGAACCACTCTTTCCTGCTGGATATATTCTCCCTTGTGCATGAGCGCCGCCCGGATTCCGCGCTTCTCCTCGTCGGTGACGGCGATCTCCGCGCCGAGTGTGAAGAAAAAGCCGCCGCGCTTGGTCTTTCGGACAGCGTTATCTTTACCGGCAACCGCAGCGACGTGCCGGAGCTTTTGCAGGCGATGGATGTTTTCGCTTTCCCCTCCGTGTGGGAGGGCTTGCCCGTCACGCTTATTGAGGCGCAGGCCGCGGGGCTTCCGTGCTATGTGTCCTCAAACGTCAGCGGTGACGCCGACGTCTCCCCGCTGATCGAGCACCTGCCGATAGGCGATGCCGCCATTTGGGCGGATAAGCTGCTGAACGCCCCGCCGCGCCGCGATGTGACGGAGTATATAGTCCGCGCCGGCTTCGATGCGCGCACATCTGCCGAGAAAATGACGGAGCTTTATCTCCGCCTTGCCGGAGAAAAGTGAATATCCAGTACTGCTTTAATATAAAAGCGAAGTGATAATCAAAAATGAAAGTCAATAAAAACACACTGATGTTTTACATAAATGCCATCCACGGCGGCGGAGCAGAGCGGGTCATTCTACAATTGGCCTATCGTTTTGCTCAGGCGGGGTACCGCAGCATCCTTGTCACCTCCTTTGTCGATGAGCATGAGTACCCAGTCCCGGAGGGAGTGGAGCGCGTTTCGATAGAAAATGAGCAGATCATCCAGTCCCGGCTAAAGAGAAATTTGTCCCGGATAAAGGCTCTGCGTGCTCTTTGCAGAAAGGAGCGGCCGGCGGCTCTCATTTCATTCATGGCCGAGCCGAATTTTAGGTCAATATTGGCCACTTTCGGTCTTCCGACCAAGTGCATCGTCTCCGTCAGGAACGACCCGGAGAAGGAGTATGCCGGGCGTCTCGGCCGCCTTGTGGGGAAGCTCCTGCTCCCGATGGCGGACGGCTGTGTCTTCCAGACCGAGCAGGCCAGGGCGTGGTTCCCGAAGCGTCTGCAAAAGAAAGCCGCTATTATAATGAATCAGGTGGACGGTCGCTTTTTTGAAACGGAGCTGTCGCCGGAGCGCCGCGGCATAGTCACCGCGGGACGCCTGAATGTACAGAAAAATCAGGCGCTTCTTATAAAAGCCTATAGTAAAATAGCCCCAAAGGTTCAGGACGATCTGTTTATCTACGGCGTCGGAGAGCTGCGCGAGGAGCTTCTTGCGCTCGCTGCGTCGCTTGGAATATCGGAGCGTGTACACCTGCCCGGCGCGTCGGGGAACATGCCGGAGACGCTCAGCCGTGCAAGACTGTTTGTGCTGCCCTCGGATTATGAGGGCATGCCCAACGCCCTGCTCGAAGCGCTTGCGATGGGGCTTCCCTGCATCGCGACTGACTGCCCCTGCGGCGGACCTGCCATGGTCATTGACCATGGGCGCAACGGCTGGCTTATTCCCGTCGGGGACGAGACGGCGCTTGCCGCGCGGATGCTTTGGGCGCTGCGCAGTCCGGAGCGCTGCGAAACTGTCGGAAACGCCGCGCGTCTGCGCGCGGAAGCCTTCAGACCGGAGAATATCTTTTCCCTCTGGAAGAACTATGTTGAAGGAATAATTGCGAAAAGAGGCTGAAATATGAGCATTGCAGGATTAAAATACTATCTTTCAAGCCCAGCGAATATGTTTGATTTCTTTGCCAGCCGCAATATGCTCAACTGGATGTCGGACGAGGCGTTTCTGAAAAGAAAGTTCAGGCTGAGGATGGGCTATGCGCTCAACTTGGACGATCCCAAGACCTTTAACGAGAAGCTTCAGTGGCTCAAGCTCTATGACCGCAACCCCTTGTATACCAAGCTTGTCGACAAATATGAGGTCAGAAAATATATCGCCGAAAAGATAGGCGAAGAGTATCTTATCCCGCTTGTCGGCGGCCCGTGGAACAGCCCGGAAGAGATAGATTTTGCCGCTCTGCCCGATCAGTTCGTCCTCAAATGCACGCATGACTGCGGCAGTGTAATGGTGTGCAGGGATAAAAGCAAGTTCGATATCGAGAACGCCAAAAACAGACTGGGAAAGCATCTGAAGCGCAACTATTCTCTTTCATGCAGGGAATGGCCGTATAAGGGTGTTGTTCCGAGAATAATTGCGGAAAAATATATGGAGGATCCTTCCGCAGAAAATCTCAACGTCTATAAAATATTCTGCTTTAACGGGGAGCCGAAAATATTCCAGACGATACAAAACGATAAAATCCCGCAGGAGACGATAGATTACTTCGACACCGAATGGAGCCTTCTTACTCTCCGGCAGAACTTTCAGAACAGCCCGGTGCCGCTGAAAAAACCGGCTACGTTGGGAAAAATGCTGGAGCTGGCAGCAAAGCTCAGCAGCGGACATGCGTTTATCAGAACTGATCTGTATGAAATAAACGGAAAAGTATACTTCTCCGAGCTTACATTTTATTCTGACGCGGGCTTTGCAAGCTTTGAACCGTCTGACTGGGACGATACGCTGGGCAGTTGGATAAAACTCCCCGGGAAAGAGTAATGGTTTATGAACAATAACATCAAATTCAGCATCATGACGCCGGTGTATAAGGTTGAGCAGTATCTGCCGGAGTGCATCGAGTCGGTGCTGGGACAGACATACGGGAATTTTGAATTTATACTGGTGGACGACGGGTCGCCCGACCGCTGCGGCGAGATATGCGAGGAGTACGCAAAAAAAGACAGCCGCATCAGGGTGTTTCATAAGGAAAACGGCGGTCCGGTTATGGCCAGGCTTTTC